>Ga0335080_10009726_pt1 | contig 10060 bp, 7 predicted proteins | sample Lox_Sample_34_FD_206720 | JGI IMG/M metagenome (GOLD analysis project Ga0335080, IMG submission 206720) | Soil microbial communities from Loxahatchee National Wildlife Refuge, Florida, United States - Lox_Sample_3.4 | ecosystem: Environmental > Terrestrial > Soil > Wetlands | place: USA: Florida... | reverse complement strand
TGCTGCTTTCACCGTGCCCTCGTTTCTTCTGCTCGAACCGCGAGCGATCGATGAGCCGATGGGCGAGATTCCGCTGGTTCTGGGCCTTTGTGGCGCTGTTCTGGGGATTTTCGGCCTCGTCAATGCTGGCCTGGCAGTGCGCCGCGCTTCGCGCACCATTTCTACCTGGACGACCAATGCGGAACCCGTGGACACTTGCTCTCCTGTTCCAGTTCTACGGATCCCGCGGTCTCTCCCTGCTATGACGGCGGCTGGAATTGTTCACCCCAAAGTCCTGATGTCGGGCGCCGCTGAGTTTCTTCTTACGGTCAACGAACTGCAGACGGCCTTGAATCATGAGGTGGCGCACGTACGCCGCCGCGACAATCTGAAAAAGCTTCTCCTGCATTTTGTGGCGTTTCCGGGAATGGCTGCTCTGGAAACGGCATGGCTGGAGGCCACCGAGATGGCGGCCGATGACGCAGCGGTTTCCAATGCCGGCGAGGCACTCGATCTGGCGGCCGCGATCATCAAGCTCTCTCGCCTTGGTCCGGTTGACGCTCCGGTCGACCTCACCGCGGCCCTCGTGCACAGTCCCGCATCGGCGATGAACGCCCGCGTCGAGCGCCTCGTCGCGTGGAGCGACGACCGCCGCGTCCCACCTCAGAGCCATTCTCCGTGGTACGGATTCGGCGCCGCTCTGGCGACCGTCGCAGTATTTGCCGTTACCTACAGCCAGCTGCTGGTCCACGTCCATACCGCAACGGAGTGGTTGGTCCGGTAGTTCCGACAGTTCCGGGAAATTGCGAGGGGCAACCCGACGCTTCTTCAGTTAAGCCAGTCTGCGGGCGATTTCCAGATCCTGCTTCATGTCTTCATTTACGTCGCCCTCTTTTTCGTACTCGACGGCCACCAGTCCGGTGAAATTCTGACGCTGCAATTCCTTCATCACGTCAGGAATCTTGGAAATCCCTGCCCCGAGCAGAACGTTCACTTCTCCTTCCACGGCTTGAATGTCTTTGAGGTGAACCAGCTTTAGCCGCGGCCCTAGTTTGCGCAGTGCGTCCACAGGATCATGTCCGCAGGACGCGAAATGTCCCACATCCGCGGTGGCGCCTATCGTCAAACTGAGACTCTTCAGCGCATTCAGAACATCGTCCGGACTGTCGTAGGCGAACCTCTGGTCCTTGAAATAGTGGTTATGGATGCCAAAGGTGAGCTTTTCCTGCGTGAGCCGCTGATCGATTCGAGTCAGAATGCCGCCGGTGGCATCGCCGGTCACGTTACCCGCGCCCAGGATTGCCGCGAACCGAACAGCATTTTCGAGATCCGCATCTTCTTTGATCGTTGCCGAGTAATACGACAGGCACTTAATTCCCGCTTGGTCGAACTTCGCGCGAGCCGTACGAAACAGATCTTCGGTGGGATGGTTCATCAGCATGAACTCTCCCCGCGACATTTCGATCTCGCGCACTCCCAGAGCACGCAACTGGACGATCATCTGGTCCATCGAGAGATTGTGATAGCTGTACGTTCCAATGCCAATGTTGAGCCGAGTCGTAGCCCGCAACGGAACAGCCGCCCCAACCGCACCGGCAGCCAGTGTCTTCACAAAGCCTCTTCTTGTAATCAAGGTTCAGCGCCCCCGGATGTCATTGCCCTGGCAGTGGCCGGGATGAGACGTCCGCGTTCTCCAGTCCCATGGCCCACTTGATGGCCTCGGTCATCATCTGCTGGAATTCCGGTCTATCCCAGTTCGCTTCTACGTGTCCCAGCGTCGTGTAGTAAACCCGTCCTTTGCCATACATCTTGGCCCAGGTCACGGCGAAGTCACCATCGGTGCGGTGGACATTCTTGTTCTTCATGTCGAGCTTGCTCGCGTCGAGACGCATCAACACTCGCACTTTGTCCCGGGAATAATTCTTCAATTGATAGATTTCGTCGCGCAGCACGAAGGCTCGCGGAAACTGCTGCATGCCCGGGAAGCCCGGGTCTTCCACCAGGATGGGCGCGTCAAATGTCAGCCACGGGTGCTCATCGTAGCACCCGCCGATCATCTCGCCATATTGCGGCCAGTCCACGAAGGTGATGGAGGCGCTGTGGATCCCAATGAATCCCTTGCCATCGTCATGGATGAACGAGAGGAAATCCGCCTTCTGTTGCGCGTCCATTTCCAGATCGCCACCGGTGTAGAAGACGATAGCGTCGAAATCATTCAGGTTCTTTGCATTGTATTCCAGCTTCTTCTTGGTGAGGGCTTCCGTGTCGGTGCGAAGGGTGGTGCTCCAAAGTCCAGTTTCCTTCCCCAAGCGCTCAATCGTCGCCATCGCGTGCGACACCGCTTCGTGCCGGTAGCCTTTTTCCTCGCCAATCACTAAGAGACGTTTCGGAGCGTTCGCAGCGGACTGCGCTGAGCAAAGACTGCAAAGCACGATGCTCGACACCAAAAGAGAAATCCGCCTTACTTTTTTCATCATGCCTCGTCCCGTTGTAGAGAAATCTCGGACTGGAATTGGCCCGGCGAAGAGGATTGGTGACGGGAGATTCGCTGGCCGATCACAAGCGCGAATCTTACGGCGCGGAAACAGGCAAGTCAACGGAACTGGCTTGCCTGTTCACGGTATCAAACACATTAGAACTTCACCTGCACGCCCAGTTGCGCAGCGAACGGAATTCCGACCGTCGTACCCGGGCCAAAGAAATCTCCCAATCCGCCAGCTGGGACCAGCAACTGCTTCGGGCTGGTTACCGGTACCGAGCATGAAGGATCGGGACAGAGCGCGGTGACGTTGAAAAGATTGTTGACCGGAGTCGGCAATGCGGAAATGTCAGTCACGTAGTTGGCTCCCGGGTTGTTCCGGTTGAAGACATTGAACAACTCCGCGAACGGCGTGACTGACCAGCGATCATGAAATCGAATCGGCCGGCTGAACCGCAGATCCATCTGGATGTACGGTGTGCCCCGAACGCCATCCATCGTGGTCTTAATGCCATCCACGACAGCGCGATCGCCGACCGGCGTAGTCAGGGTGAATGGCCGCGCGCTCTCGGCCTGCGTGAGCGTGGAGATCTCGATCCCTCCGGGCACGTGCAGGGTACCCGCGAGAACGAAGCGATGCGTCACGTCCTCGCCCGACGGACCGTAGTCGCCCGCGGCAAACGGATTCAGCGGATCACACACTCCGTTGACGTAGTCGAACAGTTCGCCCAGCAGGCATCCCCAGGTCTTGGCGCTCGACAGCGTGTAATGCGCGATCAGGTTGAAGCGGTTCGACACGTTCCCCTGCAGCACGACCGCGAACGAATTGAAGGTTGAACGGTTGTCCGAACGAAAGACGGCCAGGCTCGGCGCATCGGCGTCGATGTTCACCCCAGGTGTGTAGTTGTACCCACGGTAGCCGTGGTTGCCCTGTTCGTGCGTGTAGTCCGCGCTTACCGTCCAGTGAGAACTAATCGCATGCTGAATGCCCGCGCTGGCGTGCAGCGCGTACGGAGTCTTGTAGTTCGGATCGATCAGCGCGCCCGGATCGCCCGGGTTCAGGCAGCAGGTCCCGGCCGACGAACTATTCACGCCCTGAAACGCCGGAGTCCATCCGCCCTGCGCCAGATCGTTATAGAACAGGCCGAATCCCGCGCGAATCACCGTCTTCCCGCTGTTTCCCGGCGCGTACGCCAAGCCCAGACGCGGCCCAAACTGCTTGCGGTAATCATGCGGGGCGCCTTTGATGAGAGAGATACCAAGAGACTGCAGCGTCAGGTAAGCGGGATTCTCCAACTGGCTGTGGCCGGATGCCGTGAAAAGGCCGAAGGTCGTCTGGTAACGCAGTCCGTAGTTGAACGTCAGGTGCTGCGTGACTCGCCACGAATCCTGCGCGTAAAGCGCGAGGCGCTGCACATTCTGCGAGAAGCTGCCGTCAAACGCCGGAGTGAACGTGCACGTGATATTCGACAACGGGTCGGGCGCCGGGTCGCACTGTGACGCCGGGGACACGAAATAGAACTGCGATGGATTCGCAGCGTAATAAGCGGGATCGTTGGGGTATTGTACGAACTGCTCCGCCGTCCCCGCGAGCGCTCCGCTCAGTACCGGTTCATGAATGAAATTGACGCCGAACTTGAAAGCATGGTCTCCGGTCGAATGGCTTACATCGTAGCGGAGCTGATACTTCTCCTGATTTCGCAGATCAGGAAACGCCGTGATCGCCGTATCGAATTGATTGTCGCCAAACGTCTCGAAGCCGGAAATGGTCTGCGAAGTCGCGCTGAAAGGGAACTGCAGCGCGAAGCCCAGATTCGAATTCCGCGTCTGCGTCAGGTGCAATCCGCTGGCGTCAAACACAAACGTCCCCAGCCACGACGGGCTGAACGCGTAGGAGTTGCTGATCAGAATATTCATGTAGTTGTTGTGAGTCAGCAGCCCCGTCGAAGGCAACGTGCCCTGTTGCACCAGATTGTTGTGCGTGGTGTAGCTGTCTTCCGAACCACGCCAGAACCACTGCGACTTCGTTGACTGCGCCCAGTCAAACCGCAACGAACCGAGATAATCGCGGAAAGGGATGGGCGTGTTCTGTGGAACTGAAATCGAATTCACGCCGGGAATTAAGCCATCCGACGCCAGAGTCGACAATGCGCTGAACTGCGCCTGACTGGCCGGACTGTAAGCGATACTGGCGTTTTCGTGAACAAATTCGAACGACGAGAAGACCCAGATCTTATCTTTCTTCACCGGCCCGCCCAGCGTGAACACGTAGTTCTGCCGCGAGAACGGCTGCTTCGGATCGGGCGCCGGATTCTCGATCGGATACCGCGCATTCAGGCTCGCTGCCCGGTCGTAGAATGCGGCCTCACCGTGCCAGTCATTTCCCCCGCGTCGGGTCGTAATCACCACCGACCCAGCGGTCGTTCCGCCCGTGTCCGCGTCTTCATTCGCCGTGCGCATGGCGAACTCCTGAATGACCTCAGGAGAGAAATTCTGCAGAAAGCCGCCAATAAAGTCGTCAGAGTTGTCCCCGCCGTCGACCGAGAGCTCATTGTTGAGTCCCGAGCTTCCGCCCGTCGAAACTGCGGTGATGCGCGCCTTTGTCGGATCCGAAGGCTCCACTGGTTCGGTCCCTGGCGCAAGATACGCGATATTGGCAAAGCTCCGCTCCGCCAGCGGCAGCGTCTGCAAATCCTGCCGGCTGATCACTCCCTGATGCACCACACTCACCAGGTCGATCGGCTGCGTCGTAATGGAAGAAGCCTGACCTTCCACTTTGACACTCTCCGCCTTCGTCGCCGGCTTGAGCGTCACCGTAACTTCACGAACGAAACTGACCGCGATCGTGACATCGGCTTGCGCTTGGGCAAACCCCGTGGCATTTACCGTAATCCGGTAATTCCCGGGCAGCAGATCGTCCAACCGGAACTCGCCTCGGTCTTCGCTGCCAGCCTCCCGTCGCAAGGAAGAATCCACTGCTTGCAGGACGATCTTGGCTGACGCAACTCGCGCGCCTGTGGCGTCCTGCACCGTGCCCCGTAGAGAGCCTCTCGGGTTCTGCGCCTGTAACACCGTCGCCAACACAGCCGCTGACACCACGACGAGAATCGATTTCCTGAGCAAAGTCTTTCCTCTCTTTCGCACTGAGGTAGTTAGCCGAGGCGAGGGATCACGCCCTGAAAAACGCTTATGGGCCAGAACGGTGAGCCCAGTTAGGAAGGGAGGTTAGCTTGAGCAGTCAATCTACTACCAGCGATGGTAGAAGTGGCGCGCTTGCAAAGGCTTGCATAGAGCAGGATCAGGAGCATCACTGCGCGGGCGAATCTAGTCCGACCATCTCTGCGGCGTCCGGTCCCACCGGTGCTTCTTCAACTCGGCCAGCAGTCCCTTGTCGAGCGGCCCCGCATCGCTCGCCGCGATGTTCTGTCGCACATGCTCCGGCTTCCTCATCCCAGCGATGGTCGTGCTGACCGCAGGATGCGACAGAATGAAGCGTAGCGCCATCTCCGGCAGCGTCATGCCAGCCGGAAGAACCTCCTTCACCTTGTCGACGCGCCTGATCGTCTTGGCCAGATTCTCCGGACCGAAATATCCCGCTCGCCAGTCGCTCTTGGGAAACGTCGTCTGCAGCGTCATCTTCCCGCCCAGGCTGCCTTCGTCGAGCGGAACCCGCGCAATCACCCCAACGTTCAGTTCCTCGCACACGGGAAACAGTTCATCCTCGGGAGCCTGGTCGAATATGTTGTAGATCACCTGCACCACATCCACGAGTCCGGTGCGCAGCGCCTTGATGCCGTTCTCCGCTTGCCAGCGGTTGATGCTTAGCCCGAAGAAACGAATCCACTCGTCGCGTTTCAGTTTCTCCACCGTCGACCGAAACTCCGTTTCGCTGGTCCAGCTGTCGTCCCATACGTGAAACTGCAGCAGATCGATCGTGTCCACGCGCAGCTGCTTGCGGATCAGGTCGGCATACTTAAAAACATGCTGCGCCGGGAAAACATCGCTGTACTTGTATTCCGGCAGCGCCGGCCACTTGTCATTCGCCGGAGGAATCTTCGATGCCGCGTACAGTCTCTTCCCCGCATTGCGCGCCATGATCTCGCCCAGCAGTCCGTCGCTCTTACCTCCGCCGTAAGCCCACGCCGTGTCGAAAAAATTGCAGCCCAGGTCCACACCCAGTTGCATCGCACCCAGAGATTCCTGATCGTTCGAGCCGCTCCATCCGCTCATACCCCACAGCCCATGCGCGATGTCGCTGACGTCGAATCCAGTACGGCCCAACTTGCGGTATTTCATGATGGCGCCCCTTACGATGGAGTTTTCCGATACAAGTGACGGCGAAGCAGACTGAACAGCATATATCGAACGCCGGATTCCCGCTCAACCGGATCCCCGGGAAGCAGCATCAATTCGTGAGATTCCCTTCGTGTGGTTTTCCTTCGCGTAACTTCGTGTCCTTAGTGGTGAAGACTTGCCCATGCAGCTTTTTCGATAGCAACTATCAAAAATTTGCAGCCTCGCTGCCGGGCCCCGAGGTGTTTAATGGAGGCTGGATCATAAACGCTAGAGGAGTCTCCCCATGAAATCCGAATATCCTTTTAATCCGACGCCGGGCAAAGACGAGTTAATCGCACCTCCCCCGTCCCGCTTCATCGACGAGAAGATCTCCGACGAATCGGGCACCGAAACCAAAGCCGACAGCGCCCTCAAGCCGGCAGGGCTGAAGAATCCCTTCTGGAACTAAATCTCGCGCAGCGCCGGTTTGTCGCCATTCAGAGCCAGACGACGACCCGGCGCTATTTTTTCGCTCGGAATTTTTGCGTTGATTGCTTTAGCGCAAGATCGGCAGGCACAGACATGGCCGGATTGAGAAATCCAGCCCGGCCATCTGTTCAAGAGCGGGATGCAGTTGCGCATTGCGGCAGGGTTCCAGCGTGATCACGAACGGCAACGACGCCTTGTCGAACCCCGGCTTCTGCAGCAAGGCGTCGATATTTAAGTGGTGTGCGGCGAGAATCTGTGCCAGCCTCGCCACAATTCCGGGCTGATCCCGCACAAAAAAGCGCAAATACCAGGGTGTCTCAAAGTCACTACTGATCTTCGGCGTAGATACGTCACTGGCTACGTCTCTCTTGCCAGCCCCTGCGGCCAGGCCGTGCGCCACGAACATCAGATCCGAAACGACCGCCACCGCCGTCGGATCGCCGCCCGCTCCCGCCCCCAGAAATGCCATGTCGCCGCCGTATTGGCCAGACGTCAGAACCAGGTTGAGGTTCCTCTGCACGCGCCCGAACGGTGAGTCGGTGGGAACCACGCACGGGCCAACGTCCGCAAAAAGAGTTCCTTCTCTCAAGTCGGCGCGGGAAATCTGCCGGATCGTGCAGCCCAACTCTGCTGCGTAATCGAAGTCAACCGCGTCAATCGCCCGGATCGTTCGCGCCCGCACCGACTCCGGCTCGACCCGGGTGTGCAATCCGGCCAGCGCCAGAATGGCCAGCTTGGCGCGCGCATCGCCCCCGTCCAGATCTTCCGAGGCATCGGCCTCCGCGTATCCCCGCGCCTGCGCCTCTTCCAGCGCTTCGCTGAACGGAATCCTCGCACTCTCAATGCGGCTCAGAATGTAGTTGCACGTGCCATTCAGAATTCCCGCGATCCCATGCAGCCGGTCTCCAGACAACCCGGTGCGCAATGCCGGCAGCACCGGAACTCCTCCCGCCACTGAAGCCCCGAACTCCAGCCGGCATCCCTTGCTTCCGGCCAGATGCAAAAGATCAGGCCCATAGCGCGCGATGAGTTGCTTGTTGGCCGTGACCACCGACTTTCCCGCCTGCAGCGCCCCGAGCACGATCTGCTCCGCCGGATTCAAGCCACCGATCAGCTCGATCACGATGTCAACATCCGAGTTCAGAATCGACTGAACATCATCGGTCCAGATGACATCGTCCGGAACCCACGACTGCTTCTTCTTTGCCACGTTTCGGTTGCAGATGTGAGTCAGGCGCAGCGCAGGGTTGCCGGTCTCTACCAGAATCTTCGCGACCGCGCGACCAACGGTTCCGAAGCCGATCAGCGCGACCCTGCAGGCCGAGCTTCGTTCGTGGCCGCTGTGTTTCGTCGATTTCGTCGCTGCTTTTAGGGCCTGCTTCGCCAATGGATCGCTCTCAGTGAGAAGTTGAATCCTTTATCATACGTGCGATTTGCGGTTCTCGGGAACAGGAAGGACGCATGGGCGGCTTCGCGGGCGGAATCGGCATCAAAGTTGGTAATATGGTGGGTCCCTGCTGCGAGTGCCATCAAGGCGGGAAAACGCGGATATGCTCTTTTACAGCGCCTGTCGTTGCCGAGCTATGAGCCGAGCGCAACAGTCCGCCAGCCCGGTAGCGGGAGGAGAATGAATGATTCGAAAGTTCGCGACGGTTCCTGGACTCAGGGTCGTCCTGGCGTTGATCTTAGTGACGATTCTGGCCGGAGCCACAACCGCCCGGGCCCAACAGCCTGCGGCGCAGCAACCGCCCGCCCAGCGGCCTTCCGCTCAACCACCCGCTGACCAGTCGAGCAGCCAGGAGGCCACTCCGGAAGAGACGTCGTCCTCCCGCAAAGTCAAGCCCCGCGGCTACAAGAAATGGACCTTCAACGTGGGCGGCGGAGGCAGCCTGACCAACGGCACCACCACAAAATTCGTGCGCGGCGGAGGCTTCATCGGCGCCGCCGGGGCCGCCCGCAATTTCAATAAGTACTTCGGCTTCCGCGCCGATTTTCAATTCGCCCAGGCTCCTGGCGCCACCAGTCAGGTCTACACCTTCACCCTCGATCCCATCATCAATCTCCCTGTGACCAAGGTGTGGGGCGGATACATCTTATTTGGTCCGGCTTTTTACCATCGTTCCGGGAAACTGGATTCCTCCACTGCGGTTCCTGGAACCGCATGCAACCCCTTCTATAGCTGGTGGGGAACGTGCTTCAACGGTAGCTTGCCCCTCAATAAGGACTTTCTCGCTACCAGCCTGAACCAATACGGTCTGAACTTTGGCGGCGGCATTACCCGCAAGATTACTCAGAAGTTCGAACTCTACGGTGAGTTCCGCTACCTGCACGGCACAGCCAACAGCCGCACTACCGATTTGCGCCCGATCACCGTCGGCCTGCGCTGGTGAGAAGATTCGATCGCAGATTTTAGATCGCAAATTTCAGGAACACGGCTCTGCCCAATCTGAAATCTACAGTCTGCAGTATGACTCTCGCAGAACGGCCCTACTCGGGATTCGTGCGATAACTCCAAAGATCAGCGGCCTGCGTTTGCAGCTGTACGAATGACGGCGCAGACTTCGGCTCCGCAACAGCGGTAGAGGAGTTCGCGTCGCGCACGACTGATTCAACGATGGAATGCGCCGGTGCCAGGGTGCACGCCGGATCGGTCGCCGTTGCATCCCCGGCGAGCAGAAAAGCCTGACAGCGGCATCCGCCGAAATCTTCCGTCCGGCGTTCGCAACTGCGGCACGGCTCCGGCATCCACTCCTCGCCACGGAACCGGCGGAACGAAGACGACTCCCGCCAAATCCACTCCAGCGGCTTATCCCGGACGTTCTCAAACGACAAACCGGG
>Ga0335080_10009722_pt1 | contig 10061 bp, 5 predicted proteins | sample Lox_Sample_34_FD_206720 | JGI IMG/M metagenome (GOLD analysis project Ga0335080, IMG submission 206720) | Soil microbial communities from Loxahatchee National Wildlife Refuge, Florida, United States - Lox_Sample_3.4 | ecosystem: Environmental > Terrestrial > Soil > Wetlands | place: USA: Florida... | reverse complement strand
CAACCCCGCGGCCTTACCCAGAATATCCCACAGGGCCATCTCAACCCCGGCTTTGGTGAAGGGATTCGCAGCCAGCCTTTGGCGGAGTTTGGCCGTGAGCCGTTCAATCTGCAGGGGATCCTCGCCGTGAAGCGCGGGAGCCAGATAATCGCGAATAAAATGATCGGCGGTGACTTGATCTTCGCCGCTCCAGATCGGGGTGCAGGAAACCTCGCCTAAGCCGACGATCCCTTCGTCGGTGTACATCTTGATTAAAAGGAACGGGGAAGTCGTGTGCGCACCCAACGACCCGCGAATGGCGCGCTGGGGATTGATGGGAATCTTAACCGGGATAGTTTCGATTCGAGTGATCTTCACCGGTAATTGCCGGGCTTGTCGGAAGTGTTACCGACAAGCCCGGACAGGGGGGTCTTCAGAAGACCAGCTTCAAAGCGATCTGCATCACGCGGGCGGGTCCGGCGGAAAAAATCTGCCCCGTCGAGCTCTGACCAATGTTCGTGTTGGGGTCACCGAGATTTACGTGATTGAACGCGTTAAACGCCTCCCAGCGGAGCTGGAGATATCTCTTCTCCCCGACTAACGGAAACTTCTTCATCAAGCCGAGATTGACGACGTGCGAGCCGGGCCCGTCCAGGATTCCGATGCCCGAATTGCCGAACAGATACGGACCTGGTGTGGAGAAGGCATTGGGATTGAACCATAAGCCGGCGTTGGGGCTGGAGATCGACGGATCTCCCACCAGATTGGCGCGCGTCCCCCAGCCATTGCCCAGAGCGCCGCCAGGCGCGCTGAAGCTCAGAGGATCTCCGGAAGAAAACAGATAGATGCCGGACAATTCCCACCCTCCGATCACGGCGTTGGCCACGGGGTTCATACTAGAGCCCAGACGTTGCCCGCGCCCCACGGGAATCTCCCACACGACATTGCTGGAGAGAATATGAGTGTGATCGTAGGCCGCGCGTCCACGGTTGTAGCCGGCTGGCGCGAATGGTGTCGGAGTGGCGTAAACGCTATCGCCTCCGGCTTCCGAAATGTTCTTCGAAAACGCGTACGCAAGCGTGAAAGAGAGACCCTGGGAGAATCTGCGTTCGATCAGCAACTGTCCCGAGTTGTAATGGTTACGCCCCGTGTTCTCGTACAGATCAATGCCGCCAAATATGGGGTACGGCTTGGCAGCCTGGAGGTCCGTGTACAACCCCGGAGGAACATTGTTGAGCGAGTTGTCGACGACCAGGTCGCTGGCCTTGCTTCCCACGTAGGACAGAGTCACGGCGGTCTTGAAGGGCAGCGTCTTCTGGACGGAGATGTTCCATTCATAGTCCTTCATCGGTTTTACGTTATAGGCCGCGGCGCCAACCGACGATGCCGTAAACGAATTCGGACTTGCAGGCCAGGCGGTCTCCCATCGCTGGAGTTGCGCGGGGCTCCAGGATTGGGACTCGTAGGTCCAGTAGGGCGGCGCAATGATCTGGGACGCGGTGATGTTGCCGCGGTAACTGCTGGTGAAGGTTCCGAACCCACCCCGGACCACCAGGTCGCCGCTCTTCAGGGGGCGCCACGCCACCCCGAGCCGGGGCGAAACATAGCCCGACGGCTCGAAGAGGCCGCCAGGAACGTGGACCTGTGACGCGGGAACCCATTGCCCTTGTGTCGCCGCGGCCAGGTAGGGCGCAACCGGTTGCGCAGTCAAGTCCACATTGCCGGCGCTGTCCAACCCGGCAACGGCTTTTCCGATGGCCGGATCAAATGTCCCGCCTGCGCCGCGAATGAGGGATTTCGCAAACCAATAGTCCCAGCGAAGGCCGAGTTCCACGGTGAGCTGGGAGGTGACTTTCCAGGAATCGTCAATGAAAAACGCGCCGTACGGATTAGACTTCATCCCGAAGGTGTGAATGGGGTAGTTTCTCAGGCTGCTGTCCGGGTAGCCCAACAGGTAATCGGCGAACCCGTTGCCGGTGTACTGGCCATTGAAATCGAAAACGCCCTTGGAGCAACACGAACCATGCGCCGCGAGCAGGTACAGGTGATCGTATTGATAACCAGTGACGATGGTGTGCTTTCCCCAGACCTTACTCAAGCTGGCGTTGCCGTTGATGCTCTGCGACTTGAACACAGACGGATCGCCCCAGCCATTCCTCGAGGAAATCCCGGCGTAACCGGCAAAGGAGATGGAGTCCGGGAGTCCGATCCATTGCTCGCGGCCGGCTGTCTGGAAGCCCTGGATGCCGGCGTCGGCGGTGAGATTCTCCTTGCCGATCTCCGTGCACGGGCCACTCCCGATGCAGGTGGGAGAGCTGGTATTGACGGTGTTCACCGTGCCGATGCTCAAGTTGAGCAAGGTGGTAGGAGTGACGGTGTAGTTGTAACTCAGGCCGGTGCTGTAGGAATGCGTGTCCTCAGTAGCCGTGCTGCTCGGCAAATAACCCACCAGATTTTGGGGAGTGTCGAGATGGAGAATCCGCCAGTAGATCCTCTGGTTCTGAGTGATTTGGTGGTCCACCCTGCCGGTGAACTCGTCGGTGTTGGTCGGCCTTGACGCAATGGCTTTGAAGAGATCGCCGGGAGAGTTGGCTTGCGGAATCCATGGGAAGAAGAATTTCGATGCTCCCGAGATCTGGGCCTGCGGAATCTTGTTCCCAGCGAAGGGTAGCCCGGTGGTGGGGTCTGTGATGGTGGGCAAGCCGGAAAAGTCACCGTTCAGCATCGCGGGTGAGACCGTGTAGGAATTGTAGATCTTCGATTGAATGATCCGGGTGCCCTCATAGCTGCCGAAAAGGAAGGTCTTGTTCTTGCCGTTGTACAGGCGTGGAATCAGCACAGGGCCGCCACCGGCAAGGCCGAACTGGTTCTGAATCAGCTTGGGATTGCTCGACGCAAACGTATTGCGAGCGTCGAGGGCGTCGTTACGAAGAAACTCCCACAGCGTGACATGGAACTCGTTCGTCCCGGATTTGGTGACCATGTTCACCTGCACGGGATTTCGGCCATTTTCCGCGCTGAAATTCGAGGTGGACACACTGAACTGCGCGATGGTGTCCGGATTGGGAGTAGCTGTTGACCCTTCATCGCAGACGGCGTTCGAAGCTACGCCGTCCACGCGAAACTCGGTCTGATCGTCGCGGTGGCCCAATCCCTGGACGCTCGAGGTGTTGCCGTCGGCGCAGGCCGTCGAGAGAGTCCGGCCTTCATACCGCACTCCCGGGACCAGTTCCGTCAGTTCGATCACGTCGCGGCCATTCAAGGGGAGTTCCTGGATGGTTCTCTGTTCGACTACGCCGCCCGTCTCGGCTTTCTCGGTTTGGAGAAGATCAGTAGTTGACTCGACGGTGACATGCTCGTTCACGTCGCCCACTTGCAGTATGGGGGAGACCCTCTTGTGTTCATTGATCGTCAAGTCCGTTTTGGCAAGGGTCCAGGTTTTGAATCCGGCGAATGTCACGGTAACCGAATACTCGCCCTCCGGCAGCGCGCTAATCTCGAAGCTGCCGTCCGAGCGGCTGGTCTCGATCCTCTGGATACCGGTATCCAGTTTGGTCACGGTAACCGTGGCGCCGCCAATCACTCCGCCGTTCGGGTCGCTCACGACGCCTAGAATGGCTCCGTCCACACCCGTTTGCGCCATCGCTCCCGTGAGCGCCAGCACTGAAAATGCCGCCAGCAAACAAATTACCTGTCTCATGTGCCTCCCCTGGATGAAATATCTGAACCTCGAACGTTGAGCCTGCTCGCGAAACACAACCCTCTTTGGGTTGTCCACCAATCGCAGTGTAATAGAAGCATCTTAGTCTAGCCGGCAAGCATGTCAAGGCGGTTTGTGATTTTCGTCCATCGTACTGGACGAAAGGTTTGCCGTGTGCACATCCTAGCGGGACAGTTCACCAGGATCAACGGCTTACTGTCTGCGAGAGAGTCCGGAACCGGCAGGTAACATACAGACGCCAGACATTGGAAGGCGGACCGGAAATCCGTACAATGATCGGCTATGCGGCTGTGGCGTTCGGAAGTGTGGCGAGTGGTTCTTGTGTTGATTTGGAGCGGATCGCTCGCTGCCGCTCAGAAATCCTGGACGCTCGACGCCATCATGGATCTGAAGACCGTGTCGGACCCGCAGATAACGGCGGACGGCGCGCAGGTGGCGTACGTGGTGACGGGGAGGGACGGGCGACGGAATGCTTATTCGTCAGAGATCTGGATGGTGGCGTCAACCGGAGGGCCGGCGCGGCGGCTGGCCCCGCCGCATTTTTCCGATGCTCACCCGCGCTGGTCTGGTGATGGCCGGGCCTTGGGGTTTCTGTCGCATCGGGATGGGATGACGCAGGTGTACGTGGTGAGCCCGCCGGACGCAACACCGCGCAAGATTACCGATTCGCCGACGGACGTTGTCGATTTCAACTGGTCACCGGACGGCCGCTCTATCGGGTATCTGGCGGCGGATCCAAACCCGGAACGCGAGGCGAAGCGTCTGCGGGGCGACGATGCGATGGTAGGCGGCGAGGGCTACACGGCGACCCGTCTGCACGTCGTTCCGGCCGGTGGAGGCGACGTGCGCACATTGACGGCACGCGAGAGGCACGTGCTTTCGTTCGATTGGGCGCCGGATGGGTCGAAAGTAGTTTACGCAGCTCAGAAATCGCCGCAAGGCCGCGATGCGTTCCATGTCGATATTTACGAAAGCGATCTGACCTCAGGCCGCGAGACGGCGCTGGTGGTGCAGCCCGGACAGGATCTGGCTCCCGCTTACTCTCGCGATGGCCGCTATGTAGCGTTTTATTCCCAGCGAGGGGTGCTGAGTTACTTCGGGGAAAGACAGGTCGGCGTAGTTCCATCTGGCGGCGGCGCCATCCGGTATGTCACCGAGCGACTGGACGGTGACGTTTTCGGCGGCGCTACTAAGTTCTGGTGGTCCAGTGACGCATCCCAGTTGATTTTCGGGGCGGGGAAGGGCACGGGCGAATACTTGTTTGCCGTGAATCCCACGACCGGAGATGGAGAGCGGCTGGCCTGCTCGCTGACCAACACGGCCGCGTTCAGCGTCAGCGGGGATGGCAGACGGATCGCATGGATCAAGAGCAACGCCGCATCGCCGGGTGACGTCTACCTCCGAGATTCGCAAAGTGGCAGCGAGATTCGTTTGTCGGACGTCAATCCACCGGTCAGGGATTATCCAGCAGTAGATGTGCGAACCGTGCAGTGGAGGTCGAAGGACGGTCTAGAGATCGAGGGTGTGCTTCGCTTGCCGTTCGACTATAGGCCGGGAAAGCGCGCGCCATTACTGGTGAGCCTCCATGGCGGCCCGACGGGAGCGGCGCTGGAAAGTTTTCCGGTTCCACGGACGTATCCTACGCAACTGTTCCTCACTGCAGGCTTCGCGGTGTTCGAGCCCAACTTTCGCGGCAGCATCAACTACGGGGCTAAGTTCCGGCTGCCGACGATCGAGGCGCAGGGCTTCGGAGACATGGACGACATCATGACGGGGATCGACATGCTAGTCGACAGGGGGATTGCGGATCCGGATCGTCTGGGCGTGATGGGGTGGAGTTATGGCGGATATCTGTCGGCGTGGATCGTAGCTCACTCTGACCGGTTCAAGGCGGCGTCCATCGGGGCTTGCAGCACGGACTGGGTAAGCTGGTACGCTCCGTCGATAGCAAACAAAGAAAGCGCGCCGGAAGTGATGTGGGAATACTTCGGCGGCGCACCGTGGGGCCGGCTGGATGTTTATAACCGGCATTCGACACGCGCGTTCCTGAAGAACATCAAGACGCCATCACTTGTCCTGCACGGGGAACAGGATATCGATAGCGGACCCGAAGTGTATGTCGCGCTGCGCGACTTGAATGTACCGGTGAGTTACGTCACTTATCCGCGGGAAGGTCACGGGATTGCTGAGCCCGTGCACCAGCGCGACCTGATGCGGCGAAACCTGGAGTGGTTCGAGAAGTGGATGTTGGGAAAATAGAGCCGGGTTAGCCGGCCTCACTCGCGAGGGCTGCGCGGCGGTCCGCGGCGAACCGGGTCACGACGACGAACAACAGCAGGACCGCGGCGGCGCCTGAAGCGATGGCCTGCCACTTCATCAGGGACGCCATTCCGAGGGAGGCCTTCCAGAGCCCGGCGGCGAGTATGGCGGCTCCGCCGGAGAGGCCGCCGGCGAGGTTCAGGATACCTGTCGCGAGGCCGTAATTCTGTCCCGAGACTACGTCATACGCGGCGGCGAAGGTGTTGGCGACGAACACGCCGGCGAAAAAACCGAATGCCGCGGCAGATAGTTTGGCAATGGCCAGCGATCCGGCCGCCAGGCTTAGAAAGGCGAAGGGGGCGCAGGCGGCGAGACCGGCGACGGCGATCAGAAACCGGCCGGAGCGAATCCGTTTAACCAGCCAGTCGGCTAAGACGCCGCCCGCGAGGACTCCCGCCATGCAACTGATCTGAAGGTAGACGGTGGCACTGAGGCCGCTCTGGGTCATCGAGAGGTGATAGTGCTCGTAAATAAAACTCGGAAACCAGGCGTAGAGCATCCATAACATGGTGCAGAATGCAAAGAAGGCCAGCGCCAGCGTCCAGTAACACGGCGATTTGAAGATATCCGCCGGCCTGGCCGCCTGACGTGCGCGCTGGGTTCCTAAGTGTGGCATGCCGCGGAAGACGCGCCAGAGGACTGCGGCGTAAGCGGTGCCTGCTACCGCGAGCAGAGTGAAGCCCGGCCTCCAGCCGATGTGGTCCGCGGCCCAACCCCCGTACCAGCCACCGGCGACGACACCGGCAAATTGCGCCGCGCTGTGAATGGCCAGCGCCTTCGATCGGGTGGCTCCCGGGTGCAGAACAGCGATGGTGGCGAGGGCCGCCGGTACATAAAGGGACTCCGTAACGCCCATCACCGCGCGCCAGAATAAGAACGCCGGCGCGGAGGCGCTCAGCCCGGTGCCGAGCGTCGCGAGGCTCCACAGGACCAGGCTGGAGATGATGAGGCGGTCGCGGCGAACCACATCGGCAAGGCGTCCCGTTAGAGGCATGCACAGCGAGTACACCCAGATGAACAAGGTGCCGACGAGCCCGAGTTGTGTGTCGGAGAAGCGCAGATCGGAGCGCAGCACGGGAAAAATCGAAAACACGACCTGGCGGTCCAGGTAGTTCAACAAATACGCGAACCAGAGAAACGCGACGGTGGCCCAGGCGAGGCGTGCAGAAACGCCGCCGTGGTCAGTGGCGGCTGCGATCGGGCTGGCCTTCGAAGCCATGCGCTAAGGTGTGGCGTCTTGTGCAATGACGAAAAGCGTCACGCCTTTTGCAACATGCGCGGGGAAGTGCATCATGAGCAGCGCACCGGCGCGATGGGCGCGGATTTCGAGCGGATCGGAAGAGTGGTCCGAAAAATCGTGAAGTCGTCCCACGAGGTCGCCTCTGTTCAAGTCGGCGCCTAATTCCACTAGCGGTTCCCAAATGGCCGTGCGCGGCGCGGGAATGTAGTCCTCAAGGTTAGAGGCATCCACCAGGCGCGGAGGCGACTGGCGCTCAGGATCGATCTTGACAATCTTGCCGGGCAGCATGCCATAGTGCCGGAGAACGTTTTTCACGCCCTCGTAGGCGTGGCGCACGCCTTTGAGGTTGACGGATTCACCAAATCCGAATTCGCCGCCGATCGCGACCTTGCCCTCTTTCTCCGCTTCCTCGGGGAGCAAGCCGGAAGCCATGTCGCTGGTGTAAACCAGCATGAAGGGCGTATCGAACAGCGCGGCGACCAGATTTATTTCCGCTCGCTGCTGGGGATCGGGAATGGGGTGGAACGAGGTGCAGAGCGCAAAACCGCCTTCGTTGCCGCCAGCATGGAGGTCCACTACCACGCGCACCTGCGGGAAGATGCGGGTCTTCACAAAGCTGGCAATGCGATAGGAGATGGAGCCGCGCGGATTGCCTGGAAACGCGCGGTTCATGTTGACGCCATCGAGCGGCGAGAGGCGGGTGTTGGCGTTGCACGCGCTCTCACTCAACTGCGGCACTAGAATCACGCGGCCGCTCATCCCGGCGGGATCGAGATCATGGCACAGGCGCTTCACCGTAACCTGGCCTTCCCATTCGTTCCCGTGCGTGCCTCCGAAAACGGCAACTCCGGGCGGATGCGTCTTCGACTTTTTCAATCCGTTGATCACCGTGAGCGGAACCAGCGAATATCCCCAACTGGAATCGTGATGAAACGCGACGTGGTAGTGGTGCTTCCCCGGTTTTTCAAAATCTATTTTGGAAGAGTCATAAATAACTGCGGGTTCCGGCATGGACGGCTAGTATACTATGCAGTTTGATCGGGCGCGTATGAAAATCACTAACGTCGAGGTGCTGGTACTCAAGTCTCCGGGCTTGTATAACAACCCGGAAGGATCCGAAGAGCCGCTCGGCCCCACTTACATGGGCATCGTGAGGGTGTCGACGGACGCCGGAATCACCGGTTACTCCGACATGGAGACCGTGGCTTCGGTGGCAAAAGCGGCAGTCGACGCGCCGCGCTGGAGTGAGCCGGGAACGGAGTGCTTTGACGGCCTGGCATCACTGGTTATTGGTGAGAATCCGCTCGAGGTGGAGCGGCTCTGGTACAAGATGTACCGCGGCAGCATTTACTACGGGCGGCGCGGCGTAGCCATCCAAGCGATCTCGGCAATCGATATTGCGCTTTGGGACATCATGGGGAAGTTCTATCAGCAGCCGGTTCACGTGCTGCTGGGCGGCAAGTGGCGGGACAAAGTCCGCGCATACGCCAGCACGCTGTTTCGTCCTACGCCCGAAGCGATGCGCGAGGCGACGCGCAAGTATCTGGACCAGGGCTTCACAGCCATCAAGTTCGGCTGGGGTGTGTTCGGCAAAGATCCCAATCTGGATGTGCGGTTAGTGGAAGCGGCGCGCCAGGAAATGGGCGATGGCAACGACCTGCTGGTAGACACCGGCTGGTTCATCGAGCGCACGCCGAAACAGGCCATCCAAGTCATCCGCTCGATCGAGTCGTTCCGGCCCTTTTTTGTCGAGGAGATTCTCCATCCGGAAGACTATGACGGCTACGCACAGGTAGCGCGCAGTGTAGACGTGCTCATCGCGTGCGGAGAGCAGGAGGCCACCGAGTGGGGCTTCCACCAGTTGATCGAGAGGGGCCAGGTGGATATCCTGCAGCCCGACCTGACGCGGTGCGGCGGGTTCACCGTCGCGCGCAAGATCGTGCACATGGCCGAGCTCGCCAACGTTCTGGTGATTCCGCACTCCTGGTCTTCGGACTTGCTGACCGCCGCCTCGCTGCACCTGAACGCATTTCAGCGCCGCGCGGTTTTTGTGGAATTCAATACCTCACAGGGCCCGTTGAGCCGGGCGATGGTAAGACAGCCCCTCAGGATGGTGGATGGTTATGTCCCGGTTCCGAGCGGCCCAGGGCTCGGCGTCGAAGTAAACGAGGAGACGCTCGAGAAGTACCGCATCGCGTGAGCTAAGCGGCGATCTCCAGAAGGTCCAAAGTATTCCGCTGAAACATCTGCTCCATCCTGGCCATGTCCAGCCGGGGAAGCGACGTGCCTTCGAGCATGCAGTTCAACTTGCGCATCTCATCCAGGCTGGCATCCACGGTGGTGAAGGGATAGTCGCTGCCGAACAGGACTTTGTCCCAGACGCCATACTCCTGCACCAGCATCAGAGAGTGATAAAGCTGGAACGGCCGGTAGTGCAGCGCGGAGCAATCGGAATAAACGTTGGGGTGCTTGCGTATGGTCACGACGCACTCACCTTCGTACGGGTGCGAAAGATGCGCCATGATAATTTTCACATTCGGAAAACGGATCGCCACATCGTCGATGTGCCGCGGGACGGTGCAGTCCAGGGGCGCCTGCGCGACGAACGTTGTGCCGGTGTGCAACAGGACGGGGAGGTGATGACGCGTGGCGTACTCCCACAAGTAGTCGAGCTTCCGGTCGTTCGGGTAAAAACCGGCATACATGGGCAGCAGCTTGATGCCTTTCAGCTTGAGATCCTGATGCCCCTGGTGAAGCTCGTCCTGCCAGGCGGGTTGGGTTGGGTCAACGGAAAGAAAGCCG
>Ga0335080_10009721_pt1 | contig 10062 bp, 7 predicted proteins | sample Lox_Sample_34_FD_206720 | JGI IMG/M metagenome (GOLD analysis project Ga0335080, IMG submission 206720) | Soil microbial communities from Loxahatchee National Wildlife Refuge, Florida, United States - Lox_Sample_3.4 | ecosystem: Environmental > Terrestrial > Soil > Wetlands | place: USA: Florida... | reverse complement strand
GATGGCGGCGAGCGTGCCGTGCGTGAGCGCGCTGACCGGATTGAAGGAGAGGTTGCCCCACAGCTTCACCCAGATGTCGTCGCGGATGCGCGGCCGCACCGGTGCCTTGAAGCCAGCTCGCGTCATGGCATCGGACAGGCGCTCGACGCGTTCCGACTTGCTACCGTCGGGCTCGCCCAGCATGAAGCGATTGCCGTATTGATGCTGGACGATGCCGGGCTCGACCACGGTCGCGGCCGGATAGACGACGCAGCCGATGCAGCGCGCCGCCGGTATGAGGCGATCGAGCGAGCCGTCGGGATCGATGCTCCGGAGATGACGGTTCTCGTGCGGACCGGGCAGCCTGTAGAAATACCACCAGGGAATGCCGTTCATGGCGGTCACGACCGCGGTCTGCGGCCCGAGCAGCGGCTGCATGGCCGGCGCGGCAGCCGGCACCGAATGCGCCTTCAGAGTGACAATCACGAAATCCTGCGGCCCGGCCGCGGCGGGATCGGACGTGGCCCGCGGCCGCGCGACAAGTTCCTTGCCGTCGATCCGCAACTTCAGGCCCTTGGCTTGCATCGCCTGGAGATGCGGCCCGCGGGCAATCAGGGTCACGTCCTCGCCGGCCAGCGACAGCTGCGCCCCCAACAGTCCGCCGATGGCACCGGCGCCGTAGATGCAGATCTTCATCGTGAACGGATCGACGTTGCCTCTCCCCCTGGGGGCGAGGTTCCTTCCTTCTTTGACTCCCCCGCGAAAGCGGGGGTCCAGGGCAAGCGACGAGTTGTGGCCCACCTGGACCTCCGCTTTCGCGGGGGAATCACGGTTGTGTTTTCGTAGTGCCGAGCGACAAGCGGGAAGTCACTGCCACCAGAACCTGTGCTGACCGACGTCACGCCGACAGGCCCAGCTTCGCCGCCAGACCGATGCGCTGCAGCTTGCCGGTCGCGCCCTTCGGGATCTCGTCGAGAAAGACGATGCGCCGCGGCACCTTGAAGTCGGCGAGGCGGCCGGCCACGAAATCGCGCAGGTCGCGGTCGCTGACGCTCTGGCCCTCGCGCAGGACGACGGCTGCCGCGACGTCCTCGCCAAGCTTGTCGTGGGGGATGGCGAAGGTGACGACCTGCGCGACGGCGGGGTGCGTCGAGAGCAGGTCGTCGATCTCGCGCGGCGAGATCTTCTCGCCGCCGCGGTTGATGAGTTCCTTCAGGCGGCCGGTGATGGTCAGGTAACCCTCGGCATCGAGGACACCCTGGTCGCCCGTGTGGAACCAGCCGTCGGTGAAGGCGGCGGCGTTGGCCTGCGGGTTGCTTACATAGCCGGCAGTCACGTTGGGGCCGCGGATGCCGACCTCGCCGATGCCGCCCGCCGGCAGGCGACGTCCAGCCTCGTCGAGGATGGCCACCTCGGGACCGGCCGCAAGGCCGACCGTGCCCGGCTTCCGCGGCCGCGGCGGCAGCGGATTGCTCGTCATCTGATGGGAGGCCTCGGTCATGCCGTAGGATTCGATGACCGGGCAGCCGAAAACCGTCTCCAGCTCCGCCATGACGGCCGGCGGCAGGGAGGCCGAGGAGGAGCGGATCAGCCGCAGGCGCCGGCGGCCGATGATCTCGCGATTGCGGTCGGCGCGCGCCAGAATCGCCTGGTGCATCGTCGGCACGGCCGTGTACCAGGTGGGGACCGCCTCATCCAGCCAGGCGAAGAACTTCAGGGCATTGAAGCCGGGCGTGCAGAACACGCTCCCGCCGGCCGCCAGCGACGACAACACGGCCCCGATCAGGCCGTGGATGTGGAAGAGCGGCATGATGTTGAGGCAGCGGTCGCCCGCCGCAAGATCCAGCGCCCGGCCGATGTGGCGGGCGGAAGCCGCGACGTTGCGCTGCGCCAGCGGTACCAGCTTCGGCCGCGACGTCGTGCCGGAGGTGTGCAGCAGGAGTGCCACGTCGTCCGGCCCGGCCATCCGGCCGCCGCCGCCCGGGCGGGCGGTGGGCAAGCGCAGCTGGAGCGTACCGGCCGGCCGGTCGGGGAGCGGCTCGAGGTCGATGACGGGGATGCCCAGGCGCGTGGCCACGGCCCCGGCCGGACCGTCCGCTCCGGCCGCGACGATGAGGGCACGCGGCTGCAGGTCGCCCAGATAGAACTCCAGCTCCTCGGCCCGGTAGGCGGGGTTGAGCGGCGCCGTGGCGGCGCCTGCCCCCACCGCCAGGAACGCGGCCGCCATCTCCGGGCCGTTCGGCAGGACGATGGCAACGCGGTCGCCCGGGCCAATGCCGAGGCTGCCGAGGTCGGCGACGGTCGTCCGGATCAGGTCGCGCAACCCGCCGAACCGCAGCGGCGGACGGCCGGGCGCCGCCAGGGCGGCCGCGTCATCGGCATGGGCGGCCAGAATGGACCACAGGCTGTCGGCGGGCGGCATCCGGTTCCCGGCGTTCCTCGGGTGTCAGGGTCCTGGGCATAGCACGGAGGCCGCGGTCGAGAAAGCCGAGCGGAACGGCCGAAAGCCGCTGAATTCAGGGATTGTTAATGTCCGGTGCCTATCGTGAAGCCTGCCGGTCGGGGGCGCCGGTCGCGCCAGAGGGCCATGCGGGAGCGTGCGAATAATGCGGAATATTATTGAAAAAGCCGCTGAATCCGGCCAGTTCGAGTGGCTGCAGCACGCCATCGAAGCCTCGGGCGACCTCCTCTACGACTGGGACCTGGCCAGCGACACCATCACCTGGATCGGCACCGGCCAGGAGATTTTCGGCACCGACGACTTCGCCTCGATCCGCTCCGGCGACGGCTTCGTCAACCGCGTCAACCCCGAGGACCTGCCGACGCGCCTGAAGGCGCTCTCCGACCATTTCGCCGACGGCAAGGTCTATGACTGCGAATACCGCGTGCGCGGCGACAACGGGCTCTTCTGCTGGGTCCATGACCGCGGCACCGCCCAGCGCACCGCCACGGCGGCACCCTATCGCATGATCGGCAGCCTGCGCCTCATCAATGCGCGCAAGCAGAACGAGGCCCGCCTCGAACGGCTGGCAAGCTTCGACGACCTGACCGGCCACCTCAACCAGATGCGGCTGCGCGAGGCGCTCGAGCACGCCATCGCCTATAGCCGCCGCTCCGACGTGCCCGGCGGCTATCTTGTCGTCGGCGTCGACAAGCTCTCCCAGGTCAACAACAGTTTCGGCCACGAGGCCGGCGACGCCGTTCTCATCGAGATCGGTCAGCGCCTCGACCGCTGCCTGCGCGCCAGCGACGTCATCGGCCGCATCGGCACCGACCGCTTCGGCGTCGTGCTCGGCCAGTGCTCGGAAGGGCAGATGGCGCGGGCGGCCGAACGCATCCTGCAGTCGGTCCGCGAGACCCCGGTCATTGCGCAGGGCAACGAATCGCATGTAACCGTCACGATCGGTGGTATCCTCTTCTCCGAATTCTGCACCACCGCCTACGACGCGATGGCGAAGGCGGAGACTGCCCTCAAGCAGGGCAAGAGGGACGGCCGCGACCGCTTCGTGATGTACCGCATGTCCGAGCAGCAGGGCGAGGAGCACCGCCGCAACCTCGTCGTCGGCAACAAGGTCAAGGACGCGCTGCGCGAGCACCGCCTGCAGTTCGCCTTCCAGCCGGTCGTGCGCGCCGGTAACAACGAGCAGACCGTCTTCCACGAATGCCTGCTGCGCATGCGCAGCGAGAGCGGCGAGATCATCCCGGCCGGCGCCTTCGTGCCCGTCATCGAGCAGCTCGGCCTCGTGCGTCTCGTCGACCGCTATGTGCTGGACCTCGCGGTGCAGGCGCTCAGCGATCATCCGGACCTGCACCTGGCGATCAACATCTCGAGTCTCACGGCCGGCGACCAGTCCTGGCTGCGCAGCCTCTCGGCGCTGGTGAAGAACAAGACCGACATCGCCAAGCGGCTGATCATCGAGATCACCGAGACCTCGGCCCTCACCGACATCGACGAGTCCGCACGCTTCCTCTCGGCCATCCGCGACCTCGGCTGCCGCGTGGCGGTCGACGACTTCGGCGCCGGCTTCACCTCGTTCCGCCACCTGAAGACGCTCACCCTCGACATCGTCAAGATCGACGGCTCGTTCGTGCGCAACCTGGCGGGAAACATCGACAACCAGCTCTTCATCCGCAACCTTCTGGGCCTCGCCACGGCCTACGGCATGGAGACGGTCGCCGAATGCGTGGAGACGCAGGAGGACGCCAAGTTCCTCATCGGCGAGGGCGTCAAGTACCTGCAGGGCTACTACTTCGGCAAGCCGTCGCTGGAGACGCCCTCGGTCGTGCTGCCGCAGGTTCCCGGGATCGTCCGCACCGCCGGCTGAGCCCCCGGGGGGTGCAAAACAACCCCATGCATTGAAAAATATCCCTTTGTTTTCAAGGGGAAGACTTTTCCGATTTGTGTCGGAATCGGCAGCGGCGGAGGCCGTGGACTACCGGGGGAGGATGCCATGACCACCTATTTCTTCCACCTGTGCAGCCTGCTGGGGGATCCCGAATGGTGGAACCGCACGGGCGTCGCGGCGTCCGGCTTCCTCAGCGACTATTTCCGCCCCATCGTCCGGCAGCACACCGGGTTCTCGGACGTCATGGGCAGCCTGATGCCCGACGCCGCCAGCGTCGGCGACAAGGAGCTCCTCGTCTACATCGTGCCCAACGGCTCGAGCTTCAGCAGCGTGATCGCGCGGCGGGCGCGAAGCGGTTGGGCGCCGAGCACGAGCAGCGGCCTCACCTTCGATGTCGGCAGCGCCAACGGCGGCGCCGTCTCGATCTGCTCGGAGGTCTACTGGGACAGGGTCCAGGGCGACAGCCAGGCGAGCCGGCTGCTCGCCAACCTGATCTTCCACGAGTTCATGCACAACAAGCTGGACGCGGCGGCCGGCAGCACGTTCGACGTGCACACCCGCGGCGGCGGCGGGCTTGCCACCCGCGACCCGATCAACCACGACATGCGGCCGAACGACCGCAACATGGAGCTCATGGCACGCGCCCTCGGCACACGGCACGCGCAGTTCACGGGCAACCTGCGGGCCTCCGACGTCCCGCCGGCACGGCCGCTGCGGCCGTAGGGCGAACGGCCGCCGGCCACTCTGGCGCGGCAGGGATAGCGATCGAGTGAATGGGCACCGGACCCAACGAGGAGCGGTTGGGTCAGTCGAGATCTACTCTGACCCCATTCTGCCTGTCCCGCTCACCTCGCTTTGTCAGCACGTCGCGTCCTGCGCATCGGTCGACACGCGGGTGAAATCACGACCCCCGCTGCGCGTCCCCGGCGGATGCAGAACAGTCACCGGCGGGGATGCGCCACGTCCGAACCGGCCGGCTGAGCCGGGCCGCCGGCCGGCTATTCCCTTTTTGCGGGGCTTCGGGCACCTTCGCGCGACCGGGCAACGGCTAGCGGGGCAGAGCTCGATCTTGTTCGCACAGGTTCGGATTCGACGCGCGCGCGGGTGGGCGGCCGCGACGGGACGCGCTCTGGCGCCGGTGCTGCTGGTTGCCGCGCTGCTGGCGCCGGTGGGCGCAGTGCCCATCCGCGCGGCCTCGGACGCCAAGGCGGTCGCCGACGCGGTCGAGCGGGTCTACGCGTCGGGCAAGTATCAGACGGAAATGCCGGACAAGAAGCCGCTCGAACTGCCGGAGTACCACCGCTGGACGCTTTCGGAGGGCATGCTCCAGGTCCTGCGCATCCTGTTCTGGACGCTGGCGGGCGTGGGCGTCGTCCTGCTGCTGGTCTATCTCGGCAATGCCCTGCCGTCGCTCGCCGCCCGCCTGCAACGGGCGCGCCGGAAGGAGGCCGCCGGAGTCACCGTCTCCGCCATCGCCGATCTCGACCGCGAGCGTCTCGGCGACGTGCTGGCCGAGGCCGACCGGCTGGCCCGGCAGGGCGCCTTCGGGGAGGCGCTGCACCTGATCCTGCTGCATTGCCTCAACGAGCTGCGCCAGCGCCTCGGGATGGGCGTGCCGACGTCGCTCACCAGCCGCGAGATCCTGCGCCTGGCGCCGCTGCCGGACGCGCGGCGCGGCGCGCTTTCGACCATCGTCTCGGCCGTCGAGATCAGCCATTTCGGCGGCCGCGCCGTCGACGAGGCCACCTACCGGCTGTGCCGGCAGCGCTGCGAGGACGTCGTGCTGGGCAGCGCCGGCCCATGAACGCGCCGGCGATCTTCGCAGGGCGCACGGTGGCCGGGCTCGTGGCGGTCGGCTGCCTGTCGTTCCTGGCGGCGGTCGCGCTGATCGTGGCCGGCGAGGACCTGTTCCCGTCGAGCACGGTGGACGCCAATGCCTTTTCGGAGTCGGCGATCGGCCACAAGGCCTTCATCGAAACTCTGCAGCGGCTCGGCATCCGCGTGCTGGTGAGCCGCAGCGATTCCGCCGCCAAGGCCACGCCCGACGATCTCGTCATTGTCGCCGAACCGCCGGTGGCCCGCGCCGAGGACGCCTATCTCCGCCAGCTGCTGCAGGCCCCGAACGTCCTGCTGGTCTTGCCGAAATGGTTGGCGGCGCCGGAATTCGCAAACCGGCGCTGGGCCGGCGAGGTCGAACGCCTGCCGGTGCAGATGGTCGACGAACTGCTGCAGGCGGCGGCACCGGCGGCCAATGCCGAGGCGCTGCAGGGCAGCGTGACCTGGAAGCCCGGCCGCCTCGACGCCAAGCCGACGCTCGACGATCCGCAGCTCATGGAGTCGCAGCGCCTGCGGCCGCTCGTCGACAGCGACCAGGGCATGCTGCTGGGCTCGCTCACCGGCGTCAGCCGCCACCTCTGGATTCTGTCCGACCCCGACCTTCTCTCCAATCACGGCCTCAAGCGCGGCGACAACGCGGCGCTGGCGGTCGGCATCGTCGAGGCGGCGCTGCCGGCGGGCGGCACGGTGATCGTCGACGAAGTGATCCACGGGTTTCGCCGCGATCCCAACCTGTGGCGCTCGCTGCTCGAATTCCCCTTCGTGTTCGTCACGCTGAACGCCCTGGCTACGGTGGCCATCCTGGTCTGGGCGGCGACCGGGCGCTTCGGCGCGCCGGTCCCCATCGCGGCGCCGCTCAAGGCCGGGAAGACGACCCTGATCGGCAACGCCGCCGGTCTCCTTAGACATGGCGGACATGGCGGCGCCATGCTGCGGCGCTATCTCGCGGTGACGTTCGGCGACGTCGCCCGCCGCGTTCATGCCCCGGCCGACCTCGCGGACGCGACGCTGGCCGACTGGCTCGGCCGCATCGGCAAGGTGAGGCAGGTGGGCTTCGCGCCGGCCGTCCTGCAGGCCGAGGCCGAGGCGGCCGCCACGACACCCGCCGACGAGCGCCGCCTGCTGCAGGCCGCGCGCAACCTCCATCGCTGGAAACAGGAGATGCTTCATGGACCTGGAGACGATTCGAGCGGTCGGCGAACGTCTGAAACAGGAAGTGCGCAAGGTGGTCGTCGGCCAGGAGGCGGCCATTGACCTGCTGCTCGTCAGCCTGCTCTCCGATGGCCACGTTCTGCTCGAGGGCGTGCCGGGCGTGGCCAAGACGCTGCTCGCGCGCACCTTTGCGGCGGCGCTTTCGCTCAGGTTCGGCCGCATCCAGTTCACGCCCGACCTGATGCCGGGCGACGTGCTCGGCACCAACCTCTTCAACTTCCAGACCAACCAGTTTTCGCTGACGCGGGGGCCGATCTTCACCGACCTGCTGCTGGCCGACGAGATCAACCGCACGCCGCCGAAGACGCAGGCGGCCCTGCTGCAGGCCATGCACGAGCGCAACATCACGATCGACGGCCAGACCTACGACCTCGGCGCCGGCTTCATGGTGATCGCCACGCAGAACCCGATCGAGCACCAGGGCACCTATCCGCTGCCGGAGGCGCAGCTCGACCGCTTCCTCTTCAAGCACGTGCTGGCCTATCCCTCGCGCGAAGAGGAGCGCGCCATCGTCACCCAGCACGGCCATCGCACGATCATGCCGACGCCGGCCCAGTTCGGCGTCGAGGCGGTGGCCCGGCTGGACGACCTCGTCGCCATGCGCCAAAGCGTCGAAGCGATCCGCCTGTCGTCCGACATCGTCGACTATATCGTCGACATCGTGCGCGCCACGCGCGAGAATCCTGCCCTCCAGTTCGGCGCCTCGCCGCGCTCCGCCAACATGCTGGCCTCGGCCGCGCGTGCCTTCGCCGGGCTCGGCGGGCGCGACTACGTGATCCCCGACGACGTGAAGCTGCTGGCGCCGCCGACCCTGCGCCATCGCCTCGTGCTGGCGCCCGGCGCCGAGATCGAAGGCCTCGACACGGACAAGGTCGTCGCCCAGATCCTGGAGCAGGTCCCGGCGCCGCGATGATCCGTCCGACCCGCCGCGCCGTGCTGCTGTTCGGCCTGGGCGTCCCGGCGGCGCTCGTGCCGCTGCTCGTCGACGCGCGCCTGTGGCCGGTCGGCCTCACGTTCTTCGGAGCTGCGCTGCTGCTGCTCGGCGTCGATGCGATCCTGGCACCGGCGCCGCGCGCCTTCGCCGCCACGATCCGGGCGCCGGCCACCCTCTATCTCGGCGAGGACGGCCTTCTTTCCCTCGACCTGGCCTTGCCGAGCGGACGCTTCGCCGTCGATGTCGAGGCCAAGTGCGACGTCGGCGAGCTGCTGACGCCGCCGCCCGACCACCGCTTCGTCGTCGGGCCCCGGCAGGTCGCGCATGTCGAGTTTCCCCTGCAGGCGAAGCGTCGCGGGCCGGCGAGCCTGGAGCGCCTGTGGCTGCGCTGGTCGGGACCGCTCGGTCTCGCCACGCGGCAGCGGATCGAGCCGCTCGCGCGGACGCTGCCGGTGCTGCCGAGCATCCGCGCGGTGCGGACCGGCGCCGCGCGCTTCTTCTCGCCCGACGCGCTCTTCGGCAGCAAGGCGCAGAACCAGCAGGGCGACGGCTCCGAGTTCGACGCGCTGCGCGCCTACATGTCCGGGCTCGACCACCGCTCGATCGACTGGAAGCATTCCGCGCGCCACCACCAGCTCGTCTGCAAGGAGTTCCGCACCGAACGCAACCACCCGATCATCCTTGCCTTCGACACCGGCTATCTCATGAGCGAGCCGCTCGCCGGCATCCCCAAGCTCGACCACGCCATCAGCGCCGGCCTGCTGCTCGGCTACATGTCGCTGAAGAGCGGCGACCAGGTCGGCATCTTCGCCTTCGATTCCGCCGTGCGCCGCTATTCAGGCCCGGCCGGCGGCACGCGCCAGTTCGCGCGCCTGCAGCGGCTGGCGGCCGAGCTCGCCTACCGGCACGAGGAGACGAACTTCACGCTCGGCCTCACCGACCTGCTCGGCCGCCTCAACCGGCGCTCGCTCGTGGTGCTGATGACGGATTTCGTCGACACCATCACGGCCGAGCTGATGGTCGAGAACCTCGGCCGGCTGGCGGCGCGTCATCTCGTCATCTGCGTCACGCTGCAGGACCCGGCGCTCTTCGCCACCGTCGAGGCGGCGCCGGCGAGCCTCGACGACGTCGCGCGCTCGGTCGTGGCCGACGGCTTCATCCGCGAGCGCACGGTCGTGTTCGAGCGGCTGCGCCGGCTCGGCGTGCATTCGCTCGACGTGCCGGCGGAGCGCATGGGCATGGAGATGCTGAACCGGTACCTCCTGATCAAGCGGCGGGAGCTGATCTGATTGGGAAGCAGGTTCACCACAAAGGCACGAAGAAGGAGGGTGGACACGGATGAACACAGATGTGCATGGATAAACACGGATAGGCGGTTTGTTGCGCGCCTCCGGCGCGCGGTACATCTCATCTGGGTTCATTCCTTCTTATCCGTGTTTATCTGTGACCCCTTTTCTCTGTCTGCCTGAAAAGAAACTGAGAATGCGCGGCCACCTCGTAGTTCAACTCTTGGTTGATTCCCCCGCGAAAGCGGGGTCCAGGGCTGCCGTACTGTCACTTGCTCTGGACCCCCGCTTTCGCGGGGGAATCACGAAGGGGTTCGGAGAGTTCTCTGCGTGCGACACTCACCTGCGTCTATTGGTTCCGATACTTGTTCAGCTGTGACCTCTTGAATTCTTTATGAAGCACCTGTGATAGGATCGCGCTTATGACGGCGTTCCGGCTCAAGAGCTTTCATTTCCGGCGCGAGCGGGA
>Ga0335080_10009720_pt1 | contig 10062 bp, 6 predicted proteins | sample Lox_Sample_34_FD_206720 | JGI IMG/M metagenome (GOLD analysis project Ga0335080, IMG submission 206720) | Soil microbial communities from Loxahatchee National Wildlife Refuge, Florida, United States - Lox_Sample_3.4 | ecosystem: Environmental > Terrestrial > Soil > Wetlands | place: USA: Florida... | reverse complement strand
TTCCCGGCCCGGCGGCACGGGTTCAGTGCTTCTGATCTGCGCGGACTTGTCTGGTTTTGCGGCACCTGGTGTCGGGTTTTTCGCGGGACGGACCGGCATGGCTTTCGTCGCGCTCGAAGCCGGTTTGTTCGCGCCGGTACCACTCACAGCGCCATCTGCACCGACGTAGAACTTGCCCGCATGCAACTTCGTCGCCGGCTGACCCTGGTCGGCTGCTGCGGGATTCGGCGCGGTCCACAGCGCGCCAACTTCGACCGGCGGTTGCTCGGGTACTTTCACGGGAACAAGATTGTGCGCGAGCCTGCGCTGCTTCTCCACGTAGGCGGCGACAAAACGTGCACCAAGCCGCGCGGGATAGTAACTGAACTCTCCGTGCTCCCACAAGACCGCCACCACCAGTTCTGGATTCCGCCGCGGTACCACGCCGACAAACCAGACGTTCGGTCGGGTGTTGTGACCTTTCGTGGTCTTGTCGAGGGCCTCATGGCTCATCACCTGCGCCGTTCCCGTCTTACCTGCGAGATCGATGCCTTCAAGATGCGCCGAGCCGGCCGTATGGAAGTACCCCGGCTGCGTCACTTCGGCCATGCCGTCTGTGATCGTCTCCCAGTTATCGGGATCAATTGGGAGATTTACATCGCCTGACCCCGGAAGGTTTTCATAAAGATCTCTGCGGAACTCCTCCGGCAACTGATCCGGAAAGACGACGTGTGGTCGAACGAGATGCCCGCCCGAGGCGATCCCGCCGATGATTCTCGCCAATTGCACCGGGGTAGCCGCCACGGCTCCCTGACCAATCGAGACGTCCAGCGTCTCATCCGGATACCATCTGCGGTGGTAATTCTTCATCAGCCAGCGCTGGCTTGGCATCAGGCCCGCCTGCTCGCCCGGTAGATCGATTCCGGTCTTCTGCCCATATCCAAATTCGGTTGCATACTTCGAAATGCGATCGATCCCGAGCTTGTCTCCAAGCTGGTAGTAAAACGTGTCGCACGAGTAGGGAATCGCGTTGTGAATATCAACCGCGCCATGTTTCTCGTCGCAGTGGTGGAAATAGCCATAAGGCCCCCAACCGCCGGCGCAGTTGACTTTCAGGTTTTGTGCAACTCCTTCCTGCAGTCCTGCCACCGACATCAGGATCTTGAACGTAGATCCCGGCGCCAGCTGCGCCTGAATCGCCTTGTTCATCAGCGGGTGATCCGGATCGGTAATCAATTTGTTCCACTCGGAGCGATCGATCTTCACGGCGAAAAGATTGGGATCGAAGCTGGGTCGCGAGACCATGGCAAGAATCTCACCGTTGCGCGGGTCCATCGCCACAATCGCTCCGTTGCGATCGCCCAGCGCCAGTTCCGCCGCCCTCTGCAAGTCATTGTCGATCGTCAGCTTCAGGTCCTGTCCCGGAATGGCATGCTGAATGCCAAGGAAACCCACCTCGCGTCCGTGGCTGTCGACTATCACATCGCGTGATCCATCCTGTCCGCGCAGAACCTGGTCGTACATCTCCTCGACGCCGCCCTTGCCAACCACGTCACCAGGTTCGTAAGCCGCATAACGCGTCTGGCTCAGATCCTCTTCGCTCACCTCGCCCACGTAGCCGATCAGGTGCGAGGCAAATCCATCCCGTGGATATAACCGTCGCTCACCCTCAATGGTTTCCAACTCCGGCAACTCATTCCTGTGAGCTTCGATAAACGCCTGTTCGTCGGCGCTCACGTCCTCCTTGATGGGGATCGGCTGATACCCAGGTGCAAGTCGATACCGGTGGAGTGCTGTTTTCAGTTGATCGAGATCGAGATGCAACCCGCGCGCAATCAGTGGCAGATCGGCATCGACATTCTTGTTCTGCTCCCGAACCAGGAAGCAGGAAACCGACGGATAGTTGTCCACCACCAGGCGGTTCTCACGATCGAAGAGCTTACCCCGAGGGGCCAGGATCGGTACCTTGCGAATGCGGTTCTGCTCCGCAAGCGTCCTGAAATTCTGCGCGCCTAGAATCTGCAGTCGCCACAATCCCGCGCTCAAAGCCAGCATCAACCCGAGAATCGCATACTGCACCACCGCCAGCTTGATGGTGGAGAGCTTCTCGCCGCGCGTGACCTTGTCAAAAAACATGGGAAGCTGCTACTAGGATACCCCTATCCTGAATTTTGCCTTTCCTGTGCCTCCAGGCGCGGGCCGTACTCTCCGAACAATGAACCAACGTACTCAATCGCAACCCCTCAATCGCGCATTTTGGCGCGGTCGAGCAAGGGAAACAGCACCAGCGCAATCAGCGAGTTCCCAAAGGCTTTGTACAATTCCATCGGCCAATCGGTATCCAGCGACAGGCCGAGCAGGAACCGCACCACAAAGAAGTACGTTGCGCTGCCCACCAGCGACAGCACAAACGTGAGAAACAGCCGGATGGCGTGATTCTCGACGTTTACGAGGATTCCGATCGATGCTGCAAGATATCCGACCAGTGTCTTCGCGATGCCGTTGATTCCTATCGCATGTCCAGTCAAAGCATCTTCAAAGATGCCCAAAACACCACCCAGAATGGAGCCCTGGATCGGGTTGCGGCGGCTCAGCGCAAAAAACACGGTTACGACAAGAGGAAGATCGAACCACGCAAATCGGCCGAGCAAACGAGGCAGCCACGCCTGCAGCACGACTGCCAACACCGGCACGAGCGCATAAACCAGCACCGGGTAGCGGTGGATCTCGAATTCGCGGCGCGCCTCAGCTGAAAGCACCGACATCTAGCGATTCTCCCCCTGCGGTGTTGACGGTTTTGCAGGTTTTGTTTCCGGCGTGCTGTGTGGTTCGCTCGTGGATGACTTCGGCGGGAGAGGCTTTTTGAGAGTCGACTCAGATGATCCAGCGCCTGGGCTTTGACTCCCATCGGGCGCCCCCTGCACATTCGGCGTCACAGCATTCCCTGGCGTGAACCTGTCAGGATGGATTGCCAAGGGCGGCTTCGACACAGGATTCGGATTGGACGTGTCATTCAGCGGCTGCTGATCCGTCGGCAGGTTCGGTTCGAGCAGCCCTGGCAGCTTCTCAGCCATTCCGTCTGATGTCTTCTGCTGCTCTGCTTCAGCACTCTTCAAAGCCTCGCTGGCTGCCATGTCCTGCTGTTGATCGGGCGGGAAGCGTGGCTCCGTCACCGTGATCACCAGGACTTCATCCAACTGATCGAGATGGGCAGCCGACTTCAGGACCACGTCGACAAACCCGTCTCGTTCGGGATCGTTTACGACTCTGTCCACAATACCCACGGGCAGTCCTCGCGGAAAGATCTGGTCTCCTCCGGCCGTCAGCACCTTCTCACCGGGCTTGATGCGCTGGTCGCGGATGACATCTACGATCTGCGGCTGCCCGGACGCGTTGCCGCGCAGAATGCCCCGAATCCGCGTCGACTCCATAATGACTCCGGCGCCGCTCGACTGATCATTGATCGCCAGAACCTGCGCCGTGTGGCCAAATACATCACGGATCTTTCCGACGATCCCGTCCGGCGTGATCACAGCCATATCGCGATCGATCCCATCGCTCTTGCCTTTATCGATATAGAACACCCTTGACTGGTCGGTGCCACTGGATCCGATCACCTGCGCTGCGACCGTCTTGTAAATATATTTCTGTTGGAAGTTGAGCAATGCCTGAAGCCGTTGTCCCTGCTTGGCATCTTCAAGCAGAGCCGCCTGCTCGAGCCGCAGCCGGTCCACGGTCTTTTGAAGGTCCGCGTTCTGCTGACGAACGTGTCGCAGGTCGAAGTAGTTGTTCCAGATCCAGGAGACGCCAGATCCGGTGCTGTGCAAGATGCGCTCGGGCGGACTGACAATTCCGTTGGCCCACAATCGAATCAGCCGTACGCCGCCACCATCGGCCTGCCCGCTGCTTGCCCGGCGCACCTGCATGGCAAGCCCCAGAATCTGGGCCACCAGCAACACCAGCAGCACCAGCAGATTCCGATAGCGAACGACGAAAGATTCCATAACGTCAGGGAACGAGGGGACAAGGGAACGAGGGGACAAGGACGTAGGGCGTGCTCGTGCTTCGTGTCACTTCGTGTCCTCTGTTATTTGATTTACGCTTCCGTCAATCATCTCAGAAAGTCAGTTCAAAAAATGGGCCAATCGTTTAAGGATCTCGTTGTCTGGCAACGTGCAGTTCGACTCAGTACGGAGATATATCGACGAACAATTCGGACTCGTCAGCCAGATGAGACGCGCCTCTGTGTCAACTGCAAGCAACATCGCCGAGGGCTGGGGCCGGTCGACAAAAGGCGAATATCGTTTGTTTCTAGGGCATGCACGCGGATCGAATTGCGAACTGCAAACCCAACTGATCATCGCAAATTCACTCGGGTTTGGTGATAACGTTTCGCATGAGCAGATTCAGAAGACATCCGCTGAAGTCAGCCGCATGCTGATCGCGCTTGTAAGCAAACTGAGGGACTGAATCACTCGTTCCTTTGCTCGCCTTCTCGTCACCTTGTTCCCTTGTCCCTCGTTCCCTGCCTTTAGTCGATTTTGATTTTTCTCAGCAGCCTGAAGTCCGACAGCATCTTGCCGGTTCCCAGCACCACCGAGGCCAGTGGATCGTCGGCCACCGAAACCGGCAATCCGGTTTCCTCGCGGATGCGCTTGTCGAGATTCTTGATCAATGCGCCTCCGCCGGTCAGCACAATGCCGCGATCCGAAATGTCCGCCGACAACTCTGGCGGCGTCCGCTCCAGCGCCACGCGGATCGCGTTCATGATCACCGCGATGCACTCGCCCAGGGACTCACGAATCTCGCTGTCGTCAATCGTGATGGTCTTCGGCACGCCCTCGATCAGGTTGCGGCCCTTAATCTCCATTGTCAGCGGCTTGTCCAGCGGATACGCCGACCCGATCTCGATCTTGATTTGCTCCGCCGTGCGCTCGCCGATCAGCAGGTTGTACTTCCGCTTCAAGTAGTTGGTGATGGACTCGTCCATCTGGTTTCCGGCCATGCGCACCGACCGCGAATAGACGATGCCCGATAGCGAAATCACGGCGATGTCGGTCGTGCCGCCGCCGATATCCACAACCATGTTGCCGCCCGGCTCCGTAATCGGAAGACCCGCGCCGATCGCCGCCACCATGGCCTGTTCCACGAGATAGACTTCGCTGGCCTTGGCCCGGTAAGCCGAATCTTCGACCGCCCGCTTTTCCACCTGGGTGATCTCTGAGGGCACCCCGATGACAATGCGTGGGTGAACCAGCATCTTCCGGTTATGCGCCTTCTGAATGAAGTAGTTCAGCATCTTCTCTGTGACTTTGAAGTCAGCGATGACGCCGTCCTTCATCGGCTTGATGGCCACGATGTTGCCGGGGGTGCGTCCCAGCATGTCCTTGGCTTCCTTCCCGACGGCCTCCACCTCACCGGTGTTTTTGTTAATCGCCACGATGGAGGGCTCATTGACCACAATGCCCTTGCCTGCGGCGTAGACCAGTGTGTTGGCGGTCCCAAGATCAATGGCCAGATCGCTGGAAAACATGCTGAAAAGTGAGCGCAGGCCATGCGACCGCGAAGCGCGCGAAGGATAACCGTTCGATGACATGTAAAGGGTACTCTACCTCAAAAACATTGTACGGCCACTCAGCCGTCGAACAACAAACACCGCAGGTAATGTGTAGACTGGGGAGCATTTGTAAATACCCCGTTCGCGACACCATCGAGAGGGAAGGATGCGAACCCGACTTACCGCGAGTCTAAGTCCCACCTCCACCGCGTTCAGTGACCTGTCAACATCGCCCGCCCTGCGCCCCGGTGCGCTAAAATCAGTTGGTTTTGGAGAAGGGATCCACCCCGCCAGCTCTCAGCTACCCATTTCCACATGATTCATGTCTCCTCGGCTTGTAACTGCCAGACAATAACTGACCACTGACAACTCCACTGAGAACTTCGAACCTTGAATTAAGAACTGGACATAACTCCCATGACCTACCCCACGTATCACAATCTGATTGGCGGTGAGTGGCTTCCCGCCGCGAGCGGCAAAACCACCCTGAACGTGAACCCCGCAGATCACGAAGACATCGTCGGCGCCTTTCCGTCTTCCGGCCCAGAAGATGTAGCCAAAGCTGCTGCCGCGGCGAAGAAGGCCTTCGGCACCTGGCGCCTCGTTCCCGCGCCAAAACGCGCTGAGATCCTCGTCCGCGCCGGCTCTCTACTCCAGCAGCGCAAGGAGCAGTTCGCCCGCGACATGACTCGCGAAATGGGCAAGGTTCTGGCCGAGACCCGCGGCGACGTCCAGGAAGCCATCGATGAAGCGTTCTACGTGGCCGGTGAAGGCCGCCGTCTCTTTGGTCAGACCACCCCCTCCGAACTTCAGAACAAGTTCGCTATGTCCATCCGCATGCCCGTCGGCGTCGTCGGGCTCATCACACCATGGAACTTCCCCATGGCCATCCCCAGCTGGAAGCTCTTCCCGGCTCTCGTCGGCGGCAACACCTGCGTCATCAAGCCCGCGACCGACACGCCGCTCTCCACGTATAACCTGGTCCAGACCCTGGTCGATGCCGGCGTGCCCCCGGGAGTGATCAACATCGTGAGCGGCAGCGGCGGCGCCGTGGGCAACGCCCTCATCGAACACCCCGACGTGCGAGCCATCAGCTTCACCGGCTCCAGCGAGGTCGGCTCCCACGTTGCTCAGCGTGCGGCAGCCACCTTCAAGCCCGTCTCCCTTGAGATGGGAGGCAAGAACGCACAGATCGTCCTCGATGACGCCAATCTCGAACTTGCCCTCGATGGCGCGCTCTGGGGGGCCTTTGGAACCACGGGCCAGCGTTGCACGGCTACCAGCCGAATCCTCCTGCAAAAAGGAATCGCCCGCAAATTCATCAACGAGTTCGTTGCACGCGCACGCGCTCTCAAGATCGGAAACGGCCTCGACGAATCCGTGCAGGTTGGCCCGCAGGTCAACAAGAGCCAGATCGAAACCTCCGCGAAATACGTCGAGATCGCCACCAAGGAAGGCGGCAAGCTGCTCTGCGGCGGCCATGCGCTCACCTCAGGCGAGTACGCGAAAGGCACCTTCTTCGAACCGACGGTCTTCGCGGGCATCACGCCTGCCATGCGCCTCGCCCGCGAAGAGGTCTTCGGTCCCGTCGTGGCCGTCATCGAGTTCGACACCTTCGAGCAGGGAATTGAGATCGCCAACTCTATCGAATACGGCCTCTCCAGCGCCCTGTACACAAAAGACCTCAACCGCGCATTCGCCGCCATTCGCGACCTCGAAGCCGGCATCACCTACATCAACGCGCCTACCATCGGAGCCGAAGTTCACTTGCCCTTCGGTGGAGTGAAAGCTACCGGCAACGGCCACCGCGAAGGCAATGGAGCCATCGACTTCTTCACGACATGGAAAGCGGTCTATGTCGACTACTCCGACAAGCTCCAGCGCGCCCAGATCGACAACGCGGAGTAGCCAGCTCAACGCCAGGCCGAAGCCTCTGTCCCCGGCTTCGTTGCCGGCTTAGCACGGCGTGGAATGAATGGAACCGGACCCGTCTGGTAAATCTACCAGTTCTCTCCTCTTGCCCGGCTCGATAGCCTCAGACGAAAATTCAGGAGCGAAGCGCTCCTTGTCCGAAGAGGAGCCCGACCATGGAGCAACTCATGAACTATCCGATGTTGATTTGCCTTATCACTTTCGCCTGTCTCTGGGCGGCAGCCCGGTTTGGAACTTTTCTACGCGAGAGAATAGATCGCGGTGCAGCCGCTTTGCCGGAAGACTTTGGAACGGTGCTCAGTGCAACATTAACTCTCCTGGGCCTCCTGGTCGGATTCAGCTTCTCCATGGCAATCAGTCGGTACGACGTGCGCAAGGATTACGAGGAAGAAGAGGCCAACGCGATCGGGACCGAATATCTTCGCGCGGACCTTCTGGCAGACGCAGCTCGCGCGAAAGTGAAGCAACAGCTCGTGCGGTATCTGGACCTGCGAATCAAAAAATACGAGTCCCACGCCTCAGAAGATGCGACGCAACTCGGCATGGATACAACCCGACTTCAGAACGAAATGTGGAACGAGGTCAGCATCGTCGCTGCCACAAGAACGGATCCCGTGATGAACTCCGTCGTCACCGGAATGAACGATGTGATCAACCGCCAGGGCTATACTCAGGCCGCCCGCTGGAACAGGATCCCTCTGCCGGCCTGGGGTCTCATGGCAGCTATCGCTCTGTTCTGCAACTTTCTCATCGGCTACGGCGAGAAAGTGCCTGGTGCAAACAGGAAGCTACTTTTGATCGTTCCGCTCGCGATCGCCGTTTCTTTCCTGCTGATTGCGGATATCGACAGCCCACAGGGGGGCCTGATTCGCGTAGCGCCGCAGAATCTCATCTCGCTGGCGGATTCGCTGAAAGCTCAATAGAGAAGAAGCCGGAAGAGCCTCTGGTTTCAAAAACTCTAAATGCCGCTGAGTTCCGATATTCGATAATGTAGATGTCTCTATGGCACATCGACCGGGCCAGCGGCAGAAGAAAGCCGGAAAGCGAAGACTGCGTGGCAACAATCTCGTTGCGCCCACGATCATTCTGATCGCTGCGATCGTTGCGGTTGTACCGCTTTTCATTTCGGGGCCATCATGCGGCGCTGACCTCTACTTCCACGTTGTCTCCTGGATCGATGCGCAGAGTAGTTTGCTTCACGGACATCCCTATCCGAACTGGGCCAGCAGTCCCGACTTCGGGGCCGGTGAGCCCCGGTTTGTTTTCTATCCGCCCCTTAGCTGGATGGCAGGGGCGCTCTTCGGATTGGTTCTGCCATGGAGCGGCGTTCTGCTCTTTCTTGATGTGCTCCTGCTCGCAGCCACGGGACTCGCGACGCGTGTCCTTGCTCGCGAAATTCTTGATGACAACGCGGCAACATTTGCCGGCTGCGCCTCTATCTTTCTCGGTTGCGGAATCTTCAACATCTATCAGCGATGCAACTATGCGGAGCTTTCAGGCGGTTTCTGGATTCCGCTGATGCTGTTGTTTCAGCTTCGTCGTCACAGTCCCGACGGTCAATTCTGGAAGCTTGTCCGTGAGGGTTCAACTCTGCCCCTGGCCTTTGTTATCGCCGGCATCTGGCTGAGTGACGGGCCACTCGGGATCATGGCCCTCTATCTTCTGATCACAATCGCGCTGGTTTCGACAGTTATCGAGAAGTCCTGGGAGCCCGTCGTAAGGGCAACCGTAGCCTCAATCCTGGGACTGGGGCTGTCGTCCTTCTACCTGGTTCCGGCAATCTGGGAACGGAAGTGGGCCAACATTCAGGACGCTATCACGCAACGCGAATACCTGATCGAAAACAACTGGCTCTTCTGGCGCACCGCCGATCCAATGTCTCCGCGCCACATCGCGATGCTGCAACTGGTCTCAGAGGGTGCGCTGTTGATGTTCGCCGTTACTTTGTGTGCTGTTCTGGTTGCGTGGCGGCGCGGCGTTCTTCAAGACAAGCGCTGGTGGATCCCACTTGTCTTGATTCCGGCGGTCGTTCTCATCTTTTTGCTTCCCATCTCCCTGCCTCTTTGGCATTGGCTGCCCGCCCTTCGATTCCTCCAGTATCCCTGGCGATTACTCCTGTTGATGCAATCCTCAATGGCTATCTTTTTAGCTTCGGCAGTCTGGAGTTTCTCGCTGCGCAGCAGGAAGTGGATCGTGTGCGCCACCACCATTGTGTTTCTTGCAGTCGCTGTGGGCGCGTGGGGAATTCTCTACAAAGACTGTCAGACCGTGTTGGCCGCTCTGCCGGGCTTGGCGGAACAAGGGCAGATCTGGGGCAAACCTGAATACTCGCCGCCAGGGATCCCATCAACCATGGCCGGCCCGGGTGCGTCCTTCAACTGCCTCGTGGCCGGAACCGAAGAGAATTCGTCCAGAGCGCCTGACGCTGGCAGTCCCGTGCACATCCAAAGCCAGGGCAAATGCGAGGGCGATTTTCACCAGGTCGCAAATTTGCAGGAGCGGAAAGGTTTCACCGGTTCGGCAAGTCACGCGGGCTACCTGATCTTGCGCCTGCGAAGTTATCCAAATTGGGTAGTGACGTTGAATGGACAATC
>Ga0335080_10009718_pt1 | contig 10063 bp, 3 predicted proteins | sample Lox_Sample_34_FD_206720 | JGI IMG/M metagenome (GOLD analysis project Ga0335080, IMG submission 206720) | Soil microbial communities from Loxahatchee National Wildlife Refuge, Florida, United States - Lox_Sample_3.4 | ecosystem: Environmental > Terrestrial > Soil > Wetlands | place: USA: Florida... | reverse complement strand
GAAGGGAGCTTTGATGGAAATTCCATCTGTGCTCATGCTTTTCTTTACGCGGGCTGGAGGGCCTGAGTGTGTATAATCCACGGGGCCGCTGGTGTTCTTCCGAGTGAGGCGTGGGTTTCGCTCGGCGACGGCGACGGCGGCGCGCGACGCCTCCTGCCCGGAGGCACAGCGGTAATCATTCGATATCCATGGTGAACGTGGGATGACGCTGCCTTTGGCTGTTTTCGTGACTACGCGGCTGGTGCACCTTTCCGTCGTCGATGGCGTAATCGTTATTTTCTACTTTGCGTTCGTTCTGGCCATCGGCTTCTACCTCAAGGGACGGTCCAACACCAGCGAAGACTACTTCATGGCGGGGCGCGAGATGACCGCCTGGGTGGCCGGACTGAGCTTCCTCTCCGCCAACCTCGGGGCGCTGGAACTGATGGGTTGGGCCGCTTCCACCTACCAGTACGGAATTCTGGCCGTGCACTGGTACTGGATCGGCGCCATTCCCGCAATGGTTTTCCTGGGCATCGTGATGATGCCGTTCTATTACATCTGCAAGACCCACTCGGTGCCGGGATATCTGCAACTGCGCTACGGAGAATCCACCCGCACGCTGTCCGCGGTTTCGTTTGCTTTCATGACGGTATTAATGAGCGGCATCAATATGTATTCCATGGCGCTGGTCATGAAGGTGGTGCTGGGCTGGGACATTCACTTCAGCATCTGGATTTCCTCGCTCACCGTGGCCATCTACGTGGGCCTGGGCGGGCTGCGCTCGGCCATCTTTAATGAAGTGCTGCAGTTCGTTCTTATCTGGGCGGGAGCGTTGCTGATCCCGATCCTGGGATTGGTCGAAGCCGGGGGCTGGCACGGCCTGCAGGCACGGGTGGCGGCAAACGCCGGCCCGGCCTATATGCACGTGTGGAGCACGCTGGGCTCGTTCAAGGACAATCCCATGGGCATTCACTGGACCGGGATCGTCTTTGGCTTAGGGGCGATCATCTCGTTCGGATATTGGACTACCGACTTTCTGGTGGTGCAGCGCGTGCTTTCCGCGCACAATCTGCGCGCCGCGAAGATGGCACCCATTATTGGCGCGGGCTTCAAAATGTTTGTTCCGTTCATCGTGATTCTGCCCGGACTGCTGGGAATCGCCCTGCTGCCCTTCAAGCTGACCGGCGAGAGCGTGGCGGTGGCCACTGGCGGGCACAGCTACAACGAAGTGCTGCCGCTCATGCTGGCACGCTACTGCGGCCCGGGACTTCTGGGACTGGGAGTTACCGCGCTGATCGCCGGCTTCATGTCAGGCATGGCCGGCAACGTCAGCGCCTTCACGACGGTGTGGACTTACGACCTCTACAAGGCCCTGATTCATAAGAACGCCACCGACAAGCAGCTCGTGACCATGGGCCGCTGGACGACGATTCTCGGAGTGCTGATCAGCATCGGCACAGCCTATCTGGTGATGCAGTTCCTCAGCATCATGGACTACGTGCAGGCTCTCTTTAGCTTCTTCATTGCCCCGCTCTTCGGTACAGTGCTTCTGGGCATGCTGTGGAAGCGAACCTCACCCGCGGGGGGATTCTGGGGCTTGCTGGCTGGCACGGCATCGTCGGTGGGAATGTGGGCCTGGGTCAAAGTGGATCCTTCTGCTCTGCGCTATGTGGCGCTCTCTCCCTATGCCAAGGACATGGCAGAGAACATGTATCGCGCGCTGTGGTCGTGGCTGGTATGCGTCATAGTCACAGTTGTGGTGAGCCTGTTGACCAAACCCAAGCCGCTGAGTGAACTTACCGGTCTGGTCTATGGCGCCAGTGAGATTCCCTCGGACGGCGATGTGGCCCTCTATCAGCGCCCGATATTCTGGGCTGGCGTGGTGATAGTTGTCTTCGTGATTCTTAACGTCATATTCTGGTGATCGAAGATGGAAGCGAACGAACCAATTTCAATCTGGCTTTTTATCGGAGTCTCGCTGCTGGTGAACGGGCTTCTGGTTACGGGCGCAGGCATCTACCAGTTGATTTCCCCGCCGGCGAATCCAGTCGTCTTGTTTCACGTGCACGCCAACGTCTGGTGGGGCGCGCTGATGACCATTTTGGGCGCCATTTACTGCTACCATTTCGCCCCTGGGCGCACCAGCCATAAGTGATTTGCCTGCAAGTGCTTCAGGTGGTGACGGGCACGCCAGTGCCTCTCTCTCCCCGAAGGTAATAGCCGCCCGCAATGCTACCCAAGAGGGGAACAAGGTGGTGGGGCGGGTAACCATACCCGAGTTGTAGGCTCTCCTGTGATAGCCAGGACTTCCCGCGCCAGCTATATTCACTGAGCATCTGCCAGAAGGCAGAGCGCGAGCCCCTCCCTTCCTCCCCAAAAAGAGTTTCCGAGATTTCACCCCCGTGAAACGACGTCGAGTTTAGACCTCCCCAACATTCTGGTTTGCTGAGGATCTCTATGAACCCGCAATCGCGATTCCGGACCCTGGCAGTGATGATTTCCCTGCTGGCGATCGTTTGCCTGATCACCGCGCCTGCCGCCAACGCGCAGACCGCTTCCAGGACTTTTCCCAGCACCGCGCTGGGCAACACCAGCGCGCCACAAACTCTCACTCTCAGCAATGCCGGGATTTTTCCCGTGTCCATCAGCAGCGTGGCCGTGTCGGGGGATTTCGCCCAGACCAATAACTGCGGCAAGAGCCTGGCGGGCCGAGGCAGCTGCACCATCACGGTGACTTTCAGCCCCAAAGCGACGGGGACGCGCACCGGCGTGGTGACGGTAAAGACCTCAGGCGGCACAGTGACCGCCAACCTCTCCGGCACGGGAATCGCGCCGGTGACGATCTCTGCTGCGACGCTGGCGTTCGGCAGCCAAAGCGTCGGCTTGGCAACAGCGGCACAGTCCGTGACCGTTCATAACGCGATGAGCACCACGCTGAGCTTCAGCAGCATCGCGATCAGCGGCGATTACTCGCTGACCAACGGCTGCGGATCCTCGCTGGCGGCGGGCGCGTCCTGCTCGCTCAGCGTAGTCTTCAAGCCCACGGTCGCCGGCTCGCGCACGGGCACCTTGACCATCACGGATAACGCCGTCGGCAGCCCCTCGAAAGTGACCTTGAGCGGAACCGGCGTGGCTGTGACCTTGAAGTCGATCGCGCTCACTCCCGCGAACCCCTCCGTCGCGAAAGGAAAGACGCAGCAGATTATCGCGACCGGCACGTACTCCAACAACACAACCGCAGACCTGACCGCCTCGGCAACCTGGACCTCCAACAAAACCACGGTCGCCACGGTCAGCAATACCGCCGGCAGCAAGGGCATGTCCTCAGCGATGGCGGCTGGTTCGGCGACGATCTCCGCCGCGCTTTCGGGCGTGACCGGCACCACCGCTCTGACAGTTCCTACTACGACGCTGGTCTCCATCGCGGTTACTCCGGCGACGGCATCGATACCGAAGGGCAAGACGCAGCAGTACGCCGCGGTTGGCACTTATTCGGACGGCACAACCCAAACTTTGACCAGCTCCGTGACCTGGAGTTCGACCACCGGAGCAACCATCACTGCGGGCGGTTTGGCCACGGGTTCGGCAGTGGGCACTCCGACGATCACCGCGACCTCCGGCACAATCAAGGGAACTGCTTCTTTGACGGTCAACTCGGCGGCTCTGGTTTCGATCACGATTACTCCGGCGAACGCCTCGATCGCCAAGGGTCTGACACAGCAGTTCACTGCAACCGGCACCTACACCGACAACACCACGCAGAATCTCACCAGCAGCGTGACTTGGAGTTCGACCTCGCAGGCGAGCATGACCGCCGGTGGTTTGGCGACGGGCATGGCACAGGGCGCGGCGACGATCTCGGCCGTCTCCGGTACGATTAGCGGGACAGTGGCACTGAACGTCCTGCCTGCGGCGCTCAGCGCTATCAGCGTCTCTCCGGCGGGTGCTTCGATTCCCAAGGGCAACACGATGCAGTACAGCGCCATGGGCACTTACACCGACGCCAGCACTGGAGATGTGACGGCTTCGGTGACCTGGAGCGCTACCACGGGCGCCAGCATCACCGCTTCCGGTATGGCCACCGGGACGGCGCAGGGCACTCCGACGATCACCGCCAAGTCCGGCGCGATCAGCGGTTCGGCGGTGCTGAACGTACTTCCTCCCGCTCTGACTTCAATCGCGGTTTCGCCGGCTTCGGCTTCCGTCCCGGCGGGAACCACACAGCAATATGTGGCAACCGGCACCTACACCGATGGCAGCACGCAAAACCTGAGCGGCTCGGTGAACTGGGCGGTGAGCGCAGGCGATAGCATCAGCGTAACCGGCCTCGCCACCGGCTCCGTGCAGGGTCCGGCGACGGTCTCAGCCGCATCCGGCTCGATCAACGGTTCGGCTTCACTGACCGTTGTGGCCCCGGTGTTGACGGCAATTGCCGTCTCTCCCGCAAACGCCTCAGTCACAAAGGGCTCGACCCAGCAATTCGCGGCACAGGGAACTTATACCGACGGCAGCAGCCAGGACGTGACTGCCAGCGTGAACTGGAGCGCCTCTTCCGGCGCCACCATCACCGCCGGCGGCATGGCAACCGGCACGATCGTGGGTGTCCCGGTGATCACTGCGGCCTCCGGTTCGATCAGCAATTCGGTGGCTCTGAACGTGATGCCTCCGGCCATCGCCTCTATCACGGTCACGCCGGGCAGCGTTTCTACCGGCCTCAACGGGCAGCAGCAGTTCGCTGCGACCGCCACCTACGTGGATGGTTCCACTGCCGACGTTACCAACTCCGTGGGCTGGAGTTCCGGCAACTCCTCGGTGGTGACCGTCAGCGGCAGCGGCTTCGCGCAAGCGATAGCTACCGCCGACACCGCGATTCCGATCATGGCAACCTCGGGTAGTGTAACTTCGAACCCGGCCTGGTTCAGCGCTCTCTCCAGCCTGCCCATGGTCTGCCCCAACCCGACCATCGACCTGAAAGTTCTGGTGGTCACCAACGGGCAGTCGGAAGCAGATTTTCCGGCGATCAAGCAGATTCTCGACTACGTCGGCACGCCCTACACGGTGTTCGATATGAGCGAGAATCCGGACGGGATCACTGCCGACATGCTCTCCGACGGCAGCTGCCATGCCTACTACCAGGGCGTAATCTTCGCCATCGGCGGTTACATCTACGGCTTGCCCGGGATGTCCGAGCTGACCGCGTTCGAGAAGCAGTTCGGCATCCGCCAGGTCAACTGGTTTACTTGGCCGGGCACGGACTACGGTTTGAATTCGCCTGACAGCACCGTGGACTCGAATTCCTCGGTGACCGCTAACTTCACAGCGGCAGCGGCCCAGGTGTTCTCGTATGCGAATACGAACACTCCGCTGACCATCGCCAACGCCGCCGCGTATCTTTCTACCCCGATTGCGGCGCCGGCAGGAACTACGATCACCCCGCTGCTGATGGATGGCTCGGGCCACGCTCTCTCGGTCATCTACGACTTCGGCGATGGCCGCCAGTACCTCACCCAGACCTTCGACAGCAACCAGTACCTCACGCACGATCTGATCCTGGCCTACGGTCTGGTCAACTGGGTCACCAAGGGCGTCTTCCTCGGTGAGTACCACGTGTACGCCGCAGCTTCGGTGGATGACTTCTTCATCAACGATGCGGAGTGGGTGCCGGGGACTTCCTGCACCAACCCCATCACCCACGACCGCACCGCCTCCGACGATCCTTCGCTACCTACGTTCCGGCTTAAGGCAGCGGACATGACGGCGCTGTCGAACTGGCAGAACAAACTGAACCAGGATCCGCTGTTGAGCAACTTCAAGCTGAGCCTGGCCTTTAACGGTGTGGGAACCTCCGGCAACAACGACTGGACCGGCGTATCCGCTCCGGGCGTGGCCAATGACGACCTGGTCTCGGAATTACAGAGCTACCAGCAGTTCTTCCACTGGATGAGCCACACCTACGATCACCCCGAAACCCTCGACGGCCTGTGCAAGAGCACGGGGACCGGAACCGGCTGCGGTGATGCGGCCAACATCGCCGCGGGCTTCGGCGGCATCGACTCAGTTGACCTGGAGGTGCTCACGAACCTGTGGGTCGCCGGCCAGACGACGGGGTCCACCGGCATCCCGGGTATCGCGAATCTCGATGGCGATGAGAGCGACGCTGGACTGCAGCAGCTAACCTTCTCGGATTACGACCCGCACGCCATGGTTACCCCTGGTGTTACCGGCCTCGATGATGCCAATGTCTCCCAGTACCTGTACCAGGATGGCGTCTTCTACGTGGTCAGCGACACCTCGGTGACGCCGACCGCCACCAACAACAACGGGCCGAACCCCTCGCCGAACGTGGGCATCGTGAACATCTACGCGCCGATCTACGAAGTGCCGCGGCATGCCAACGATGTGTACTTCAACGCCGCCAACTGGAACGACGACTCTGCCGAGTTCCACTGCATCTACGGTCCGGCGGGCTCCAACCAGGCGCCCTACAACAACTTCACCCCGGCGCAGATTCTGGACTACGTGAGCAGCAGCTTCGTAAACAACATGCTGTTGGGCGATATGGATCCGCAGATGTTCCACCAGCCCAACCTGCATGCCTACGACGGCACGCACTCGATGATCGGCGACACCTACGACATGACGTTCAACAAGTACGAAGCGCTGTACAAGCTGCCAGTTCTCAGCCCCACGCAGGCGCAAACGGCGCAGCTGATGCAGGCGCGCAACAACTACAACCTGTCCGGCGTCACGGCGAGCTGGGTGGGCGGAGCGAATCCGGTGATCACGATCAACGTGCCGGCCAGCGCTTCGATCCCCTCGGCAGTCATCCCGGTCACCGGACTGAACAGCACGGGAGCGGAAGTGTACGGCGGCAGCAGCATCTCACACATCACTGTGGACGCCGGACAGACCGTAACCGTGCCGGCGCAGTAAGAGCGGACTCGAAAAGGAGAAGCGGCGCCCGCCGCTTCTCCATCGCGGTCCGAGGCTGAAGCGAAACGGCCCTCTCCTCAACATCTTGCAGGTCCCGCGGTCCATGCGACTTTAGTGCCTGATGGTAATGGCCCTTAAGTCCCCTTCTTACCCCACCCAGTTGTTTTAGTGCTCCCTGTGATAGCCAAGCCCGTAAGCCTCACCTATATTCAGACTACGGCGAACAGCCGAGAACAAATTCTCCCTCCGCAAAGTTTCACTCTCCCTCATGAACAGAATTTCAGGCGGGCCGAATAGCCCAGCCAAAGCCGTACACCCGGGATGCCCCCGACCCTGGAATCACTAAGGGCCACGCGAGGATCTATGAAGCTACGTTCGTCTCTGATTTCGAATCGTACCGGTATCGCGCTCTTGCTGCTTATGCTGTGCTTGGAAGCCGCGGTGGCGCAGGCGCAGACAGCCACACTGTCGCGCTCCGCGCTGAACTTTGGGCCGGTATTGATCGGGCAATCGGTGACGTCCAATGTTTCGTTGAAGAACACTGGGACCGCGGTGCTCAACATCGGCAGCATCGCAAGCGGCACCGCGGCTTTTCCGCAGAGCAATAACTGCGGCAGCACGCTCGCACCCGGAGCAGCGTGCACTATCACGTTGACATTTGCTCCCGCGGCCAACGGGGTCGCGAGCGACACCCTGACGGTAACGGACGATGCCACAGCAGGCCCGCAGACCATGAATCTTGCGGGAACGGGAATTACGCCGGCCTATTTGTCAGGGGTGAATTTTTCTTTTGGCAGCCAGGTGGTAACCGCGACCTCGGCGGCGCAGACGGTGACCATCACCAACCGGCAGGCAACACCCCTGGCGGTGAGCACCAGCATCAGCGGTGACTTTGCGATCCAAGCCAACACCTGCGGCAGTTCGATTCCCGCCAGCGGGACTTGCACCATCAGCATGGCCTTCACGCCGACGGTTGCGGGGGCGCGGAGCGGCAGTCTGACGATGACCCCGAGCGTAGGCCCGGTCCTGATGGCAAACCTGACCGGTACCGGAGTGCAGCAGTTCACTTTGAGCCCGAGCGCACTCAGCTTCGGGAGCCAGGCGACAGGCACCGCCAGCGCAGTTCAGACGGTGACCCTTAAAAATACGCAGGCGTCGGCGATGCCGGTCTCGGCAGTGAGCGCGAGCGCGGGCTTCGGCCAGACCAACACCTGCGGCAGTTCGCTGGCAGGGGGTTCATCGTGCACTTTCTCGGTCAGTTTCGCCCCGACGGACGTGGGCAGCGTGACCGGCAGCCTGTCCTTCGCGGTGGGAAGCGCGGCAACCCCGCAGAGCGTGTCGCTGAGCGGCACGGGAGTCGCGCCCTACACGGTGTCAGCCACCAGCGTCGCATTTGGAAATCAGGCGCTCGGCACCACCAGCGCACCCCAGTTGGTCACCGTGGCCAATAAGCAGAGCGTGGCCCTGGGAATTTCCGGCGTGGCCGTCAGCACTCCCTTCAGCCAGACCAACACCTGCGGCAGTTCGCTGGCCGCCGGCGCATCCTGCAGCTTCTACGTCACATTCACCCCTGCGGGCAGCAGTAACGCCGCCGGCAGCCTCTCCTTCGCGCTGAGCAACGGAGCGAGTCCGGTGGCCGTCAGCCTGAGCGGGTCCGGCGTTGTTCCTTTTACGATTGCGCCCAACACGCTTGCGATGGGCAACGTGGCAATCGGCAGCACCAGCGCGGCGCAAACAGTCACGGTAACCAATAAACAGAGCGTGCCGCTCGGCATTTCGAGCGTTGCCATCAGCAGCGGCTTTTCCCAAACCAACACCTGCGGCAGTTCCCTGGCCGTGGGAGCGTCCTGCGCTTTCTCGGTAACCTTCTCGCCGGGCGCGCTCGGCAGCGCGGCCGGCAGCCTGTCGTTCGGAGTGAGCAACGGAGTCAGCCCGCAAGTGATCAGCCTCAGCGGCACCGGCATCGTGCCGGTGACGATCACACCGGCTTCGATCATGTTTGGACCGCAAATCGCCGGCCTCACCAGCGCGCCGGCGACGGTCAATGTCAAGAACAATCAGTCCGGGCCGTTGGGTATCACTGGAATCAGCGTGACCGGGCCTTTCGCCCAGACCAACACCTGCGGAATCTCGCTGGCGGCTGGAGCTTCATGCAAGATCAGCGTGACCATGACGCCGCTGAGCATGGGAGTGTTTACGGGAAGTCTGACCATCAACGATGATGCGGCCACCCTGCCGACGACTGTGATCGGCGTGACAGGTACGGGCGTTGCTCCGATGTACCTCTCGACCGTGTCGCTATCATTCGGATCGCAGGCCCTGGGAGGCGTCACGGCGGCCAAGACGATCACGGTGAAGAACAATGCCAGCGTCGCCTTCTCCATCAGCGGAATTGCCATCATTGGCGACTTTACTCAAACTAACAACTGCCCCGCGACACTGGCGGGCGGCGCCAGCTGCACAGTGAACGTGGTGTTTGCTCCTTCTCTGATGGGCACCCGAACCGGTACCCTCACGATTACCGATACGGCCATCAACAGTCCCCTGGTCGCGAATCTTAGCGGCGTCGGGGCGGCGGGCCTCACTTCCATCACCGTGACCCCCGCCAGCATCTCGCTGGGAATCGGAGCGCAGCAGCAGTTTGTGGCGACCGGCAAATACTCTGACAACAGCACGAAGGATGTCACCAATTCGGTGATCTGGACCTCCGGCAACGCAGCGGTTGGCATCAACGCCAGCGGTCTGGCGGAAGTCTTCTCCACTCCCGATATCTCGATTCCGATTACCGCCACTTCGGGCGGCATCGTATCGGCTCCGGCGTGGCTGAGCGCGCTCTCCACTCTGCCTCGCGTCTGCTCCACTCCGACGATTGACATGAAGTTGCTGGTCGTGACCAACGGGAAAACTGAAGCGGATTTCCCAGCGGTCAAGCAGATTCTGGATTACCTGGGTACGCCCTACACGGTGTTCGACATGACCGTGGAAACGAGCGGGATCACCTCCAGCTTCCTCTCTGACGGCGCCTGCCACGGCTATTACCAGGGCGTGATCTTTACCTACGGAAGCTACATCTACACCCTGCCCGGGATGTCCAATCTGACCTCCTACGAGCAGACGTTCAAGGTGCGCCAGTTGAACTGGTTCACGT
>Ga0335080_10009715_pt1 | contig 10064 bp, 9 predicted proteins | sample Lox_Sample_34_FD_206720 | JGI IMG/M metagenome (GOLD analysis project Ga0335080, IMG submission 206720) | Soil microbial communities from Loxahatchee National Wildlife Refuge, Florida, United States - Lox_Sample_3.4 | ecosystem: Environmental > Terrestrial > Soil > Wetlands | place: USA: Florida... | reverse complement strand
ACGGAGTTGCGCCCCTACTGTTACCGGCTGAAGTTCTGGCAGCTTTACTACAGAGCCGGCACCCCCGAGCTTGGGTCTGCCCTCTCCAACGCGGACGCCTGGGACTTTTCGCCGTTTGACACCTATTAGGCCGCGCCGGCACGCCGGCCTTGTCTCACAGCTGCCCGCCGGTGAGCGGCAGTATCTGGCCGGTAATAAAGGCGGCGCGCTCCGACAGCAGGTACTCCACGGCTCCGGCGACATCATCCGGCGAACACAACCTGCCCAGCGGCACCTTAGCGGTCTCGGCCAGAATGGCGCGACTGGTTTTGGCGGCGTTCATGCCGATGGGAAGAAAAGCGGGAGCAACCAGGTTAATGGTGATATTGCTTCGCGCCAACTCCGGGGCAAGCAGCCGAACCGCGTGTTCGAGAGTGGCTTTTCCCAGGGAGTAGGCGGCCATGTTCGCCACGGGCTTGATGGTAGCCGCGGTGGTGCCCAGGATGACGAAGCGGGCCGACTCGCCGCCTTGCGAGCGGAGGAATTTCGCCAACCGAACCGTGGTCGCACCGCCGAACTCCACCTGGGCGCTGACTGCATCGGGTTCCGTTTCGAGCAAGCCACCCAGCGGACCGCCCGGCCATGCCGCATGCACCAGCCCATAGAGCCGGCGGCCCGCCAACTGGCGCTCCAGAGCCGCCTCCCAGCCGGTGCCATTCAGGTCTGCCACAACCCATTCCGCGCCGGGATGGCTCGCCGCCTGCGGCAGGGCCGACGCGGAACGAACCATACCCAGAACCTGATAGCTATCGCAAAGACGCACTACCAGGTTCTGTCCCAGACCCCCGCCGGCGCCGGTGATTAGAACGGCTGGCCTTCTCTCCTCGCGTTGGATTGAGGCGGCCGGCTGCGGGGCCGGCCCAACGCGCCGCTCGTGGAGTGTAAAACTCACCTGAACTTCGGCAGTGAGCGTCAGTGAACCGAGCTCCACGATGCGCACTCGGAGATTGCCGCTGGCAGGCTGCGGCAACCAAGCCGTGATTTCGCCGTGGACGCGAACCCGCGACGGGTAACGAAGCGGAGCTGGGAAACGGCACTGAAAAGCGCCCACCAGTACCTCGCGGCCCGGTAGGTACATACCCGCCATCGCCGAGGCAAGGGCAACCTGGAAAGCGCCATGGACGATCCTTCCGCCATAATTCGTCTGCCGCGCGTACGCCTCGTCGCTGTGCAGCGGGTTCCAGTCGCGCGATAACCCGGCGAATGCGATCACGTCTTCCGCTGTAACGTCACGCTCGAATTCCGCCTGCAGTCCGGTTTTCAGGTCGGCGGCTGCGATTGCGCGCGGCTCATCCATTCGTAGACCTGCTCTCCAGGTAGTCGACGATCAGGGCGTAGGAGACCAATTGCTCGAAATCGTCGAGTTCGAATTCCATCCCGCACTCCTCGGAAATGGCCGAAAGCAGGGTCACCTGAGCCACCGAATCCCAAGCCGCGATGGAAGCCGTGCTGGCCCGCGGCACGTCCTCGGCGCGAAGGTCCGGGAAGACGTTGCGGAAGCAACGGGCGACTTTTTGTTGGATATCATTCATTTTCACTTGCCTTTAGCATCTCTTCCTGACTGGGTCTTGATCTGGTGTGGCAGGGCCCCGCATGACGACTCGAAGCCTGCGCGCGAGATCCGGCAGGATCCGTCGGGGCCCGGTCCAGCGCCGACAGCCCGCAGAAACTCCAGCAGCGGCTGGTTGCGCCCGGTGGCGGCAAACGCCAGTTCGACCTCCGCGGCGCCGGTGTGGCGCAACAGGCCGTCGATTGTGTGGTGCTCGATTCGCCGGGAGAAAGCGCGGCAACTCATGACCCAGTGCGACACCCGCACTGACGCGCCGTCCCGGCGCCCGATGACGACCGCGATCTTCCCGAGAGGGCCGAACTTGTCCTCGTAGGACACAACGCCGAGGAGCGTGTCGCGCCTCTCCAGCAGGCGTCTCCACTCGCCTTCCGTAATCCGGGCGCCGTTAAGGTTGAACTGGTTGGTTTTGTTGATGAGCTCCAACGGACGTAGATCGGCCGGTTCGGCGCACCAGGCCAGAGTTACGGCACCCTGCAGCGTAGTGAGGTGGTCGGGGGATCCGGCTGGCGCCGCCGTCTGTTGGATTGGCATGGCGGCGCGAATGCTCGCCGTCCGCAGATCGTCTTCTACCGACAGCGACGGCTTGCCGAAGAGATCGCGCAGATCGCCCAATAGCCGCCAGACCGCCGCGGGGTCCTTCGCAGGGAACCGGAGGCAGGTCAGCCCCTGATGAATCCTGCCTACCTCATCGAGTTCCATTGGGTTATCGTCTACGAAAACAACCGAGTCCGCAGCCACATTCCACGCTTTGAGGACTCTTGTGACAGAAGCGGACTTCGGCCCCCAGTTCGCGCAGATGGGAAAGAACGACTCGGGGTCCAGAAAGAGATCTTTCCGCGCGAGCACCGCCTCGGCGGTCGCCTCTTCATTCTTGGAGCAAACCCCCAGCAGGACGCCGCACCCAGCCAGATGACCGAGCATTTGCTGATAGAGGCCGTGTGCCTGCGCATGCCCCTCCAGACTCCAGGCGACTCCGTCCGGGCCGCACTCTCCCGCGATTCCCGACCAAAGCGTGCCATCGAGATCAGTGATCAGGCCTTTCTTCGGTACAGGCTGGCACAGCACGTTGACCAGGGCGCCCGCCAGTGCGCTGGCAAACGGAATCGAGTAGGGAAAGCCTGCAAGCAACTCCATGCGAGCGTCCAGACAGGGAGCTGTCGTCTGGACCACCGACCGTTCCAGGACGCGCACGCCAGAGGCGCGCGAGATGCGCCGGAGGAAGTCGGCCAATTGCCGTCGAAGTTCCAGTTCGAACTCGCTGCTTTGTGCGCGAATTGTGTGGCCGATTGGCGGCAGCGGCAGGCTCGGAGGCGCCACCGCGACCGGCATCCTGCCGGCGAGAGCGACGATGGCAGTCTCCAGACGGCCGAAGCTCGCCGAGCAACTGCTGGCGAGGTCAGCCTTTGCGTGGTTCGACCATCCGCCACTGCTCCGCAAACCCAACCGAGGATCGACGTCACTCCACTCCACTACTGCAGCCGCAGCCACGGCGGAGGAAAGCCGGGCCGCTTCCAGGTTGCCTTGGAGATCTCCGTAGGTACCGCGTTGAACCTCGACGCCTGGATCGGCAGGCAGGCGTTCGAGCAGGCGGGCTTGGAAGAAGCTCGCCAGATGAAGAGGCTCAAAACCGCAAACGAGAAAATAGGTCCCGCCCTTCCGGCCTCCCTGCCGGGAGTTGATGATGGCCAGCGCTTCATTCAGCGTCATCGCGCCCTACTCCGGACGGCCGGCAAGGGACGGACTCGGCAGTCGCCCTGATCCGGTTCCCGCAGGCAAATCGGCGGCGCGGACCCGATCGGTCAATGCAATGTACTCTTCACGCGGCAGCTCGAAGAATCGTTCGGCGTACCGGCATTGGCCGGCAGCGAGCATACGGGAGTGGAACATGTTCAGGCCTCGCGTACTGTGAGCGTAGTCCAGCGCCGAATTCGCGAAGTCGTAGCAGCGGATCATCTCGGTCTTGGTTTCGATCACGTCGTCGATACTGAGAATCACGTTCGGGATGCAAAGGCCCCAGACCTCATAGCCGAATACCCTCACGTTCCAGGAGACCTGCCGAAGGGCGCCGGCCAGGATGTAGTTCGCCGCGCGGTGGTCGGGACTGCCGTCCAGCACGAATGGCACGAAGACCGCATCCGCCTTGCGCGACGCCAGAATCTCCAGCAATTCGCTAACCTGCGCCGCGCTGTCCGTAAGCGCCTCGTGGTTCAGGAAGACCGGCGCGGCCATGGGCACCAGGGCCGCGGCGCGCCCGGACTCCCCATTCCTTAGCTGCCTCAGGGCTTCGCGGGTGAAGCCAGCTTCGCCGCACGCGTCGGCGCCGTCCTGGAGCACGACGACAGACGCTGCCTGCCCGCTGCGCACCTGGAGCACCAGCGCGCCTCCACAGCCAATCGCTTCGTCGTCCTGGTGCGGAGCGATCACCACCATCGATTTCCCGAAGGGGGCACGGATCGGAATCGCGCGCACAAAATCCGAGAAGTAGTCGGTCACCGAGGCCAGCGCGAGCATGCGCAGGTCGATGTCTGCCAGGCCGGCTTTCAGGAACAGCTTGAACTGCCTGCGTGCGTATATCAGCGGGAGCGCCTTGCGATAAATCTGACGAAGGTGATGGCGGAACATTCTCTTCCAACGTGTATGCTATAACGCTTCACGTTCAGGCGGTTTGACCACGTGGCGCCACCCACCGCGAAAAATAGCAATCAGTCGAGATGCTCGGCGTTGATCTCGATGACGTGGAGATCGGGATCGAGAATATAGATTTGGGGAAATCCCGCGGTGGCTCGCGGATTGACGATCATCCTGCGGGTATCGCCGTCCGTGGCATCTTCCCGGTATCCCAGGGACCTCAAACGCTCGAGCGCGCGCCCGTAACTGGCCACCCGGACCGCAACATGCACGTCGCGCGTGTCAATGACGCTGGACTTACGCAGCGTCGGCGATGTGTGCACGATCAGGTGCAGTTGCTGGCCCCCGGCGAGCCGGAACCACGCGCCGGGGAAGGGGAAAGGCGGACGGGCGATCTCCTCCAGGCCGAGAATCTCCTGGTAGAAACGCCGCGAGCGATCCAGATTGGTCGCGTTGAGCGCGACGTGGTGCAGTGCTTCAATCTCCATCGTGGGACCTCATTATGACGCGTTGCGGCTGGTGATTCCAGTCGGCCGCGATGCCTGAGCGCAACGCTGCCCGGCGATCGTCCCTGCACACGGTATAATTAGGCGTCATGCAGCTTTGTGTCTCATTCGCGGCCCTCGGTGTGTTCGGCGCCGCGCTTTGGTCCGGCCAGCAGGCGCCGGCTCCGGCAGCGGCACAGCCGGCCGATGAACCCGCTCGCATTTCGGTGGATGTCAGTCGCGTCAACATGCTCTTCACTGTCACCGACAAGAAGGGACGATTCGTGACCGACCTGGCGCGGGACGATTTCGAGGTCATCGAGGGTAAGAAGCCGCAGACGATTCAGACCTTCATCGCGGAAACCGATCTGCCGTTGCGTTTGGGTATCCTCATCGATACCAGCAACAGTGTTCGCGAGCGCTTCCGCTTCGAGCAGGACGCGGCCGCCGAGTTCTTGCGAACGGTGATGCGGGCTCATCTGGATAAAGCTCTGTTGGTGCGCTTTGACACCCGGGCCGAACTGGTGACGGACCTGATTGACGATCCGCAGAAATTGGAGGCGGGCATTCGCGATCTGCGGCCCGGCGGCGGCACCGCGTTGTACGACGCCATCTTCTACGCCTGCCGCGACAAACTCGCGCTCGATCAGCCGCGCACCAAGTTCCGGCGCGCGATTGTCATCGTGAGCGACGGTGACGACAATCAAAGCGACTACACTCGCGACCAAGCCCTCGAAATGGCGCAGAAGGCGGACGTCGTCATCTATGCCATCTCGACCAATCGCACCGGCGCTGCCACCGAAGGCGACAAGGTGCTGCGGTATCTGACTTCGGAAACCGGCGGCCGCGCCTTCTTCCCCTTCCAGGTGGAAGATATGGCCCAGTCCTTTGAGAATATCGCCAATGAGCTGCGGCACCAGTACAACATTCTGTACCGCCCGGAACCGCTGCTCACCGACGGCCTCTGGCACGCCGTGAGTCTTCACGTGAAGGGCCGCAAGGACCTGGTGGTCCGCGCCCGCGCCGGCTACTACGCGCCTAAGATGTAGCCGGCGGAAGACCGCCTGCATCACCAGAATTTGAGGTAGGGGCCGTCCTCGGCGTGCCGCAAAAGGTAGAGCGCCGCTTCCCGGGCGTGATAGTCCCCCCACATCGAAGACTCACCTGGTCCGCCGTCCCAGCCATTCGGCCGGTGATACACCGAATGTAGGATGAGGCCCTGATGACCGGCGTCCAGGCTCAGATAGGGCTCGTCAAACAGCGAGTCAGCGACCGTGAGCCCGGCATTCCAGTACCGGCTGTCTGGCAAATAGGTTCCCAGGCGGAGCAACCCCTGCGCGGCAATCGCGGCCGCGGAACTGTCGACCGGCTCGTGCGGGTTAAAAGGGTTACTCGGCCGCTCGCGCCAGCCCTCCAAATACGCCAGACCGGGAGCGCCCGTATCCCAATAAGGGACTCCGTCCAGGGGTGTGTTCGCAATCCAGAAATCGCACGTGGCGCGAGCCGCTTTCTCCATGGCCCCACGAACCTCCGCATGTCCTTCCAGCGTCGCGAAGAATTCCAGTAGCTCGGCAAAGCCGCACATCGCCCACGCGAGCCCGCGCGTCCAGGTGCTGAACGGCGAATAGCCCTGTTGCGAGTTCGGGCACCGGTAGCGGCCATCGTTGGGATTGAAGATGCTCTCGTGCGCTACACGGCCTCTCACGTCGTATGCATCCCGCCGTTCGCCATAATAGACTGCATACTTTGCGGTGGTTCGCGCGTGATCCATCAGTCTTTCGAGCAGCGAGATCCGCCGGTCATTCTCGCCCAGCAGTACGTGGCCCAGGCGATGCGCCACTGCCAGGATGCGCAGGGAGCGGATCGTGTCCACGAACAATGAGTGTGGGCCGTTGAAGGAGTAGATGTACCCGCCGCCATCCCAGGTGGAAGACCAGCGCGCGCCCTGCACAGCGCCGGAAGTCTTGAGCGCCATCTCATAAAAGCTGCGCTCCCAGGCATCCTCGGTGATCCGCCCTTCGTTCATCAGGCGCAGCAGGTTGCCGTAAGTGCTGATGTTGTGAAAGCCATGGTCGTGGACTCCTGTGTGGCTCACGTGCGGCGCCATCAGCTCCAATGTGCGGGCGCGGCCTGTCTCGAGAAACTCCCGCTCGCCGGTGGCGTCGAACTGCAGAATCGGCGCGCCGATCTGGAAACCCTGCGTCCACTCCGTCCAGCCACGGCTGGTATAGCGCCCGTGCACGGTGAAGACCGGCGACCCTTGTGCGGGCTGCCAGGTCTTCTCCAGCGAGTGAATCTTCCGGGCGGAGAGCTCAAACAGCCGGCGCAGCTTGCCCGCCAGCGCCGCTGGAGTGAGATCGGTACGGATTTCCATGTCTGGGTAAGCTCATGGTACCGCCACTGCGGCGCGGTTGAGCTCAGCCGCCTGCCTTACGGCTCGAGGGTCAGGATGGTCTTCCCCGCGGGACCGGAGTAGACCAGCTCGATGGTATGGATTTTCTGTGTCTTCCCGCTGTACGGGAAGTAGATCAGCCCCGCCACGGGGAGCGGCCGGTCGCCTTCCGGAAGCGAAGCCTTGCGGATGCGCTCTGCCATCGCGCGCTGTACTTCGATGGGGATCTTTACCGGAAACGGGGGTTCCTTTTCCCCTCGCTGGATGCCGCGATCCTGTTCATCGCCGCCCAGGTTGAGAGCGCTCTTCGACTTTGGTTTGGCTTCCTCCGGCGGTACCCACTCAGGGTCTTTCACTGACCCGAGCAGCACGCCGTACGGCTGGCTTGGGACGTCCTTCTTTCCGTTGATGCGGAGCGAAAAGTCCTCGAAGGAGAGCTTGAGCCTCGTGCCCAGCGGTCCGAAGAATCCGGTTTCCACCACCACAAACTCTTCCGTGGACAGGGGCCCCTGTGGGGTGATGATAGAGTGTCCCTGGAACTCGGCCGCGATCGTCATCCTGCCGGCTTGTTCCTGAGCCTGATAATCGGACGGCGTCGCCCGGGGCGGCATGCCTTTCGCTTCGATCTGCGGTTCTTTGGCTGGCGTGCCGGGAACCGGCGCGTTTTGCCCGAACGCGCACAGTCCGAAGGCGGCCACCGCCCAACCAATTCCCAACGCGGAGAAATCTCGCATCCAACTAAAACGCTAACACAGCCGGAAGGCGGACGGCCCAGCCTCAATCGTGCCGCCGGTCGCGTCAGCCCTCCTGCGGCCCTCCGCGGTTCCGTAACTCCATTTCGAGCAGCAGCTTCTTGCGGCGAATGCCCCATCGGTAGCCGCCTGGCTCTCCGTCCCCCCGAACCACGCGATGGCAGGGAATCGCGAGTGCGACCGGATTGGAGGCGCATGCGCGAGCCACAGCCCGCGCCGCCCTGGGGCGGCCCACATTGCGCGCCACCTCGGAGTACGATTCGGTCCGGCCGCGCGGGATCGACCGCAAGTGTTCCCAGACGAGGCGCTGGAAGGCGGTGGCCCGAATGTCGAGCGGGAGATCAGACTGGACCTGGCCGCCCCCAAGTTGGTCGAGCACGCGCCTGACCCACGGCTCGAGCGACTGGGGGTCATATTCCAGGTGGGCCCGTGTGTATTCGGCGCGAATCGTCTTCTCCAGGACGGCGCGGGACTCCCCGAACTGGATCGCACACACCCCCACCTCGGTGCCGGCGACGAGGAGCTTGCCTAACGGCGAATCCGTGACCGCGTACCGGATCATGATGCCGGGAGCTCCGCTGCGGTACTGCAGCGGAGCCATGCCCAGCTGCGCGCCCGATCGCTCGTAGAGCCGGCTGCTCGAACTGTAGCCGGCATCCACCATCGCCCGCGTGACCGACTCTCCGCGCCGCAGCCCCGCTTTCATCGCCTCCAGGCGGCGCGCATCCGCGTAAGCCCGTGGCGTGATTCCGGTCATCGATTTGAACGTGCGCTGTAAGGAAAACGGGCTGACGCCCAGCCGGCGTCCCAGCACGCCCAAGGTGAGCGGCCCGTCGAGGTTGGATTCAATGTGACGGCAGACGCTGCTGACAAGCTCGGCGTGGGGGTTGGTGCCAAGTTTATCGGGCCGGCAGCGCAGACAAGGCCGGAAGCCAGCGCGTTCCGCGAGTTCGCGGTTGCTGAAGAACACCACATTGGCACGCCGCGGCCGCCGGCTCGGGCACGACGGGCGGCAATACACGCCGGTGGATGCCACGCCGTAGAAGAAGAGGCCATCCATCCGGGAGTCGCGTCCCATCATCGCTTCCCAAAAAGGCGTCTCCCCAGAACTGCTCTCTTCGACTGTCATCACCATCAGTCTAAGGCGGACGCGGTGACGGCGCTATCCGAAACTTGCGGTCAAATCGCGGCGTTATAGTGGACCTGATGTCGAACCGACTGATCCTGTGCCTGCCAATGGCCCTTTGCGCCGTGAGCGCCTGGGGCCAACCGCCCAGAGCGATGGCAACCACCATGCCGCCCGAACCGGTAAGGTCGCCCGATGGCGCCATTTTGATGATGGTGTCGGCGGACGGCGGCCAACTGGCCTACACCGTCACCTACAAGGGAAAGCCCGTCGTGCTGCGGTCTGCGCTTGGCCTCGAGTTGGAAAAGGCCCCGGTGCTGGGAGCCAGCGTCCACATCGCCAAGGCGGATTTCGGCGTCACCAACGAATCCTACGCAATGCCCCACGGCAAGTCGAACCCCGTGCGGAACCAATATCACTGGATGACGATTGACCTGGAGGAAACTGCGGAGCCGCATCGCCGCCTGCAACTGGAAACTCGGGCGTACAACGATGGCGTGGCCTTTCGCTACGTGGTGCCGCCACAGCCGCCCATGAAAGAATTCCGCCTGCTGGGCGAAAAGACCGAATTCCGGCTGGCCAAGGACGGAACCACATACCCCCTGATTCTGCAGGATTTTCATACCGCGTATGAAGATAACTATCACGTGCTTCCGCTGGGAGCACTGCACCCGGACTACCTGATTGCCCTGCCGCTGCTCGTGGAACTGCCGGCAGTAGCCTGGGTGGCAATTACGGAAGCCGATATCGATAACTACGCAGGGATGTACCTGGAACATGCGCCGCGCGACGGCCGGCTGCTCACCGCGCGCCTGGCCCCCTCCCTGGACGATCCCGGTCTGGCGGTACGTTCTGCCTTGCCCGTGCAGTCGCCGTGGCGCGTGTTGATGGTGGGTGAGCAGCCGGGGAGGCTCGTCGAATCGAATATCGTCATCAACCTGAATCCTCCATCGGCCATCCGCGACACTTCCTGGATCAAACCCGGCAAGACGGCGTGGGACTGGTGGTCCGGCAGCTACGCAGAGGGAGTGAGCTTTCAGCCAGGCATGAATACGGCTACGATGGAGCATTA
>Ga0335080_10009711_pt1 | contig 10065 bp, 6 predicted proteins | sample Lox_Sample_34_FD_206720 | JGI IMG/M metagenome (GOLD analysis project Ga0335080, IMG submission 206720) | Soil microbial communities from Loxahatchee National Wildlife Refuge, Florida, United States - Lox_Sample_3.4 | ecosystem: Environmental > Terrestrial > Soil > Wetlands | place: USA: Florida... | reverse complement strand
GCCCGTGTGCCCCAGCGCATCGCGGCCCACCGCTGCCGAGCCAGTTCCCGCGATCAGCACGATGGCCGCTCCTTCGCCCGCGCCTTCCAGCGTCAGTTCCAAATCCGTGCACACCCGAATCATCTTCCCGGGAAATTCCTCCTCCAGCAGCCGCTTCATCTTCTGCGCCGATTCAGGGTGTGCGGTTCCCGCCAGCCCGGCGCACAGTGCGCTAACCTCCTCCATCGAAACCCCGGCATTCGAAACCGCCAGTCTCGCGGCGTCGCTCACCGACGCCAGCGCTCCGCCAAACCCGACGCGATTCGGATTCGACGGCCCGCCGCGGCTCCGCGCAACGATTCGACCGTGCTCGTCCATCAAAACACACTCCGTCTTCGTCCCGCCTCCATCCATTCCCAAAACATAGCGCATGAGAAAAGCATACGCGACCCGCTCACCATTCGCGCAACGAAGCCTGCCGGCGTGCTGAAAGCGTCGCCTTCTCCGCAACGCCGCGCCAACGCATTCTTGACGCACCGAAACGCAGCCACTATCCTCGACTCACTTCGCTGGGACCTATCGGCGAAGTCCGGACTTCATGCGCATCCACCCGCTCGACCTGGCCATTGTCATCGTCTATCTGCTGGGGGTCACCGCGCTGGGCGTTTATTTCCGCAAAACCCAGCGTGACGTGCGCGATTATTTTCTTGGCGGCCGCACCGCCCCGTGGTGGGCGCTGGCATTTTCCATCGTCGCCACCGAAACTTCCACGCTGACCATCATCGGTACCCCGGCGCTCGCCTTTGCCGGCAACATGACCTTCTTGCAATTGGTCTTCGGCTATCTCCTAGGCCGCTTCCTGATCTGCCTGATTTTCTTGCCCGGCTATTTTCGCGGCGATTTTCTCACTGCCTACGCCGTCATCGAAAAACGCTTCGGCCCGCGTATGCGCTCCGTTGCGGCGGTCACCTTTCTAGGCACGCGAACGCTCGCGGAAGGGGTGCGCGTTGCGGCCATAGCCCTTGTCGTCAGCGTCGCTCTGGGCACTTCGCAGCGCCTCGCCGTCCTGATCGTCATTACGCTCACGGTCCTTTACACTTTCGAAGGCGGCATGAAAGCGGTGATTTGGACCGACGTCGCCCAATTTCTACTGTATCTCGCGGGCAGTCTCGTGACCTTGGGAGCCCTTCTGCACCGCATCCCCGGCGGCTGGGCGCAAGTCGTGCAAGTCTCCGCTGTCAACGGAAACAAATTGCAAATCCTCGACTTCACCTGGAACCTCGCGACGAAATATACCTTCTGGTCCGGCGTGATCGGCGGCGCTTTCCTCACCATGGCCAGCCACGGCACAGACCAGACCATCGTGCAACGCCTGCTGGCCGCCCGAAGCCAGAAAGACAGCCGAAAAGCCCTGCTCGCCAGCGGTTTCATCGTATTGTTTCAATTCGCGCTGTTCCTTCTTGTGGGAGTTCTGCTTTTTGTGTTTACGCAATATGTTCCGTTGCTCGCGCCCGGGGATCGCGCCGACAGTATCCTTCCCACTTTCCTCGTCCGGGAAATGCCCACGGGGCTCGCCGGAATTCTCCTGGCTTCGATCCTGGCTATCGCCATGTCCAACGCCAGCGGCTCGTTGAATTCCCTGGCGGCTTCCAGCGTCCTTGATTTCGCGCGGTTTCGCGGACACGAAAACGATCCCGCCGCGTTTCTCCGCTTGTCGCGCCGCATGACGCTGCTCTGGGGCTGCGTTCTGATCGTCTTCGGCCTGCTTCCCTGGAGCCATCTTCTCGAAGCCGGCCTCACCGTCGCTTCCCTCCCCTTCGGCAGCCTGCTCGGCCTATTTTTCCTGGGAACTTTCGATTCCCGCGCCAACGCGCTTGGCTCTTTGGTTGGGATGTTTGGCGGACTCGCGGCCGTCCTGCTCGTCCTTGGCTTCACGCACATTGCGTTCACCTGGTACGTGCTGATCGGCTCGTGCATCACCTTCGCCGTGGGCGCACTCGTCAGCCGCATTGGGGGTCGGAGCTTGAGTTCACCCTGAGCTTCGAAGGGCTCCGACACAGCCGGACCCAACAAACAGGGCTTTAGCCCCGGAGGAACTGCTATTCTCTCTTCTCCCAGTTTTGTGATGGGTTGTGGAGAACCATGACCGAAAAACGCCTGGAACTTGTGCGCGGGCTGGGTCCGTGGGCTTCCGCTGCCATCGTGGTCGGCACCATGATCGGCACGGGAATTTTCCTGAAGCCAGCGGAAATGGCGCGCGAGGGCCGCAGCGTTTCTGTGGTGTTCGCCGCCTGGATCGTCGGAGGCATCCTCTCTCTCTTCGGCGCGCTCTCGTTCGCGGAATTAGGCGCTTCGATTCCAGAGGCCGGCGGCGAGTACGCTTATCTGCGCCGCGGGTTCGGTCCCGCCTGGGGATTTCTCTTCGGCTGGATGCATTCGATCGTTGGCCGCCCCGCATCGGCGGCGTCCATCGCCGCCGGCCTCATGCGCTTTCTCGGCTTCTTCGTTCCCGCGGTGGCCGCGCCGATCTTCACCTGGCATATTGCCGTCCCCGGCTTGACCGGCTGGCTGAAGCCTTACGATTTCGTGTTCACCTGGGCGCAACCATTGGGCGTTTTCTGGCTGGTGCTGATGACCGGAATTAACTATCTCGGCGTGCGGCTTGGCGGCGGAGTGCAGGTGTTCCTCACCGCGATCAAGATCCTCAGCGTGCTTCTCGTGATAGGCGTGGCCTTCGCGCTTCCCGTAGGCGCTCACGCATCGAATCCCGTTTGGCCCAGCGCCGCGCAAACCGGCTTGCTCAGCGCCTTCCTCGCGGCGCTCGCGGCTGCGCTCTGGGCCTACGACGGCTGGGAAGATCTGAATCTCGTTGGCTCCGAAGTGAAAGATCCCGAACGAAACATTCCCAGGGCGCTGGTTTGGGGCGTCTCGCTGGTCGCGCTGATTTATCTGCTGTTCAGCGCCGCGTGCCTCAAAGTTCTGTCTTTCGAAAGCGTGGCAAATTCCACGCACGTCGCTTCCGACGTGGTCGAACGCGCCGTCGGCCACGGCGCCGCCGCCTGGATCACGCTGGCAATGGCCATTTCCGCACTCGGCTCGATGAACTCCTCGGTCCTCAGCGGCGCGCGCGTGCCTTACGCCATGGCTCGCGACGGCATCTTCTTCAAAATCGCCGACGGCATTCACCCCAAATACCGCACGCCCGGCCGCGCGCTGATCTTTCAGTGCGTGCTCACCAGCATCATGGCACTTACCGGGACATTCGAAGAACTCACCGGCCTTTTCATTTTCGCGGCGTGGATTTTTTACGGCCTCGCCGTGGTTGCGCTTTTTCGCATGCGCCGCACCGAACCCAATCTCACGCGCCCGTACCGCTGCTGGGGCTACCCCGTCGTGCCTGGACTATTTGTGCTGGGATCTTTAGCGCTGACGGTGAACATCTGGCTGGAGCGCCCCGGCCGTTCCTCAATCGGACTCCTACTCATCGTCGCCGGCCTGCCGTTCTATCGCTACTGGCAAAAACGCGCCGCTTCGTAGGGACGACCTTCTGAGGCCGTCCGCTTGTTTGCGAAACACGACTCCTACACGGCCCGCCTCGGAAGGCGGGCCCTACAACAGCTTTTGGGCCTCTTTCCGTTTGTCTCTTGGCTATCAGCGGTCGGCTGTAAGCTGCCTCTAAAAACTCGGCGTTCCCGCCGCTGCCACGCGATTCCGCGCTCCATTCGACGGCACGGGCAACATCCCTAACATCGCTTTCACCGGCACTTCAATCTCCGGATGCATTCCCCTTGCCATCGACTCCATTCCCGTCACCAACCGTCCCGCCGGCCGCGAAACATGCCCATTCGCATCCAGCGCAAAGATCCGCCCATCGCGTACCGCCGGAATCGTGTACCACTCTTCCGGAAACGTCAGCGACAAATATTCGTCCCGCGCCTGTTCCGCGTTGTACCCGCATGGCGCGATAAACATCACTTCCGGCGCCGCCGCCACAATCTCTTGCAAAGTCACGCGCCGCGACGGCACCTTCGCCTTGCCCAGGACGTCCACGCCACCAGCATGCTCCACCATTTCCGGCACCCAGTGCCCGCCGACATAGAACGGCTGCAACCACTCGAGCACCACCGCCTTCGGGCGCCGCGGCAAGGGCGCGAGCCGCTCCTGCAGGTGCCCCAATCGTTCCCCAATGCGCGTCACCAGGTGCTGCGCGTGCTCCCGCCGCCCCGTGACCTCGCCGATCCACAAAATATCGCGCCACACGTCGCCCAGGTCGTGCGGATCGAGGCTGATGATTTCCGGCTGCCTGGAAAGTCCGGCAAGCGCCGCGCCCAGTTCCTCCGGCGTCGCCGCGCAGACGTGGCACAGGTCCTGCGTGAAAATCATGTCGGGAGCGAGTTCTTCGAGCAGCTTGCCATCGACGGCGTAGATGGATTCGCCGCGCTCGACGTGTTCGCGAACCAAACGGTCAATCTCCGGCGTAGGTGTCCCGCTGGGAATTCGCGACGAAACCACCGTGGTTTTGGTCTTCGCGCGCAGCGGGTAATCGCACTCGTGGCTCACGCCAACGATCTCTTCATCCAGCCCCAGCGCAAACAGCACTTCCGTAGCCGATGGCAATATCGAAACGATTCGCATACTGCGGACTCTAGCACACTGTCGCCCCTGCGGCGACTTCCTGCCGAGCTCCGCGGGAGGGCACGGACTTCTACCCTGAGCATCGAAGGGCAGCCGTGCGGCAACCTGGCGGCCAATCGGGGGCCTTCGCTCCGGAGGTCAAGCTTGTAAGCGCACTCGGTTATTTGTAAAGCAGGTAGCGCCGCCTCACCGCATCATACGCGGCCAGATCCTTCCCCCAACTCGCGATGATCTCATTGGGCGCCACCCCGGCCTCCAGTTGCTCGATCGTGGAATCGTTCCCGAGCAACAGCCCCAGTTTGCTGTAATCAAAATGCTCCGGATATTTCTTGTGCAGCTCGACTGCAATCTCCAGCCCAACGCGCATCGAACGCACCGCTGCGCGGTCCGTCACGCGAATCCCCACGCCTCCGCACCGTTGCCCCGAATAGAGTCCGCTCACCGGAATAAACGGCTGGTTGACGAAATGCACTCCCGGCAGCGTCTTTTCATTCAGCGCCGCCGCGAGCTCTTCTCCGTTGATCCACGGCGCGCCAAACTCCTCGAACGGAGTTTCCGTGCCGCGCCCCACCGAAACCCCGGCATTCTGCAAAATTTCCAGCCCGGGATAGAGAATCGCGCCTTTCAGCGTGCGCAGATTCGGCGAAGGAGGAATCCAGCGCGACCCCGTGCTCTCGAAAAAATAATTGCGGTGCCAGTTCTTCATCGGAATCACATGCAGCTGCGCGTTGATGTGATTTTCCGTGTTGTAAAACTGCGCGAGCTCTCCGATGGTCAACGCGTAGCGGACCGGCAGCGGATAGTAGGCCACGAAGGAAGTCTTCTCCGCATCCAGCATCGGCCCTTCGACAATTTCGCCGTTCAGCGGATTCGGCCGGTCCAGCACGTAAAACTCGATGTTGCGCTTGGCCGCCTCCTCCATGCAGTAGCCCATCGTGGAGGTGTACGTATAAAACCGCACTCCGGCATCCTGCACATCAAACACCAGCGCGTCGATGCCTTCCAGCATGTCGTCGGTGGGCCGCAGGTGGTCCCCGAACAGGCTGAAGATGGGCAGACCTGTCGACGCATCCTTCGCCGACGCCACCTTTTCGTCCGAATGTCCGGCGATCCCATGCTCGGGGCTGAACAGTGCCACCAACTTTACCCCAGGCGCGTGCGCCAGCAAATCGATGGTCGTCTTGCCCTGAAAATCCACACCGGTGTGATTCGTAATCAGCCCGATGTGCTTCCCTTTCAGCGGCGCGAACTTCTCCGCCTCGAGCACATCGATCCCCATCTGCACGCGCCCCACGTGCCTCTGGCTGCTGGCCGGCTTTGCGCGCTTTTGCGCAGCGGCCACTCCACCGGTCCAGCAAAGCGGAAGGAAAAGGAAACAACAAAGAGAAATCCAGCCAAGGCGCGCGCTTGGGCCAGCCAGGGAGCGAGGTTTCATATGTCCCAATGATATTCTGGAACCTGTTTTCCGCACCTTCATTGTGAGCAGGAAGTGCGCGTGCTATATACAGTCAAGGCATGGGGCATGGCAGGGATTTTCTCTATATGAACTGGCGTACCGCCTGTTTTTTGCTATTGCCCTTGCTCCTTCTATCCCTTATGACACCGAAAGCCCGCAGCCATTCGCGCAACCGCAAACCCGCGAAGACCGCAGCCGCGAAGTCCGTGAAGCAGCCAAGCGCTTCCCAGGAAGCAAAATCCCCAGCCGTGCCGGATGATGCCCAGTGGGTGGAATCGACCCTCAAGGAAATGAGCGTCGAGGAAAAAGTTGGCCAGCTTCTGTTCACCACCTATCATGGCAGCTTTACCTCCACCGATTCCTCGGCCTACGCACAGATGCTACACGACGTCGGGCAACTCCACGTCGGCGGCTTCATCAACGTCACCCAGGGTTCGCCACTCGGCTTTCTCAAAAGCCAGGTCTACCCCTCGGCGGTTCTCAGCAATCAGCTGCAAGCGAAATCCAAGCTGCCGCTGCTAATCGGGGCGGATTTCGAGCGCGGCACTGCCATGCGCCTCGACGAAGGCACCTCTTTCCCCACCGCCATGGCCCTCGCCGCTGCCGGCAATCCCAAAGACGCCTACACCATGGGCAAGATTACCGCCCTGGAAGCGCGCGCTGCCGGCATTCAGTGGATTTACGCGCCCGACGCCGACGTGAATAGCAACCCGGGCAACCCCATCATCAACACACGCGCTTTCGGCGAAGATCCCCAGCGCGTCGCCGAGTTCGTCACCCAGTTCATCCGCGGCGTACAGGAAAATGGCGGCCTGGCCACCGCAAAGCACTTCCCCGGCCACGGCGACACCACCGCCGACTCCCATATCGATCTCCCCGTCGTTCGCTCGAACCGCGAACATCTGGAAAAAGTGGAACTCGTTCCCTTTCGCGCGGCGATCGCGGCGGGCGTTGGTAGCGTCATGACCGGGCATTTAAACGTCCCGGCCCTCGAACCCGATCCCAGCACCCCGGCAACGCTTTCTTCGCGCATTCTCACCGATCTGCTGCGGAAGCAACTCGGTTTTGAAGGCCTGATCGTCACCGACGCCATGGATATGGGCGGCATCACCGTCCGCTACGCACCGGGCGACGCGGCCGTGCGAGCCGTTCTCGCCGGCGCCGATGCGCTGCTTATGCCTCCGGTTCCAGACGCCGCCTACGATGCCCTTCTCGCCGCCGTGCAATCCGGCCAAATCTCCCAGGAGCGCCTCGACGCCAGCGTGCGCCGCATTCTTCTTGCCAAAGCCCGCCTCGGCCTGGCGCGCAATCGCTTCGTGGACACCGGCACTCTCAACGCCAACTTCGGCAGCGCCGCCTGGCAGGCCGACTCGCAGGAAATTTCCGACCGCGGCATCACACTCCTCCGCGACACCCCGCACCGCTTGCCGCTCGATGGCACAAAGCCCGCCCGCGCGTTGCTCGTTTGCCTCTACGCCGACCCTGAGCCGTATCCCGGCGAAGACCTCGAACGCGAGTTGCGACAGCGCTTCGATTCCGTCGTCACGCTGCGCGCCGACACGAAATTCGCCAAAGCCGAAAATCTGAAGCTTCCCCCACCCGACTCGTACGATATCGCGATTCTTGCGCTCTTCGTCCGCGTCAGCGATCGTAAGGGCGACGTCGACGTCCCCGCCGATCAGTTCCCATTGATCCAGAAAATCTACCAGTCCGGGAAGCCTGTCATCTCTGTCGGCCTCGGCAGCCCGTATCTGATCGAACGTTTTCCCCAGGCCGAAACTTGGCTTTCCGTCTTCGGCATTAGCGACGTCGCGCAAATATCTGTGGCCCGCGCCCTGTTCGGAGAAATTCCCATTCGCGGCCGCTTGCCAGTGACCATCCCCGGCGTGGAACTGAAAGCGGGCTTCGGCCTGCAAGTCCCGGCGAATCCGATGACGCTCCAGGCCATGGACGTGCGCGCCGAAGCGCAATTGCAATCCGCTTTTGATACCGTCGAAAAAGCGATCGCCGACAAGGCTTTCCCTGGTGCGACGCTGGCCGTCGGCTATCGCGGCAAAGTCAGCGTGCACGCCTTTGGCAAGCTGAGCTACTCCGAAAAATCGCCTGCGGTCAACCTGGAAACCATGTATGACATTGCCTCGCTCACGAAAGTCGTCGTGACCACCACGCTGGTCGAAAAACTCGTCGAGGGCGACTTCCCTTCTCCGCTAAGCCTCGACGCCCCGATCGAACGCTATCTGCCCGAATGGACCAGCGGCCCGCAGCCCGATTGGCGCCGCAAAGTCACTGTGCGCAATCTAATGACGCACACCTCCGGCCTTCCGCCCTTCAAGGAGTACTGGCGCACCTCCACCAGTAAACAGGAAACCCTGCGCCGCATTTTCGCCGAACCTCTTGAATACGAACCGGGGACCAAAGTCGTCTATTCCGACCTGGGCATCATCCTGATGGCGGAAATCATCCAGCGCCTCACCGGCCAGCTGCTCGATCAGCTTGCGAATGAATTTATTTTCGGCCCGCTGGAGATGAAACATTCGATGTACAACCCGCCCAAAGACCTCTGGCCTGCCATCGCGCCAACGGAATTCGACAGCCAGTTGCGCCACCGACTCGTACAGGGAGAAGTTCACGACGAAAACGCCTACGCCATCGGCGGCGTCTCGGGTCACGCGGGGGTTTTCAGCACCGCCCCGGATCTCGCGGCCTTTTGCCAGATGTTGTTGAATGGAGGAGTCTACGCGCACAAGCGCATCCTGAAACGCGCCACCATCGCCGAATTTACAGCGCCACAGCCGCTCGCCAACAATGTTCGAACGCTAGGCTGGGTCGTTCCGACGGAGGGAAGTTCGAGCGGTCATTATTTCTCTTCGCACAGTTACGGCCACACCGGCTTCACCGGCACCACCATCTGGATTGATCCCGATCGCCAACTCTTCGTCGTTCTCCTGACCAATCGAGTCCATCCCACCCGCGAAAATCACAAAATCGCCGAAGTCCGTCCCGCCGTCCACGACGCCATCCTCAAATCCCTCGGCCTGGCCACCGAAGCCGTCCCCGCCCGCCCCTAGCGACGGGCTTCCACCGCCGCCTTCCGAGTCGGGCCACTTTTTGCGGCTCTGTGGTCTCCGTGTTCTTCCTCTGTGACCTCTGTGATTGAATCTGCCTCCCTACGCAAGTTACGAAGACCCGCTTTCCGCCTCGCGCAAATCCTCGAGCTTCCCCAAATCCCGCCACCGGTATTCATCCGCGCGAAACGCCAAAATCTTTTCCCCTTCCCCTGCCAACCGCAAATAAGTTTCGATAATCGAAAATGGTCCCTCTTCCGTAATCTTCGGCAACAACCGCGGGGAAATCGCATGAATTCCCGAAAACGCCAAGGCCTTCAGATTCGGGATCGGGCGCACGAATTCAGGGTCACGGCCGCTGATCCACCGGCCAGAGAGTTCGTCGTCCGCGCTGAAAAGCAATTGTCTCGAACTTTCCCGCTGCTGCACGGCCAGCGTCGCCAGCGCCCGCCTCTCGCGGTGAAATTCCACCATCCGATGCAAATCAATCGTGCTCAGCACGTCCACGTTGTGCACCAGAAACGGCTCGTCCAATCGCGCGAGATCTTGCAGAAAAAACCACGCCGCCTTCTTCAATCCCCCGCCCGTATCCAGCAACAGATCGTCTTCCCGCGAAATCTCCAAGTGCAGGCCAAAGTTGTCACGGCTCTTCAGATATTCGACCACCATGTCCGCGTAGTGGTGCACGTTGACGATCACTTCGCGCACCCCGAACGACGCCAGCCGCGTCAACGTAATCTCCAAGAGCGTCCGTCCGCCCATCTCCACGAGCGCCTTTGGCCGGTCCTTCGTCAGCGGCCGCAACCGGGTGCCCAAGCCAGCCGCCAGCACCATGGCCCTCATCGGCCCATCTTCTCCAACTCCAGGTGCCGCACCACCACATCTACACCAGGCCTTCCCTGCAGATGTTTCTCCAAATTTTCCGCCAGA
>Ga0335080_10009710_pt1 | contig 10066 bp, 9 predicted proteins | sample Lox_Sample_34_FD_206720 | JGI IMG/M metagenome (GOLD analysis project Ga0335080, IMG submission 206720) | Soil microbial communities from Loxahatchee National Wildlife Refuge, Florida, United States - Lox_Sample_3.4 | ecosystem: Environmental > Terrestrial > Soil > Wetlands | place: USA: Florida... | reverse complement strand
AGGCGGTCCGAGACGAGCAGCACCTGCCACGACGTGCGCCGCTCGAAGAGGTCCTTCCAGTCCGCGTCGCGCACGCGCAGCGCGAAAGGCGCACCGGAGTCTCCCGGCACGGGCGCGCGATCGGGCTGTGCGAAGTCGACGGTGAAGGCGCCCGCGTCGTCGCCGACGACCTCCACGAAGACCGGCTGACCGACGTAGCGCGCGGCCTCGGTCGCGGCGGCGAGTCGCGCCGGGAGATCGCGGCGGAAGGTCGCCTCGGTGGACGGGCGCTCCGTCCCGGTGAATCGCTCGCCGGTGCCGAGGAACGCGTGGACGTAGTCGTGCGCGACGCGCGGCGCCGGCCGGCCGCGCAGCGCGCCGCGCTCGACGCCGTCGCGCGACCACGCGTCGCCGGGCGCGAGGTCGAGCGCCGGGATCGCGGGCGCTTCGCGCGCCATGAGCGCGCGCCAGTCGACGGCCGTGCGCCGGATCACCTTGCGCGTGATCGCGGCGCCGTCGCGTCCACACCAGCGCATGTTGGAGGCCGCGCCGAACGCGGCGCGCGCGCCGAGCCCGCGCGCCGCCGCGAGCGCGCCCTCGGGCCCGTGGTCGGGCTCCTTGAACGACGGCAACGCGAGCAGCGACGGCTGGTCGAAGCTGTTGTGCGACAGCGCGGCGAGATCGGGCGGCTCGAACCGCTTCGCGATCTCCTCGACGACCGCGGGCGGCTGCGGCGCGTCGGCGCCGTCCCAGAAGCGGCCGCCCGGTCCCTCGATCCACCACGCGCACTCGTCGAGCACGCCGAGCGAGGGCGTCGGCACGATGCGCACGCGGTCGAGCGCGAACGGCTCCCAGTCGGCGCGCGCGTTCAGGTTCGCGAATCCGAGCCGACGCAGATTGGCGTCGAGCTCGCTGAAGCGGATCGGCGGGTGCACGACGGGGATCGACTTGTCCGGGAGCGCCGCGAGCGTCGGCGCGTTGAAGTGGTCGAGATGGCCGTGCGTCAGCGCGATCGCGTCGAGCGGCGGGAGGTCGTCGGGTCCGAAGGCGAGCGCGGGATCGCGCTCGACGCGGCCCTCGAAGATCGGATCGACGAGCCACGGATCGGTCAGGATCCGCTTGCCGTCGATCTCGACGAGGTGGCAGGCGTGCCCGAGGAACGTCACGCGCACGCGGGTGGCATCCGATCGAGGCGGAGGTGGAAGGTCGCGGTCGAGCGCAGGTAGCGAAAGCCGAGACGCGCGTACACATTGATGCTGCCGATCGTCGCGACCTGCGTCTCGTTCTCCATGTAGGCGGCGCCGAGCGGTCGCGCCGCGATCATCTCGCGCTGGATCGCCGTGAAGAGGCCGCGGTACTCGGGCAGCGTCGCGCCGAGTCCGCGCCCGCACACGGTCGCGCCGGCGGCGCGCGACACCTCGGGCATGGCGAGCATCGAGATGAAGGCGACGATCTCGTCGCCATCCCACGCGAGCAGCACCGCGTCCGCCCACGCGCCCGCCATCACGCGCTCGGTCCACGCCTCGTAGACGCGCAGCGCGCGCTCGTGCGGGAGCGTGTGGTCGAACACGAGCGGGCCCCGGTCGAATGCGCGCCCGCCCCACTCCGCGAGGCGCTTCCACGCCGCGCGCGGCAGGTCGCCGGGCGTCGCGCGCTCGCGGACCTCGACGCGCAGCGGCGGCGCGACCTGCTCGTCGTGCGGCATGCCGGTCAGCGACGCCATCCACGACACCTGCGTGTCGACGTGAAAGGCGCCGAGCTCCTGCCAGACCCAGGGTGTGACGCGATCCCGTGTCGATACGCGCGCCGCCAGGTGCGCGAAGCCGCTCGAGCGCGCGTGCTCGAGCGATCCGCGGAGCGCCGCGCGCACGCCCGCGAGTCGCGCCGCGCCGTCGCGCACCGCGATCGGCCGATCGACGATCGCCATCGGGATGCCGAAGTGCTCGGACTCGAACGGTCGCGCGTCGACGCGCGCCGCGGCGAGCGGAACGCTGTCCGGAGTCCGCGCGACGAGCACGTCGCCGCCGCCGAGCCAGCGGTCGCGGTGCAGCGCGGCCGCAGCGCCGGCGCGCGCGGCGACCGGCGCGAAGTTCGCGTACGGCAGATCGGGCTCGTGCGCGAGCAGCGCGTCGAGCGCCTCCTCGAGGCGCGCACCGGTCTCGAGCGCGACGCGCAGGTCCGACATGGGCCCATCATAATACGGTGCGGGCATCCGGATGGCGGGCTAACTCTCGCGGCGCGGAAGGAGTCGATCGCGATGGCGAGCGGGCTCGCGGCGCTCGGAGCCGCTTTCGCCGTGGCGGGCGGCTGGATCGGTCCGGGACTTGCCGCGGCGACGGCGCTCCACCTCGGGCGCGATCGCCTGGAGCGCGCGGTTCTCGGCGTGGCGATCGGGCGCGTCCTCCTCGCGATCGCGACGCTCGCCGCGACCAGTGCGGGCGCGAGCCGCGCGCTCCTCGCCTGGGCCGCGCTCGGCCTCGCGGCGGGCGGCTGGGCGATCGCACGGTCGCGCCGGACGCTCGCTCCGACGCGCGATGGTGTCGGATGGACGCTCGCCTGGGGTGCAGCATGGGCGACGTTCCTCGTCCTGGCCGTCGTGTTCCGCTCCGCGCTCGATCTCGATGGAGGCGGCGCACTCCCGTTCTTCGGCCGCGACAGCGCGAACGATCCGTTCGTCTACGGCGCGCACGCGCTCGCGCTGCGCGACCGCGGGCTCCCGCTCGCGAATCCGTTCGCGGGCGGCGCGGCCGTCACCGGCTCGTACGTGCCATTCGCCGTGCTCGCGGGCCTCTCCGCCATCGGCGCCGTGCCGATGACCGATCTCGTCTACCGCGTCGTGCCGCTCGTCGAGTGCGCCGCGCTCATGGCGACCGCGATCGCGCTCGTGCGCGCGGTCGGCGCGCCGCCGCGCGCCGCGTGGCTCGCGCCGCTCGCGCTGCTCGCGGGCGACCCGGGGCCGATCGCCGCCGCGCTCGCGCGACTCGCCGGAGCGCAGGTCCACGCGATCGACAGCTTCGCGCTCTTCGGGCCGTACCTCCTCGCCGTGAACCCGATCGGGCCGGGGCTGCAGACACTCTTCTGTGCATGGATCCTCTTCGCGCGGGCTCCGCGCCGCGCGGAGGCGGTGATCGCGGGGCTGCTCGTCGCGGCGCTCTTCGAGATCAAGCTCTTCCTCTGGGCGCCGGCGATCGCGGGGCTCGCGGCGACGGCGGTCGTGCGCCCGCCGCCCGCGTCGCGCGCCGCGCTGCGGAGCGCGACGCTCGCGGCCATGATCGGCTCGCTGCCGTCGATCGCCGACAAGCTGCGCTTCGCGGCGGGCGCCGCCGCGCGCGACGACACGGGGTTCTCGCTCTGCCTCGGATGTCTGCCGCGCTATCTCGCGCGCGCAGCGTGGGGCGACGGCGAGCTCTCGTTCGCGATCTTCCGCGCCGGCACGCCGCTCGCGCCGCGCGCGCTCGCGGCCGGCGCGATCGCCGCGGTCGTGATCGCGGCGATCGCGCTCGGCGCGCGCGCGCTCGCGCTGCCGACGCTCGCGCGCGGAGCGCGCGGCGGCGACGTGCCGTCGCGGTGGCTCGCGATCGCGGGCGCGGTCGGCCTCGCGCTCGCGATGACGGTCGGCGCGCCTCCGCATTATCTCAACGCCGCGCAGTTCGCCTGGATCGCGGTGTTCGGGCTCGCGCCGGTCCTCGCGATCGCGTGCGCGCAGTGGATCGCGGCCGGACGCTGGCTGCCGCTCGCGCTCGCGACGCTCCTCGCCGTGCCCGGCGCCGCCGACGCATTGCTGCGTCTCGGCTGGGGCGCTCCGCAGCGCTTCGCGATCTCGCCGGCCGAGCGCGCGCTCTGCGCGGAGCTCGCGCGCCGCTCCGCGCCCGGCGACGTCGTCTTCGAGCCCTCGATGATCCGGGACACCGACGTGCCGTCGCCGATCCCGCTGCTCGCCGGGCGCCCCGTCTATCTGAGCCTGCTCTCCGCGGTCGGGAATCTGCCGCCCGACGAGCGCGACGCGCGGTTCGCGCGCCTCGCGGCGTTCTTCGCCGGCACCGACGCGGGCGCGGCGCGGCGCGCGCTGGCCGAGAGCGGCGCCGCCTTCGTGTTCGCGCCGCCGGGCGCGGCCGCGAACGCCGCAGCGGTCGGTCTCGAGCCAATCTTCGAAAACGCGGCCGGCCGCCTCTTCCGGGTGCCCACTTCGGCTAGCTTGCCGCCGTGATCGCGTCCCCGCTGCCGTCGCTCGAGCGCTCGTCGTGATCCGCAGCCTCGCCATCGGCCTCGTGGTCGGCGCGATCTTCCTGGCGCTCGCGCTCTGGGGCGTGCCGCTCGATCAGGTCGGCGTCGCGATCGCGCGCATGGACCCGTTCTGGCTCGTGATCGGCGCGCTGCTCTGGGCCGCGCAGTACGCGATCCGCGCGCTGCGCCAGCTCGTGATGGTGCAGCCGCTCGCGCCGACGACGCGCTACCGGACGCAGCTCGCCGTCACGCTTGTCGGTTTCTTCTGCGTGAACACGTTCCCGGCGCGGCTCGGCGAGGCGGCGCGACCCTATCTTCTGTACGAGCGCGAGCGCGTTCCGTTCGGCTCGGGACTCGGGTTCGTGTTCGTCGAGCGCATCCTCGACACGCTCGGCCTCATGGTGACGCTGCTCGCGGTGCTGCTCTTCGTCGACCTGCCCGACCGCGCGATCGAGATCGCGGGCCGGAAGCTGTCGCTCGTCGAGATGATCCGGACGCTCGCGATCGTCGGGCTGCCGCCGATCCTCGCCGCCGTCGTCGGGCTCGCGGCGTTCGGCTCGCAGGCGCTCGCGCTCGGCGAGCGCATCGTCGCGTGGATCGAGGCGCGCGTGGCATCGCAGCGCGTGCACGAGCTCCTGCGCGCGCTGCTGCGCTTCGCGGCGAGCTTCGTCGACGGCGTCGCGAGCCTGCGCGATCCGCGCCGACTCGCCGTCGTCGTCGCGCTGACCGCGGTGCTCTTCGTGATGATGATCGGGCTCACGTGGGCCTTCGCGCGGTCGTTCCACTTCGAGGAGTGGATCGGCTTCGGCGAAGCCGCCGGCGTGCTCTGCATCACGATGCTCGGCATCGCGCTGCCCGCGCCGCCCGGCTTCGCCGGCGTCTTCGAGGCCGCGGTGCGCGCCGCGCTCGCGGTGTTCGGCGTCGGCGGCGAGGCGCACGCCGCGGCGGCGCTCGGGTTCGCGCTCGTGTTCCACTGGGGTCCGTATCTGCTGCTCGGCGCGTGGGCCGGCTACTACCTCTGGCGCGATCGCATCGGACTCGGGCGCGTGTTCCGATTCGCGCGCGGGAGCGACGCGGCGAGCGTGTGAAACGCGGTGGCAGCGTGCGCGGCGAGCCGCCATGTTCCGCGCATGCAGCGCCGCTGGGTGCCCGCAGCCGTCGTCGCCGTCGTCGCGGCCGCCGCGCTCGGCGGTCCGCTCCGCTCGTGCGTGTTCGAATCGAACCTGCATCCGGTGATCGCCGGTCAGGTCTATCGCAGCGCGCAGCCGACGGGCGCGCACCTCGAAGAGTGGATCCGGACGTTGTCGCTGCGCACCGTCGTGAACCTCCGCGGCGAGAAGGCCGACGACGACCGCCGCTGGCTGCGCGACGAGCTCGCCGCGACGGAGCGCGCCGGCATCGGACACGTCTCGATCCGCATGAGCTCGGACGATCTGCCCCCCGCACCGACGCTGCGCAAGCTCGTCGAGACGCTCGACACCGCGCAGCGTCCCCTGCTCCTGCACTGCGCGGCCGGCGCCGAGCGGAGCGCGCTCGCGTCGGCGGTCGCGGTGCTGCTCGCGACCGGCGACCTGTCGGCCGCGCGCGCGGAGTTCGCGCTCGACAAGGGCTTCGTGCGCTGGCTGAATCCGCGGCTCCCGCGCGTGCTCGACCAGTACGAGGCATGGCTCGCCGAGCAACACGCGACCTCGACGCCCGACCGCTTCCGCGACTGGGTCGCCACCGAGTACGCCCCCTACTTCTATCGCGCGCGCATCGAGCCGCTCGGCGCGCCCGCGCTGCTCGCGGCCGGCGCGCCGTCGCAGCTGCGCTTCCGCGTGACCAACACGAGCCGCGAGCCGATCCCGTTCCGCTCCGCGCGCGACCGCGGCGTCCACCTCGGCGCGCACCTCGTGGGCCCCGACGGCTCCGCGCGCCGCGAGCTGCGCGGCGGCTTCGTCGATCTCGCGCTCGCGCCGGGCGCCAGCGTCGAGCTCGACCTCGCCGTGCCGGCGCTCGCGCCGCCCGGCGCGTGGTCGCTCCAGGTCGACCTCGTCGACGAAGGCGTGAAGTGGTTCGGCGCGCTCGGGTCGGAGCCGCTGGCGCTGCCGATCGAAGTCGCGGCGGCGCGTTGAGCGGGTCGCGCACGGCGGCCGCGCTGCTCGTCGTCTACGCGCTGCTCGCCGCGATCCTGTGGCGCGCGTTCGGAACGGGGTCCGTCGCGCCGACGCTCTGCGGCGTCGCGATCGCGGCGATCGTGCTCGCGACCTGGCGCCGCAACGGCGCCACGCCCGCGTCGCTCGGGCTCGCGCCGCGCACGTGGCGGAGCGGGTGGGCGAGCGCAGCGGCGGCGTCGCTCGCCGGCTCGGCACTGCTCGGCGTCGCCGGGATCGCGACCGGTCACGCGGCCATCGCGGCGGCGCGCTTCGCGTGGCTCGGCGACTACGCGGTCGGCATCGCGGGACAGGAGCTCCTGCTCCAGGGCTTCTTCGCGCCCGGATTCGCGCGGCTCGCGGCGTCGCGTCCACCAGCCGTCGCGATCGGCGCCGCGGCACTCGCCTTCGCCGGACTGCACGCTCCCAACCCGGGACTCATGATCGGCACGCTGGTCGCGGGCGCTTTCTGGGTCGCGCACTTCCGCGCGCACCGGAACCTGCCCGCCGTGCTCGCGAGCCATCTCGTGCTCGGCATGGCGGCGATGGCGTCGCTCGGACCCGGACCGCTCTGGAACCTCCGCGTCGGGGCCGGTGCGCTCGAGCTGATGTCGCGCTGATCTCACGGATGCAGCGCGCGGAAGCAGAGCCAGTCCATCGTGACGGCGATCGCCCAGTGCGCGAGGAACGCGGGCAGGAACGACTTCGTGCGCCAGGCCACGAGCGCGAACACGACACCGGCCCACAGCGCCTGAGCGAGCTCGAGCGGCGGCTTCGCGGCGTGCAGCAGCACGTACGGCGCGGTCCCGACCGCGATCGCGCCGGCGAGGCCGAGCGCGCGCCCGAGCGGGAAGAGCAGGAAGCCGCGGAAGCAGAACTCGGTCGCGAAGAGCTGCGGCGCGTGGAGCAGGAGCCAGAGGAACGCGAGCCCGAGCCAGCCCGCGCGCGCGGGCGGGAACGCGGGCGACGGATAGAAGGCGCGGAATTCGGGACGGTGCGAGAGCCAGACGACGAACGGCAGCACCGCGGCCCACGCGAGCGCGCCATACACCAGCAGCGGTCGCCAGCCGGGCCAGCGCAGCCCGAAGCGGTCGAGCGGCTCGCGCAGCGCGAGCCGCGCGAAGAGCGCGGGGACGACGAAGAGCGGCAGCACGTCGCCGCCGATCACCAATCCGAAGCTGCCCGGCAGGCGCGGCGGAAGCTGGAAGCGGTCGTAGAGATGGCTGTACACGGCGGCCGCGACGCCGACCAGCGTGATCCAGCCGACGCGTCCGCGCCCATGCAGGCTCACGATCCGAGCCTCCCGAGCATCGCGCGCAGCGCGGCCGCGTTGTCCTGGTCCGGATCGAGCGCGAGCGAGCGTTCGAGCGCGCGCCGCGCGTCGTCGTGCCGCCCTTCGCGTTCGCGCACGACGCCGAGCCCCGCCCACGCCTCCGCGGAGAGCGGGTGGACGCGCAGCACGGACTCGTAGCGCGCGCCCGCGGCCGGCCAGTCGTGCGCGTCGAGCGCGAGGTGTCCCGCGCGCAGCGCGGCCGGCCAGTAGCCGGGATTCGCGTCGGCGAGCGCGTCGAGGCGCGCGCGCGCCTGCGCGGTGTCGCCGAGCTGTTCGGCGGCGACGGCGCGGTCGAGCTCGACCTCGGGATCGCCGGGGGCGAGCACCGCGGCGCGATCGAGCCACTCGAGCGCGGGGTGCGGCTCGCGGCGGTCGAGGTGCACCGCGCCGAGGTTCAGCGCGGCGCGCACGGAGCGCGGGTTCTTCGCGAAGGCGTCGGTCCAGAGCGACTCGTCGGTGGCGTAGACACGGACATGCGTCGTGCTCGCGATCGCGAAGCCCAGCGCGATCGCGCCGACCGCCGCGAAGCCCACGCGCCGCGCCGGCATCGGCAGCGCCGCGACGCCCGCGCACGCGAGCCACGCCGCCGCGAACGCGGGCAGCACCAGGTAGCGGTCCGCGACCTCGCCGAGCCGCGCGGCGCCGAGCGCGCCGATCGCGAGGAAGCTCGCGCCGAGCACGATCGGGACGAGCAGCGTCGAGCGCGCGCGCCACGCCGCGAGCGACGCGGCCGCTATCGCGAGCGCGAGGACCGCGCCGGCCCAGACGTCTGCACCCGTCGGCGTCGGCGGCGAAATCGTGAGTGCGTGCGGTACCGCGATGCGCAGGGCGCCCTGTCCGAAGAATCCGACGAGCGCTTTCGGGTCGATCGTGCCGGCGATCCCGCCCCCTACATCGCCGAGTGCATGGCCGCGCGCGAACGCGTAGAGGAGCAACACCAGGAGCCACGCCCCGTGGCGGTCGAGCAGCTCACGCGGCGAATGGCCGGCGCCGCGAATCCGATCGAGCGCGAAGAACGCCGGCACCAGCGCGATCGCGCTCTCCTTCGAGAAGAGCGCCAGCGCGAACAGGAGCGCGACGCCGCGCTGGCGCATGCTCGTCTTCGTGCGCAGCATGCGGTCGTACTGGATCAGTGCGAGGAGGCCGAACGCGGCGGCGAGCAGCTCGCAGCGAGCCGAGATCCACGCGGCGGCTTCGGCCTGGATCGGATGGACCGCGCCGAGCACCGCCGCGCCGAACGCCATCGGCTGCACCGCGGTGCGCGGCACGCGCGGCGGCCGGGCGATCACACGGGCAGCGCCGAACGCGAACGCGGCGGTCGCAGCGAAGAGTACGAGCGACACTGCGTGCGCCGCCGCAGCGCTCGGCCCGAAGAGCGCGCGGTCGACCGCGAACGAGGCCATCATGAGCGGCCGGTACCAGCTCGATCCCGACCCGGCCCCGGCCCATACCCCGGTCGTGAAGAGCGCGGGCACGTCGCGCAGCATCGGATTGCTCTCGATCTGCCGATGGTCGTCGTGGACGAAGCCGCCGGCGAGCGCGGGCGCGAAGGTCGCGATCGCGATCGCCGCGACGAGCACGGCGAGCACGGCGTCGCTGCGCTGGATCGCTCGCGGGCTCATCGCCGTCCCACCTCCGGAGCGCGCAAGGTACCAACGCGTGCGCGACCGAAGCTAAGCTCGGCGCCTGGCGTTCCGGCGCAGGAGGCGGCCATGTGGGTGTCGAAGGTGAACGAGCTGATCGGGTCGTCGCCCGACGGGTTCGAGCAGGCGGCGCGATCCGTGGTCGAGCGCGCGAACCGGACGCTGCGCGGTATCACGGGGATCGAGGTCATCGAGAAGCGCGTGAAGGTGACGGACGGGCGCATCGGCGAGTACCGCGTGCGACTCCGGCTCGTGTTCGACATGGCGCCCGAGACGGCGCTGCACTGGTAGGAGGAACGCCATGGCGGTCGCATCGGTGTCGACGATCACGTCGGCCTCGCCGCTCGGCTGGCAGGACGCGATCGAGCGCGGCTTCGAGCGTGCGAGCAAGACGCTGCGCAACATCACCGGGCTCCAGGTGCTCGAGGAGAAGGCGCGCGTCGAGGACGGGCGCATCACCGAGTACCTCGTGACGCTCCAGGTGATCTTCGTGCTCGAGGAGCGCCCTGCCTAGCTCGATCCGCGTTCCGGCGATCGTCACGGCGGGCGATCGCCGCGCCGCGCGAGAAGTGCACGGCGAGAGCAAGCCCTACCTGATGCTCGGCGGGCGTCCGCTCGTCGCGCACGTCGTCGCGATGCTGCAACGCGTGCCCGAGGTGAGCGAGGTCTGGGTCGTGGGCAATGCGGAGCGGCTCGAGGCCGTGCTCGGCGCGCCCGCGGTCCGCGCGGAGCTCGAGAAGCCGCTCCACGTCGTG
>Ga0335080_10009709_pt1 | contig 10066 bp, 7 predicted proteins | sample Lox_Sample_34_FD_206720 | JGI IMG/M metagenome (GOLD analysis project Ga0335080, IMG submission 206720) | Soil microbial communities from Loxahatchee National Wildlife Refuge, Florida, United States - Lox_Sample_3.4 | ecosystem: Environmental > Terrestrial > Soil > Wetlands | place: USA: Florida... | reverse complement strand
CAAGGCTTTTCGCCCCCGGGGGGTAACGCGGTAAACCTTGCGCAGGGACTTGCCGTCCCGTTGCTCCTTCGCGCTTATATAGCCCTTCTTTTCCAGGCCGTGGAGCAGCGGATAAAGAGTGCCCGGGCTGATGCGATAGCCATGCCTTGCCAGTTCCTCAAGCATGCCGAGCCCAAAGATGGGGCCCTCCACCGCATGATGCAGGATGTGCAGCCGGATCAATCCCGAGTAGAGGTCCCGGTCACGCGCCGGGTCGATATAATCGAGATTCGTCTTCTTCATTCGATTACGAAACGCATTATAGATCTGATGGAATCCAATGTCAAAACGGAGGGCTGCGGTTAGGATTACGGCGCGGACTTATACCACGTTGAACAGCAGCATGAATCCGTAATCCATGTGAAGCTGCTGGTGGCAGTGGAACAGCGTCAGGCCCTCCCCGGCCGGGGTCACATCCACTTCGATTTTCTTAAACCCCTTCACCAGGACGACGTCTTTCATCACCCCGGCCACGGGTTTCCCATGGACATTCGTGAGTTCAAAGCTGTTTCGATGCAGATGGACCGGGTGGGCATCATCGGTCTGGTTATCGAACACCAGACGATACCGTTTGCCCTTGCTGAGGGTCCGCGGCGCGCCCTGCTCCTCAAAACCCTTCCCGTTGATCGTCCAGTGGTTGAAGCCTCCAGTGCCTCCATTGATCTTGCCGAAAACCATGGGAATCACTTCGACCGGTTTTGGAACCGGCCGATTCTCGCCGAAGATCGTGTAGTCCCACGGGCTCTTGGCGGGCTTGACCCAGCGTGGCGCGCCGGTCTTATTGGCGTACTCGACGACGATCCCCATGCCGTTGCGGCGGTCATCATCCCGCGGAGTGCCCAGAATCCAGACTCCCGGATTGCTCATCTCGACGACTGCGTCAATGCGCTCCGCCGTGCCTAATTCCAGTACCTCCACCGCCTGCGGCCGCGGCACCGGATTTCCGTCCAGCGCGACCACCTGGAACCGGTGACCGGGCAGCGCAAGCTGGATATTCTCCGTGGCGCTGGCGTTCAGAAAGTGGAACAAAACACGCTGTCCTTGTTTCACCCGCACCGGCTCGCCGTGGTCCAGGCACTTGCCGTTGATGGTGAACCGCTGATACCCGATTTCCCAGCCATTCGGCTTTTCATCTTTGCTCGGCGGCTTCTGGGGCTGCTCGCTCGTCTCCTCTTCCTCCTCTTCGGTCGTGAAGATGGGTTCCCATTCGTGCGTCGCCAGAAACACCTCCTGGTCGTAGCGGCCGGGTTCATTCTTCGGCTCGATGTATACGAATGCGAATTGGCCGGTGTAGGTTCCGCGGCTGAGATCCGACATCGGCGTTACATGCGTATGCACCCACCGCGCCCCAGCCGGCCGCGGCGTGAGGCGATAACGCAGGTGGCCGTGCGCCGGGACTAGCAGGCTCTTTTCCTGCCCGGCCCCATCCACATCGGCCGGAATGATTTGCCCGTGCCAGTGGACCAACTCCGGCGTATCGGTGTCGTTGAACAGATCCACCGTGACCGGTACGCCCTCTCGCAGGCGGATCAGCGGTCCCGGCACCTGGCCGTTGTATCCGATGGTGCTGATGGTGTGGTCCTTCGCGATATCAACCAGGGTTGGACCGATGCGCAGCGCCAGGTCGGCTTTTTCTGCGGCGGACGGTGTTTCGGACTCCGGCGTTCCCGAGCGATTGTTGCACCCGGCAAGTAACGCGCCGGCGCCGCCCACCATAGCGGAAAAAAAGTCTCGCCGTCCAAAACGCTCCGTGCCGTGGCGGTCCATGCAGGCCTCCTTGGCGTCCGATACTGTGAGTATAAGCGGGCTTGACGCACACGCCAGTGAGCGGCAGTACATTCGGCTGCCCCGGAAGGAACGCACTATGAAATCGACCTATTTCATCACACCAGAACTCATCAAAGAAATTGACATCCCGCAGCGTGGAATCCTGAGCCGGACGCTCTACGATGACGAGGACGTGAAAGTGGTTCTATTCGGCTTTTCCACCGGGCACGAGCTTTCTGCGCACACTGCGCCCATGCCCGCGGCGCTTTATTTTCTTCAGGGTGAAGCCGACCTGACGCTGGGATCCGATACGCAGGCAATAAAAGCGGGAGCCTTCGCCCACATGCCGCCCTTTCTCAACCATGCGATTGTGGCGAAGACTCCGCTGGTGATGCTGCTGATCATGATGAAAGGGCTCAAGCGATCGGACGAAATGAAATAATCAGGTTCTAGCAAGCCGGAGAAGACGCCAATGACCGCCGCCAGCATTATCCGAACCATCTTGCTCTGCCTCACCGCGATTGCAGCTCTTACTGCCGCTCCTCGCGAAATCGTGCCCCTCTCCACTGCGTGGCAATTCCAGATGGATGTCTCGGACATCGGCGAAAAGGAGCAATGGTACAGCGACCGTTTCGACCGTTCGGCATGGGCCAGAGTCACCGTGCCGAAAGCCTGGGACCTTTATGATGATGCCTTGTGGGGCTACGAAGGCATCGGCTGGTATACCACCCGGATAGAAGGTTCTTTGGCCCGGAAGGACGCCGTCCAGCGGCTGAAATTCGGCAGGGTCAACTATCATTCCAAGGTCTGGTTGAACGGCGAACTGCTGGGCGAAAATGTCAACGGCTACCTTCCTTTTGAATTCGATGTCACCGGAAAACTGAAAGCGCAGGGCGCAAATCTTCTGGTGCTGCGCGTCGACAACCGGCCCAGGCTCACCTGGCTGCCCGGCGCCAAGCAGATCGAGTGGATTCAGTACGGCGGCATCCTGGAACCCGTAACGCTCGAGACCAGCGCGAAGGTCTATATCTCGGATCTGACCGTCCGCGCCGTTCCTGAGGGTTCCAACGCGTCCATCGCCTGCGCGGTGGAGATCACCTCTCGTGAGACTGCGGAAAGAGACGTCGCGCTGCGCCTGCAGGTTGCGGGTCAGCCGCATTCGGCGAAATCCGCAACGCTGAAGATTGCCCCCGGCAACAAGGCCGTCGCGAATGTTTCTCTGTCACTCCCACGGGCGAATCCCTGGTCTCCGGACACGCCGTTCTTGTACACGCTGGCAGTCACAGCCGAAGCCGGCAAGTCGGCCGACGCCCTGAACCCGCGGTTCGGAGTCCGAAAAATCGAGGTGCGTGGACGCGAGATCCTGCTGAACGGCCGGCGCTTTCGAGCCAAAGGCGTGAACCGCTACGACGAGTACGGCAAGCATGGCCCCAAACCGCCCAGGAACCTATTGATTGACGATCTGCGCCGCATGAAGAGTGCAGGCGTGAATTTTGTCCGCGTGCACTACCCGCAGTCACCGGACATTCTCTCTCTCTACGACGAAATGGGCTTCGTCATGAGCGAAGAGGTGCCGCTCAACTGGTGGGCAAACAATTTTTCCGGCACGGGCGACGAGGTGCAGAGCGAAGACATTCTCGAGCAGGCAGTGCCGGCTTTGGAGCGAATGATTCAGCGCGACAAGAACCATCCGTGCGTCATCATCTGGAGCATGTGCAACGAATCCGAAACCGCCACCGACGTGGGAATCAGCGTGATGCGCAAGCTCATCCGGCGCACCCGGGAGCTTGACCCCTCCCGGCTGGTGACCTTCGTCATTTCGCCTCAGGATGCAAAACCTCACCGGGCGTTTGAAGACGCCGACTTAGTTGCCGTCAATGTGTACCACGGAACCCTGCACCCGCCGATTGCGAGCCATTTCGATCAGCTCGAGGACCTGGTGACGAAGCCTTCGGAAGAATTCATCAAGCGGCAACTGGCTGCCTTTCCGGATAAGCCGTTACTGATTACGGAGTTCGGCACTCGCGGCGTGCCCGGCATGCACGGCAACGTTCAATACACGGAGGACTTCCAGGCTGCCGCCATGCAGGCCGCATGGAAGGCCATCCAGGATTGCGAGGAGGCTTCCGGGGGCGTGCTCTGGTGCTGGGCGGATTACTACCACCGCCGGACCTTGATTCAGTACGCGGTTTTCGGTCCTTATGGCGTGGTCACCGTGGACCGGCGGCCGAAAGCAGCCCTGCGGGCTCTGGCAAAAATGTACGGCGGCAGAGTTGTCGAGCCGCCGGCAGCGCACTGAGTTGTAGCGTTGTGGGGTCAGCCCTTCAGAGCCTCGCCCGGCTCTCTGCTGGAGGTGATATTCTTCCCGACAGCATGCGTGGATTTCCATTTGCGACGGCACGCGCGTTTCTCTTTTTGTGGTCGCTTGCTGTGTCGATCGCATCCGCTCAACCCGCAGAACATCCGATTGTGCTGCATGCGGCGCGGCTGCTGGAGATTGAAACCGGCAAGCTGCTCTCGCCCGGTGAACTGCTGGTAGAGGGCGAACGGATCGTTGCGGTAGGCTCGACGGTCACCCGGCCGTCCGGCGCGGAGTTCATCGATCTGGGCGACCGCACCTTGCTTCCCGGCCTGATCGATGCCCACGTCCACTTGTTCTTGCACCCCGGCGCCGAGGATATGCAGACCATTGAAGAATCCGTTCCGCAGCGCACCATTCTTGCCGTTCTGGCTGCGCGAGACGACCTGATGGCCGGCTTCACGGCGGAGCGCGACATGGGCACCGAAGGCGCAGGGTCGGCCGATACCGCGGTGCGCAACGCCATCGACGAGGGCCGCATCCCCGGACCGCGCCTGCGCATCAGCGGCAATGCCGTGGACATCCTCGGCGGCCACGAAGATGCCAACCGTTTCAACCCCGCGCAGAACGTTATGTCAAACGCCACGCGCGCAAACAATGCAGCCGAACTCGTGGATGTGATCCGCGAGCAATTCAAAGAGGGGGCTGATTTCATCAAGATCTATGAAACCGGGCACGACTCGTTCGCGGACGGGCGGTTTTCCACGCCTTATCAGTACACTGAAGCCGAGCTGCGAGCCGCGGTCGAAGAGGCGGCGCGGGTAAGAAAGCGCGTCGCCGTGCATGCCACCGGAGAACCGGGAACACTCTACGCCGCGCGCGCCGGCGTTGCTTCCATCGACCATGCCGACGAGCTCAGTGACGAAACCATGCGCCTCATGCGCGAGAAACAGATTTTTGCGGTACCCACCTTCGCCATATCCGAATACTTCGCCGATCACGCCTCTACACCGGCAGCGGCGAAGCGCGAGCGCCTCTTGCTCGATTTCCACGCGCAGCAATTTCGCAAACAACTTGCCGCCGGCGTGCCCGTCGCCGCCGGATCCGATGTCGGCCCGTTCCCTCATGGCACGCAGGCGCGCGAGTTCGTGCTGATGGTGAAATATGGCATGACTCCCCTCGCGGCGCTCCAGGCGGGCACGCTCAACGCCGCCAAATTGCTCGGCTGGGAAGGCCGGATCGGCGCGCTGAAGGCCGGCTATCTGGCGGATGTTATCGCTGTTCCGGGCAATCCGCTTGAAGACATCAGCGTTTTACAAAGAGTGGCGTTTGTCATGAAGGGTGGCGTGGTGTACCGTAGCATCCAGAGATGAAACAGGAGTAACCAAATGCGTCTGCACTTGTTTTTGTCCATTTTCTTTCTGGTGGCGATATCGGTTCACGCCCAGGGGCTGCGAGCGGGATATGCCAAGGCCGACATCACGCCCACCGAACCGGTCTTTATGGCCGGCTACGACATGCGCAATTCACCGTCGGATGGAATCTGGGGGCACGACCGCCTGTACGCGCGCGTTCTGGTCTTCGAGGCCGGCGGGCAGCGCGTTGCTTTTCTGGAAGGCGACGTCATCATCATTCGCGGCGCGGACGCATTCCGCCACAAAATTACCGACGCCACCGGCATCCCCTTCGAGCACATCCTCCTTGGCGACGCCCACAATCACGCCGCGCCGTCTCCGGACGCCAAGCTCGAAACCAACTGGGACCACCAGTTCGAGAAGGGACTGCTGGCCGCCGCCACCGAAGCCGTCGCGCATCTCCAGCCGGTCACCATCGCCGCGGGCACGGGGCATTCACATGTCGCCATGAATCGCCGTCACGTCATTCCGGCGGATGTGGACTCGTCTCTCACTTTCGACGAAAACGACGTAAGCCAGTCCTTCGGAAAGTTCAAAACCGACAAGGTCGTCTCGATTCATGAGTTCGCCGGCGTGGTGCGGTTGGGCGCCAACCCAGCCGGGCCCATTGATGACGCCGTGCAGATCGTGCGTGTGGATAAAACCGACGGCAAACCTCTGGCAGTGATGATTCACTACGCGTGCCACGGTACGTCGCTGGGCGGGCGCAACAGCAAAATTTCCGGTGAGTGGATGGGACGCATGCAGGAATACGTCGAGAAGCAATTTCCCGGCGTCGGCGCCATCTACCTCCAGGGCGCGGCCGGCGACATCAACCCGCGGGTGGTCGGAGGCCTGGATGGATACCAGGACAATATCGAGACTACCTGGGCGCTTGGCGAAGAGGTCGGGCGCGAAGTGGCCCGCGTCTATCGCTCCCTTTCACCGGAGCCGCTCGCGTCGCCGCATGTGCAAATCGAGAACGCGGAAATTCTCCTGCCCCGCGCCTACCGCGAGCTGTTCGAGGATTTCAGGCACACCACCATCTCCGCGCCCACCACTATCGTTCGCATCGGCGACCTCATGTGGACCACCTTTCCCGGTGAGATGTTCAGCGGTATCGGCAAGAAGGTGAAAGCCGCGTCCCCGGCGACCTACGCGCACCTGATGGGCTACACCAACGGCTACATCGGCTATTTCCCGGAGCGCCAGGCCTACGCCGAAGGCGGTTACGAAGTAGCCACCACGCACCTAGACCCGGCAGCCGAAGGGATTTATCTTCACAATATCGCGGACTTGATGAAGCGGTTCCGTTGAGCCCGCCCGCCGGGGACCCCGCCCCCGGACATAAGATATATGGGGAGGTTTATCGTGGCATACGACTGCACCAGGCGTCATTTCTTTTTCGGCCCGCTGCTGGCCGGCGCAATTCCGATCGCAGGATTCGGAAGTGTACCCTCGCTCAAAGCGCTAGGCTATAAGTCACCTAACGAGAAGCTCAACATCGCGTCGATCGGCGCCGGGGGAAAAGCCGCGAGTGACATCGACGGCTGCGCCTCGGAAAACATCGTGGCGCTTTGCGACGTGGATCAGGACAAGGCCTCGCGGAAGTTCACCGAGTACGACAGAGTTCCCAAGTACAGGGACTTTCGCAAGATGCTCGATGAGCAGGGCAACTCCATCGACGCCGTCATCGTAGCCATTCCGGATTTCATGCACGCCACCGCTGCAACCTGGGCCATGGAACGCGGCAAGCACGTCTACGTGCAGAAGCCGTTGACGCGCACGGTGTGGGAAGCCAGGCAGTTAATGGATGCGGCGAACAAGTACAAGGTCGCCACTCAGATGGGCAACCAGGGCTACTCCAACGAGGGCACGCGCCAGGTGGCCGAGATGATCTGGGCTGGCGAGATCGGCAACGTGACCGAAGTGCATGCCTGGACCGACCGTCCGATCTGGCCCCAAGGCCTGACCCAGATTCCACCGTCGGAGCCGGTTCCATCCACGCTCGACTGGGACTTGTGGCTCGGCATCGCCGAACAGCGGCCGTACACATCCGGCGGGCCGGACTACAAATCGCCGCTCGGAGGCCACTTCTATCAGCCGGGCAACTGGCGCGGGTTTTACGATTTCGGTTGCGGCGCGCTGGGCGACATGGCCTGCCACATCCTGGGCGCCGCGAATCTGGCGCTCCAGCTCGGAGCTCCCTCCAGCGTCGAGTGCATCCACAAGGAAGGCGTGAGCAGTTTCATGTTCCCGGTCAAATCGGTCATCCGCTACGAATTCCCGGCTCGCGGCTCCATGCCTCCGGTAAAGCTGTTCTGGTACGACGGCCTGAAGGAGTCGCCCAAGATTCCGGGCGTGCCCGAGGGCGAGTTGTTGGGTGATCTTCCCAGAAAGCCATTCGTTCGACCGGCGGGTCAAGCCGCGGGCCAGTGGCCTCCGCCGCCCAAGCCGTTCACCGGAATGATCGGACGTGTGTTCAACTTCGAAGCTTTCGAGAAAGAGAAGAACGACCCCGATGCCGTCGTGCCGCCGCCCGACGGCAGCTTGTTCATTGGGGACAAGGGCATGATTACCACCGGCACCTACGGCGAGCAGACGCGGCTCATCCCCGTCGAGAAGATGGCGGACTACAAATTCCCGCAGCCGCTGCTCACGCGCTCGCCCGGCCATTATCGCGACTGGATCCGCGCCTGCAAGGGAGGCGACCCGGCGTGCTCCAATTTCAATGTGGCCTCTCCTTTCGTGGAATGGATGCTGCTCGGCGTCATCGCACTGCGCTTTGACGGCAGGCTGGAATGGGATGCCGCCAAAATGCGCTTCACCAACAACGCCGATGCCAACAAGTACCTCAAACCAACCTTCCGTAAGGGCTGGTCGCTGACATAGGCCCGTTTTACACTTCGGACAGGCCCGGCCTGCGCCGCGCGGGAGTAAACTGTCTGGTGAGATGGCACTTCCAAATCCCCAAAACAACGAATCCGGCCGCAGGCAGTTCTTGAAGTTGGCCGGCGCAGCGGCATTCACGGCAAAATCCTACGCCAGGGTGCTGGGAGCCAACGACCGCATTCGACTGGCGCAGCTCGGCTGCGGTGGCCGCGGCGGCGGCCACATCCACATGGTGCACATGGCGTCGAAACTCACGCCCGTCGAGATGGTTGCGGTGTGCGACATCTGGAGTGTCGCCCGCGAACGCCGCGCCCGTCAGGTGAAGGATCTCTTCGGCTCTGAACCAGCCGTCTTCAAATACTCCGAAGAAATGCTGGCCCGCCCGGACATCGACGGCGTCATGATCGCCACAGGCGACTTTCAGCACGCCAAGCTTTGCATGGACGTCGTGCAGGCCGGCAAAGACTGCTACGTGGAGAAGCCCTTCGCCAATGTCCTCGAAGAAGCCAAGGCGGCGCGCACCGCAGTCAAGGCTTCTCATCAGGTGGTGCAAATGGGCACGCAGCACCGCAGCCAGCCCTATCCGCTGGCAGTTCGCGACATCATCCGTTCGGGTCGCATCGGAGACGTCGTCCGCATCACGCAAGAGTGGAACACCAATCAGCCACGCTGGCGGTTCAAACCGGGCGTCGATGACGGGCAGCATCCGCCTCTGCTGAAGCAGGAGGACACGGACTGGAAGCGCTGGCTCTTGGGCAAGCCTGACCGGCCTTTCGATCCTCATGTGTATCTGGAATTCCGTCTCTACCGAGACTTTTCATCGGGCATCTTCGACCAGTGGCTGAGCCACGGCAGCGATCTCGTTCACCTTTGGACGGACGAAACCCATCCCGTAAGCGCCGTGGCCACCGGAGCCGTGCTGTCGTGGAAGGATGGACGCGAGAATCCCGACAACGCCACCGTCTCGATCCTTTATCCCAAGGGTATTCTCTACACGTACACGACTAGCTTTTCCAACAGCTATCGCAGTTATAGCCGGATTTACGGCCGCGATGGCACGATTGAGAACTATGGCGGTGAAGGAGCCTCTTTGTTCCTGGTCACCCGGGAGGGTGGACGGCATGAGAGGGATCCGGAGTCGGCAAGCGGCCCGCTCTACACCGCGCCGCCGGGAATGGGACCGGAGCAAGACAAGGCCGAAATCGTTAAAGTGCCCGACGCGCCCGCTCCGAATTCGCGCGGTCCCAGCGACGACGACGTGAACCATCTGATGAACTGGCTGAACGCCATGCGCGCCCGAAAGGAGCCGAACGCTACCGTGGACCACGGTTTCTCGCACGCCATTGTGTGCATCATGGCGGCGCAATCGTATTGGTCGGGCAAGCGGCTCTACTGGAACCAGGCAACCGAAGAGGTCGTCGATCACGCCGTGTGATCCCGTAATATCCGGTGCCGTCGAGGCATTCCATCCTGGCTGTCCTGCTGCTCGTCTACATGGCAGTTCTGGCCGGTGGCGCTGCCCTTCGTGAGTCCGCCACCATGGACGAAATCGCTCACATCGGCGCCGGCGTGAGCTATCTGCAAAAGCTCGATCTGCGCTTCAACGAGGAGCATCCGCCGCTCGCCAAGGTGATAGCGGCTCTGCCTCTGGTTGTGCGCGGAACTCGCGCCGACT
>Ga0335080_10009704_pt1 | contig 10070 bp, 7 predicted proteins | sample Lox_Sample_34_FD_206720 | JGI IMG/M metagenome (GOLD analysis project Ga0335080, IMG submission 206720) | Soil microbial communities from Loxahatchee National Wildlife Refuge, Florida, United States - Lox_Sample_3.4 | ecosystem: Environmental > Terrestrial > Soil > Wetlands | place: USA: Florida... | reverse complement strand
GTGGCGATCAGCGACCGGGACGGGTCGCGCAGGAAGAGCGTGCGCGGCGCGGGCCGCTCGTCGTCGTCCGGGTCGGGGAGGGCGTCGGGGTCCGGCTCGTAGCGGAGCGTCTCGAAGCGGTTCGGCGGATCGAAGCCGGCCCCCCGGCCCTTGGTCGCCATGGCGAAATTAGAGCGAAAGTCGATCAGGGAAGCAACAGCACCTTCCCGAGGTTCTTCCGGTCCTGGATGTAGTGGTGCGCCTCGGCCGCCCGGTCGAACGGGAAGCTCGCGGCGATCGCCGGGCGGATCGCGCCCGCGCGGTAGTAGCCGAGCAGCGCCTCCATCCAGCCCGCAACCCGCTCCGTCTCGCCCCACAGGTGGCCGAGGTTCACGCCGAAGACGCCCTTGTTCTGGTTCATCAGCGCGATCGGAGTGAACTGCAGCCAGGGCATCGCGACGGCGGCGCGCAGCAGATCGCGGCGGCGGCCGCGCTTGCCGGTGGCGGCGGCCGACACGCCGAACATCCCGAGGCGGCCGGTGGCCGCGAGCGCGCGGTAGCTCTTCTTGAACGACGCGCCGCCCACCGCGTCGAGCACCAGCTCGACGCCGCGGCCCTCGGTGATCTCGCGCACGCGGACCTCGAAGTCCTCGGTGCGGTAGTCGATGCAGTGCTCGACGCCGAGCTTGCGCAGCGCGTCGTGCTTGGCCGCCGACGCGGTCCCGATCACGCGCGCACCGATGCGGCGTGCGAGCTGGATGGCCGCGATGCCGACGCCGCCTCCCGCCGAGTGGATCAGCACGGTGTCGCCTGCCCGCAGCCCGCCCATCACCTCGACGAGCTGGTAGGCGGTCAGGTAGTTGACCGGGAGCGCGGCGCCCTCCTCGGCGCTCATTCCGTCGGGGCGCGTGAACACCTGGCGCTCGGGCGCGCAGACCACGTCGCTGTAGCCGCCGAAGCGGGTCAGCGCGAGCACGGGCCGGCCGACCCAGTCGGGGTACACACCGCGCCCGGCCGCGTCGATCGTGCCGGCGACCTCGTATCCGACGACGACCGGCAGCGGCGGCAGGTCGGGGTACAGGCCCATGCGTCCCATCACGTCGGCGAAGTTCACGCCGGCGGCCTGGACGCGGATGCGGACCTCGCCCTCGCCCGGGGTCGGGTCGCGCGCCTCGCGCAGCTCGAGCACCTCGGGCGCTCCGGATCGCGGAATCCAGATCTGGCGCATGGGGCCTCCGAGCGGGCTACACCGCGAGCCAACGGGCCAGAGCGGGCCGCGCGATGCGGAAGAACGCCGCGTCCAGGTCGAACCGCTCGAGCGCCTGCTCGAGCGCGCGCGCCCCCGCCGGCAGCGGGTGTGCCCGGAAGTGGGCCGCCACCGCGCGGCGATGGGCAGGGCCCAGCGCGGGGGTGGCCTCGACGAGACGCGAGGCGAGCATCGGCGGCATGCGCTTCGCAAGCCGTGCCCAGCGCCGCTGGACGAACGCCCAGGTCCGCTCGCGTGCGGCAGGGTTTCCCAGCAGCCGCGCGAGCACCAGCGCCACGTCCTGCGTCGGGATGCGCGAAGAGAGCGTGAGCGCGAGCGCGCGGTCGACGAGGCGCGGCGGGCGGAACTCGGCGAGCGCCAGCAGGAAGCGGCGCCGCTCCTGCGGCGTGACCGCGTGCTCGAAACCGTGCAGCATGGCGTCGAAGCGCGCGCGGTCGCCGGTGCGCGCCCCGAGGGTCACGACCGGATCGGCCAGGTCCGGATCGATCGCATCGCGGCGCGCGAGGTAGGCGTCGAAGCGCGCGCCCACCGCGGCCAGCACGGGAGGCCACTGCGCCACCTCGCCGAGCAGGCCCACCAGCACGGCGCGACGCACCCGCGTGTCGGCGGGCTCGTCGGATCCGGGCTCCCAGCCCAGCTCGGTGAAGGCGGGTCCGAAGATCTTGGCGATGCGGTCGCGGAAGCGCTCGAGCGCGGCATCGCCCAGCGCCGGCGCCACGCGGTCCTCGAGGAAGCCGAGCGGCCCGCGGAGCGACAGCAGCACGTCGGGATCGGGCTCCTGCACCAGCGCGTCGACCAGGCCGAGGAAGTCCGCGAGGGGGGCGCGCGCGGCGCGTGCGAGCGCCCATTGGTGGTCGACCAGGCCCATGCGTTCGACCGGCGTGAGCAGCGGCAGGTGTCCGGCCAGTGCGGCGAGCTCGCCGGAGGGGTGCAGCGGCCGGAAGAAGCCGCCCTCGTCGGCGTTTCCGTACACGAAGCTCGGCGTGCCGGCGCCGAGGTCGATGGTCTCGCCGGTGCGCCGCAGGAGCTGGCGCACCAGCCGCGTGCGCCCGCGCGCGTCGGCGACGCGCCCGACCCAGGGGATCGGCCAGCGCGCGGCCGGCGACGGCGTGCGCCTGCCCCGGGCGCGCCGCGGGTCCGCGAAGAACGGCTGCTGTCGGGCGCGCAGCTCGGTGCGCCCGTTGCGCGCGACCCGCGCGAGCGAGAGCACGGGATGCCCGGATCGCTCGATCCATCCGCGCACGATCGGCTCGACCGATTCGCCGGCCGCCTCCGAGAGCGCGCGCCACAGGTCCGACGCCTTCGCGTTCGACTCGCGATGCCGGCGGATGTAGGTGCGGACACCCTTGCGGAAGCTCTCGGGACCGAGGTAGCGCTCGACCATGCGCACCACCGAGGCGCCCTTCTCGTAGGTGATCAGGTCGAAGTTCTCGGTGGCCTCGGAGGGCGTTCGCACCTCGGTGTGGATCGGGTGCGTGTGGCGGAGCGCGTCGAGGCGGAGGGCGGCGGCGCGGTGGTGCTGGAAGTCCTGCCACATCTTCCACTCGGGGCGCCACTGGTCGACGACGTGGAACGCCATCCACGTGGCGAAGGCCTCGTTGAGCCAGAGGTCGTCCCACCACGCCATGGTGACGAGGTCGCCGTACCACATGTGGGCCAGCTCGTGCGCGATGACCTCGGCGGCGCGCTTCTTCTCGGCGAGCGTGGCGGTCGCGGGCTCGAGCAGCAGCAGGTTCTCGCGGAAGAAGACCGCCCCGGCGTTCTCCATCGCGCCCGCCTCGAAGTCGGGCACGGCGACGAGGTCCAGCTTCGCGTAGGGATACGGCAGGTCGAAGTAGCGCTCGAGGCGCGTCAGGCTCTCGCGCGCGGCCTCGAGCGCGAACGCGGAGAGGCGTCGCTTGCCCGGCACGTGCCACACGCGGATCTCGGTCGGCCCCGCCGCCTCCGCGCGCGAGCTCTCGAGCTCCCCCACCGCGAGCGCCACCAGGTAGGTGGAGAGCGGCGGTGTCGGCGCGAAGCGCACCTTCTTGCGCGCGCCGTCGCGCTCGACGCGGGCGACGGGTGCGTTCGAGAGCACGGCGTTCGAGCTGGCGGTCGCGACCGAGATCTCGAAGCGCGCCTTCATCGCCGGCTCGTCGAAGCACGGGAAGAAGCGGCGCGCGTCGGCGGCCTCGAGCTGCGTGAAGGCGTAGCGGCGCTTCTCCGAGGAGGCGGCGTAGAGGCCCCGCAGGTCGCTGCGCAGGCGGCCGGCGAAGGCGATGTGCAGCGTGGCCTCGCCCGGCCCGACCGGTCGCGGCAGCAGCAGCGCGATCGACTGGCGCGCCGGATCGCTCTCGATCTTCGCCGACAGGGAGCCGCCCTGCGTCTCGACCCGGGCGCGCGTCACGCGCAGATCGGCCGCGTGCAGCTCGATGCGGCGGCGCGCGCTCGCGATGCCCACGCGGATCGCGACCTCGCCGCGATACGCGGCGCCGCGCGCCGGGTCGACGTCGAGCGCCAGCGCATAGTGGATCGGAGCCACCCCGGGGTCGAGGCGATGGCCGGATCGTGCTCGTCGGTCGACGCCGCCGCGCTGCACCTCACCCTCCGACAGTGCAGCGCACGATGATAGCGGCTTCGCGCGCGCGGGAGATGGGGCGCACCGCGGCCGGTGCGCCCGCCGCGTCAGTCCGTGCCTTCGTACTTGAAGGACACCTTGACCTTGGCGCGATAGGCGCGGATCTTGCCGCCCTCCAGCTGCATGTCGAGCTCCGATACCTCCGCGATGCGGAGGTCGCGGAGGCTCTTCGAGGCTTTGCTGACCGCGGCGGCCGCAGCCTTCTCCCAGGAGTCCGCGCTCGTGCCCACCAGCTCGATCACCTTGTAGACGCTCTCGGCCATGACGCCCTCCTCGGGCCGGATCCAGCCCGGCCGCAGCGCCATCCTACTCTCGTCGCGCGGAGAGCAGAAGCGCCAGCGGCGCGGATGCGTCGCTAGGGCCGGCTGGCGCCGCCCGCGAGCGCTCCGGTGTCCGCGAAGCAGCTCGCCGCGTCGGGCTCGTGGTCGACCAGCCCGAGCTCCCGGAGCTGTCGGCCGAGCTCGCTCCAGCGATCGAGCGACATGGCGCCGAGCCCGTGCTGCTTCGCGAAGTCGGTCTCGACGAGCGGCTGCTGCGCGGCCGCGGCGAGCCGGAAGGTCTCGGCGTCCATCTCGCGGTTCAGCTCCCCCATCTTGGCGTTGGCCGGCGCGGGATCGTCGAGGTAGCCGCGCCAGCCGTCGCGGAGCGCGGCTGCGAAGGCGGCGACGCGCGCCGGCTCCTCGCGCAGCTGCTTGCCGGAGGTGATGTACACCGCGGCGTAGGGATCGAAGCCCGAGTCGGCGATCAGGAAGACCTGCGGGTCGGCTCCCTGGCGGCGCGCCTGGATCGGCTCGGCGGTGATGAACACCTGCTGCGCGAGCATCGGGTCGAGCAGGAAGGGAGCGATGCTGTACCCGTACGGGACGATCTTCATGCGCGAGAGGTCGAAGCGCTTCTCGAGCCACTTCACGTACGGCAGGCCCGGCTCGACGGCGAGCGTGCCGCCGGCGGCGAAGAGGTCGGCGAGCGACGAGAGCTTGCGCGCGGCGTGCACCATGATGCCCTGCGGATTGGTCTGGTACGTCGCGAACACCGCGACGACGTCGGTGCCGCGGTCGCGCGCCAGCACCACCTCGTCCGCGGCCGCCACGCCGAAGGCGACCTGGCCCGACTCGACCATCTGCACCACCGGCGCGCCGGGGCCGCCTGTCACCTCGACCGGGAGCCCGCGGCTCGCGAATGCCCCGGTGCGCAGCGCCTCGTAGAGCCCGCCGAACTCGGGCTCGGGCTTCCAGTTGAGCGCGAGCGCGAGCTTGCCGTCGCGGCTGCCGCCGCAGGCGCAGAGCGACACGGCCGCGAGCAGGGCCCCGAGCGCTGCGACCCTCCTCATCCACCCTCCTCCGACGCATGCCAGCGCCGCAGCGCGAGACGGCTGGCCAGGTTCACCAGCGCGAAGAGCGAGAGCCCGAGCAGCGAGGCGTAGCCGACCGCCGCGAACACCAGGTCGGTGCGCTGCTCGCGCATCGCCCCGAGCACGACCACGCCGAGGCCGCCGCCGCCGACGAACTCGCCGACGATGGCCCCGATCACCGCGAGCCCCGCGGCGACGCGGAGCCCGGTCAGGACGAAGGGGAGCGCCCAGGGCAGCTCGAGCTTCACGAGACGCGCCCACGGGCCGGCACCGTAGAGCCGGAACAGATCGCGCAGCGCAGGATCGACCGAGCGCAGACCCGCGAGGGTGTTCGCGATCACCGGGAAGACCGAGACGATGAAGGCGGCCGCCACCACGGCGCGCGGACCATAGCCGAACCAGATCACCAGGAGCGGCGCGACCGCGACGATCGGCACGATCTGGAAGAAGATCGCGTACGGGTAGAAGGCGCGCTCGACCAGGCGCGAGCTGGCGAGCCCGATCGCCGCGAGGATGCCGAGCAGCGCGCTCGCCGCGAGCCCGACCAGCGTGCAGCGCGTGGTCGAGGCGAACGCGGGCAGGAGCAGGGCACTCTGGGTCCACGCGGCGCGCGCCACCGCCGAGGGCGCGGGCAGGAGCAGCGGAGAGACGCGCATCGCGCGGATCGCAAGCTCCGCGAGCAGCGTGGTCGCGGCGAAGGTCGCGAGGGGCGGCGCGACGAGGTCGAGGCGGCGCCGGATCATCGCTCGGGCCGCTGCAGCGCGGCGAAGAGGACCGCCGCCTCGTGCGCGAAGCGCGGCTCGGCGCGCAGCTCCGCGCCACGGTCGGCGGGCAGATCGAGCGCGTGCTCGAGCACCACCCGTGCCGGCCGGGGCGAGAACACCACCGCGCGCTCGGCGAGGAAGGCCGCCTCGGCGGTCGAGTGCGTGACGAAGAGCACGGTCACTCCCGTTCCGGCCCAGAGCGCGCGGAGCTGGTCGTCGAGCGACTGGCGCGTGATCTCGTCGAGCGCCGCGAAGGGCTCGTCGAGCAGCAGGAGCCGTGGGCGCGTGACCAGGGCACGCGCCAGCGACACGCGCATCCGCATCCCGCCCGAGAGCTGGCTCGGGAAGCGGCGCGCGGCGTCGGCCAGCCCGACGCGCGCGATGCCCGCCATCGCCTCGTCGCGCGACTCCGCCGCGGGCCGGCCCAGCAGCTCGAGCGGCAGCGTCACGTTGCCGAGCACGTCGCGCCACGGGAGCAGGTGCGCGTCCTGGAACACGAAGGCCACGCGCTCGCCCGCGTCGACACGCGCGTCGGCCGGGCGGCCCTCGAGCAGCACCTCGCCGGCGTCCTGGTGATCGAGGCCCGCGATGATGCGGAGCAGTGTCGACTTGCCGCATCCCGACGGCCCGAGCAGCGCCACGAACTCGCCTGCGGCGATCGAGAGGTCGACGCCTCCCACCGCCTCGACGCGATCCCCGTCGCTCGCGAAGGTGCGGCGCACGCCGCGGAGGTCCACGGCGATTCCCGTCGGCGCGGTCTCCGCGCGCGGCGCAGCCATCGGCGCTAGTCCGCCACCCCCGCGCGGCGCGCGGCCGCGAGCGCATCGATCGCGTCGATGCGACGCACCGCGCCCGCCAGCTCGGCCGCGAAGGTGCGCCGCCGCGCGTCGAGCTCGGCGCCGTCGGCGCCCAGCAGCTTGTAGTTGTCGGCCAGCCGCAGCGCCGTCTCGAAGTAGCTCTTCGACACCGACTCCGCGCTGTGGATTCGACGCTGCAGCGTGTACTGCTTCCCGAGCGCGAGGCAGTTGGCGAGCAGCGCCGGCCGCTCGACCGGCCGCTCGACGCCCCAGTGCACCAGCGCGTCCGCGACGATCCGGTACGACTCGAGGAAGGGGCGCGCCACCCGGTGCGCGGCCAGCGGCCGGAAGCGCCGCACCAGCGCGTAGATCTCCTCGGGGCCCTCGTCCAGGCGCCGCTCCCAGTCCGGATCGGTCCCGGCGATCTCGCGGCGGAGCTCGGCCAGGAAGCGCTCGCGGTCCGGGAAGAAGAACTCGAACTTCAGCAGATCGCGCAGCCGGAGCGCCTCGTCGAAGAACGCGCGGCGGCGGTCCGCCACTCCGTCGCCCGCCGCGAAGAGGAGTGCGAGCTCTGCGATGGCGCCCGTCACGAAGAAGTGGATCACGGTGTTGCGGTAGTACGCCGCCGCCAGGTGGGCGCCGTCGGCGATGCGGTAGACGGCCTCCGGTCCCTCGCTGAACGACGCGACGACGCCCGTATGGACCAGCTCGTCGAGCGCGCGGCGGACGCCCTCGCGGCTGCGCAGCTCGAGATCGCCGACGGTGGGAAGCTGGCGGCGCTCCACGGACTCGACGATGCGCTCGAGCGAGCGCACGGTCTCGTCGATGGTGAGCGCCTGATCGCCGACGCCGAGCAGCGCCAGCGTCACCAGCGAGGTGGCGGTGATCGGGGTCGCCTGGTTGATGCGCACGCACACGTCGAAGGCGAGCTTCTGCAGCTCGAGGCTCTGCTCGTCGGGGTTGGGCTCCGCGGTCGGATCCGGCGGGCCGAGCGCCTTGGCGAGCGAGAGCGGCTCGCCGAAGCGCACGTGGATGCGGCCGCTCGGCTGCAGCCGGCGCACCAGCCCGACGAACCAGCCGAAGCTCTCGCGGTGCTTGGCGGCGCCGCGCTGCTCCGCGACGTAGTCGCCGACGTCCTGGATCTGGTCGTACGCGATCGAGACCGGGATCAGGTAGACGTCCTCGCTGCGGCCGCGCCGGTAGGCGTCGACCACGTACGCGAGCAGGCCGAAGCGCGGCGGCAGCAGCTTGCCGGAGCGCGAGCGTCCGCCCTCGATGTACCACTCGAGCGAGAAGCGCTTCTCGATCAGGTAGTCGATGTAGTGGTGCAGGACCAGCTTGTAGACCTCGTCGTCCTTGAACGAGCGGCGGATGAAGAAGACGCCGGCGCGCCGCACGAGCGGTCCGATCGGGAAGAAGTTCATGTTGATGCCGCCCGCCGTGTGGTTGGGCGGGAGCCCGTTCTCGTACAGCATCCACTGCAGCGCGGGGTGATCGAGGTTGGACTTGTGCGTCGGGAGATACACGACAGGATGTCGCTGCGAGAGGGCCGCGACCTCCTCGAGCCGGCCGCGGTCGTAGCAGAGCTCGTCGTAGGCACGCGTCCACAGGAAGCGGAAGAGCTGCGCGGCGAGGTCGATCATGGTCGGGCTCGCCGCCGCCGCGATCTCGCGCAGGTCGCGCGCCGCCTCGGCTGCGACGTCCGCCTCGGGCCGCCCGAGCTGGCGCGCCAGGCGCGCGAGGCCGCCGCGGAACGAGGGGCGCGCGAGGATGTCCTCCGCGACCAGCCGCGGCACCTTGTAGCGCGCGCCGCGCAGGCGCCGCTCCGCGCGCTCGAGCGCGAGCTCCGCCTGGCGCGCCACGTACTCGGCGAGCCCGGTGGTCTCGCTGCCCTCGGCACCTCCGCTCGCGCGCCAGCGCTGACGCAGCTCGGAGAGCGGCGCCGGCTCGCCGGCCACGATGCGGCAGCGCGCGCGATCGCGCGCCAGGATCAGGTGCTGGCGCCAGGAGGGCGGGTCGCGCGGATCGCCGCCCCGCAGGAGATCCCGCCAGCTCACCGAGCGGGATCCGTCGCGCTGCTCGCGCGGGAGCCACGCGATGCGAAGCGGCGCGAGCAGCGGGTCGTCGCCCTCCGCGAGCGCCGCCTCGAGGTGCGGGTCGAGCTTCGCGCGCAGCGAGCGGCGCCGGCGGCTCGCCGGGAGCGGAATCGCGTCGATCGCCGCGGAGGCGCTCGCCTCCGGCCGCTGGCGCCGGATCCAGCCGTCGAGCAGGCGGCGCTCGAGCGCGCTCGACGCGTCGAGCAGCAGCACCACGCGCCGCCCGTTGGCCAGCGGCCACGTCGGCTCCTCCGGAAGCGGCCGATCCGGCATGCGGGCGCCATTCTACCGCGGGGCGCCGGCCGCCTGACGCGCGACGCTCCGGCGGGTATGGTGGCGCGTCGGAGGACGCATGGACGACAGGCTTCCGCTCCGCCGGGTCGAGCCCTGGGTTCTGGTGGTCGCGGGCTGGGTGTGGCTCGAGTACGGCCGGGGCAGCGGATGGATCTCGCTCGCGCTGGCGGCCGTGCCGGGTCTCTTGCTGCTCGCGTCCGGCGTCTCGAGCCTGCTCTGGCCGGGCGACCCGCGCGAGCGCCACTTCGGCGCCCTCGGCGCCTTCGCCGGCCTGGTCGTCGGCCCGCTCTCCGCGCTCTGGCTCGGGATCGCCGGCGCGCTCTTCGTCACGCTCCTCTCGGGCGCGTCGGCGGTCGCGATGGGGCGCCTCGGGATAAGGCTGCAGGATCGCTGGGAGGACGTGCCCGAGCCGCAGCGCACCCTACGCGCCGCGATGGAGGTGGCCGTCGACCAGGCGGTGCTGGCGCAGATGGCGCTCTCGGCGCCCACCCGGGCCTTGCGGGGCGACGGCGAGCGCGTCGCCGCCGAGGTGAAGGAGGCGCTTGCCCTGTTCCGCGAGCGGGGCTGGAGCGAGCGGCCGGAGACCTACCACCGCACGCCGCCGCCGCTCGAGAAGAGCGAGGTGCGCCGGCGCCGCACGCGCAGCACGCACTTCGAGCACCTCTCCTTCGAGAGCGAGTTCGAGCCCCACGAGGACGAGCCCGGTCGCGATCGATGGCTCTCCTACACGCCGTGCCGCACGGCGCACGCGTGGGTGCTCCGGCATCCCGAGTCGGCGGCGGGCCCGCGGCCGTGGCTCGTCTGCATCCACGGCTATCAGATGGGCGTCCCGCTGGTCGACTTCGGCGCCTTCCGGCCCGACTGGCTCCACGAGCGGATGGGGCTCAACCTCCTCCTGCCGGTGC
>Ga0335080_10009703_pt1 | contig 10071 bp, 9 predicted proteins | sample Lox_Sample_34_FD_206720 | JGI IMG/M metagenome (GOLD analysis project Ga0335080, IMG submission 206720) | Soil microbial communities from Loxahatchee National Wildlife Refuge, Florida, United States - Lox_Sample_3.4 | ecosystem: Environmental > Terrestrial > Soil > Wetlands | place: USA: Florida... | reverse complement strand
CATGCGATAGTTGTATGCTCCGTCTGCGGGCGTTTCGCGAGGCCGGGTCCGCCGACCCGATCCCCTACGCCGTCCCGCTTCTGCATGCGCATTGAAGTTCGGGGTGCGGCTTTCAGCGTTCAGATCCGGCCTTCGGTCTGAAACCTAAAATCCGCAGTCCTCAAACCGTTGCGAGGGAGAACTTATGAAACACCGTTTCGCAATCGCCATCGTCATTTTGCTCGTCGCTGTGCCCCTGCTGTCTCTTTCTCTCCAGGCCCAGAGTTCCGCCAGCGTCCGTGGCGTCTGTACCGACGCCCAGGGCAAGCCCATCACCGGCGCCGTCGTCGAGTGGCTCAATATGGACAACGGCCGCAAATATGAGCTCAAGACCAACGGCAAGGGCGAATATTTCTCGCTCGGCATCGCCCCCGGCAAGTACAAGGTCACCCTCTTCAAAGACGGCAAGGATCTCTATCACTTCAACGGCGCCGGTGTCGGCATGGACGAAGTCGTTCAGGACTTCGACCTCAAGAAGGAAGCCTCCAATCAGGCCGCGCAACAGGGCTTAACCCCGGAGCAGGTGAAGCAGCAGCAGGAACAGGCGGAAAAGAACGCCAAGGAAGTCAACACCGTCAAGTCCCTCAACGATAAGCTCGCCGCTGCCAAGACTGCGGCGGATGCCGGCGATCTCGACGGCGCCATCACCCAGTTGACCGATGCCACCCAGATCGACCCCAACCGCGACCTTCTCTGGGCCAAGCTCGGCGACTACGAACTGGCCTCCGGCGGCAAACAGACCGACTCCGGCGAAAAAATTAAGCGCTTCGACGCCGCCGTCACCGACTACCAGAAGGCTATCGATCTCCGCCAGAAAGCCGTCGAGGCCGCTCCCCAGAAAGCTCCCGACGCCTCCCGCGTCCTCGCCCAGTATTACAACAACATGGGTCAGGCCGACTCCAAAGAGGGCAAAGTCGATGACGCTGCCAAAGCCTATGCCCAGGCCGCTCAGCTCGACCCCGCCAACGCCGGGCAGTACTACTTCAACCTGGGCGCGATCATGACCAACACCGGCAAAGTCGACGAGGCCATCGCCGCCTTTGACAAGTCCATCTCCATCGACCCGACCAAGGCCGACGCCTATTATTGGAAGGGCGTCAACCTCATCAGCAAGGAAACCACCGACAAGTCCGGCAAGATCATCCCCGCTCCCGGTACCGAAGAGGCTTTGAACAAGTACCTCGAACTGCAGCCCACGGGCACTTACGCCGACGCCGCCAAGGGTCTGCTGCAATCAATTGGCAGCACTGTCGAAACCAGCTTCGGCAAGCAGAAAAAACAGCCGCCGGCCAAGAAACAGTAACCTTCCCACATTCCACAACGGGCGGCCACGCCGCCCGTTTACTCACCCCTCATTACCAAAGTCAGTGGCGCCCTCATTCTTCATGGAATGTCCGCTGCCATCTTCGCTACATTAAATATTGGAGTTGTTCCGGCCGGGATTCTTCTCTCCTCCGCTCCCGCCGCAATCTTCCCCCAAAGCGCACCGCCATGGCTGCCCCGGGCAATGCCCCCATCTCCGTTCTGCTCGACGCCCCCGCCGGTTCCGGCGCGCTCGACACCCATACTCTGCTCACGGCCATGCTCCGCTCTACCGAGCAGGTCAGCGACCTCATTTTCTCGCCCGGTCGCCCTCCCCAGATTGAAGTCAACGGCCAGCTGATCGTCGTCCAGGCTCCCGGATTGAACCCGTTTACCGCCGACGACACCCGCCGCATCGCCTCCGATCTCATCGGCAATAACAAGCAGGCCATCAACATGCTCCGAGAGCAGGGCTATTGCGATGTCTCTTACGGCCTCCCCGGGATCGCCCGCTTTCGCGTCAATGTTTTCATTCAGCGGGGAAGCTGCGCCGTGGTCATGCGCGTGATTCCCACCGCCATCCCCGATCTGCCCGGCCTTGGCCTTCCCGCTCACTTGGAGGAGCTTTCCTGCCTTCGTGACGGTATCGTCCTCGTCACCGGCCCGCGCGGCTCAGGTAAGTCGTCAACCCTGGCGGGCTTGGTCGATCGTATCAATCAGCAGCGCATCTGCCACATCATCACTATCGAAGATCCCATTGAGTTCCTGCATAACCATAAGCGCGCCACCATTCATCAGCGCGAGCTCCACAGTGACACCCCCAGCCTCGCCGTCGCCCTGCGCGCCGCCCTGCGCCAGGCTCCGAACGTGATCATGGTTGGCGAACTCCGCGATCGCGAAACCCTGGAGATGGTCCTCGAGGCCGCCGAGACCGGCCATCTCGTGCTCTCCACCCTCAATACCGTCGACGCCGCCCAGACCGTCGAACGCCTGGTCGCCATGTTCGCTTCTTCGCACCTCTCTTCCGTGCGCGACCGCCTCGCCAAGACTCTGCGCTGCGTCGTCTCGCAAAGGCTCATTCCGCGCCGCGACGGCCGGGGCCGCGTCGCCGTCGTCGAAATTCTCAAAGTCAACCCCCACACCGTCGATTGCAGCAATGCCAACGCCTTCTCCCGCGCCAGCCTGCTTGAGGTCATGAAACTCGGCGCGGCGGAGGGCATGCAGCACTTCGATGGTGAAATTGAAAAACTTGTGCGCGCCGGCGTCGTCGATCCCGATACCGCCATGATGTACGCCACCGACCCTCAACAACTCCGCCGCCATCTGTCGTCTTCCGCTTCCGCCCGCTAGTCCCACCCCGTTCCATGTAGGCGCGGGCGTCCTCGCCCGTGCCGCCGAGCGAAGCTCCGCGGAGTTCCGGCCAATCTGGAACACCACCCCCCCGCTCGATTTTCCTTCCTCAGAAATCGTATGATCCCTCCATGGCCGCGCCCCCAACCACCTCCATCGTGCTCAGCTTTGAAGACGCCCGCCACCAGGTGGAATCGCGCGCCTCAGGCCTTACTCCGCCCGCAACTCAGCAGGTCGCGCTCCTCGACACTCTCGGCTGCATCCTCGCCGAGCCCATCCTCGCCGACCGCGACTTCCCTCCCTTCCCCCGTGCCACTCGCGACGGCTACGCCGTCCGCTCGGCTGACCTCGCTCAGTTACCCGCAACCCTCACCCTGGTCGGTGAAATCCGCGCCGGCGACTCTGTCCTCTCCCGCGAACCGCTGGAACCGCGCCACGCCTTCGCCATCATGACCGGCGCACCCGCCCCGCCCGGCGCCGACGCCGTGGTCATGATCGAGTACACCTCCCGTCGCGGCGGCCAGGTCGAAATCACAAAAGGAATCGCCGCCGGCGAAAACATCGTTCCCACCGGAGCCGAGGCCCGTCGCGGCGCGTTGTTGCTCCCCGCCGGAACTCGTCTCGATCCTGCCGCCATTGCCCTCGCCGCCTCCGTGGGCCGCTCGCGACTCTCGGTGTACGTCAAACCCCGGGTCGCGATCCTCGCCACCGGCGACGAACTTACCGCCATCGACGCCGCGCCCGCTCCCCATCAGATTCGTAACTCCAACAGCTACTCCCTCGCGGCACAGGTCCAGGCAGCCGGCGGCCAGCCCGTCATCCTCCCCATCGCTCCCGATCGCCTGCCTCCTTTGCGTGACTTGATCGTCGAAGGCCTCGCCGCCGACTTGCTCCTGCTCACCGGAGGCGTCTCCGTCGGCAAGTACGATCTCGTCGAACAGGCGCTCTCCGAGCTGCATGCCGAGTTTTTCTTTACCGGCGCCCTCATCCAGCCCGGACGCCCCATCGTCTTCGGTCGCGTGTCCCAGACCGCCGCCGCCAGGTACTTCTTCGGCCTGCCCGGAAATCCCGTCTCCACCATGGTCACCTTCGAACTTTTCGTGCAGCCCCTGCTCGCGGCCTTGGCGGGCGCATCTCCCGCGAAACTTATCTTTGTCGGTGCAAGGTCGAAATCCGAAATCCGCACCAGGCCCGGCCTCAAGCGTTTTCTTCCCGCTATCCTCTCCGGCGAGTTCGAGCAGGCCGAAGTCGAACTGCTTCCCTGGCAGGGATCGGGCGACATGGCCGCCACCGCCCGCGCCAACTGCTACATCGTCGTTTCCCCGGACCGCGATCGCATTCCTGCCGGCGAGCCGGTCTCCACCCTTCTGCGCTGAGCTTCGCGCCCATCCACAAAAAAGCCCGGGCTCCTCCGCCCGGGCGTGTCATCTGCTATTCGCTCATCTTACTGGTTGCCGCTCTTCTCCGCCGGCTTCTTGGCTGCGGGCGCTGCCATCTTCGGTTTCCAGAAATCCGGATCCGCTTTGATCCACTCGTCGCTCACATAGCTCATCTTGGGATTGAATGCGAACAGGTTCGTCTCGCTCGATTCAATCGACGCGGCCGACAGTTCGCGCAGCTTCTTCATCCCTTCGTCGCCCATCGCCGACATGAAATTCTTGTCCTGGGCGGCTTCCCCATCGATCTCCGCTCCCGCCTTGCGCGGTGTGAAGAATACGAAAGTTCCGTCTCCAAAGCCAAAGGCCCCCTCGTAGCAGGCCCACTTCATATCCGTATTCTGGTAGCCCTTCAGTACCATCTTCATTCCTTCGTCCCACTCATGCCGGTGCCCCGGCTTGATGTGGTACACCGAAATCTCGAAGTAGCGCATGTGGGCGATGTCTACCCCCGGATTCAGGCTGTACTCCTCATTCAGCGTCAGCGCCCCGCCATCCATCGAGTCGAGAAGGTCGCCGTCCGCCGCCGACGCGTGATCCAGCGCTGCGCTCAAGGCCGCGTTCTTATCGATCGCCTTTGCGTCTTTCTCCCACGCATCGAAGGAATCGTATCCCGTCAGGAATAGCACCCGGGGCTTTCCCGAGAGCGAATTCACCGCCAAGTAGTGCGTCGGCCATTTGGCCCGGGCAAACGCCTGGACAAAGGCGCTCTCCGCCTTGTCATGCATCGCTCCCCCTTTTCCCGGTTTCACGAACTCCCGCGTAACCGTCAGCACCTTGGGTGGCGACATCGTGTCGTCCGCGGCCGCTGCCACCATGACTCCCCCTGCCAACAGGGCACTTAACAGCAACCACTCCGTGATTCTCCTCATCACTTCCTCCTTACCCAGATTTGAGATGACTTTTCCCCGGCGGGCAAAGCAGATCGTTCCCTGCCTTCGACGCGATGCACTTCCCGTCTCCAGTTCAGACCTGCCCCGCGAAACAGCCGGAGACTATTCCCTCGCCGACCGCAAGTCAAGCACTCAGCATGTAAGATAGACACTTCACCATGCCCCGGCTTTCCCACTACGACCGCGCCGGCCGCCCCCGCATGGTTGATATCTCCGCCAAGCCCGACTCCGGCCGTGCCGCCGAAGCCAGCGCCTTCGTCCGCCTCAAGCCCCAGGTCTTGAAAGCCCTGCCCCAAAATCCCAAAGGCGACCCGCTCGAAGTCGCCCGTCTGGCCGGAATCATGGCGGCCAAGCGCACCGCCGACCTTATTCCCATGTGCCATCCTTTGCCGCTCTCTCACGTTGATGTCACCCTCCGCCTATGCGAGAATGGCGTCGCCATCGCCTCCCGGGTCACAACCGTCGCCGCCACCGGAGTGGAAATGGAGGCCCTGGTGGCCGCCAGCGTCGCCGCCCTCACCGTGTACGATATGTGCAAGGCCCTCGACAAGGGCATCGAAATTCGCGAAATCATGCTCGAACGCAAGTCCGGCGGAAAAAGTGGCGATTTCCTCCGCCCCCGCAAGAAAAAGAAGTAGCGTCGATGCCGAACAACGTCAAAGTCCTGCTCGTCGATGACAACCCCATGGTTCTGGGGATGCTGCGCGGCGCGCTCACGCCCCTCGCCCTCGTGGTCACCGCCGGCGACGCCGCCGACGCTCTCCTCAAGGCGGTCGACGATCCTCCTGATCTGCTGGTCTGCGACTATCGCATGCCCGGCATGGACGGCCGCCAGCTCGTCGAAAAACTTCGCAGCCGCCCCCGCACCGCCGGCGCCGCCGTCGTCTTGCTCGCCGCCAAGTCCGATATCAGCGAGAAACTCAGCACTCAGGACCTCGTCGTCGACGACTTCGTCGAAAAGCCCTTCTTCCTCAAAGAGGCCACTCAGCGCATCAAGCGCGTCATCGACAAAATTGCCCTGGAAAAAATGGCCAAGACCGCCCCCTCCGACGGTGTCCTGCGGGGCAGCCTGCTGCAGATGAACGTCATCGACCTCGTCCAGTCCCTCGAAATGGGCCGCAAGAGCTGCGCCCTCACCCTCACCAATAAAGATGACAAGTGCGAAATGTTCTTTCGTGAGGGCCAGGTCACCCACGCCGCCTACGGAAAAATGACCGGCGACGAGGCCGTCTTCAAGGTCTTGCGCTGGACCGATGGCAATTTCCAGGTGAACTTCGAAGGCAAGACCACCAAACAGACTACCTCCCTCAATACCCAGGGCCTCCTCATGGAAGGCCTCCGCCTGCTCGATGAGTCCAGGCGCGACTCCGGAACCCCGGAGGAGGAAGAAGATGTCCTCCTCGACTCCTGATCTGCTCACCGCCGTCGTCCTCACCATCAGCGATTCCTGCGCCCGCGGCCAACGCGATGATCTCTCCGGCCCCGCCGTCGCCCAGCTGCTTCGAGCAAAACAATTCGCTGTCGTAGGCAGCGAAATCATCCCCGACGAGCAGCCCGCCATCCAACACGCCCTCCTCCGCTGGATCAAGGACGCCCGCCTCGTCGTCACCACCGGCGGCACCGGCATCGCCCCGCGCGACCTCACCCCCGAAGCCACCCGCGCCGTCTGCCCCCGCCTGCTCGATGGCGTGGCCGAACGCATGCGCCTCGAGGGCGCAAAACAAACTCCCCTCGCCGCCCTCAGCCGCGGTGTCTGCGGCATCTCCGCCCAATCCCTCGTCTTGAACCTGCCCGGCAGTCCCCGCGGCGCCGTCGAATCCCTCCAGGCCGTCATCGATCTCCTGCCTCACGCCCTGCAATTGCTCGCGGGAGACACCCACCATGCTTGACGCCACCCGCACGACTCCCGCCTCCTGCTAGAATCTGCCCATCATGAAATCTCCTCGCTTTGCTCTTGCCTGCGCTCTTCTCCTCTGCAGTGCATTCTCCATCGCCCTCTCGCAAGACGTCCCCGAAGTCGAGATCACCTCCGAACCCCATCACCATCTCGCCCTCGAGAACGCCTACCTCCGCGTCTTCAAGGTGGAGGTCCCTCCGCACGACGCCACCCTCATGCACCGCCATCGCCACGACTACGTCTTCGTCACTCTCGGCCCCTCCGAAATTTCCAACCTCGTTCAGGACAAGCCCCCCGTCACCCTCAAACTCCAGGACGGCGAAGCCCGTTTCACCCCGGGCAACTTCGCCCACATCGCCCGCAATCTCGCCGACACCCCCTTCCGCAACGTCACCATCGAACTCCTCCAGGACGAGCAGGCCCGCCAATCCCCTCCGCCCGCCTGGGACGAAGAACGTGGCCTCCAGGTTTTCACCGGTGGCACTCAGCACATCATGTTCGTCAAAGATGGCGTCCGCGTCTCCGAAATCGATCTCCAACCCGGCGCCACCGTTCCCCGCCACCATCACGCCGGCCCGCACCTCGTCGTCGCCGTCACCGATCTCGACGTCCGCAGCGACGTCGAAGGCAAGGGCCCCACTCCTGGCCATCTCAACTCCGGAGATATCAAGTGGCTCCCCGGCGGCTACACCCACACCCTGACCAACACCGGCAAACTGCCCGCCAAATTCATCACCCTCGAATTCCACTAGCTTCCCGCCAGATCTCCGATTCCTGTCAATAGGCAGAAATTACACGAACCAGTCAACCTCAAACAAAATACGCCAGATATAAAGTCCCCCACCGTGGCGTGATCGCCCCCTTCCGCTTGATACACTGTAAGTAGAGCGTCAGACGCAGGCGTCCTCGCCGCGCAAGCCGCCATCGAGTAGGCGCGGGTTCCCTTACCCGCACCCGAAGCTACACCGAGCGGTCTTCCGAGGCCGTTTTTTAGGGTCGGACACCCTGTCCGGCCTTTTCTGCTTGGAAACACTTTGGGATGTCTCACCGCCCCACACTGACGCGGCAGCCTTTGATTGCGGGAGAGTGGATTTTTTCTTCCCGCCAAATACCGCCCAAGGAACCCGACCATGACACGTAAACCCGCTTTCGCTCACTACAAGCAACAGGGCGAATGGGCCGAACTCCTCTTCATGGCCCGCGCCGCCGAGCAAGGACTCGTCATCGCCCGTCCCTGGGGAGACTCTTCCCCCTACGACGTCGCCATCGTCTCCCAGGCCAAACCCGGCGAGCGCCCCGGCCTCCTCCGCATCCAGGTCAAGTCCACCCGCTGCCGCCACCACAACGGATACAAGTGTCACGTCGACTCCAACGGCATCGCCTACCACCCCGACCAGCTCGACTTCATCGCCGCCTACATCATCACCGCGGCCGTCTGGTTCATCATCCCTGTCCACGCCACCCACGGACAGCTCGAACTCCTCCTCACCCCCCACCGCCGCGATACCAAGTACGGCGAGTACCAGGAAGCCTGGCACCTCCTCCGCCCCGCAGAATAACCGTGTGAGGGACACTCCTGTCCGCTCCCGCAGCATGCCCAAGGCTCGCCGGGGGGCGCACAAAACGAAATTTACTGTCATCCTGAGCGCGGTGAGTGTTTCGCCTCGCGAAGCACGAACGCAGTCGAAGGACCCCATACCCGCGGGTAGGCAGCACAAACTCAGAAAGGAGTTCCCTGCGCGATTCAGCAGCGGCCCTAAAGCCCAATCCGCAAGCGGACCTCTCTCCCGATGACAGGGCTCCACGAACCCACTTCGTCAACACCCCCTTGCGTAAATTCACAGGGAGTGGTATAAAACTAGAACGTCGAGAGCATTATGTGGCAGCCGGGCGTTTTATCCGAATCTCTCGTCGCTCGTCCGGCATCTATTTAACAACAGGTTAGTTTCCTGAAATCCCCGGCCACGGGGTCATATTCGGGGCGTGAGCGCCTCGAAGGGTTTAAGCGCAGGTCGCAAGAACCTCCATTCGATCTTTAATGATTTCAATATCTTCCGCGTCGGCTCGCGCCGAAAATTCGCTGCGCTTGAGCTGCCCGGAAGATGCGTTCTGTTGCCGTGTAGGCGCGGGCGTCTCGCCCGTGCGGGTCGAGCGATGCTCGACGGCGTGTGCATATTCCGTGGAAAACCTGTGAGCCCTCCAGGTTGACACGCGCCAGCAGAACCAGTAGTTTATACAGGTTTCGAGGACAGCCGGAATCGTGTCGGGTCAAGCGCAAGCTCGGCTCTGCGTCTTCCGCTGGACTGAAAGCGCGCCGCTCAGGCGGAAAGCGGATCGGTCTTTGACAACTAGGTTGAACGTGCCAGTCGTGAGAGGAATGGCTCGGGTGAAAATCCGGGCGATCTCACAAGATAGACCACCCGGTCTTCGGACCGAGTGGTTGCCATCCCGCCCTTTCGAGCGGCGGCGATGGCAGTCTGCCAGACCACCCGTCAGGCAGACAACAGGTTACAAACGAGAGTTTGATCCTGGCTCAGAATCAACGCTGGCGGCGTGCCTAACACATGCAAGTCGAACGAGAAAGGGGAGCAATCCCTGAGTACAGTGGCGACCGGGTGAGTAACACGTGACTAACCTGCCCTCGAGTGGGGAATAACTCCGGGAAACCGGGGCTAATACCGCATAACATCGCAAGATCAAAGCAGCAATGCGCTTGAGGAGGGGGTCGCGGCTGATTAGCTAGTTGGCGGGGTAACGGCCCACCAAGGCGAAGATCGGTAGCCGGCCTGAGAGGGCGCACGGCCACACTGGAACTGAAACACGGTCCAGACTCCTACGGGAGGCAGCAGTGGGGAATTTTGCGCAATGGGGGAAACCCTGACGCAGCAACGCCGCGTGGAGGATGAAGTCCCTTGGGACGTAAACTCCTTTCGACCGGGACGATAATGACGGTACCGGTGGAAGAAGCCCCGGCTAACTTCGTGCCAGCAGCCGCGGTAATACGAGGGGGGCGAGCGTTGTTCGGAATTATTGGGCGTAAAGGGCGCGTAGGCGGTGCGGTAAGTCACCTGTGAAACCTCCGGGCTCAACTCGGAGCCTGCAGGCGAAACTGCCGTGCTGGAGTGTGGGAGAGGTGCGTGGAATTCCCGGTGTA
>Ga0335080_10009702_pt1 | contig 10072 bp, 9 predicted proteins | sample Lox_Sample_34_FD_206720 | JGI IMG/M metagenome (GOLD analysis project Ga0335080, IMG submission 206720) | Soil microbial communities from Loxahatchee National Wildlife Refuge, Florida, United States - Lox_Sample_3.4 | ecosystem: Environmental > Terrestrial > Soil > Wetlands | place: USA: Florida... | reverse complement strand
GCTCTTCGGGACGGCCATGTGCGGACCGGTCGGCACCGGGCGGGCCTTGGCGACAGCCTTCGCAGAGGGCTGGTGGAAGAACTGCCACCAGACGAAGAAGCCGACCGAGAGCACCCAGAGCCCGAGCGAGACCCAGAAGTTGACCCGCATGCCGAGGAAGTAGCTGGACGGGTCGATTCGCAGGGTCTCCTCGAAGGTGCGGAAGGTCGTGTACCAGGCGACGTAGAGGGCGAAGAGCGCCGGCCGGCGGATCGTGAAGCGGCGGTCGATCCAGAGGAGGACACCGACGCCGAGCACATCCCAGATGAACTCGTAGAGGAAGGTGGGCTGGTAGTAGCCGAACTGCCCCGGTGACTGGTACTTCGCCTGGATCCCGGTCTGGTGCGCCTGGTCGATGCGTAGCGCCCAGGGGAGGCTCGTCGGCTTCCCGTAGAGCTCCTGGTTCCAGTAGTTCCCCCAGCGTCCGATTGCCTGCGCGAGCAAGAGCCCCGGCGCGACCGCGTCCAGCATCAGCGCGACGCTGTTGCCCGAGCGGTGCACGACCCAGGCGCCCGCGAGGACGCCGAACGGGATCGCCCCCCAGATCCCGAGCCCGCCGTCCCACACCGCCGCGAAGCCCCACCAGTGCTGGTGGATCGCCGGATCCTGATCCCAGCTCGTGATGTCGTGATAGAGACGAGCGCCGATGACGCCGGCGATGACGCCCCAGAGCGCCACGCGGAAGACGAGATCCCAGTCGCCCCCCCAGCTCACCCAGCGGCGGCCGGTCAGCCAGACGCAGGCGGCGATGCCGATGAGCAGCATCACGCCGTACATGTGCAGCGTCAGGGGCCCGAGGCTGAACGTGCCGCTGGAGGGCGACGGGATGGAGCCGAGGACGACGCCGGTCACGTGATCCATTGTGCCCGCGTCGAGGGCAGACCGTCAGCTCAACCGAGGATCCGGACGGCAAGCTCCGGCGGGCAACCGCGCTCGATCAGCTCGATCGCCTCGTGGAGGTCGACGTCCAGGCGTGCGGCGAGAGCGACGGCGTCGTCGCCGGCGAAGCCGACGCGCATCAGTTCAGCTGTGCGCCAACGCTCCACGCGCTCCAGCTCCGTCTCGATGATTTCGTGTGCCGCAGCCATCCGCAGGTTCCGTCTCTCACTTTCGGAAACTGGCGGCGGATGGATCTCCCCCTCCGGGGGGATTTCTCAGTACTACTGGATGGCGGCTCCGCCGAGGAGATGCCGGACCGAAGCGAAGAAGTCGGGCTGCGGATCGACGCGGTAGTCGGGGCCGAGCTCGAGCAGCTTCGAGCCGAGCGATGTGACGAGGTCGACGTACACGGGCGCCTCGCCGGGGAAGTCCCGGACGACGCCCGCGAGCTCACGGATCACGCCGGCCGGCGCGCTTCGCGCGTCCACCTTCAAGCGCACTTCCCGCCGCTCCGGCGTGGCCTCGAATGCCGCCACCTCGAGCGCGACGAGCTTCGTCTCCCCCTGCTGCTTGTGATCGATGCGTCCTTTGACGACGAGAACGGCGTCCTCGACGAGCAGCCCGCGCGCGGCCGCGTACGTCGAGTTGAAGACGACGACCTCGACCGAACCGGTCACGTCCTCTAGCTGGACGAACGCCATCGGCTCGCCCTTCTTCGTCGTCGTCGTCCGCACGCCGGCGACCATGCCGCCGGCGAGGACCGTCTCGCCGTCGCGGCGCCGTTCGAGCTCGACGAGCGTGCAGTCGGTGCGCTTTCGCAGCTGGTCGCGGATCGCGCTGAGCGGATGCTCGGAGACGTACAGGCCGAGGCTCTCCTTCTCCAGCCGCAGCAGCTCGGCCTTCTCGAACTCTCCCTCGGGAATCGTGGCGTGGTGGCGTGAGGACGAAGCAGGCGAGTCGCCGAGGTCGAAGATCGAAGCCTGGCCGAGAAGCCTGTCCTGTTGCTGCTTCTGGCCGTACGAGAGTGCGTCCTCGAGGACGTGAAGCATCCCTTTGCGCGAGGCTCGCGTCGAGTCGAGCGCCCCGCTGGAGACGAGAGACTCGAGCGCGCGCTTGTTGGCGACGGCAGGGTCGACGCGCTCGGTGAAGTCCCAGACGGAGGCGAACGGACCGCCCTCCTCCCGCGCCGCGACGATCGCACGGCACGTGGCCTCGCCGACGTTCTTCACGGCGTTGAGCCCGAAGCGGATCTTCCCGTCGACGACTGCGAAGTCGACCTGAGACTCGTTCACGTCGGGCGGCAGCACCTCGATCCCGAGCTCATCGCACGCCGCGACGTAGAACGGAACCTTGTCCTTGGTGTTCATCACCGACGAGATGAGCGCCGCCATGTACTCGCACGGATGGTTCGCCCGGAGCCAGGCGGTGCGGTAGGCGATGAGCGCGTAGCAGGCGGCGTGGGACTTGTTGAAGGAGTAGTCCTGCGCCTGCTCCATATCGGCCCACAGCTGCTGCGCGACACCGACCGCGGTGCCGCTCGCCGCGCACCCCTCGAGGAACTTCGTCTTGAGGGACGCCATGAGCGAGTGGATCTTCTTGCCGATCGCCTTGCGCAGGTCGTCGGCCTCGGCGGGAGAGAAACCGGCGATCTGCTTCGCGATCTCCATGTACTGCTCCTGGTAGATGCAGATCCCGTAGGTCGACGCGGTGATCGCCTTCAGCCGCGCGTCGGGGTAGGTGACTCCCTCCTGGCGGTTCTTGCGGCGCGCGTAATCCGGGATGTACCGCATCGGCCCAGGCCGGTAGAGCGCAACGAGAGCAATCAGATCCTCGAAGTTCGTCGGCTTGACCTGCCGCAACGCCTCCCGCATACCGGAGCCCTCGAACTGAAAGACGCCGATCGCCTCGCCGCGCGCCAGCATCTCGTAGGTCTTTCGGTCGTCGAGCTCGATCGCGCCCATGTCGGCGACCCCGGCGAGCTGGCAGGCCTTGTCGATCACGTCGAGGTTGCGCAGACCGAGGAAGTCGATCTTCAGCAACCCGATCGACTCGATCACGGTGCCGGAGAACTGCGTCACCACCTCCTGGTCGGCGCCCTTCTGCTGCACCGGGACGAGGTTCGTGAGCGGCTCGGCGCCGATCACGACGGCGGCCGCGTGGATGCCGTCCTGGCGCGTCAGACCCTCGAGCGGCTGCGCAAGGTCGACGATCTCCTTGGCGACGGGGTCGCTGTCGTAGGCCTGCTTCAGCTCTCCGCTCGGTTTCAGGCATTCGGCGAGCGTCTGGCCCGGGCCTTCCGGAATGAGCTTCGCGATGCGGTCGACGACGCCGTAGGGGTGCTCGAGGACACGGCCGGCGTCGCGGACGGCGGCGCGGGCCGCCATCGTCCCGAACGTGATGATCTGGGCGACCCGGTCACGCCCGTACTTCTCGCGCGCGTAGTTGATGACGCGCTCCCGGCCCTCCACGGCGAAGTCGAGATCCATGTCCGGCATCGACTTGCGCCCGGGGTTGAGCATGCGCTCGAACAAGAGCCCGTACACGATCGGATCGACGTCGGTGATCTCGAGGCAGTACGCGACGAGGCTGCCGGCCGACGAGCCGCGCCCTGGCCCGACGCTGACCCCGTTCCGCCGGGCAAAGGCGATCAGGTCGGCGACGATCAGGAAGTAGTCGGAGAAGCCCATCTCCTTGATCGTCTTGAGCTCGAACTTGAGACGCTCTTGTAGTTCGGGCGTGACCTTGCCGTATCGCTTCGCGGCGCCGGCCTCGACGAGCTCGACGAGGTACTCGAACGCGTCGCGCCCCTCGGGCGTGTCGAACTTCGGGAGCAGGATCCGCCCGAGCTCGATCTCGACGTTGCAGCGCTCGGCGACCTCGAGCGTCCGCCGCAGCGCGTCCTCGCGGCCGGGGAAGTCGGCTGCCATCTCCTCCGGCGTCTTGAAGAAGAACTGATCGGTCTCGAAGCGCCACCGGTTCGGGTTCTTGAGCGAGTCGCCGGACTGGATGCAAAGCAGCGCCTCGTGCGACTTCGCGTCCTCGTGCCGCAGGTAGTGGACGTCACCGGTCGCCACCGTGGGCAGACCCCGCTGCCCGGCGAGCTCGACGAGCTGCGGGTTGATCCGCTGCTGCACGTCGAGATGCGCGTTCTGCAGCTCGACGTAGACACGGTCGCGCCCGAAGATCTGCTCGAGCCGGTCGAGCTCCGCCTCGGCGTCGGTCGCGCGGTTCTCCTCGAGTGCCTTGCAGACGCGTCCCGAGAGGCACCCCGAGAGCGCGATCAGACCCGCACCGTGCGTCTCGAGCAGCTCCCAGTCGACGCGCGGCTTGTAGTAGTAGCCCTCGAGGTAGCCGAGCGAGGAGAGCCTGATCAGGTTCCCGTACCCCTCGGTCGTCTCGGCGAGCAGGGTGAGGTGCGCCTGTCCCTTCTGCTGCGCGTGCCGATCGTCGGTGACGTAAACCTCGCAGCCGAGCACCGGCTTGACTCCCTCGTTCCGCGCCGCCTTGTAGAGGTCGATCGCTCCGGCGAGAGAGCCGTGGTCGGTGAGCGAGACCGCGGGCATCTCGAGCTCGGCCGCCCGCCTCGCGAGGTCCGGGATCCGGCAGGCGCCGTCGAGGATCGAGTACTCGGAGTGGACGTGGAGGTGGACGAAGGGCGCTTCGGGCACGGGAGTCGATCGTAGAGCTTCAGCTGGATGGAGCCCTCCTCCCTAGGCACCGCCGCCCGAGAGGATTACGATCGCCGCAGGATGCGACCGACGCCACTGCGCATCGTCGTCGTGATACTCGCCGCCGGGCTGGTCGCGATTGCCGCCGGCTGCGGCGGCGGAAGCAAGAACAGCTCGGCCATGTCGTCAGCGACCACCACCACCGCCGCGACGACCGTGCAGCAGAGCGCGACGACCGTGAGCAGCTCGAGTTCCGCCTTCGCCAGCGCGAAGAACTGCCAGGACATGGCCGGTCTCGCAGCCAAGGCGGCTGCCGCGGTCGCGGCGTCGGGGAACGCGGGGAACGTCCTCCAGACGGAGTCGACGGAGATCCAGACGCTCGCGAAGGGGGCGCCCTCGGAGATCCGCGGCGACTTCCAGACCTTCGCGGCCGCACTCACGGGCTTTATCCATGCGCTGCAAAAGTCGGGCTACAAGCTCGGCTCGAACACGCCCCCGTCGGCCGCCCAACTGGGGGCGTTCACGCAGGCCGCGAAGTCGTTCGACACGCCGCGGCTGAAGCACGCGGAGCAGCACCTCAACGCCTGGGCGCACCAGAACTGCAAGGGCGTCCACGTCGGCGGGTAGGCCCGCGCCGCACCCTCGGCAGCGCGACCCGGCTGCGACACTCCGATCGTGAGCCACCGTCGCGTCGTCCCACTCGCCCTCCTCGTCACCGCCCTGCTTGCCGTGGTGGCGATCGCCGCCCGCGGGCGCCCGCTGGGCCAGAGCGGTGGCCGCGGCGGGCTGCCCCTCACCTTCTGGGACTACACCTACACCACGATCGTCATCGTGGCCGTGCCGCTGCTGGTCACCGGATTGTTCGCCGCCGCTTTCATCCGCAGGCGAACCGGCAAGCGGCGGAGCTTCTGGTACGGCCTGTTCCGAGCGCTCATCATCTACGCCCTCCTCGTCGCGTTCGAGCTGCTCGTCTTCCGCCATCTGAACCTGGCGCACCTCCATTTGCACCCGCATGGATCTCAGCAGCCCGGCGGCGGGTTGGGGTCGGGACACAACGGAGCGCACCACCACCAGGCGGGGGGAACCCGTTCCGTCCGGTTCCGCTGGAACGAGCTTCTGGTCGTCCTCGGCCTGCTACTCGTGTTTGCTGCGGCCGTACTCGTGGTGCTGAGACGATCGCGCCCGGACCCGGGGACGTCCGAATCCGCTCCCGAGGTGCTCGCGGCGGCACTCGACGAGTCGCTCGACGACATTCGCTCCGACCCCGATCTGCGCCGGGCGATCGTCGCCGCCTATGCCCGGATGGAGATCGCTCTCGCCGCCGCCGGCATTCCGCGACGACCCGCCGAGGCGCCGCTCGAATATCTCGAGCGCGCACTCCTCACCCTCGAGGCGAGCGGCGAAGCGGTCCGGAGGCTCACCGATCTCTTCGAATGGGCTAGGTTCAGCCAGCATGAGCCGGAGCCGTCGATGAGGGACGACGCGGTGGACGCGCTCATCGCGGTGCGCGACGAACTCCGCGCCTCGGAGCTGGTTCCGGCGTGAGCGTCAGATGGCGGTTCGTGAGGGTCGCGACGACGGCGGCGGTCGCGCTGGTCGTCCTGCTCGCATTGCCCAGTCTCTCGACGTCGCGCGCGCTTGCGATCTGGGTGGTGGTGCTCGCCGGGCTCGTCCTGATTGCGCTCGCCGGGCACTCTCGCGAGCGCGGGCTGTCGGAGCACACCGCTCGTTTCGAGGAAGCCTTGCGGCCGCGGAAGCCGCCGGACTCGAACCCGGTGGAGCTCCTGCGAATGGAGCGTGAGCTCCTGCTCGGGATCGCCGAGGCGGACCATGCACACCGGCGGCTCCTGCCACTCCTGAGGGCGGCGGCGGCTGCGCGCATCTCGTCTCGCCACGGCTTCGAGCTCGAGCGCCGGCCCGAAGCGGCCCGCGCGCTGCTCGGGGACGACGTCTGGGACCTCCTGCGTCCCGACCGGCCGCCGCCCGAGAACCGCCACGGGCCGGGCGTCCCGCGCGGGCGCGTCGTCGCCGTGATCGAGCGGGTGGAGTCGTTGTGAGCGAGCTCACCGAGCTGCGCGCGCGCGCCGACGCGATCCTCGCCGAGGTCGAGAAGGCCGTCGTCGGCAAGCGGGGCCCGCTGGAGCTGATCCTGCTCGCGTTGCTGAGCGACGGCCACGTGCTGCTCGAGGACTATCCGGGGCTCGCCAAGACGCTGATCGCGCGCTCGTTCGCGCAGGCGACCTCGCTCCGCTTCGCCCGCATCCAGTTCACTCCGGACCTGATGCCCGGAGACGTGACGGGCTCCCAGATCTTCGACCAGCGGACGACCGAGTTCGTCTTCCGTCCAGGCCCCGTCTTCGCCAATCTCCTCCTCTCCGACGAGATCAATCGCGCCCCACCGAAGACCCAGGCGGCGCTGCTCGAAGCAATGCAGGAGCGGCAGGTGACGATCGAGAACACGACGCACCTGCTCGAGCCGCCGTTTCTCGTCCTGGCGACCCAGAACCCGATCGAGTACGAGGGGACGTACCCGCTCCCGGAGGCGCAGCTCGACCGGTTCCTCGTGCGCATCTCGATCGGCTACCCGAAGCGCGAGGACGAGATCGAGATGCTCGAGCGCCGCCTCGAGCGCGGTGTCGACGAGGTGGAGCTCCAGCCGGTCGTCGACGCGGCGACGCTCGTGAAGATGCAGCGCGCGCTCGAGGGGGTGCACGTCTCCGACGCGATCGAAGGCTACGTCGTGGACCTCGTGACGGCGACGCGGGAGTCGGAGCGGCTCGCGGTCGGTGCGAGCCCGCGGGGCAGCATCGCGCTCGTCAAGCTGGCGCGCGCGAAGGCGGCGCTTTCGGGCCGCGACTTCGTCACGCCCGAGGACGTGAAGGCGGTCGCGGTGCCGGCGCTCGCGCACCGGCTGATGGTGCGCCCCGAGCTCTGGGTTCAGCGGCTCGGCGGCGAGGACGTCGTGGCGGACGCGCTCGAGACGGTGCCGACGCCGCCTGCGGAGGACGCCTTGCGCACCGCACAACCGTGACCGGCTTCACCTCGTGGCGCCTGCGGACGTACGCCGCGCTGGCCGCGGCCGGCGTGGTCGCGGGACTCGCGCTGGGCAGGGTCGAGCCGGTCGCTCTCGCGGCGCCCTTCCTGCTCGCACTCGTCGCGGGCGCGGTCGGACGCGAGTCCCAGGTAGCGGTTCGGCTGACCCTCGACCGCGAACGCGCGCTGGAGAACGACGAGGTCACGGCGACCATCGAGCTTTCGTCTGCCGGGGTCGCCGACCGCTTCGAGGTGCTCGTGCCCTTGCCCGCGGAGTTGACGGCCGAGGGAGGGCCTGCGCGCGCGGTCAGCCTTCGTGCGGGCGAGGAGCGGACGATCGAGGTGAAGCTGCGGTGCGAGCGCTGGGGAGCGTTCACCGTCGGGCCGTTGCTCGTGCGCGCACGCGACATCCTCGGCCTTCGCTCGTGGGAGGAGAGCGCGGGTGAGGCGCAACGGTTGCGGGTCTACCCGAGCGAGGAAACACTCCGCTCCCTCGTGCCGCCGCTCGAGACGCAGGTCTTCACGGGGAACCAGGTCTCGAGGGCACGCGGGGAAGGGATCGAGTTCGCCGACCTGCGGGAGTGGCGGGCGGGAGATCGCCTGCGACGCGTCAACTGGCGCGCGACCGCGCTCCGACGAGAGCTATGGGTGAACGAGCAGCACCTCGAGCGGAATACCGACGTCGTCCTCTTCCTCGACACCTTCGCCGAGGTGCGCGTCGAGGGACAGAGCACGAACGACCGCGCTGTGCGCGCGGCCGCGACCCTCGCTCACGGCTATCTGCAGCGGAGGGACCGGGTGGGGCTCATCGGCTTCGGTGGATTCCTGTCCTGGCTCGTGCCGGCTTCCGGAACGCGGCAGCTCTACACGATCATCGACACGCTCCTGACAAGCAGCATCGTGCACAGCTACGCCCTGCGCGACGTCGACGTGCTCCCACCCCGGACGCTTCCACCGCAGGCGCTCGTGCTCGCGATCACCCCGCTGCTCGACAGCCGAATCGCCGCCGCGCTGCTCAACCTGCGCGCCCGCGGCTATGACCTGATCGTCGTCGAAGTGTCCCCGCTCGAGCTGGTTCTCCCCGACCCTGCTTCCGAGGCGGGGCTCGCACACCGGTTATGGCGCCTCTCGCGAGATGCGCTGCGCTGGCGCTACGAGCGGGTCGGCGTCCCCGTCGTGACCTGGCGCGAAGGAGTTCCGCTCGCCGTCCCCCTCGAGGAGGTGAACGCATTCAGGCACCTCGCCCGGCCCGCGTAGCCGCCGCCGCGGGAGCCATCGCGGCCTACGGCGGCGTTCTCGCCGACGCGCTCGTGCAGGCACCCTCTCCCGTGGCCGCGTTCGTGCCGGGCGCCGCGCTCGGCGCGGTGCTGCTCGTCGTCGCGCTCGTCTACGACGGACGCGGGCTCGGCGCTGCGCTCTTCCTCGCCGGCGGGACGTACCTCGCTGCGCTCGTCTCGGGCGGGCACGGGGTCGACGCGACCGCACCGTTCGTCGCCGTCCTCCTGCTCCTCTGCGGCGAGCTGACAGCCTGGTCGCTCGACGAGCGGTGGCGGATCAGTTCCGACGAGCCTCTTGCCTGGCGGCGTGGCGCCGCTATCGGCGCCCTGGCCCTCGCAGGCCTCGGCGTAGCGGCATTCGTCGTCGCCCTATCCGCAGTGCCGTCGAGCCACGGACTGCTCTTGACGGCCGTCGGCGCAGCGGCCGCCGTGGGAGCAGCGGGAACAGGCATCTGGGTGGCCCGGCGCTAGCACTCGTCGAGCGCGAGGACACTGGCCCAGGCGAGTGATTAGGGAAAGCGCTCCTGGTCGTGCCTCACCTTGTCTTCCTCACGCCACTTCGCCTGATACGCCTCGGACTCCGCGAACTCCTGCTCGATTTGGGCCTTGTCTCGCGCGGTTTCGTTCGCGGGATGCTCAGCGGCAACCGTTCTGCGACGCGTCACCACGAAGGCGACGACCAGCAGCGGCACGATGACCAGGCCGAAGATGAGCCAAGGAATCACGCGGGCAGAGACTATCTCGCCCGCCGCGACGGAACCATCAGGTATCACGCGTGCCTCGCGGTCGCCACGGGCTCGGAATCGTCCGCGCGACTGTGACGCCGCGCCAATGAGCATCTCCCCCATATCGCCAGGCCACGCCCCCCACTTCGGATGTAGGCAGCCGCGCCCGGCTCCACGAGAACGCGAACATGACCTCTCCCCACAGAACACACCTTCGGACGCTTCGCGCGACACTGACCGGCGAGACGGCGTTCACGCTTGTCGAATTGCTCGTCGTCCTGCTCGTCATCGGCGTCCTGATCGGTGTCGCCGTCCCGGCGTACCTCAACTTCCAGGGGAAGTTCCAATCGACGGCCGCCGCCTCCGACGTGCGTGAGGCGATCCCGGACGCAAATGCCTACTCCGCGGAGAACGGCAACAGCTACACCGGCATGACCCCAAAGTCGCTGCA
>Ga0335080_10009701_pt1 | contig 10072 bp, 9 predicted proteins | sample Lox_Sample_34_FD_206720 | JGI IMG/M metagenome (GOLD analysis project Ga0335080, IMG submission 206720) | Soil microbial communities from Loxahatchee National Wildlife Refuge, Florida, United States - Lox_Sample_3.4 | ecosystem: Environmental > Terrestrial > Soil > Wetlands | place: USA: Florida... | reverse complement strand
CCCGCACCGCAGACCGCCCGCAAGCTCAACCCCCATCCCCCGCACTCATCCCCCGCACTGCCCTCCCAAGGCGCCCCCGCCCCCCAGCACCCCCAACCCAGCACGAACTCCCCGCTACCCCCCCCCCGCCAGGCAGGGGCAGCTTGCCTGCCAGCCGTAGCCCCCGGCTCAGCGAACGAAGCGCCGGCTGGTGGGGTGGCCGCAGGCGTAGCGTCACCCACCGCCACCAGACTCCGCTCGCGCCTCGGGCACTACGGACGTAAACCCCCAGCGGCGTCATGCCAGCCAGCGGCCACCCCACCAGCCGGCGCCCCCCGGGGGCCACCGCAAAAGCCGACCGCCGTCCTCAGCCCGCCTGCCCCATCTCCGCCGCGCGATCCGCCACTTCCTTCGCCGCCTCCAGGTACGCCTGCGCGCCGCTGGAGCCCGGGTCATAGGTCATCACGGACTGCCCGTAGCTGGGCGCCTCGGAGACGCGCACGCTGCGCGGGATGACGGTGCCGAGCACCACGTCCCCGAAGTGCTCCCTGACCTCCTCCGCCACCTGGGAGGCCAGCCGCGTCCGCCCGTCGTACATGGTCAGCAGGATGGTCGAGACGTACAGCCCGGGGTTCAGGTGGCTCTTCACCAGGTCGATGGTGCGCAGCAGCTGCTCGAGCCCTTCGAGCGCGTAGTACTCACACTGGATGGGGATGAGCACCTCTACCGCGGCCACCAGCGCGTTGACGGTGAGCAGCCCCAGCGACGGCGGGCAGTCGATCAGGATGTAGTCGAGGGTGGATGCGTCGTACTCGGCGAAGGCCCGGCTCAGCCGCGCTTCCCGTGCGACCAGCGGCACCAGCTCGATCTCGGCTCCGGCGAGGTCGATGGTGGCGGGCGCGCAGTAGAGGCCGGGGATCTCCTCCACGGGGCGCACGATGCTCGCCAGCGGCTGGTCTTCGACCAGCACGTTGTACACCGATGCCGTGCCGGCCCGGTGCTCCACGTCAAGGGCTGTCGAGGCGTTTCCCTGCGGGTCGAGGTCCACCACCAGGACCCGCGCGCCGTGCAGGGCCAGGCTGGCCGCCAGGTTGACCGCGCTCGTGGTCTTGCCGACGCCGCCCTTCTGGTTGGCGATGGTGATCATCCGGCAGGAACGGGGGCGGGGCCACTCGCGGCCCGACCCGCCCAGGGCGGCGAGGGCCGTCTGCGCCGTGGTCATCGCCGGCCTGCCAGCCACGGGCGATGCCACCGCCGCAGGTCCGTCCTGCCCGGTGGGCACGGGGGCCGCCACCTGCCGGGCTGGCCCGTCATCGTCCGGTATTCCGCCCACGGCGTCATCCTCGCGTGCCGGGCCCGGGGTTTCACGTGAAACCGCCGCCGACAGTGCCTGCCTCACCCGGGCGGGCGGCTCATCCTCGGCCCGCTGATCCGCCGCCTGCGCCACGGTCTCTCGCTCCTTATCCGCTCCTGCCTGCGGGACATGACCGGGCGCGCGGCCCGGGTTGCTGTGCGGCCACCCCAGGCCGCTCGGCTCCACGCGCGGCCCGCCGGGCGGTGCGGCAGCAGGCTGTCGGCGGGATTCTGCTGGCCACCCCAGGCCGCCTGCGGAAGCCATCACCGCTCCTCCCTGCCGCACCTCTCCCTGCCGCACCTCTCCCTGCCGCGCCTCTCGCCGCGGCCCGCCGGCCCGCTCGCCTTACCGGGCCGCGGTCAGCCGGACCACTGTCGCAGCGGGATCGACCTTACCGTCCCCCACCCGTACGACGTCCACGCTCCGCACCCCCAGCCTGCCCAGTGCGGGCCGCGCGGCGGCGACCTCCTGCCGCGCGGCCGCGCCTTTGATGGCCAGCACGATCCCGCCCGGCCGTACCAGCCCCAGGGCCAGTGCCGCCAGGCGGGCCAGCGGCGCGACAGCGCGCGCGGTCACCACGTCCGCGGACAGCTGCCCGGCGAGATCCTCGGCCCGGCCGCGGCGCACCTGCGCATTCGGCAGGCCCAGGTCGTGCACGCATTCCTCGAGAAACACCACCCGCCGCAGCATGGGCTCCAGCAGCGTGACGGTCACGTCCGGCAGCAGCAGTGCCAGCACGATGCCGGGCAGCCCGGCGCCTGACCCGAGATCAACGAGTGAGCAGGGATGAGGCACGAGCTCGGCGACCACAGCGCTGTTGAGCAGGTGGCGCTCCCACAGCCGGGGAACCTCCCGCGGCCCGATCAGGCCGCGGGTCACCGCGGGCCCGGCCAGCAGCCGCGCGTAATGCTCCGCCGTGGCCATCGCCGACCCGAATACCTGCTCCGCTTGCGGCGGCGCGGCAGGCGGCATCACCGGGCCCACGGGCGCTCCAGCAGCGGCGTCAGCCGCGCTGGGCCCGCCGGCCCCATCAGCCATGCTGGCATCACTGGTCACGCCAGCACCACTGGCATCCTGCAGGCCTGGGATACCGGGCCGGTCAGCCCGCGGGAAGGACAACCACCCGCCGGTTCGGTTCCTCGCCTTCGGACTCGCTGCGCAGGCCCGCGGCGGCGACCGCGTCATGGACGATCTTGCGCTCGAACGGCGTCATCGGGTCGAGGCGGCGCGGGACGCCGGTCCGGCCCACGTCCTCGGCCGCGTCCCGTCCCAGCGCGGTCAGTTCCGTCCGCCGCCGCGCCCGGTACCCGCCGACGTCGAGCATGATCCTGGTCCGTGCGCCTGTCTGCCGGTGGACCGCCAGCCGGGTCAGTTCCTGCAGCGCTTCCAGCACCTCGCCGCGCGGGCCGACGAGCTCCTGGAGGGTCGCGCCGACCACGGACACCAGTGCCCGGTCGCCCTCCACGTCCATGTCGATGTCCCCGTCGAGGTCGGCGACGTCGAGCAGCCCTTCCACGTAGTCGGCCGCGATCTCGCTCTCCTGCTCCAGATCGGCGACGGCGCGCGGTTGCCGGTCCGGCGCATCCGCATCGTCCCCGTCCGCAGCGTCGTCTTCCTGGTCCGCGCCCGCGTCGTCACCAGCCTCGCCGGCGACGCCCGCTTCCGCCTCTGCCTGCCCAGCGGTCCCGGCCGGCTCGCCCCGCTCTTCCCGCTCACCCGGCTGCGCGGCGTCGTCCGCGCCGACCGCCTCGGCCGCTGGCTCATCCGCCGGCGCCGGTGCGCCCATGCCCGCGCTGCCCGCCACGGGCGGTTGCCCCGGGTTGTCATCCTCGGTCACGGCAACCATGTTCTCCCTCTGGCTCACAACCGGGTCCTCCTCGTCGCGGGAATGTGCCGTCCGCGGTCACTGGCCTGGGCTGGCTGGGGGGTGGTGCGTCCCAGCCGGCCCGGTTCTGGGACTGCCGCGCAGCCCGCGTGTGACCTGCCGGCCCTGGCTCTGGGCCGGCTCACCGTCTGCCGGAGCGTTTGCTGCGGGACTGCCGCACGCGCTGCTGCCTGACGAGCTTAGTCTCCGGAACGGCCTCCTGCGGCTCGGGCTCCGACCGGCCCTTGGTCAGCCTGCGCAGCATCCCAGACCCGTTGGCCGGGCTCTGGGTGCCGCCCGTGGCGGCGGCCGGCTTCCCGGTCCCGGCTTGCTTGCCAGCCGGGCCGGTCCCGCCGGTGGCGGCCGCCTGGCCTGCAGGTGCCGCCTTGCCCGGGGCGGCCTTGCCGGGCGCGGGCGCCTTGCCCGCGGGGGGTGCCTTCCCCGCCGGGGCTGCCTTGCCTGCCGGGGCTGCCTTGCCCGCCGGGGCTGCCTTGCCCGCGGCGGCGGCCGGGGCACCAGCAGCGACCGGCATCGGGTAGCGCTTGAACAGCACCCACTGCTGGCCGAGCGTCCATATGTTGGTGGTCACCCAGTACATGACCAGCCCGAACGCCCAGTAGAGGCCGGACAGCGCGAACAGCGGCACGATGTAGGCCATGTACTTCTGCGACTGCGCCATCGGGTTATCGGGCGTGGTCATCTGCGGGGTCATCCCCCGCTTGGTGCTCTGGCGCACGGTCATGAAGGTGGTGGTGACGCTCATGAGGACGAAGACCAGGATGACGAGCCTGGACTCCAGCGTCTGGCCCGGCAGCGGGAAAAGGAACTTGTCCGGGATGTGGGCCCCGAGGATGTCCGCGTGCTGCGCGCTGAGCACGAACCCCTGGCTGAGCCCGTACGGCGGCGGCTTCCCCGTGCCCGGTTTCCAGTCCGAGATCGCCCGCAGGACGCTGAACAGGGCGAAGAACAGCGGCATCTGCCCGAGCAGCGGCAGGCACCCGGCCAGCGGGTTGGCCCCGTTCTCCTTGTAGAGCCGCATCGTCTCCTGGTTGAGCGTCTGCTTGTCGTTCTTGTACTTCTTCCGCAGCTCGGCGATCTGCGGCGCGAGCGCGCTCATCTTCCTGGTCGCGTGCATCTGCTTGACGAACAGCGGCACCAGGAGCAGCCGCATGAGGACCACGAGGATGACGATCGTCAGCACCCAGGCGAGGCCGCTGACCGGGCTCAGGACGGTGCTCAGACCGGTGTGGATCTGCTGCATCACCCATGCGACAGCGTCGTAGAGCGGGGTGAGCGGGTTCGTCACGAACGTGCTCCCTCGGGACGGGATCGGCGGGTGTGCGGGCCGGGCGGGACCGGGTCGAACCCGCCGGGGTGGAACGGATGGCAGCGGCCGACCCTGCGCACCGCGAGCCAGGCGCCGCGCGGCGCCCCGTGCTCGCGGACCGCCTCCAGCGCGTACGCGCTGCAGGAGGGGGCGAACCGGCACCGCGAGGCGAGCAGCGGGCTGATGAAGCGGCGGTATCCGGTGATCAGGGCGATCAGCACCAGCGCAGCAGCCGATGGCGTGGCCTGCGCCAGCCGCCCATCTGCCTCAGTCATCGCCGCTGTGCCCCTACCTGCCGCCGCACCAGTGTGCTCATCACCAGGTCGAGTTCGGCGGCGAGATCTGCCTGGCGTGCGGTCGCGGCCTGCGGATGAGCCCGGACAACAAGCAGGCTACCTCCCGGGAGCGATGACAGGTACTCGCGCACCAGCACCCGCAGGCGGCGGCGGACCCTGTTCCGCACCACCGCCGTGCCGACCGACCGGCTCACCACGAACCCCGCCCGCGCGGGGCCGTCGGTTTCGCCTTCCGCCCCGGGGGGGACGAGCAGGTGCCCGGTCAGCAGCGTGCGCCCGGAACGGCTGCCCTGGCGGACCGCACGCGAGAAGTCATGCCGATGTCTCATCCGGGATTCTGCGGGAAGCATCCGTGGCCTCCCCGTCGGCACCAGGCACGCCCGGGTCAGACGCTAACCCGGGCCCGGCCCTTGCGCCGCCGCGCGGCGAGGATCGAGCGCCCGGCCCTGGTCCGCATGCGCAGCCGGAAGCCATGCGTCTTGGCGCGGCGGCGGTTGTTCGGCTGGAACGTGCGCTTGCTCACGGGTGACTCCCGGTAGATTTCTTCATTGCCACGCCACGTCCGGCGGGAAGGCGCGTGAGCGCGCGGCACAGCCGCCCGGGGTAGCTGGGTCTGTTCACGGTACGCGCAGCGGTCACCACTGGTCAAACCAAGCAGCCCGCACCTGCGATCCGGCCCGGCAGCGGAGTTGTGCCGGGAAACGGCCGTTTACCTAACGTACACCCACCCCCTGCGCCTAGGCTGTGGACAACCGGCTTCGCTGCACACCAGCAGGCGCACCAGCGATGGTGGGCGCTGCGTATTGTCACACGCTCCCCTCGCGCACCAGGCGGTTGCGTGGCGTGCACAGCTTGTGGAAAAGACTGTTGATCACACTGTGGGGGCGAGGTGGCCAACTGATGAGCGAGACCGACCTCGGGGAGGTCTGGGCCCGATCCCTCGACGACCTGTCCGACCTGCACATCGAGCCCCATCAGCGAGCCTGGCTGCGGCTGACCCGGCCCCTGGGGCTGGTCGAGAACACCGCGCTCATCGCCACCCCCAACGAGTTCGTCAAGGAACAGCTCGAAACCCGGCTGCGGGCGCTGATCACACACGCCCTGTCCCGCGAGCTCGGCCGCAGCATCCAGCTCGCGGTCACGGTCGACCCGGCTGCCACGGCCACCGCCAGCGAGCCGCCCGGGGCCGGGCCGGGCCCGCCCGCGGACGGCCTCACGGCTGACGACTCCCAGCCCTGGCAGCCGGACGGGCCGGCGATCATCCCGATGCCGCGCGGGGCCGGCGGCCCAGCCGCGGCGGGCCAGCAGGCCGCACCCGATGACCGGCCGCTGGGGGTGGGCCAGTCCCCCGGCCACAGCCTGGGCGGCCCGGACGGCCCGGGCACGTCCGTCAGCCCCGGTGCCCCCGTCAGCCCGGGTACCCCCGCCGGTGCGGGCACCCCCGCCGGGCTGAGCCCCGTCCCCGGCGCGCCCCCCGGCGGCCACCCACCGCAGGCGGCAGGTGCGGCCCCGGCGGGCAGCGTGACCCTGCCGCCCGGCGCCACCGCCGCGGCCGCGGGCGCCCCGCCGGTGCCGGGCGCCCGCCCGGGCAGCCACTCCGGCGGGCACTTCGGCGGCGACTCCGGCGGGCTGCACCACCGGCCCAGCGACCTGCCCGGCGGCGGCCCGGGCCTGCCGCGGCCGGCACCGGCTCAGGCCCGGCTGAACCCCAAGTACACGTTCGAGACGTTCGTCATCGGATCGAGCAACCGCTTCGCGCATGCCGCCGCGGTGGCGGTCGCCGAGGCGCCGGCGAAGGCCTACAACCCGCTGTTCATCTACGGCGACTCCGGCCTGGGCAAGACCCACCTGCTGCACGCCATCGGGCACTACGCGCAGAGCCTCTACCACGGCGTCAAGGTGCGGTACGTCAGCTCGGAGGAGTTCACCAACGACTTCATCAACATGATCAGGGACGGCAAGCAGGACGGGTTCCGGCGCCGCTACCGCGACGTGGACGTGCTGCTGGTCGACGACATCCAGTTCCTGGAGAACAAGGAAGGGACGCAGGAGGAGTTCTTCCACACCTTCAACACCCTGCACAACGCCAGCAAGCAGATCGTCATCTCCAGCGACCGCGCGCCCAAGCGCCTGGTGACGCTGGAGGACCGGCTGCGGAGCCGGTTCGAATGGGGCCTGCTGACCGACGTGCAGCCGCCGGAGCTGGAGACGCGCATCGCGATCCTGCGCAAGAAGGCGGTCCAGGAAGGGCTCAACGCGCCGCCGGAAGCGCTGGAGTACATCGCGAGCCGGATCTCCACCAACATCCGCGAGCTCGAGGGCGCGCTCATCCGGGTCACCGCCTTCGCCAGCCTCAACCGGCAGTCCGTCGACCTCCAGCTGGCCGAGATCGTGCTCAAGGACCTGATCCCGGAGGCGCAGGGGCCGGAGATCACCGCCGCGACCATCATGGGCCAGACGGCCTCCTACTTCGGGCTGTCAATCGACGACCTGTGCGGCACATCCCGGTCGCGGGTCCTGGTGACGGCCCGCCAGATCGCCATGTACCTGTGCCGTGAGCTGACCGACCTGTCGCTGCCGAAGATCGGTCAGCAGTTCGGCGGCCGCGACCACACCACGGTCATGCACGCCGAGCGCAAGATCCGCTCGCTCATGGCCGAGCGCCGCTCCATCTTCAACCAGGTCACCGAGCTCACCAACCGCATCAAGCAGCAGGCCCGGTCCGGATGAGCGACCACGTATCAGTAACGCCCGTCACAATCGGTACACACAGGCTGTGGATATCCCTGTGGACACCCTTGGGATGGCCGGCGGACAACGTGGGGGGGCCGGGGGGTAACGGCGCGGAAAACGGCTGGGGCGCCACCCCCGTCCACAGCCCATCCCCCGCCCGGCACCGGCCGCGCACAGGCCCTGTGGTTACCGGCACCGGCCGCAGGCTGGGCTATCGCCCGCTGTCCCCAGCATCCACCGTCCCTACGACGGCTACGTTCTTCTTTTCATCTTCAGCACAAAACCCCAGTAGGCATCCCGCGGCACGCCCGTGGCACCGCGCGCACCGCGCACACCACCTGGCCACGGCCCGGCACCGCCCGGCGCTGGCGAGCCAGCCGCGTCCCGCCGTCCCCGTCCTCGAGTAACAGGAGGCAGCTTCCGGTGAAGATCCAGGTAGAGCGCGACGCGCTCGCCGAGGCCGTCGCCTGGACCGCCCGCGGGCTCCCGGCACGCCCCGCCCTCCCGGTCCTGGCAGGCATGCGCCTGCAGGCGGGTGCCGAGCTCGCGCTGGCCAGCTTCGACTACGACGTGTCCGCCCAGGCCAGCATCCCGGTAGCCACCGAGGAGGAAGGCACCGTCCTGGTGTCGGGCCGGCTGCTCGCGGAGATCACCCGCAGCCTGCCCGCCCGTCCGGTGCAGATCTCGTCCGATGCCTCCCGGGCCACCCTGACCTGCGGCAGCACCACCTTTACGCTGCTCACGATGCCGGTCGAGGACTACCCCACGCTGCCGGAGATGCCGCCGGCGGCCGGCTCCGTCGGCAGCGATGCCTTCGCTACCGCGGTGAACCAGTCGGCGGCCGCGGCCGGGCGCGACGACACGCTGCCGGCGCTGACCGGCGTGCGGATCGAGATCGAGGGAGACACGCTCACCCTGGTGTCCACCGACCGCTACCGGCTCGCCGTGCGGGAACTGCGGTGGAACCCGGCCCGGCCGGACCTGGGCGCCTCGGTGCTCGTCCCCGCCCGGGCGCTGTCGGAGACCGCCCGGGCGCTCACCGCCGGGGCCGAGGTCTCGATCGCCCTGGCGCTGCCCGGGGAGGACGGCGCCGCCGGCGAGGGCATGATCGGGTTCGAGGGCGGCGGCCGCCGCACCACCACCCGCCTGCTCGGCGGCGACTTCCCCCGCTACCAGACGCTCCTGCCCAGCCACGTCAACGCGGTCGCCGAGCTGGCCACCGCACCCTTCGCGGAGGCGGTCAAGCGGGTCGCTCTGGTGGCCGAGCGCAACACCGCGGTCCGGCTCTCCTTCTCGGCCGGACAGCTGGTGCTGGAGGCGGGCACCGGGGACGAGGCCCAGGCGGTGGAGGTGCTCGACGCCGGGTACGAGGGGGACGATCTGCAGATCGCCTTCAACCCGACCTACCTGCTGGACGGGCTGACCGCCATCGACTCCGACACCGCGCGCATGTCCTTCACCGAGCCGGGCAAGCCCGCCCTCATCACCGGCAAGCCCGCGCCGGATGAGCAGCCGGACTACCGCTACCTGCTGATGCCCATCCGGCTCGGGGCCTGAGCCCGCCCGGGCAGGCACCCGCCGGCGGAGTGCGTCCCGGCGGCTGACCGCCCGCACCGGTAGCCTCCTTGGTGTGCACCTGACCCGTCTCGCCCTCACCGATTTCCGGTCCTACGCCGGGGTGGAGCTGAGCCTGGAACCCGGGGTGAGCACCTTCCTGGGCCCCAACGGGCAGGGCAAGACCAACCTGGTCGAGGCGGCGGCGTATGTCGCGACGCTCGGCTCGCACCGGGTGGCGACCGACGCGCCGCTGGTCCGCAGCGGCGCCGAGCGGGCCATCCTGCGCGCCGCGGTCACCTCCGGCGGCACCAGCAGCCTGGTGGAGATCGAGATCAACCCCGGCCGGGCGAACCGGGCCCGGCTCAACCGGTCGCCGGTGAGCAGGCCCCGCCAGGTGCTCGGGGTGCTGCGCACCGTGCTGTTCGCGCCCGAGGACCTGGCGCTGGTCAAGGGCGACCCGGAGCAGCGCCGCCGGTTCCTCGACGACCTGCTGGTCGCGAGCGCGCCGCGCTACGCCGGCGTCCGGGCCGACTACGAGCGGGTGCTCCGGCAGCGGACGGCGCTGCTGAAGTCGCTGCGGGGCCAGCCCGGACGGTCGGCCCGGCACGGCGCCCGGACGTACGCGCGCACCGGCGGCCAGCGCGATGCCGGGCACGACGGGGCCACCCAGGACGGGGCCACCCAGGACGGGGCCACCCAGGACGGGGCCACCCAGGACAGGGCCACCCAGAACGGGTCGGGCCAGGGCGGACCGGCCCGCGATGGCCTGGCCGACCCGGCGGCCAGGACGCTGGATGTCTGGGACGAGCACCTGGCCACGGCCGGGGCCGAGCTGCTGGCCGCCAGGATCGCCCTGACCGCCACGCTGCGACCGCTGGTGGCCCGGTCCTACAGTGCGGTGGCGGGCGGCGGGGCCGTGGCGGCCGGGATCAGCTACCGCCAGTCGCTGCGCAGCCGGGGCC
>Ga0335080_10009699_pt1 | contig 10072 bp, 8 predicted proteins | sample Lox_Sample_34_FD_206720 | JGI IMG/M metagenome (GOLD analysis project Ga0335080, IMG submission 206720) | Soil microbial communities from Loxahatchee National Wildlife Refuge, Florida, United States - Lox_Sample_3.4 | ecosystem: Environmental > Terrestrial > Soil > Wetlands | place: USA: Florida... | reverse complement strand
CACATCTTCAATGCGATAGATGTCATCCGCAATGGTGAAACAAACGCCAACCTTGTCGACGCGGGCCGGGCACAGGTCTTTGCCTTCATCGTATTTCTTGGCGCGAAGCGACGGGTGCAGCAGGTTGCCAGCGAGGAATCGGAGCTGCTTTTCAAAGGCTCGCTGCACATTCCTCGGAGCGTCCTTCAGTGCTTCGATCGCGCGATCCGAAAGGACGACCCTCATTGCGGCTCAAGCTGTTCTGCGCTTAACTGACTTTCTCGTCCGAACCTCTTTGCGAAGAAACCGGATCGCTTCATCCGCAGTTTCGAACGGTCCGTGGTAGGGACCTTTGGCGGCGTTGGCAAGACGTGCGTCAACCGCGCGTCGTTGCGCCGGTGTGTACTCGTCGTCAGCCGAAGGCAACGAAGGAATGATGTTGATGATGCCACCGGACACCTTGAATTCAGCCCGGTCACCGGTCTTGATGCCAGCGCGACGGCGTACCTGCGGCGGCACAGTCAGGACGGCCTTGGTTTTCACAGTTACGGTCATAGATGCTAGCTGAGAATTGCTTCTCTGAGCGAATGATAACAAATGGACAGAGCGTACACCTCTCTCTCATCGCTATACTGGCTGCAGAGGGAAATTGGGATGCGCTATCTGGCCGCAGTAGCCGCTACCGGCGTTCTTCTGACCGCCGCCGAAAACTGGCTCAAGGACGACTCGCTGGTGAGCTCCGTCGAACGCGAGGTCCGCAAGCTGCAACCCACGCGCGCCGAGAGGCGCTTCGACGAAATCGGCTGGGCGCCCGACCTGGCGTCGGCTGAAGCCGCGGCCGCGAAGTCTCACCGGCCGGTGTACCTCTTCACCTACGACGGAAAGATCGATACCGGCCGCTGTTGAGGCGGGGCCTTCGGGATGAGGGCGGGTCCGCTCTCCGACAGCAAAGCGATCGACTTGCTGAACCGGTACTTCGTGCCGGTCACCATGGCGAACGAAGCCGCCGACCCCTCGGGCGAGCGGGGGCGCATCATCGGCGAGTTCGCCGAAAAGAAGATGGGCATCGGGGACGTGCACGTGTACGTGATCGGCCCGGACCGCGCCGCCATCGGCGGGCTGGATATCGGCAGCGCGCTCGATAACGGGAAACACCTGGCCTTTCTGAGCGGCATCGTGGATCGCCTGCATACAACGCCGGGTGCGCCGGCGTTCGCTCCACACCCGCAGTCGGCGCCGCCACGAGTCGAGCCCGGAGCGCCGGCTATTCACCTGGTGTCCCGCAAGCTGACCGACAACAAGACGTGGAACGAATTTCCATCGGAGAACTGGCTGATGCTGAGCCGCGAGGAGTGGGACCGGATCCTGCCGCCGGCGGGCGCGGCGCTGCATGCCACGTGGCAGATACCGCAGCCGGTCGCAGTCAAGCTGGCGGAGTGGATCTATCCGCAGACCGAGGAGACGCATGCGGCCAATCGCAGCCGCGTGGAACTGGCCGACTTCCGCCTGACGCTGGTCGCGCTGGACGGCTCGCTCGGGCGGGCGCGCATCGATGCCCAGGTGCGGCTCACACACTCCTTCTACCCGGGACGCCCCAGCAACGAAACCGCCTCATCGCAGCTCGCCGGGTTCGCGGATTTCGACGTCACCGAGCGGCGGGTGCAGCGTCTAAGAATCGTGACCCGGAAGGCCGAGTATCAGGGCCTGCCGTTCGGCTGCTCGCTGGTATCGGTGTCGCGCGAGACCATTGAGGCGCAGCGCTGATCCGGGACGAGGATCGGTCGCATGAACATTTTCGGACTCATCGAAACGCTCTGGCAGGACGTCCGCTACGGGGCGCGCGTGCTGCGGAAGACGCCGGGCTTCACGATGGTGGCCATCCTGTCGCTGGCCCTGGGGATCGGCGCCACCACGGCGATCTTCAGTGTGGTCTACGGCGTCCTGGTCTCGCCCTATCCCTACGCGCGTCCCGGCGAAATCTGGGCGCCGCTGATTCGCGACGTGAAGCGGCCGCAGCAGAGCGGATTTTCCATGCACCAGGCGCGCGATTACGTGGAGATCAAGAAACTCCCGGCCTTCGCCGAGACCATGGCCACGCTGCCGGAGAACCGGCTGCTCACCGGCGATCGCCCGCCCGAGAGCTTTCAATCCATCTCGGTCACCGCCAACGGGTTTCAATTTCTGGGTGTGCCACCGGTTCTGGGGCGCACCATTCTGCCCTCGGACCTCAAGCCCGACGGCCAGCCGGAGCCGGTTGTGGTGCTCAGTTTCAAGGCTTGGCAGCGCCTCTTCGACGGCAGTACGGCTTGCCTGGGCAAGACGCTGCTGCTGAACGATCAGCCTTTCACGGTGATCGGGGTGATGCCGCCGCGGTTCGGGTGGTGGACGGACGAGGGCGGCTGGCTGGTTCTTCCCGAAGATTCCCGCGACCGGCGTATGGCCGCCGCGATTATGCGGCTGAAACCGGGCGTGACGCCGCAGGTGGCTGAGGCCCAACTGCAGGCGCTGCACCTGCGCCTGGCGCACGACCGTCCCGACGACTTTCCCAAGGCCGGATTCACCACCTCGCTGCAGAATTACCTAGACATTACCGCGGTCTCGAGCAGCATGAAGGCGAGCCTCCGGCTGCTGTTCGGCGCCGTGGGATTCCTGATGCTGATCGCGTGCGCCAACGTTGCCAACCTGCAACTCGCTCGCGGCACGGCGCGTGGCCACGAGATCGCGGTGCGGATGTCGGTCGGCGCCGGCCGCGCGCGCCTGTTCCGGCAATTGCTGACCGAGAGCCTCGTACTTTCGGCGGTGGGAGGAGCCGGGGGCGTGCTGCTCGGGTACGGCATCACAAGAGCGATCATCCTGCTGATTCCGGCCTACTATCTGCCCAACGAGGCGCGCATCGACGTGAATAACTGGGTATTACTCTTTTCTGCGTGCGTCTCGGTGGCCACGGGGATTGTTTTCGGCCTGGCGCCCGCGCTGAAATGCTCCCGGCCGCACCTGGTGGACGCTCTCAAAGACGCGGGCCGGACGTCATCCGGCAGCGGCAGCGGCAGCCGCACACGCCAGGTGCTGGTGGTGGCCGAGATCGCGCTCTCCGTGGTGCTGCTGATGGGCGCGAGCCTGGCCATCCGCGGGTTCCAGCACGTGCAGGGGCTCGATGCCGGGTTCCAGACCGATCATGTCCTGATGGTGGGCCTGCAACTCGCGCCCAAGCGGTACGCTACATACGAACAGCGCAACGGCTTTGCCGGGCGGGTTCTGGCAGCCGCCGCGGAACTGCCCGGGGTGCAGTCCGCGGCCATCGGCAATGGCGGGCTGCCGTTCGGCGGGCCGCGATCGGGCTATACGATCGAAGGCCAGCCGAAGGTCGAGTCGGAAACCATGATGCTCACCCTGACGAGTCCGGATTATCCGGGGACGATGGGAATCGCGCTCCGCGCGGGCCGCCTGATCACGCCGGCCGAGGTTGCCAATGCCGTGCCCGTGGCGCTGATCAACGAGACCGCGGGCAAACTGTGGCCGGCCGGCACAAGCCCAATCGGCGCGCGGGTGCGCCTCGACCTGTTAGAGAAGCCGCCCGGGGCCCTGCTTGTTCCGAAGGCCGCCGCGCCCGTGGTCACGGTAGTCGGCATCCTCGCGGATACGCGAAACGCGGGGCTGCGAAATCCACCGGTGCCTGGTGCTTACCTTCCCTACACGCTGGCGGCCCCTCCGGGCCGGACGCTCGCGCTGCGTACGCAGGGCCCGCCGATGCTGCTGCTCAACGCCCTGCGCGCGCGTGTCCGGGAGTTGGACAAGGACCAGCCCATCACGCGACCGCTGACGCTCGATGAAGTGCTCGGCTCAGAGACGGCGCAGCCCCGCTTCAACATGGCGTTATTCACGTTCTTCGGGATGCTCGGGCTGGCCCTGGCGGCGGTGGGCATTTACAGCATGCTCTCGTACGCGGTGGCCCGCCGCACGCACGAAATTGGCATCCGCATGGCCCTCGGGGCGAGCCAGGGCAGTGTGCTCGGCCTGATCGTGTCGATGGGCGGGAGGCTGGTATTCACCGGCCTTGCCATCGGCATTGCCGGCAGCCTGGCGCTGGCGCGCCTGCTGCGCAGCGAGGTCTTCGACGTTCCCGCGACCGATGCCGCCGCGCTCACAGGGGTCATTGGGATGCTCTGCGCCGCCGCGCTCGCGGCCTGCCTGCTTCCGGCGCGCCGGGCGGCAAAGCTCAATCCGACTTCCGCGCTGCGCCACGAGTAGAGGCAGCACCTTGCGGTGATTTGCCACGCTCGTCTCCGCTACAATTGTATTTAGTCCACTCCCCAGCCGAGGATCCCCGTGACAGGACACGAAACCAGACAGCGTTTTCTCGATTTCTTTGCCGCCCGCGGACACCGGATTGTCCGCAGCTCTTCGCTTGTCCCCGCGAACGATCCCACGCTGCTGTTCACCAACGCCGGCATGAACCAGTTCAAGGACGTCTTCCTCGGACTGGAAAAACGCGACTACTCCCGCGCCACGACCTCGCAGAAATGCGTGCGCGCGGGGGGCAAACACAACGACCTGGAAAACGTCGGCTACACGCGCCGCCATCACACGTTCTTCGAAATGCTGGGCAACTTCTCGTTCGGCGACTACTTCAAGGCCGACGCGATCGAGTTTGCCTGGGATCTGGTCACCCGGGAATACGGCCTCTCCAAAGACCGTTTGTACGTGACTGTTTTTCGGGAGGACGACGAGGCGGAGGAACTGTGGCAGAAGGTGGCCGGAGTGCCCAAGAGCCGAATCTTCCGCCTGGATGAGAAGGACAACTTCTGGCAGATGGGCGATACGGGTCCGTGCGGTCCGTGTTCGGAGATTCACTACGACCTGGGTCCCGAAGCTTCCGAGCCCGGCTGCGAGGGCGAAGTCTTCCCGAGCGATTGCGGCGGCCGCTACGTCGAAATCTGGAATCTCGTGTTCATGCAGTTCGATCGCGATGCCAGCGGCAAACTCACGCCGCTGCCGCGCCCGTCGATCGACACCGGCCTGGGCCTGGAGCGCACCGCCGCCGTGCTCCAGGGCAAGATTTCCAACTACGACACCGACCTCATCCGGCCGATCATCGATTTCGCCGCCGAGCGCTTCGGCGTCACGCCGGGCGCCGATCCGCGCGTCGACACCGTCCTGCGCATCGCCGCCGATCACGCCCGCGCCACGGCGTTCCTGGTCCACGACGGCGTGCTGCCCTCCAACGAAGGCCGGGGGTACGTGCTGCGCAAGATCATGCGCCGCGCCATGCGCAACGTGCGCATGATCGGCGTGAGCGACCCGTTCCTGTATCAACTCACCGGGTTCGTCGCCGATTGGATGAAGCCTGCGTATCCCGAGATGATGGAGAGCATCCAGCGAGTGGCCCGCGTGGTGAAGGACGAAGAGCACCGTTACGCCACCACGTTCCTTGTGGCCGAGAAGGTTTTCAACGACGCCATCAAGACGATTCAGGGCAACACCATCCCCGGCGGCATCTCGTTCAAGCTCTACGACACCTACGGGCTGGCGCTCGACGAGCAGGAGGACATGGCCCGCGAGCACGGCCTGGCGATCGACCGCACCGGTTTCGATGTCGAAATGGAGCAGCAGCGCGAGCGCGCCCGCGCGAGTTGGAAGGGCGCCGAAAAAAGCTCCGTGGTTCCCGCTTACCAGAAGCTGCTGGAGCAGGGCAAGACCAAGTTCCTGGGCTATACCGATCTGGAATCGGAATGCCGCGTGATCGGCCTGATTCGCGACCGTGAGCTGGTGGACCAGGTCCCCGCCGGCGTCAAGGCCGAGCTGGTTTTCGACCGGACGCCGTTCTATGCAGAAGCCGGCGGCCAGGTGGGCGATCACGGGGAGCTGTACAACGCCGCGGGGGACAAGGTGGCCGACGTCGAGACGGCTTTCCCGGGAGTGCCCGGCTTGACGGTGCACCGCATTTTCGCGCACGCTGCCATATCGACGGGCGACACGCTGCGAGCGGAAGTCGCCGCGCCCCTGCGCGCTGCCACGCGACGCAATCACACCGCGACGCACCTGTTGCACGCCGCGCTGCGCCAAGTGCTGGGCACGCACGTCAAGCAGGCCGGAAGCGTGGTCGATCCCGGCCGGCTGCGCTTCGACTTCACCCACTACGCGGCCATGGACCGTGCCGAAATCGAAGAGGTGGAGCGGCTGATGAACGCCGAGATTCTCAAGAACACCGAAGTCAACACCAATATTCTGCCGCTGGACCAGGCGATCGCGACGGGCGCCATGGCGCTGTTCGGCGAGAAGTACGGCGAGCAGGTGCGAGTAGTGACGGTGCCCGGCTTCAGCCGCGAGCTTTGCGGCGGAACCCACGTGGGCCGAACGGGCGATATCGGGGTCTGCAAGGTGGTTTACGAGGGCAGCATCTCCGCCGGAGTGCGACGGATCGAAGCCGTCACCGGCGAGGGTGCGCTGCGCCAGTACCAGGAATCGACGGACTCGCTGCGCCGCGTCGCCGACATCGTCAAGAGCGGTGAGCCGGAGTTGATCGAGCACGTAGAAAAACTGATCGCCCACCAGCGCGCGCTCGAAAAGCAGGTGGAACAGTTGAAGAGCAAGCTGGCGCATTCGGCCGCGGGATCGCTCGAGTCGCAGGCCCGTCCGGTGAACGGAGCCCGTGTGCTGGCCTCGCGGGTGGAGGGCATGGACCGCGCCCAGATGCGCGCGCTGGCGGATTCGCTGCGTAACAAGTGGCAATCGGCGGTAGTGGTGCTGGCTTCGGTGGAAGACGCCAATGTCTCCATCGTCGCCGCCGTGACCAAGGACCTGACGGCCAAGGTGCACGCGGGCAAGCTCGCCGGCGCCGTGGCACAGGCGGTGGGAGGCAAGGGCGGCGGCAGGCCCGATATGGCCGAGGCCGGCGGCAAGGATCCTTCGGGACTCGACGCCGCGCTGGACGCCGTCTACAAAGAGGTCGAGAGCAAGCTGTGACCGAAGCGTTTGACGCGCTGGTGATCGGCGCCGGACCGACAGGTCTTTCCTGCGGAATCGAGCTCCAAAAGCGCGGCGTGAAGACCGTCCTGATCGAAAAGGGATGCGTGGTCAACTCGATTTACCACTATCCGACGCACATGACGTTTTTCACCACACCGGAGCTACTTGAGATCGGGAACATCCCGATGACCAGCCTGAACGAGAAGCCGAATCGAACGGAGGCGTTGAAGTATTACCGGCGGGTCGCCGAACACTACCGTCTAAATATTCATCAGTACGAGAAGGTGGAGGGGATCGAGGGCGAGGACAACGCGTTTCGAGTGTTCACCAGCGACCGGCTGGGATGTCATCGGACTTATCACGCGCACAAAATTGTGATCGCCAGCGGGTACTATGACGTACCGAACATGCTAGGCGTTCCGGGAGAAGAGCTCGATAGAGTCCTGCATTACTACAAGGAGCCTCACCCGTACTATAACCACGATGTGGCGGTGATCGGCGCGAAGAACTCGGCCGCCATTGCCGCACTGGAGTTACATTGGACCGGCGCGCGTGTAACCCTGATTCACCGGGGTCCGGGTATCTCCGACCGCGTCAAATACTGGATCCGCCCTAACATCGAAAATCGTATCAAGACAGGCGAGATTCACGCGTACTTCAACTCGCGAGTTACGGGGATATACCCTAGTTCGATACGCGTGAAGACGCCGGAGGGCGAGATTTCGCTACAGAATGACTTTGTTTTCGCGCTGATCGGGTACCGGCCGGACCTGGAGTTTCTGAACTCCGCCGGCATCACCCTGGAGCCCGCAACCCAGCGGCCGCGCACGGATCCGGAGACGTTCGAGAGCCAGCGTGCCGGTATCTATCTGGCGGGAGTAATTGTCGCCGGTATGCATACTAACGAGATATTCATCGAAAACGGCCGTTTCCACGGAGAAGCCATCGCGGTTTCCATCGCGTCCCGTTTGTCCTGATTGGTACAAGACCTTACAAGATAGTGAAACTAGCGCGCGGAGGTACGAATCTAATCATGTGGGAGGCTCGCGATGCTTCAGACGCTGTTTGCCACTTTCTTCGGGTGTGCCCACCGCAGGACCACGTTCCCGATCACTCGCGGGCGCAAGTTGGGCGCCCACGCCGCGAACGCCGGCGCCAACGGCATGTATGTGGTTTGTCTCGACTGCGGCAAGGAATTCGCCTACGACTGGAGATCGATGAGAATCGGAGAACCGGTCGAAGTGGCGCCGCCCGCCGCGGTGGAACCCGCTTTTCGCTAAGGCGTGATCGACCCGAGGATCACGGGCCGGCTTGCACCGGTTGCCGAGGGCAGGTTGGACGCTTTCCGCTTCCAGGTTTCGTGAGCCAGCACGGCGAATGCGATCGCTTCTTTCGCGTCGGCATCAATCCCATAATCGGTTGAACTGGAGATTGCCACACCCGGTAGAAATCCGGCCAGGTGTGCTATGATCCGCGGGTTGTGTACGCCGCCTCCCGAGGCAATCAGCTCGTCCGGGCGCCCCACGGCTATCGCGATTGTCGCCGCGGTCAGCACTGTCGCCGTTGCGATCAGGTCCGGCAGCGGGAGACCGGTAGCCTTCAGACGGGCGATGAACTCGGCTCCATACTGCTCCCGCCCGGCGCTTTTCGGCGGCTTGCGGCGGTAATATGGATCGCGAAGGAGATCGTCCAGCAGGGCGGTATTGACGTTGCCCGAAGCGGCGAGCCTGCCGTCGAGATCGCAGCGAAGGCCGGCCTCGCGTGCCAGTCCGTCGATCACCATGTTGCCCGGGCCGGTGTCGAAGGCGACTACTTCTTCGGCCGTGCAGCCCCCGGGGAGAAGCGTGACATTGCCGATTCCGCCGATATTGAGGGCGACCCGGCTGCGCTTGGGATGCCGGAACAGCAGGTAGTCCAAGTAGGGCACGAGCGGCGCGCCTTGTCCGCCGGCGGCGATGTCGCGCGCACGGAAATTCGAGACCACCGGTACGCCGGTGCGCTCCGCCAGCACGGCCGGCTCGCCAATCTGCATGGTGTTCGAGCGGCCTTCGTGGTAGATGGTCTGGCCGTGGCAGCCGATCAGCTCGACGGCCCCGAACTTGCGGACAGCGCGCTGCACGGCTTTCGCGTAGAGCTCGGCGAGCTGGTAGTTCAGGCGCGAAACGGCGGCGGTGTGGGTATCGGTGTTGGAGACGGCGAGGATCGCTTCGCGCACGGAGGCGGAGTACGGGGTTTCGGTGAAGCCTATGGTCTGGGCGCGACGGCCACGGATCTCGACGATGGCCACGTCAATGCCGTCGAGTGAAGTACCGCTCATGATGCCTGCGACTCGCATACTTACCCCCGGAACGCGCCTGCGGCGCGGGGCAGGCCAGGAGGCCTACCCTACTAACGCTTCAACTCCTTTTGCAGCTCACTTAATAGTTGCAGAGCTTCGATCGGGCGGAGTTCATCAACATTTAACTCACGGATTCGCTCAGCGATTCCGTAGCCTAGCGGCTCGAAAAGCTGGATCTGCATCGGTCCCTGGTCGGGAGCTTTGGCCAGTTCTTCCGTGACTTCGTGCTCGGTGCGCTCGTGCAGCTTGAGCACGTCGCGGGCGCGCTCGATCACGCTCAGCGGCAGCCCCGCCAGGCGCGCCACTTCGATTCCGTAACTGCGGTCGGCCTTGCCCGGCTCTACCTTCCGCAAGAAGATGATGTGATCGCCGGCCTCTTTAACGCTCACCATCAGGTTGCGCACGCCGGTGAGCTGTTCGGCCAGTTCCGTGAGCTCGTGGTAGTGAGTGGCGAAGAGCGTTTTGGCGCGCGTCCGCGTGTGAATGTGCTCCACGACCGCCCAGGCCAGCGCGAGGCCGTCGTAGGTGGCCGTGCCGCGGCCGATCTCGTCGAGCACGATAAAACTGCGCGGGGTCGCCGTATTGAGGATCACCGCGGTCTCGGTCATCTCCACCATGAAGGTGGAGCGTCCGCGGGCGAGGTTGTCGCTGGCGCCGATGCGGGTGAAGATGCGGTCGATGACAGGCAGGCTGGCCGATTCCGCGGGCACGAAGGATCCCGTCTGCGCCATGAGCGCGATGAGCGCCGCCTGCCGCAGGTAGGTGCTTTTGCCGCCCATGTTGGGTCCG
>Ga0335080_10009698_pt1 | contig 10072 bp, 9 predicted proteins | sample Lox_Sample_34_FD_206720 | JGI IMG/M metagenome (GOLD analysis project Ga0335080, IMG submission 206720) | Soil microbial communities from Loxahatchee National Wildlife Refuge, Florida, United States - Lox_Sample_3.4 | ecosystem: Environmental > Terrestrial > Soil > Wetlands | place: USA: Florida... | reverse complement strand
GCCCACCTCCGCCGACAAGGGTCCAGGTGCTCGAGACCGGGAGCGGCCTCGAAGCCCTCTCGCTCCTGCGTCGCGGCGCGGTCGACATCGCGCTGGTCGATGCCGTGCTCCCCGAGATCGATGGAATCGAGCTAGTCCGTCGCGTCCGCCGGGAGTCGATCGTGCCGATCATCATGCTGACCGCCCGTGGCCGCGAGGCCTCTCGCATCGCCGGGCTCGACGCGGGCGCCGACGACTACCTGGCGCGGCCGGTCTCGCTGGCCGACCGCCAGGGTGCGGGCTCAGCCCGGTCGCGCGCGTGGGTTCGTGACCGAGGAGACAGTGCTGCGGACCGGCGACGTCGAGCTCGATCTGGGGGCGCGGCGCTGCACGATCGAGGGGCGCGAGGTGGGCCTGACCCGCCGCGAGTTCGACCTGCTCGGCGCGCTGCTGCGCTACCCCGGCCGGATCCACACGCGTGAGCAGCTCCTGGGACTCGTGTGGGCCGCCGACCACATCACGCCGAAGACCGTCGACGTCCACGTGGCGGCGCTTCGGCGAAAGCTGGGCCCGGCAGTCAGCATCGCGACGCTTCGGGGCATCGGCTACCGGCTCGACCCGGCGGCGGCTACCGGGCTGCGGGCAGGGGCGTGACCGCCGGGGTGGCGGCCGGTTCTTTGACCGCAACGCGCTCGACGTCGTCGAGCGTCGGTGCGCGGCCGCGCAGAGGCTGTGCCGCGGGGTTCGCCGTGACGGCGGCGCGAAGCAGGTCCAGATGACGCGGGACGACCTGCGGGTCGATGTGCGCGAACGCGGTCGCGGTCTCGCAGACCCCCTTGAGCAGCATCAGCACGTCCATCGCGCCGATGTCCGGGCGCACCGCGCCCGCGTCCTGGGCCCGCGCCAGCAGGTCCCCGAGCGCCCCGACGACGCCCGCGTGGGCCGCTCGAATCTCGTCGTTGGCGAGCCACGCATCCGCGACCGCCTCGAACAGCGCGCGGTCGAGCTGCTGGCGGCCGGCGATCTCGGCGAGGAACTCGAATAGCGCCTCGCCGGGATCGGGAGCGTCGAGCAGCGCCCGTCCCCGGTCGACCGCCTCGCCCATCCGCTCGACCACGATCGCCGCGATCAGGTCCTCCTTGGACGGGAAGTTCCGGAACAGCGTGCCACGGCCGACCCCGGCCCGCTCGGCGATCTCGGCGACGCCGACGTCGAGCCCTCGTTCACGGAACAGTTCCTGCGCGGCGTCGAGCAAACTGCGCCGATTGCGCTCGGCGTCGGCACGAAGGGTCCGCTCCCCTGGAAGCATCGCCATAGATTGTCCTATGCCGCGGTGGCGGAAGGCGCCAGCTCGAGGTTGATGCTCTCGAGGTCGCGACGTCTCACGGTGACCGCGAGGATCACCGCGCCGGCGGCGAGCATCGCAGCGGCCGCGATGAACGCGACATGGTAGCCCGACACCTTCGCGGCGTTGGTCGCGGCCGTCGACACGCTGCCGTTTACGTCGCCCAGGATGCTCGAGGTCTTGCTCGCGGCGAGCGTCGACAGGATCGCCAGGCCGAGTGAACCGCCGACCTGCTGCGCGGTGTTGAACAGGCCCGATGCCAGGCCTGCGTCGTTCTCGCTGACGCCACCGGTTGCCATCAGCGTGATCGGCACGAACACGAGCCCCATGCCGATGCTCATCGGCAGCAGGCCGGGGAGCAGATTCCCGGCGTACGTGCCGTGCACCGGCACCTGCGAGAGCACGACCAGGCCGATCGTCGCCAGCACGATCCCGAACAAGGCGAGGTTGCGAACGCCGGCGCGCTTTACCAGCGGCTGCGCGATTCCGGCGCCCACCACGATCCCGCCCGTCACCGGCAGGAACGCCAGGCCGGCATGGAGCGGGCTGTAGCCGAGGATCTGCTGCACGTACAGCGAGGCGAAGAAGAACATTCCGAACAGGCCCGACGCGACGAGCAGCAGCACGATGTCCGCAACGGCCAGCGTCTTGACGCGGAAGATGCTGAGGCGGATCAGCGGGGCGACGCTCCGTCCCTCGATCGCGACGAACGACGCGAGCAGCACCAGGGCGGCGGCGATGAGCCCGATCGTGCGCGCCGAGCCCCAGCCGAACGACTGGGCCTTGACGATCGCGTACACGAGCACGACCAGGCCGGCCGTGACGGTGACCGCACCGGCGAGGTCGAACGTGCGGTGCTGGAGGTCCGCCCGCGACTCCGGGACGTAGCGCAGCGTGGCGAGCAGGGTGACGATCCCCACCGGGACGTTCACGATGAAGATCCACTCCCACGACGCGAGCTGCGTGAGCGCGCCACCGAGCACCAGTCCGACCGCGCCCCCGCCCGCGGCGATAGCGCTCCACACTCCGAGCGCCTTCGTGCGTTCGCTCGAGTCGGTGAACGTGGTGGTGATGATCGAAAGTGCGGCGGGGGAGAGGAGCGCGCCACCGAGGCCCTGGAGCCCGCGGCCGACGATCAGCATCTCCGACGATTGCGCGAGCCCGTTGAGCAACGACGCGGCCGAGAACAGCGCGGTGCCGACGATGAACAGGCGTTTGCGGCCGAGGAGGTCGCCAGCGCGCCCACCGAGCAGCAGGAACCCGCCGAAGACCAGCGTGTAGGCGTTGACGACCCACTGCAGGCTCGAAGGCGAGAAGTGCAGGCCCTTCTGGATCGAGGGCAGTGCCACGTTGACGACGGTGGCGTCGAGCACGACCATGAACTGCGCGAGGCAGGCGATCACGAGGACCAGCCAGCGGTTCGAGACCCGGCTGGCGTGCTCTTGAACCTGCGGGGTCGGCGCCTCGTTCTGGGTGAGGCTCTGGGTCTGGCTCTCAGCGCGGTCAGAGCTCGCTGCGCGGTCCGAAGGCGGAGGCGAGGTCAGGTCCGGGCGCCCGTTCGAGCGGCCGGCGGACGCGGTCTCGGTCATCAATGGACTCCCTGTCGGCGTGGTAATCTGGACTGCACGGTCCGCTTAGGCTACCACAAGCGGACCGACCGGTCCGTTTTCGTGGCTTTGGGCCCTGTTTGCCGGGGGTTTTGTGGAGGTTCTGGGGCCGGGGCGGTCTCTTACACAGGTCCTACGCTCGGCTGACGCTTCTCTTTCGCGCGGTGGGAAGCATGAACTCACGCCCTACGAAAGAGAGAGACCCAAATGACCACCGCCCTCATCGTCTTCCTGAATGTGTTCTTCATCGCGTTCGTCCTCGTGACGGTCCTCGGGACCCTGGCCTGGGGGATCGCCTCCGACAGGACGGTCACGGCCTCGATCGCCGAGCAGCGCGCACGCCTGCGGGCCGCGTTGCACCGTCGCGCGCCGCGCGAGGCCGCGCCGGCGCGCCGCCAGCCGCGCCGCGCTCTCGATCTCGGCGCATAAGCAGCTGCTGTAGGTGGTTGTTTCGGTCGGGCCGCCGCGCCTTCGGGTGTGGCGGCCCTTTTTTGTGGTGGGGAGCGGGCAGCACGACGAACGACGGGCATCTGGGGAGAGGTGGAGGCGGTCGCCGGCGCGGGACGGGGATCCGGCCCGCGCACCGTGCCCAACCTGCCATTCGAGCCTGATTCGGTGAACCGTGGCATTCCGCGCCGCGGAACCTGTACAGCACGACAATCGCCCGGCTCCAGCCGAGCCTTGCCGGGTTACGCGCGACTATCGTGCCCAACCCGCAAGGTCGCGCTCGTCCGGCCCGGTGTCGCGTTGTGGCGGTCGCGGGCGCACCCGCCACCCTCTCCAGATGCCCGCCGTTCGCGACGCCACCGCTGGCGCCACCGAGCCGTAACAGCGCTGCGCTGGACCGCCGTCTCCCCGCTACCATCAGTGCCGTTCGGAACAAGAAATGAGAACGAGAAGGACTCCGCCGACCGAAGGGCGGGGTGGAAGGGAATTGAATATGAGTGACGCCGTGACGCGCGTGTCCGTGGAGATCGAAGGTAGGGAGATCTCGTTCGAGACCGGCAAACTGGCCAAGCAGGCCTCCGGCGCCGTAGTCGTCCGTGCGGGCGACACCATGGTCCTATGTACCGCCACCGCCGGCAATCTGCGCGACGTGGACTTTCTGCCGCTGACGGTCGACGTCGAGGAGCGGATGTATGCCGCCGGCAAGATCCCCGGCAGCTTCTTCAAGCGTGAAGGCCGCGCCGGCGAGAAGGCGACGCTGACGGCGCGTCTGATCGACCGTCCGATTCGGCCGCTGTTCCCCAAGGGGTGGCGGTATGAGACCCAGCTGGTCGCGCTGCCGATCAGCGTCGACCATGTGAACCCTTACGACATCCTCGCGATGAACGGTGCGTCCGCCGCGCTGATGGTCTCCGACATCCCGTTCCCGACGCCGGTCGGCGCGGTGCGGATCGGCAAGATCGACGGCAACTTCGTCGTGAACCCCAACGAGGAGGACCTGGTCGACAACACCGACCTCGACCTGATCGTGGCCGGGACCGACGAGGCCATCCTGATGGTCGAGGCCGGCGCCAACGAGATCCCCGAGGCGGAGATCCTCGACGCGCTCGATATCGCCCACGGCGAGATCAAGAAGCTCTGCGCGCTCCAGCGCGAGCTCGCTGAGAAGGCCGGCAAGGAGAAGACGGTCGTCGAGATCCCCGAGGTCAGCGCCGACCTCTACGAGCAGATCAAGGCCTCGCACGGCGAGGCGCTCGACTCCGCCACCCAGGTCGTCGACAAGCTCGAGCGCCAGGACGCGTGCAAGGTAGTGGAGGAGCAGGTGATCGCGCAGTACTCGGGCGATCCCGAGGCCGAGACCTACGCCGAGTACCGTGCAAACGCTCAGCGGGCGTTCGACAAGCTCGAGAAGACGCTGATCCGGGAGCGGATCGCGGTCCAGAAGAAGCGTCCCGACGGCCGCACATCGGACGAGATCCGCCCGATCTCGATCGAGGTGGGCGTGAGTCCCCGGGCCCACGGCTCCGCGCTGTTCACGCGCGGTCAGACCCAGGCCCTCAGCGTGGTCGCCCTCGGCACCACCCGCGAGGAGATGCGCCTCGACACGCTCGGCCTCGAGACGGCCAAGAGGTACTTCCACCACTACAACTTCCCCGGCTTCTCGGTCGGGGAGGCGGGCCCGATGCGCGGACCCAAGCGTCGTGACATCGGCCACGGCGCGCTCGCCGAGCGCGCGCTGGTCCCGATGATCCCGAGCCAGGAGGAGTTCCCGTACACGATTCGCGTCGTGTCGGACATCCTCGAGTCCAACGGCTCGAGCTCGATGGCCTCCGTCTGCGGCTCGTCGCTGAGTCTCATGGACGCCGGCGTGCCGCTGCCAAGGCCCGTTGCCGGCATCGCGATGGGCCTGATCAAGGAGGGTGACGACTACATCATCCTCACCGACATCGCCGGAGTCGAGGACCACCTCGGCGACATGGACTTCAAGGTCGCCGGTACCGACAACGGCATCACCGCGCTCCAGATGGACATCAAGATCACGGGCGTCACGTTCGAGATCATGCGCGACGCGCTGACGCAGGCGAAGTCCGCCCGGACGTTCATCCTCGGCGAGATGGCCAAGGTCATCGACGCTCCCCGCGCGGAGCTCTCCAAGTACGCGCCGGGCATCGCCTCGGTCCAGATCGACCCGGAGAAGATCGGCCTGCTCATCGGCAAGGGCGGCGAGACGATCCGGGCGCTCCAGGAGGAGTACGAGTCCCAGATCGACGTCAACGACGAGGGCATGGTGCTGGTGTACGCCGCCGACCGCGAGCGGGGCGACGCGCTGGTCGACCGGATCCGGTCGATGACCAAGGAGGTCGAGGTCGGCGACGAGTTCACCGGCAAGGTCGTCAAGACGACCGCGTTCGGCGCGTTCGTAGAGCTCGCCAAGGGCACCGACGGACTGCTCCACATCTCGAACATCGCGCCCGGTCGCAGGATCGCCTCGGTCGAGGAGGTCATCAACAAGGGCGACGAGGTGGACGTGAGGGTGGTCGAGGTCGACCGCGAGCGCGGCCGGATCGGCCTGCGCCTGGCCGACGATCCGGAGATCGCGGGCAAGAGCGTCGAGGAGCTCGCCTCCGTCGGCACCGGCGACAACGGTCCGCCGCGCGGCGACCGCGGTGGCCGCGGGCGTGATGGCCGCGACCGCGGCCGTGGCCCGCGCGACCGTGACCGCGACCGTCCACGCGACGGCGACCGGCCACGTGACGGCGATCGTGGTCGCGTGCGCGACCGCGATCCCGAGCGCCGCTAGAAGCGCCGGCAGTGCTCCAACAGCACAAGCTGACCACGCTCGACTCGGGCGTACGGGTCGTGACCGAGGCAATGCCCTCGGTCCGATCCGTCTCGGTCGGGTTCTGGATCGGGACCGGCTCCCGCACCGAGGACAACGCCCACGCTGGGCTCTCGCATCTCCTCGAGCATCTCCTGTTCAAGGGCACCGCGAAGTACGGCTCGCTCGAGATCGACCAGATATTCGACGGGATGGGCGCCGAGCTGAATGCCGGCACCGGCAAGGAGACGACCTCGGTCTATGCGCGGGTGATCGACGAGCACGTGCCCGAGGCGTTCGACGTGATGGCCGACATGGTGTTCCGCCCGACGCTCACCGACATCGACTCCGAGCGCGCGGTGATCCTCGAGGAGATCGCGATGTACGAGGACGACCCGCAGGAGAAGGTCTTCGACCTGCTCGGCGAGGCGGTGTTCGGCGAGCATCCGCTCGGCCGCGCGATCATCGGGCGGGCGTCGGTGATCGCCCGGACCCCGCCAGAGGAGATCGCCCGCTTCCACGCCGACCGCTACGGGCCTCGGAACGTCGTGATCGCGGCCGCCGGCGCGGTCGACCACGACGCGTTCGTCGAGCTCGCCGCGAAATCGATCGCGGAGCGGACCGGCCATCCCGTGCCGCCCGCCCCGGGGGCGCCGGCCGGCATGGCTGCCCGCCGCCGGTTCGAGCGCAAGGACACCGAGCAATACCACGTGTGTCTTGGCGGCTCCGGCCTGGCCCGGCACGACGAACGCCGGTTCGCGCTGCGTGTCCTCGACAACGTGTTCGGAGGCACCTCGTCTTCGCGGCTGTTCCAGGAGGTCCGCGAGCGCCGCGGCCTGGCCTACGCGGTGTACTCGTTCACGAGCGCCTATCAGGACACCGGCCAGGTTGGGCTGTACATCGGGACGAGACCCGACAACGTCGCCGACGGCCTCGCCGTGGTCGGGGCCGAGCTCGATCGCCTGCGTGAAGAGCCGGCCACGCCTGAGGAGCTCGACCGTGCCAAGGAGAACCTGAAAGGCAGGGTCGTGCTCGCGCTCGAGTCGACGGGCGCCCGGATGAACCGGCTGGGGTCCGAGATTCTCGCCGGGATGCCGCTGCTCTCGCTCGATGAGACCGTCGAGCGGATCGACTCCGTGACGCTCGAGGATCTCGCCGGGCTCGTCGATGAGCTGTGGTCGCCGGACCGCCTGTCCGCGGCCGGCATCGGCCCCGACGAGGAGCGCTTCGACGAGGCGCTGGCCGCGATCGGGCCCGCGCTCGTGGGGACTTAGGTGCCCGGGAGCATCCGGGTCGCGGTCGCCGGCGCCGCCGGGCGGATGGGACAGACGGTCTGCAAGGCCGTGGAGGCGGCACCGGATATGGAGCTCACCGGGCGCGCAGACCCCGCGCTGAACACGCCGCTCGCGGCGGTGCTCGACGACGCCGATGTGCTCGTCGACTTCACGATCCCGAGCAGCGCTGTCGCCAACGCGCGCGAAGCCATCGGCTCCGGCGTACACGTCGTGATCGGCACGACCGGGTTCGACCCGGCCGAACTCAGCGACCTGGGCAATGCCAAGGCCAATGTGTTCGTCGCGCCGAACTTCGCGATCGGCGCCGTGCTGATGATGCAGTTCGCCGCGCAGGCGGCCAAGCACATGGCGAGCGCCGAGATCATCGAGCTTCACCACAACACCAAGGTCGACGCGCCGAGCGGCACCGCCGCCCGGACCGCCGCCCTGATGGCCGCGGCCTCGCAAAGCGGAGCAACCCCACCGATTCATTCGGTTCGTCTCCCGGGGCTCGTCGCCCACCAGGAGGTGATCCTTGGCGACGTCGGCCAGACGCTGACGATCCGCCACGACTCGACCGACCGCGAATCGTTCATGCCCGGCGTGCTGCTCGCCGTCCGCAAGGTCGGCGACCTGACCGAGTCGCCGGCGGTCGGGCTTGAACGGCTGCTCGGACTGACCAGCTAAGACGACGCGCGGGGTCCGGCGAGTACAGCCTGCACGACGGCGTAGTACCAACTCGCGACCTCGTCCCGCGCAACCTCGGGATGGTCGAGCCACCAGTTCGCCAGCGACTCGCCGGCACCGACGAGCGCGTGGGCGATCGCGTCGTCCGCCGGCGCTGTGAACCCTAGCGAGGGGTCGTCGATCATCCGGCGGATCGTCTGTGCGATGCGCTCACGCAACCCCGCGACCTGCTCGGCGAACGGCTTAGTCGACCCGACCTCGCGGAACAGCACCTTCCATCCGTCGCCGTGCTCCTCGACGAACGCCAGGAACTCCGTGATCCGCGCCCGCAATACGGACGCCGGCCGATCATCGGACGGGCTGGCGCGCACGAGCCGGTCGAGCAGATCGGCGCCCGCGCGCTCGATGTAGGCCTGATACAGCCTCTCCTTGGAATCGAAGTAGGCGTAGACCATCGGCTTCGATACGCCGGCCAGATCGGCGATCTGGTCCATTGACGCCGAGTGATAGCCGGCGCGCGCGAATATTTGCCCCGCGACGTCGAGGATCAGCTGTTCCCGCCGCTCCCGGGGCATCCCGCGCGTGCCGCTCCGCCGGCGTGACCGTGGTTCTGTCGCGGATTTTTGTGCCAAGGACGGTTAGGAAGGTACCGATGCGGATATTACTCATGAGTAGATGCCCGAAAAAGGTGCCCCTCCAAACGTCCACCCGGTCCAGCGCCGCGTACTGAAGGCGCTCGGGTCGCTGAGCTCCCCGCTGCTGCCCGACGACTACCTCGAGCTCGTCAACCCCCTGTGGTCGACCCGGGAGCTCCGCGGGCGGATCCAGGAGGTCAGGCACGAGACCTCGCAGGCGGCGACGATCCTGATCAAGCCGGGCTATCGCTGGCCGGGACACAAACCCGGCCAGTACATACGGATCGGGGTCGATATCGACGGTGTGCGGCACTGGCGTGCGTACTCGCTGACCTCTGACCCGTACCGCGAGGACGGCCTGATCAGCATCACGCCCAAGCGTGTCGACGAGGGCAAGGTGTCGCCGTACCTGGTCGGCAAGGCCAAGCCGGGCACGATCGTGTCGCTGTCGAAGATCGAGGGCGAGTTCGTACTGCCCGATGTGCCGCCCGCAAAGCTGCTGTTCGTGAGCGCCGGGAGTGGGATCACGCCGATCATGAGCATGCTCCGCCACCTCGACCACTCCGAGGAGATGCCCGACGTGGTCGTGCTGCACTCCGCGCGCGAGCCCGACGAGGTGATCTTCGGCGACGACCTCCGCGGCCTCGCGGAGAGGTACGACCGCTTCCGCCTACACGAGCAGCTCACGCGCAAGAACGGCCGGATCGGCCCGCAGGACCTCGACCGGCTGTGTCCGGACTGGCGCGAGCGCGAGGCCTACGTCTCCGGGCCCAACGACATGCTCGACGCGTTCACCGAGCACTTCGAGTCGGGCGCCGACTGCGACCGGCTGCACATGGAGCGCTTCCAGCCCAAGCTCGGGCTCGGGCAGGCCGGCGAGGGTGAGGGCGGCACGATCAAGTTCTGCGTATCCGAGTGCGAAGCCGAGTCCGACGGGAGCGTGCCGATCCTAGTCGCCGGCGAGGAGGCGGGCCTCGAGCTGCCGTTCGGCTGCCGCGAGGGCATCTGCCACACGTGTGTCGGCGAGCTCCGCAGCGGCCAGGTTCGCGACTTGCGGACCGGGAAGGTCTACGGCCAGGAGGGCGAGGTCATCCGGATCTGCATCAGCGCGCCCGAGGGACCCGTAGAGATCGACTTGTAAACGGAAACGACGAGGGAGTGCCACATGGCGACCGCGACCCACAACGGCCACCGGACGAACGGCCACGCCACGATCGACGAACCGAAGAACCCGCTTCAACGCCTGACGCCCGAGCAGATCGAGGCGATCGGGCGCGAGT
>Ga0335080_10009697_pt1 | contig 10073 bp, 6 predicted proteins | sample Lox_Sample_34_FD_206720 | JGI IMG/M metagenome (GOLD analysis project Ga0335080, IMG submission 206720) | Soil microbial communities from Loxahatchee National Wildlife Refuge, Florida, United States - Lox_Sample_3.4 | ecosystem: Environmental > Terrestrial > Soil > Wetlands | place: USA: Florida... | reverse complement strand
GGCCCGCCGAGCTTAAGTTTCGGATCGACTTTGTGGAGCGCCGCGGCGAATTGCAAGTACAACTCCGCATTGTCCTCGGGAATCATGAAAGCGCCGTCGGGCTCCTCGCCCATCTCGACATAGCTGACGAGATAGCCGCGCTTCTCGATGTAGGCAAGTTCCGCAGCCGCGTCCTCGGGATTGGCGTAGATCAAGGCGATGGGAATCATCGCGGGAAGATGATTGGTGTAGCCGCTGGTGAAGAACAGATCGAATCCAGTTTGAATTCGCGAAGAGATGATGTCTTTCTCGGTGTGCCAGGGGTCGGCGGAGGACGCCTGGGTAAGAGTTTGAGCCTGACTGGGCGTGTGTTTGACGATATCGACGAATTGGCCGAGAGAATTGAAGGTTCCGAGGGAGAGTTCGCTGATGGCATAGCCCACGCAATTGCGGATATCGTCGCTGCCATGAGTGTCGCAGGTGTTGGAACTTTCGGTCATCCAGATGCGCAAAAATTTCGCGGTGATGGGTTTGTCTGAGAGCTGCAGCACCTGGCTGCCGCCCTTGCCGCCAGCGACCTCGCCTTGCGGAAAGTCTTTCCATGCGCCGGCCGCTTGCTTGTTCAGGGCGTCTTCCCGTCCGGTCCAATACTGAACAACGTATTTCGTGGCGTACGGATTCGCCCAGTCAATGCGAATGGCGTCGATGTCTTGCGGGGTTCCGAATTCGATCACGACCCACTGCGGGTGAGCGGAATCGGGTTCGCCGGTGAATTTCTGAGTGAGGTACGGATTGCTTTTCCAGTAGGTGGAGGGATCGCCGTCGGTCATCCGAGAGAATTCGCTTTGCCCGGCGTCGCTACGAGTAGTGCCGCGATGCGGCAAGTGGTAGCCGAAGGACTGGCGGAGTTCGTTTTTGGGAATCGCGCTGCCGATGAAGTAGCCGCTCTTCTCTTTTTCGTTGCTCCACTTGCCGTCGGGATTCCAGTGCCAGGCAGAGTAGGTGAGTTCGGTGTTCTGGCGGTAGGTAATTGGTCCCCATCCTGCGGACAGTCCTTCCTTAATAATTGGCTCGGTGTAGACCTTGTCGAAATCTTTGGCTGGCAAAATGTCCATGGAGGTGCCCATGGATTTGTCCGGGTCGAATTTCAGGGCGTGCGATGGAGTGATGTCGATATGAAGGGTTTGCGCCCAAGATTGCGATCCCGATGCGATGCTCAAGAATGTCCATGTTGCGACCATGGTCCAGACGCGCAACCGGGCAAATGAGAGGGCTTTCATGATAATCTCCTGAATGTTTCGCCGCTATTATAACGATTTAAATCGCTTTTTTGAGAACTGGCAATAAAAAACGGGCACGATGTATCGTGCCCCTATGATTGAAGATCCCGACGACAGCCGTAGTTCCGAGATAACATGTAGTGGCATTGATTTGATGGACGGAGAATGCTGCATGTCTACGTTTGGATTGATTGAGTACAACGAGGCTAGTCCCGAGGTTCGCGCGGTTTACGACGATATTCTGGCGACGCGCAAGACGGATTACGTCAACAATTTTTGGAAGGCGATTGCGCATGATCCCGCACTGCTGAAGCGCACTTGGGAAGACCTGAAGGCGATTATGGGGCCCGGAGCACTCGATCCGCTGACGAAAGAACTGCTGTATATCGCGGTGAGCGTTACGAACAATTGCCACTACTGCATTGCTTCGCATACGGCATCGGCGTTCGCCAAGGGCATGACGGCGGAAATGTTCAAGGAACTGCAGGCCGTGATTGGGATGGCGAATGAAACCAACAAGCTCGTCACTGGGTATCAAGTAGCGGTGGATGCGCGATTCCAGCCGTTGAATACGCAAAAGAGGTAGTCAGAGCCTTAGTTGGCCGGGCGGGCACGATTTATCGTTTCGCTACGCCGGAGAGCTCACCGAGGAAGGCGTATCAAGTGCGGCACATCTATCGGCTTTGTTTCCATGGTAGTACCTGAGTACTATAGCTGACCCTTCCCACCGCCCCCACCATGTAAAGGTAAGCGAGAAACCCCGACTCGTGCGGGGAGTTCTCCGCTTCAATCCCTCTCTGAGTGGGTACTCTATGGCACCTATTTTGAAAGAAGCCGACACGCCTTCCGCCACGACAACCGCAACAACACCGGCCTCGCCCGCCTCGAAGTCTCCCAACGAAACACCCACTCGGCCGCAACCAGTGCCACTCGAGATCCCAGTGACGGTCAACGGCGCACGTACCGTGGAAGGCTCTGACAAGCGCGAACCATTTTCGGAGACCACGTTCACTGTTCTCGTTTTCCCGCATGGGGCCGTGATTCGAATTGCCACCCCACTCGCACCTGGTCAATTGGTTTTCCTCACGAATGAGAAGACGAAGAAGGAAGTGGTCTGCCAAGTCTTGAAGTCGAAAACGGGGGGATCAGCCAGCGGCTACGTGGAGCTGCAGTTTACGGAACCTGCGCCGGCGTTTTGGGGATTGCGGCTGCCGGGTGCCGTGCCACCTCCGTCCACGACTGCGCCGGCCGTGCCCCGTCCGGCGGCGACAGTTCCGCCGCCATCTGTGAAACCAGTTACACCAGCGGTGACGCCAGCAGCGCAGATTCCGACGTCACCGATACCGGCGGTCGCACCACCTCCTCCGCCCGTGCCGACGGTTCACACAGCCCCGCCGCAGTTGGCGACACCGGTCGCTCCCGTGGCACCGATTTCCACGACGGCTTCGCCCGCTGCTCCGAAGCTTCCCACGCCCGTTCCGGTGCAAAGCGCTTCGGTGGACACGGCGCGCAACATTCCGCTGGTGTCTGTGCCGCCTCCGTCGCCACTCTCGCCAGAATCAATTCCTTCGACCATACACAAATCGCCAAAACCGCTGATCCCACCGCCTGCCGAAGGACCCCGGGATTTCTCGAAAGAGATCGAGTCGCTCTTCGCAGTGCCGCAGGCTCCGGCTTCCGGAGCAACGAAGCCGGCAGCGCCGGTGATCTCGCCGTCATCCACAGAGGAACTCAAGCAGCAGGCGGCACGCTTGCAACAGCAACTCGGCGCCTTACTCTTTACGGAGGCACCGGCGGCTCCGGTAAAGCCGACGAGTCCAGAATTCAAAGCTGAGCCACCGGTTGCCGAAGTGGCGAACAAGGTCTTCGAAATCGCGCAAACGGAAGGGCGGCCCACAGACCATCCTGAGCCCAAGACGGAGACGAAATTTGAGGGTAAGCCCGCGAGTGCCGTACACACTCCAGCCTTCTCTTCTCTCAACGCCAGCGACGAGGAGGTCGCCGTTCCGGCCTGGCTAAGGCCGCTATCCCAGCACGGCGAAACGTTTGCGGAAGAACCCCCTGCGGCAGAAGCTACCCAGGCTTCGGCAAGTGAAGCTTCTTCGAGCGCCATTGCAGCAATGGAGGCAGTCGGATCATCGACACGTTCTGAAGCGACGGTATTCGGCGGCCAGCTTTTGGCTGGAGAGAGCATCGAGACCGCGGCACCATCCTCGGGTTCGAAAAAAGGACTGTTCGTGGGGCTTGCCGCAGCGGTGGTCCTCTTGGCGGGCGGCGCGTGGTACTACACGACGCAAATGCACCCGGTGACCAACGGAGCGCCCACGACGCAAACTTCCACCCCACCCGCACCGGCAGAAAAGCTAGCCGTTACAACTGAGGATGTTCCGTCTACAACCAGCACCGCATCGCGTAGCGCAAACAACGTTGCGGCGCCGCCAGCGTCAGCTTCCGTGAATCCGGCTGTTACGCCGCAGCGAAGCGCTCCCGCTCAGGCGACCTCTCCGGTTAACGAAACTCGCAACAGCAACGCGGTCGCAGCACGAAACGCCGCGCCCCCGCCGGAACCCCCAAAGAAACCGTCCCTCGGCGACGTACGGCTCTCGACACCTATTGTCCGGGGATCGGGGCAGGCTACCGGTTCGGGGGAATCCTTACCTTCCATTGACGCTCCGGCCCCAACATCAAATACGGACGCGTTGGCAGCGGCCTCACACGGCAAGGGACCGACAGCCCCGCTGCCGATCGGCGGCGACGTGAAGCCAGCGCAGTTGATTAAATCGGTTCCACCAGTGTATCCGACAATCGCGAAGAGCCAGCGAATCAGCGGTAACGTGGCGCTGGACGCGCTCATCGACGCGTCGGGCAACGTCGCGGAAGTCAAAGTGCTTTCCGGCCCACCGCTATTGCACCGAGCAGCGCTTGAGGCAGTGAAACAGTGGAAGTACAGCCCAGCGCAACTGGACGGCTCGGCGACTTCGATGCACTTAACGGTGACGGTGCAGTTCCGCGCGCAATAGTTCTTACCGGAGAATCCGGACATTGCTGAAACGCAGCCAGGAATGGCCGCGCCACCGATAGTTTCTACCGCTGTTGCCCAGTGTGATCCTGCTCGGTAAAGGCTTTTTGCTCCGTGGGGTCAACACTAACAAATCCCAGATCGGCATCATCTCTCCTGAGAATCACGATCCAGGAAAGATGCGGGAATGGAAGGAAGCGGTCGACCGGACGCACGATCGGGACCAATAGGTTGAGCAGCTTGATCTGCCACAAACCGAAGGTAGTTTTCTTCAGCACTTTTCCGTTCCACCACCAACCCGGGACCCCGATGTGGTTAAACTTTAGGATTTTTTCGATTCGGAATCCTGAGCGGCCGCAAGCTTCGGCCAACTGCGATTCCGTATATCGACGGAAATGCCCGAGCACTTTATCCAGGGAGCCGTAAAGTCGAGGGCCATTAGGCACCAGAATGATGGCCCGGCCATTGCGGTCCACGGTGGCACGAATATTCTTCAGAGCCGCGACATCGTCCTCCAGATGCTCCACCACATTGAGGCAGATGACGGAGTCGAACGATTCCGAGGGATAGGTCTCACTTGCAGTCGCATCGGTGTATTGCACTTGCAAGTAAGGGCGTGTTAACTGCATTTTCTTGAGCTTCTCAAGATAGTGGGGATTGACGTCGCTGGCGCAATACTCTTTTCGCGGGACGAGATTGGCGGTCAAATTACCAATGCCAGCGCCGATTTCCAAGACTCGTTCGCCGAGGTAAGGGCGAATGGTATCGGCCATCCATTTCGTAAAGCGAGGAGCGCGATTCAACCGTGCGAGGATTTCGCTGCCGTGCTCATCTGCGACGTAAATGCGGTCGGAGACCCGGTATTTAATCAAAGCGCCGAGGGCTTTAATGCCGTCTTTCCAAGTGATCTTTTTGCCCTCGGTATAAGTGCGTCCCGAATAGCGGATCGGAATTTCGAAGATTCTGGCCTCGCGCTTTGCCAATTTGATGGTGATTTCGGGCTCGAATCCGAACCGCTTGCTTTCCAGCGGAATACTCTTGAGCATTTCCGACCGGATCATCTTGTAGCAGGTTTCCATATCTGTGAGATTGAGGTCGGTAACGATGTTGGTTAGCAGGGTGAGGGCTTTGTTGCCGAGGGTATGGCGAAAAAACAGGACCCGCCGGTATTCGCTGGCGAGAAAGCGGGAACCGTAAACCGCGTCGGCGTCCTCAGTCAGGAACAAAGGGATCATCTTGAGCAGGTCGTCGGGGTGATACTCGAGGTCGGCGTCGTGGATGACAGCGAGATCGGTATCGACATACTGAATGGCGGTTTGAATCGCCGAGCCCTTGCCCTGATTTTCGGGGTGATCGATAAAGACCCACTCAAAGGCGGCCAGCCCGCTGCCCGCCAGCCCGTCACGGAATTTCGCGAGCACTTCGGAGGTCTGGTCGGTAGAGGCGTCATTCACAACAATGACTTTGACGCGCTCGAGCCATGGCGACTCGCGGAGGATCTCCAGCCGGTGAAGGCTGGCCTCGACGAGGTACTGCTCATTGTAAACGGGCACCAAAACAGCCAGGCTGAGTTTCCGATCCATGTCTTGTTCTCTACAACTGAGCTTAGTTGCAACGCTCGCCTTTGCAGTGTACTGCCAGCATCGCGGGTTGTCATGCAAAGGTTGCCTTTTCGACAGCGTAGCTATTATCTTGGGTTTGCTGCGCCTTGCTCTCCGGGAATCCCCTTACTATACTGACCACCCGGCCTTGTAATGGTTCTGGTGGGTGGGTAGCCCACAGCTCTTTTCCCCAAGGCCATTTTTTCGCGCCTGCTTGTCTCTCCCAGGCCCGAATATTGAAGCGTCGCCAAACCGGCTTAGGGTCTGTGCGCGCAAAGGAGCATTTTGCATGCCCGTCACCACCGTTCCTGAAGAGATGAACGTTTACCAGAACGCCGAAGCGCGTTTTGAGGTAGCCGCGAACAAGCTCGGGCTTGAGCAGGGCGTGTATCGCTATCTGCGCTATCCCGACAAGGAAATCACGCTGTATATTCCCGTCGGCATGGATAACGGCCAGCTGGAGGTGTTTACGGGGTACCGGGTTCTGCATTCGACGGTACGCGGTCCGGGCAAGGGCGGTATCCGCTTTGCGCCTGACGTGTCGCTGGATGAGATAAGGGCACTTTCAGCGTGGATGACATGGAAATGCGCGGTGGTGGACATCCCCTTCGGGGGTGCGAAGGGCGGAATTATCTGCGACCCCCGGAAAATGTCGCGAGGAGAACTGGAGCGGCTGACCCGGCGGTATACCGCGGAATTGGCCGATTGGCTGGGTCCCGAACGCGACATTCCGGCACCAGATGTTGGCACGAACGAGCAGACCATGGCCTGGGTCATGGACACCTACTCGATGCACTCGCGCTCAGCAACAACGGCGGTGGTGACCGGAAAACCGATCGACCTCGGAGGTTCACGGGGCCGCCGGGAAGCCACAGGCCGAGGCGTAATGATTTGCGTGGACAAGGCCATTTCCAAGCTGGGCATGCGCAAGGAAGGGACGCGCGTAGTTGTTCAAGGCTTCGGAAACGTGGGTTCCCTGGCCGCGGAACTGATGCAAAAATCGGGCTACAAGATTGTCGGCCTAGCCGATATTGGCGGCGGGCTCTATAACGAACAGGGCTTCGAAGTTCCCAAGGTGATCAACTGGGTGTACACGCAGAAGCGGCCACTCCAAGAGTTTCCGGATGGCGGAACAAAGATGAGCGCGCGGGACGTCCTCTTCCAGCCATGCGAAGTTCTTATTCCGGCGGCGATTGAAAATCAAATCACCGAACAGAATGCTCATCAGGTGCAAGCGAAGATTCTATGTGAAGGCGCCAACGGCCCGACCACCTGGCAAGCAGATGCGATTATCGATTCGAAGGGCATCTTCACGGTGCCTGACATCCTCGGAAACGCGGGGGGAGTGACGGTCAGCTACTTCGAATGGGTGCAAGACCGCCAAGGCTTTTTCTGGCGCGAGTCGGAAGTGAATGAAAGGCTTCTGGATGTGATGGAGCGAGCGTTCGACGAGGTAGTACGTTACGCGGAAACGCACCGGGTGAACAATCGTATAGCCGCGTACATGCTGGCGATCGACCGGGTGGCAACGGCGTTGAAACTTCGGGGCATCTACGCGTGATTTTTCTTGGCTTTCTGTGCGCTACGTCGTAGCCTTTCAACAGGCATTTGGCGTACAATTCGCGTTCGCTTCAGTCCAGAATGCTCCACAGCCCCCAAGGAGTTGGCATCGTGCCCTCGGAACCATTGCCCGACCTTCGCCCAATCTCGGAAGAACAACATCGAGAGAACGTCTGTCAGGCCGGCCGCTGGCTGTATGAGCGCGGCCACATAGTCGCCGGCGAAGGGAATCTATCGGTCCGTCTGGATGCCAACCGGATCCTCACGACACCCACCTGCCTGAACAAAGGGATGATGTCTCCAGGCGACCTGGTAGTCATCGACCTAGAAGGGCGGCATCTGCAGGGGGACCGCAAAGTTAGCTCGGAAGTCGGGATGCATCTGCTTTTCTATCGGATGCGGCCGGACGTGAACAGTGTTTGCCACGCGCATCCTCCGACTGCCACGGGATTTGCGGTGGCGGGGCAAGGGCTCGACCAAGCGCTGCTGCCTGAAGTTGTCGTGTGCCTGGGGAAGGTTCCACTGGTTCGCTATGCGACCCCGGGAACCCCCGATCTCAGTGCGGTGCTGGAGCCGTACGTTCCGCACTACGACGCGATGCTGCTGGCCAATCACGGCGCGGTCACATGCGGCCCCGATTTGCTGACGGCGTTTTATCGAATGGAGATTGTGGAGCATTTCGCGAAGATCTCGCTGAATGCGCGGCTGGCCGGTGAACCGCAACTGCTCTCGACGCGGGAAGTAGCCAAGCTGATGGCAGCCCGGTCGCGGTATAACGTCACGCCGCCGCCGGGTGGCGGTGCAGAATTGCCCGAGACGAGCGACACAGGCGAGAACACCACCGAAGAAATTACGTTGACGCGCTCGGAACTCGACGCCCTGGTCGACGAAGCAGTCCGCAAAGACCGAACCCGCCGCTGAGTTCTGGTCAAAGAGCGGATAAAACCAGCAATTTGCAACTCCAAGATGCACTTGTGCTAGTCTCTGGTGTTTCTGACGATCGAGGGCGTCGATGCCGGAGACTAAACCGTTCTTCGAAGCAATTCGTTCAGGTGACCTGCAGCAAGTCCGCGCACTTCTAGACGCTGATCCATCGTTGGTGGCGGCGCGCAACGAGTCCGGGACGTCCGCTCTGTTGATGTCCGTATACACTGGCCAGCGCGACGTGCGGGAGCTGCTGCTCGCTCGCGGCGTGCAGATGGATCTGGCAGAGGCTTGCGCGGCAGGCGATCTGTCGCGGGTGAAGCGCTTTATCGAGGGCCATCCTGCGGCCGCCAATTCCTTTTCAGCGGACGGCTTCCCGATTTTCGCATTGGCATGCTTCTTCGGCCATCTGGATACCGCCCGGTATCTGGCCGAGAAGGGCGCCAACATCCACGCCACGGCGACGAATGGAAGCGGATACAATGCGCTGACTGCTGCAGTCACGGGCGGCCATAAAGAAGTTGTGAAATACCTGGTAGAGCGTGGGCTCGACACGAACTATCGGTACGGTCCTGGTTACACGCCTCTTCTGGCCGCGGCTGCCAACGGCCATCTCGAAATCGTCAGAGTACTTTTAAGCCATGGAGCGGATCCCGGTGCCACTGCAAACGACGGCAAATCCGCTGCAGAAATCGCGGCTGAACGGAATCACACAGAGGTCGCCGAGTTCCTTCGCGCTCGAACTGTTTCCGGTTCGTAAGGTGAGCCACCAATGGATTGGGTCAGGGGCTGTGGCCGCTGATCGCGATCTGGAAAAACTGCGTTTTTCCGAGTTTTCGAAGTGACAGCGGATGCCTTAGAATTGTAGGAAGTATGGGCGTGTAGCTCAGCTGGGAGAGCACCTGCTTTGCAAGCAGGGGGTCAGGGGTTCGAATCCCCTCACGTCCACCAAATTCTCTCTGATTGCAAAGACCTTAGCGAAATCACTCTGCTCTACACCCGCTTTTATTCGTACACACTGTGCACGAACTGTGCACGAATGCGTCATTGGATCGCCTCTGTGCACAATGGTGCCGCGATTTGGGCGTCGGTCACAGCGGCCTTCATCTCGTTGGCCTGGCGGTTGAGCTTCTCCAGCGCTTCGCGCTTCATCCTGAGCTTCATTTGGGAATATTTCTTCATGACTTGCGCGTCGCTCTGGCGCAGCATCTGGGTCACCCATTCGTCTGCAACGCCTCCTGCACTTAGCCTGGTGGCATAAGTTGAGCGCAGATCGTAGATGCGAAAATAGGCAACCTTCGCCCGCTTCAGTGTTTTCCTCCAGACGGTCTTGAGCTTCTTCAGGTGTCCAGTCGGATTCTGGTCGCTCGGGTACAGATAAGGTCCCTCACCAGAAATCGCCATCTGGCTTTTGAGCGCTTCTATGGCGAGTGAAGTGAGGGGAACTTCGGCGATGCCGTTCGGAGTTTTCGAATCGGGTATCCAGGCCAGTGCGTTTTGCAGATCGACCTGGTCCTTCTTCATGGGGAGCAGTTCCTTGTAGATCCGCAAGCCCGTCTCCGTGATGATGCGAATCACATTCATTAGATACGGTGGAGCATGTGATTCGATCTTTTGCTGCTCGGACCACGACACGTAATGTGGTCTGAACAATCCTTTCACGGCCACTGGGAACTCAACGCTGGAACAGGGATTCACAGCCAGGAGCTT
>Ga0335080_10009694_pt1 | contig 10074 bp, 9 predicted proteins | sample Lox_Sample_34_FD_206720 | JGI IMG/M metagenome (GOLD analysis project Ga0335080, IMG submission 206720) | Soil microbial communities from Loxahatchee National Wildlife Refuge, Florida, United States - Lox_Sample_3.4 | ecosystem: Environmental > Terrestrial > Soil > Wetlands | place: USA: Florida... | reverse complement strand
ACCCGTCAACTCAACAACGTCTCCAACGAATTCACCCTGCCCACACTGGCCTACAACATCACCCGGATGCACGCACTACGTGCCCCCTGAACCACAACCCCGAACCAGCCAGAGAACACCGACAGCAATCTGGCCTTCTTAACTCCAGGGCAAAGTGCGTTCTCACGCGGACACTGAAGCCCATCATCTTTTTTAGTTCTCTAGTCGGCATGACTGAGATCATCCCCTGATACAAGACTGTAGTCTTCAGGGCTTTCCGGCAGTCAGAAGTCATGCCCAGATAACGTGGACGTCAGATCTTCAGAGCTCATTGGAAGTCGGAGGTCATGCCGGGTCTCGAAACAGCCCTGTGACGCATTTCTTGTGACACTCGCGAAACTGTACGGGGCGGCCGCTTTCCGGTCTGAAGCGCAGCTAATCTCGCATCATTCGCTCTTCCCCCAGGAGGTTGAATTCGATGATGCGTGACACGGTGTTTCAGGCGGGCTCGCAATCGGAAGCGAAAAAGCGGACTTCGGCCGGGTGGTACGGCTTTGTCAGGTCGGCCATTGTGGCGGGATTTGAGGCTTATGGGTCGGCGCAGATTGGAGTGGCGCCATCCAGCGTGCCGATGACGAATGCCAGCCATGAGAGCAATGAGCGCTCTGCTCCAAAAACGGCGATCAAAAGTATAGGCAGCCGTTCGGTTGCGGAAACCATAACGGGTTCCATTCCGAATGTTCGTATTTGCGCCAAGCCAGATGCGGCGAATGCTGTCTGGGGTCACGCGTGATTTTGTCATCCGCCGTTTTCTGCAGAGCAGAGAGGGGGTAATTGTGCCGGGAGTCAATCTGATTGGCGGCTGGTTGGGGATGCTGGGCGGCGTTCTTTCAGGCGCAGTCGTCGGACTGTTCTTTCATCGGGAAGACTGGATGGGCGGATATGGATCATACCGGAGGCGTCTGACACGGCTGGGTCACATCTCGTTCTTTGGACTTGGATTTCTGAACCTGATCTTTGCCGCGACTGCCGCGCAACTCCTGCTTCACGGCGGCTGGCTGGCAACGGCATCGTGGGGGCTCATTGTTGGGGCTCTCACCATGCCTGTCTGCTGTTTTCTTTCGGCGTGGCGCAAACCTTGGCGCCATCTGTTTCCTGTTCCGGTGGTAGCCGTGATCACGGGCATTGTCGCAATTCTGATTGGAGGGTGGCATCGATGAAACTCGGTCTGATCGCAATGAGTGGAGTAAGGGTGCGGAACCCCGAACTTCTGGCAATTGGATTGACCCTTCCCGGCTTTGTGGAACGCAGCCAGGTGATCGCATCGTTGCCGAGCCTGGGCCTGCTTACACTGGCAGGGCTGACGCCGGCGGATATTGATGTGCAGTATCTCGAGATCCCCGATCTCAAGGAGGTGGAAGGTGTTCCTCAGGAGTTCGACGCGGTTGCCATCTCCAGTTTCTCGGCCCAGATCCGCGAAGCGTACGAACTGGCGGATCGGTACAGGCTACTGGGGACGCGGGTGATTCTCGGCGGGCTGCACGTAAGCGCTCTGCCCCTGGAGGCACTGCGACATGCGGACGCAGTCGTTGTTGGCGAAGGAGAGCCGGTGTGGCCCGCGGTTATCTCCGATCTGCGTGCGGGAAATCTGAAGCCGGTCTATAACGCTCGCGGCGCCAATTACACGTTTGCCGCCTCACCGATGCCGCGCTTTGATCTACTGCATATAGAACGGTACAACCGCCTGACCGTGCAGACGCAACGCGGGTGCCCGTTCCGATGCGAGTTCTGCGCAGCCTCGATGCGTATTTCTCCGGTGTATAAAGTGAAGCCGGTCGAGCGCGTTATTGCGGAGATACACAGCATCAAATCGGTCTGGAAGCGTCCATTCATCGAGTTCGCCGACGACAATACGTTCGTGAACAAGGCGCATTCCAAACAACTTCTTCGAGCCGTCGCACGGGAGGATATACGGTGGTTCACTGAGACGGACCTCTCGGTTGCGGAGGATACGGAATTGCTGGATATGCTGGCCGACGCCGGTTGCGCCGAGATTCTGATTGGCTTTGAGAGCACTACGTTCTCCGCGGTGGACGGGCTGGAGCAGCGCGCGAACTGGAAGGCTCGCAAGGTGGATTCGTATCTCGAGGCGGTTCGAAGGATCCAGGATCGCGGCGTGCGCGTGAACGGATGCTTCATCCTGGGCCTGGACGGGACGGGAACGGAGTCGTTCGACCAGATATGGGAATTTGTCCAGAAGAGCGGGCTGTATGACGTGCAGATCACGGTCCAGACGGCCTTCCCTGGCACTCCTCTTTATGCAAGGCTGAAGCAGGAAGGGCGCATACTGCGAGACGAAGCGTGGGAACTGTGCACGCTCTTCGACGTCAATTTCCAGCCCGCGAAGATGAGCGTCGGAGAGTTGGAAGGAGGTCTGCGCAGCCTGATCAGCCGCGTCTACGCGGAGGAGGTTACTGAAGATCGCCGGGCGGCTTTTCGGCGTAATTACTGGAATAGAATTCGGACAGCGCGCGAGATGGAGAGAGAAAGAGTGTGTCAATAGCCATTCTCCTGATTGGCATAGACCTTGCATGGAGCGCTTCGCTGCTTGACAATGGCCTGCGAGATTCATCCGTTTCTCACAAGCAGCCGAAGCAGGTCCCGCAATCGAAAGGTCCTTGCCATGACGTTCAACGTGCGCATACCGTTTCTCGCTTTTTTCGTTGTTGCCTCGATTTCTGGCATGACACAGCAATCGGAAAGCAGAACCACACCGGGCGGAGGGCCGGGGGGGCTGGCGCAGGTGACGTTTCTGGCGCATCGGCTGGGGACCGATCATGCCGAGGGCGTGACTACGCTGGATATGAATGGGGACGGCTATCCGGACATTCTGAGCGGCGCTTACTGGTATGAGAATCCGGGGCCAAAGGGAGGCGAGTGGAAGCGCCATCAATACCGCGAGGTCGGGATCGTTGGCGAGTTTGTTGCCGATTGCGGCGAGTGGACGATCGATGTGAACCACGACGGCGCGCCCGATGTGGTGACAGCGGCATGGCAGACGAATGGCATCTGGTGGTACGAGAATCCCAAGCAGCCGGGCGCGGAGTGGAAGAAGCACAAAATCACAGACAGCTATGACACCGAAGGCGGAGTCATGGCAGACATCAACGGCGACGGTGTGTCTGACCTCATCTTTGCGCATTACAACCACTCCGGGCTGATCTGGATCGATTTTGCGGGTGCCGAACCGAAGGCGCATCTTGTCGGGGACAAGGATATGGACGGGCATGGCGTGGGTGTCGCCGATATCGACGGAGACGGGCTGGCTGACATCCTGACGCCGAACGGCTGGCTCAAGCAGCAGGATGCCAACAAGGGGAATTGGGAGTGGCATCCTGACTGGAAGATGAATGATGCCGGGTTTCCGATCATCGGCTATGACGTAAACAACGACGGCAAAATGGACGTGATCTACGGCCAGGGGCATAGCTACGGGCTTTACTGGCTGGAGCAGATCGGGGAAGGGGACAATCGTCACTGGGTGAGGCGCGCGATCGATGAGTCGTTCTCGCAGGTACACGCGCTGCAACTAGTTGACATCGATGGCGATGGGGAACCGGAGCTGCTTGCCGGGAAGCGCTATCGGGGGCATAACGGACATGATCCTGGGTCGTACGATCCGCTGGTTATCTACTATTACAAGATCGATCGCAAGACGGGTGGTTTCAGCCGTTACCCGGTGAGTGTGAACGGGACGGCAGGCGCGGGGACACAGTTTGTCGTCGAGGATATCGACAAGGATGGCGATCCGGACATCGTGGTGGCCGGCAAAACGGGGGTGCATTTTCTCGAGAATCTCAAAGTGGACCGGGTGCCGAAAGATCAGAGAGAGAAGGAAATTCTCGTGGACAGGAACTGGCCCTTCCCGGGAGAGGGACCGGAAGTGAAACAGGAGGAAGCGCCGAAAGAAGCTCCGAAAGAAGCAGCTCCCAAGACGCCAAATCAGTAAATCGCTTCAGCGATGTAAGTGGCATCCCTTCAGGGTTTTTGGCTTTCAAATGCTGGATGCGCAGGCGAGACTATCCGAATTCCGGATCGTTTTTCCACAGAAATTCTGTAATCAAGAAATTTTTTTGCATCGGGGAGCAACGTTTGGCCTTGTCCCGCATCTGACTAGGTAATTAGCAGAGGCTTCCCCGAATTTGGCCCTTCCAAGAAAGGTAACTACCCCTTCGAGGGTCTATTTTGGACCCCCATCTCTCGACCCCTTCAGGACCTCCCTCCTATAAAATGCCTCTCGAGCGGGCCCGCCGGAAGGCGGGCCCATTCGCTCTTCTGAGAGCCAATGACCCCACTACAATCGAATTGTGACGCGGTCCAAATCTCCCACAAATCTCCAGGCCGACGACAACGTGCAGGCTATCGACACGATTTTTGAAGCTGCGGGCCTCGTGCGAGCGCGGCGTGCGACTCCGGCGGGAATTACGACTCGACTGCGCCAATTCCGCAAAAATCCAGCAAGCAACGAGGAACTTACTGGGCCACCTCCAGAGCCTGTCCTATCGAAAAAAGGAGTCGGGTTGCTCCAGATTCCGGCATGGCACAAAAAGAAGGGTTCAGAGAACTGGCTTTGGCATGGTTTCAGCACGCGGCTGGGTGGGGTGAGCCGGGCGTATTGCGGTGACGATGCTCCAAGCGAATTGAATCTGGGATTTACGGCGGCAGATACACGGGAGGCCGTCGAGCAAAACCGCAGACTGCTTGCCGAGGCGGTCACAGGAAGCGCGTCGACCCCGATGGTAGCTTTGCGTCAATTTCACTCGAATCTTGTTGTTATTGCTGACGAATCTGCGGTCGAGCGTGAAAGGCCGCGAAAAGCGGACGGGATCATCACAGCGACGCCGGGCATGTTGCTGGCGATACAAACGGCGGACTGTATTCCGGTGATGGTCGCCGATCGAAAGCACCGGGTGGTGGCTGCTTTTCATGCGGGCTGGCGGGGTACGGTGAAGCGTATTGTGCAGCTTGGAGTTGGCCGTATGCGGCTTGAGTTCGGCTCGCGGCCTGAGGACCTGGTTGCCGCGATTGGACCTGGAGCGGGGCAGTGCTGCTATGCGGTAGGTGAAGAAGTGCTATCGGAGTTCGAGTCACAATTCAGCTATGCGCGGGCACTCGTGCGCGAGGTTTTTGATTCGGATCCGGTGCGCAGGAAGTACCCGATGTTGTTTCTTACGCAACGCGCGCCGGGGCACTCGCCGATTGGTCCGTCGCTGCATCTCGATTTGATCGAAGCGAATCGCCGACAGCTTCTCGATGCTGGTGTAAGTCCCAGGGCGATCAGCAGCACAGGTGGATGCACCAATTGCCACACTCAATTGTTCTTTTCGTATCGGGCATCCCATGGGCATGCTGGCCGAATGATGAGTGTGATCGGAATCCGAGGCTAAACGCAGGAAAGCTGCGGCAGCGACGGCCGCAGCTTCTGTTCATCAGGAATCCAGGCAGCTCTGAGCAAGCGCACGCAGCGCATTTCTTCGAGACGCGGTCAACCCTTGCACTGGCGCATTTGGATGCAGCTCAGGAAGCGTGTCAGGCTTCGCCCGGATTAACCAGATCTCGAAGTTCTTTCGAAGGTTTAAAGTACGGCACACGCTTGGCTGGAACTTCCACGCGTTCGCCGGTTTTGGGATTGCGGCCTATGCGGGGATTGCGCTGGCGAATCCGGAACGATCCGAAACCACGAATCTCAATCTTGTCGCCGCTCTGCAATGCGGAGATCACGGAATCGAACACCGTCTCAACGATTACTTCGCCATCGCGTCGCGTGAGGTCGCCCAACCGGGTGACCTTCTCTACCAGATCTGCCTTGGTCATGTCCTCTGGCCTCCGTAGCATAGGATAAACGCATTCCGTACATGGAGTTAAGAAAAAACGAAATCTTCTGTGGAAGGGACCTTTCGGGGATACCGGAAGGTTTGCCGCGATCGGAGCGACTCGGGATCGATCAGGCACCTTGAGGGGTGCACGGCGTTATATCATTTCCTGAGTCTTTCTTGCTGGGACAGCAGTCGGAGCAGGGGAGAACTGGAAGGTTCGGAGTGTTTCCGAAGTACAGCATCGTAATTCCGGCGTATAACGAAAGCGCTCGTATTCCCGCAACGCTGGAGTCGGTCGTTGCCTGCATCAGGGAAAGGCGGTGGCCGGCCGAAGTGGTTGTGGTCAATGATGGTTCCACCGATTCGACTGCCCAATTGGTTCGGGACTTTGCGCAGAACGCACCTGAGGTCCGTCTGCTGGAGAATCCGGGGAACCGCGGGAAGGGCTACAGCGTTCGAGCCGGAATTCTGCAGGCCCAGGGCGAGATTGTGATGTTTACCGACTCCGACTTGTCGGCACCGATCGAAGAGGCGGAGAGGCTGCTTGCGGCAATCGTTAACGGGGCGGATATTGCAATTGGCTCGCGCTGGCTTGAAAGCGGCCGCCAGACGCACCGACAGCCGCTCTACCGACAGATTTTCGGGCGCTGCTTCAACATGGTCTGCCGCATGGTGATGAATCTTCCATTTGCCGATACGCAATGCGGATTTAAGGCTTTTACGCGGGCGGCTGCACAGACGGTGTTTCAACTGCAGACGATTGAGCGGTGGGGCTTCGATCCCGAGATTCTCTTTATTGCACTTAAGCGGGGATTCCGGGTGGTTGAGGTACCCGTGAGCTGGGCCCACGACGAACGCACGCGCATGAGCTACCTGAAAGACGGGATGCAGATGCTGAAAGAGCTTGCGATCGTGCGCTGGAACGCGCTGCTTGGCCGCTACAACAAACCTATCGAAGCGATTTTGCGAACCGGCGAAATGCGCTAGTCCGCAAGCTCGAAATAGAGTTACGCGGTCGCAGTCTTAGCGATTGACTGGAGCCCCTGGGCTTCGATCTCGAATTCGCGGATCTTGTATTTCTGGATCTTGCCGGAGAGGGTCGCCGGGAATTCGTCGACGAAGCGCACATGCTCGGGAATCTTGTAGTACGCAATCTGCCCCTGGCACCACTCGCGAATTTCCTGTTCTGTGGCTTCGAGGCCCGGTCGCAGGCGAATCCACGCCACCACGATTTCGCCGAGACGTTCGTTCGGGATTCCCACGACCTGCACTTCGCCAACCTTGGGATGGGTGTAGAGGAACTCCTCGACCTCGCGAGGGTAGATGTTCTCTCCTCCGCGGATGATGACGTCGCGCGAGCGGCCGGTGATGTGGAGGCAGCCGTCCTCGCGCATGACGCCGAGGTCGCCGGTGTGCAGCCAGCCATCGGGCTTGACTACTTGCGCTGTTCCTTCCGGGTCGCCATCGTAGCCCTTCATTACTGCGTATCCTCGTACGCAGATCTCGCCCTGCATTCCCATGGGCTGGCGGGCGCCATCGGTGGTGGAGATGACCTGGATTTCGGTTTGCGGCATGGCCCGGCCGACGGTGTTGACGCGGATTTCGAGCGAGTCGCCGGCATCGCTCATCGTAACTACGGGTGAGGTCTCGGTTTGTCCGTATGCGATAACCAACTCCCTGATGTGCATCTCGTTCAACACGCGCTTCATCAACTCCACCGGGCAGGGAGCGCCGCTCATCATGCCGGTGCGCAGGCTGGTGAAGTCGAAGGTGGACAACTCGGGAAGGGCGAATTCGGCGACGTACATGGCCGGCACGCCGTAGACGGATGTTGCGCGCTCGTCGTGCACGGCTTGCAGGGTGGCTCTCGGGTCGAAAGTCCAATTCGGCAAGATGATCGCAGCGCCAGAATTCAGAACGCTCATGGTCCCGATCACGCAGCCGTAGCAATGGAAAAGAGGAACGGGGACGACGACTTTGTCCTGCTCGGTGTAATGAAAGCCTCGGGCGAGGAACTGGCCGTTGTTGACCACGTTGTGGTGCGTCAGCATGACGCCCTTGGGGAGGCCGGTGGTTCCACTGGTGTACTGGATGTTGGCGACGTCGCGAACGTCGACGCTGTCCGGCAATTGGCCGGGGGCTTCGAGAAGTGCCTGCCATTCCGGCGAATCGAAGTAGATGGTGCGTTGGAGTTCAAGCTTGAGGCCGTGTCTGGCGCGCTCGAGGATTTCGGCGTAGTCGGCGCGCTTGTCCTTGTGCCAGAGGAAAAGGGCCTTCATCCGCGAGCGGGTCAGCGTGTACTGGAGCTCATGAGAGCGGTAGGCCGGATTGATATTGACCAGCGCCGCCCCAGCCCGCGCGCAGCCCATGTGCAGCATGATCCACTCAATGCAGTTGGTGGACCAGAGGCCGACGCGATCTCCGCGACGAATGCCCAGGGACCAGAGGCCGCGGGCAACGCGGTCGGCGGCTTCGCTGAGCTCGGCCCAGGTCATGCGACGCGATTGGTGGCGCGACGCGACTGCAAGGCGATCAGGAAAGCGGGAGGCGGTGCGGTCCAGCAGCGCGCCGATGGTCAGGTCCAGAAGCGGAACATCTTCTCCGCGAGAGTAGCTAAGGTCAGCAATGTCGTCGTCGATGGGCATGCTTCAAGCTCAGCCCGCAGTGTATCGAAGCAACTCACTCTCAGGTGTGATCCACTTCACAGATTGAGCGGCACAGGAGGCGAATCGTGTTGGCATGTCCAATACACGTCGCGAATTTCTACAGACCGGTGCGGCATTGACTGCAGGGCTGATTGGTACGCCGCAACTGCTTCATTCTGAAGTCGCCATGTCGCAGAATGCCCAGACTTCTCATCCCCCGGCGGGGCAGCAGTCTGCGGTGGAATCGAATCCAGTTCAGGTTCCTCGGATGAAATTTGGCAGCGTCGAAATCAGCCGCATGGTGATCGGCGTGAACCCAATGTATGGGTTCGCACACTACAACAATAACTTCGCGCGCAGCATGGCCGAGTGGTACACGCAGGAGAAGGTCTGCGAGGTGCTGCATCGGGCAAATGCGTATGGGATCAACGCATTCAACTACGTCAACATGGGTCGCGCGCCCCAGGATCTCGCCTGCTTCCGCTCGCAGGGCGGCAAGATGCACCTCATCATCCAGGTGACCGCGAAGGACGATCCCGCTGAGCTTGTAAAGAATCTCAAGCCTTTGGCATTGCAGCGTCGGGGCGAAGAGACCGATGCCGCATTCAAGAGCGGAGCCATGGCCAGCGAGCGCGATTGGTGCAGGTGGGCGCGCGATCTCGGCGTGCTGGTGGGTGTGGGCACGCATAAGCCTGAGGTGATTGATTACTGCGAGTCGCAGGGCTGGGACGTGGACTTCTACGCCGGCTGCGTCTACAACCGCACGCGCAAGCCTGAAGAGATCAGGCAGGTGCTCAACGGCGAGATGATCGAAATGCCGGGAGAACTCTACCTGCAGGGCGATCCCGCGCGCATGTACGCCGTGATGCGCCAGACGACGAAGCCTTGCTTCGCGTTCAAGATTCTCGCAGCAGGGCGGATTGCAGATGGCGGTGTTGCGGGGGCGTTCAGGACCGCATTCCAGAGCATCAAGCAGACGGATGGCGTGTTTGTCGGGATGTTCCCGAGATACAAAGATGAGGTGAAGGAGAACGCGGAGATCGTGCACCGGATACTTGCGGGTGCGTGAGGATGACACAGTCAGGCGGGTGGGAGGGTGGCCCGGGTGGCGGGTTTTTGAAATGAGGTCATCCACAAACGATGGGTGCCCAGGTGCCTCGCATTTGGGCACCTGGGAGACTTGGAACTTCAACCGTCTTTCTCCCCGTATCGCAGATATCCGGTACCTGGTTGCCGCGCCGCATCGCCGTCCAGTGCGACTCGCTCTCGACCGCGCCTGCCAAAATGCTCTCTCAGTCCGCCGCATCAACAGAGAGCTTGAGCGCGTGGACTGCGCCCGATACGGTTCCGGTCTGCGGCTCGCCGAGAGTCGGAACCTAGTCAATTTCTTGCCCGGTCTCACCGCTACGACGATACGCTCACTGCCGCGACGGATGAACTGCACCTCATCGCTTGATTGCATAACGACGTCGGCTCCCTCGGCTATGGGGTTAAGCTCGTGGTGGATTAAGGCCAGGGCTCCCGCATGGAAGAAGGAGCCAAGGTCATGATCATGATAGGTTGTGATTTCCATC
>Ga0335080_10009693_pt1 | contig 10074 bp, 6 predicted proteins | sample Lox_Sample_34_FD_206720 | JGI IMG/M metagenome (GOLD analysis project Ga0335080, IMG submission 206720) | Soil microbial communities from Loxahatchee National Wildlife Refuge, Florida, United States - Lox_Sample_3.4 | ecosystem: Environmental > Terrestrial > Soil > Wetlands | place: USA: Florida... | reverse complement strand
GCGATAGCGACAAAGCCATAAAGCTGCGCCAGCAAATTGAAGAAACGCGAAGGAAGCTTGCCGATCTCGAAGGACAGCTGGCGGCCGAAGAACAGAGGAAGCAGGAAGCAGAAGCTGCCGCCGAGCTGAAAAAACAACACGAACCATTGGCCGCGGAAGAAAAAGCGCCCACCCTGGACAGTTCAGCGGCTGGCGCGAAACCTCCGCATCATTCTCTAGAGCGCAACCTTGCCTTCAATCTGGTTTCCGACCAAAAAGCCATGTGGACGAGCCCGTTGCGTATTCGCTTGAGCGACTTGCCTACGCTTTTTCCGCTGTTTGCCGTAACTGGGATCACGATGGCGAGCGACCGCTCAATCGAGCAGCGCCTTCCGCACAGCCAGACTTTGATCCAGCGAAGCGGCACTCTTTCGAACGTCGGCTTTGCCTCTCTAGTGGGCAGCGCCGGCGGACTTTATCTGTGGGGCAAGTCCGCCAAGAACGATCATGCCCAGGAAACCGGCTTCTTGGCGGGTGAAGCGGCATTGGACAGTTTTCTCGATGCAGAAGCTCTCAAGTTTATGGCCGGGCGGCAGCGTCCCTTGGAGGGCGATGGGCGGGGTGACTTCTGGAAAGGCGGCAGTTCTTTCCCGTCTCTGCACGCCGCGACCGCGTGGTCAGCGGCGAGCGTCATCGCTCACGAGTATCCAGGGCCGCTCACCCAGTTGCTCGCGTACGGGACAGCATCCGGCGTGAGCATGGCAAGGGTTCTCAGCCGACAGCATTTCACATCCGACGTGCTAGTCGGGGGCGCTCTTGGCTGGTACTCGGGCTGGCAGGTCTACCATGCCCACCACAATCCGGAGCTGAACGGAGCGGAGTGGGGAACATTTCAACGCAGCCACGAGCCCCTGAAGGCGAGAGATATGGGCTCACCGTACGTTCCGCTGGATAGCTGGGTTTATCCTGCGTTCGACCGCTTGCGGGCATTGGGCTATGCACCGTCCGGGTTTGCGACCCGACCCTGGACCCGGATGGAGTGCGCTCGCGTGGTCGAAGAAGCTGGTGCTTTGCTGCAGGAGGACGAGTCGCAGAGCGGAGAAGCCCGGCGCTTGTATCACGAACTAGCAGCTGAGTTCTCGCGGGAAGTCAGCTTGGCGGATGGCGGTCGGAACCTAGGAGCGGAGATCGAGTCGATCTATTCACGTTCTACAGGGATCTCCGGTCCACCGCTGACTGACGGCTATCACTTTGGCCAGACCCTCTATAACGACTTCGGGCGGCCCTATGCCGAAGGCTTCAATGAGATCACCGGCGTCTCCGCCCGCTCCGAGGCCGGGCCGCTGGCGTTTTATGTTCGCGGCGAATACCAGCATGCACCAGCATCGGCTGCCGTACCGTTGAATGTTCAGGCGGAAATCGCGGCCACCGACGGAAACCCATTGGTGCCGGAGCCCCAGCCCAGGACGATCGACCACTTCCAAACGCTCGACAGCTATGCGTCTCTAAACTTAAAGGGGATACAGATTTCAGCAGGCCGCCAGAGCTTGTGGTATGGGCCGGGAGAAAGCGGGCCGTTGATCTGGAGCGACAATGCCCTGCCAATGCCCATGATCCGCATCAGCCAGAATTCCCCCTTTAAGTTGCCGGGCCTTCACTGGCCGGTGCGCAGCGAGTTCTTTCTTGGGCAGCTTGAAGGACACCACTTTCCTCCCGGCGGGTTCATTCAGGGTCAGCGAATCAGTTTCAAACCTAACGGCAACCTGGAGATAGGTTTCGCGCGTGTCGTCCTGTTCGCCGGAAGCCCACAACCTCTCACTTGGGGGACGTTCTTCAACAGCTTTATCAAACAAAACACGGGCACAGAAAATCCGCGGCAGAAGCCAGGGGAACAGCAAAACAGTTTCGATTTCAGCTATCGCCTGCCGGGCATACGCAAATGGGCGATGATCTATGCCAATGCTCTGCAGGAGGAATATCCCGATCCTTGGGCGGCGCCTCGCCGCGCACCATGGAACCCCGGCCTATATATGCCGCAGATCCCCAAAGTGCCGAAGCTGGATCTCAGGCTCGAAGGCGTGTACACCAACGTTCCTTCTGCCCACAACATGGGCAACGGGCAATTTATTTATTGGAAAGGCTTCTATCACGACGGCTTTACCAACGAGGGCGTTCTTCTCGGTAACTGGATCGGGCGGGAAGGCACGGGATTTCAGGCCTGGAGCACTTACTGGCTGTCGCCGCGCAGCAAGGTACAGGTGAATTTCCGCCGGGCGACCGTATCTCGCGACTTCCTTCAAGGCGGCGAATACACAGATTATGGCGCCCGGGCTGATCTCCTCATAAGGCCGCAGCTTAGCCTCGATGGCTCAGTGCAATATGAGCAATGGGATTTCCCCCTCCTCTCCCCGGTGCGGAATACCAACTTCACAACCTCGCTGCAGTTGACATACTGGCCTAGATGGAGAACGCGATAACTTGAGACGAAATGCATTGATTACCGGGATCACCGGACAGGACGGTTCGTATCTGGCCGAATTTCTGCTCCAGAACAACTATCGAGTGTTCGGGCTGGTTCGGCGCAGCAGCACGATCAACTTCGAGCGCATCGCCCATCTGCAAGACAGCGTCGAGCTCATTCCCGGTGATCTACTCGATCCCAGCTCGCTGATGTCGGCCCTGGAGCAGTCCGAGCCCTGTGAAGTCTATAATCTGGCGTCGCAATCGTTTGTCCCCACATCGTGGAGCCAGCCTGTGCTAACGGGAGAGTTCACCGCCCTCGGCGTGACTCGGATGCTGGAGGCAATCCGCGCGGTCAACCCGCGTATTCGCTTCTATCAGGCCTCTTCCAGCGAGATGTTTGGAATGGTGGAGGAATCACCGCAGAACGAAAAAACGCGCTTTTATCCGCGCAGCCCGTACGGGGTTGCGAAGCTCTATGGCCACTGGATGACGGTAAACTATCGCGAAAGTTACGATATGTTCGCCAGTTCGGGGATCCTGTTCAATCACGAATCGCCGCGGCGAGGAATCGAGTTTGTGACCCGCAAAGTCAGTTACGGAGTAGCACGCATCAAGCTGGGATTGCAGGGCAAGCTCAAGATGGGCAACCTGGATGCCGAGCGAGACTGGGGGTTTACAGGCGACTACGTGCGCGCCATGTGGCTCATGCTTCAGCAGGACCAGGCTCAGGACTACGTAGTTGCCACCGGCGTTTCCCACTCCGTACGCGACGTACTGGAGGTTGCCTTCAGTCAGGTTGGACTCGATTATCGCGACCACATTGAGATCGATCCGCGGCTGACGCGGCCGGCAGAGGTGCACCGCCTGCGCGGGGACGGGTCGAAGGCCCGTCGTGAACTGGGCTGGGAACCAAAAGTTTCGTTTGAGGAGCTGATTGCCATGATGGTCGATAGCGATCTCGCCCATCTCGCGACAAGAATGCCGCGCGCCCATGCCGGCGCCACCAGCTAGTGTTCAGCGAACTCATGGAGGCTTAGTTGCGAGCTCTCATCAGCGGGGGAACCGGCTTCGCAGGAAGGCATCTAGCGAATCTGCTGGGCCAGCAAGGCAAAGAGGTCATCGTCTTATCGACCGGATCTCTTCAACCGCAGGCAGGCATTACGTACTTTGAGTGCGACCTTCGCGACTTCTCCGCCGTGCAGCGCGTTTGTGAAGACACGCAACCGAACGAGGTCTACCACCTTGCAGCGGTAAGTTCGGTGGTGGAGTCGTGGAAGGATCCTCGAAGCACGTTTGAGGTAAATGTTGTCGGCACGTACAACTTGCTGGCTGCGTGCCTGCCGTTGACCTCGCAGCCGCGCTTTCTGAATGTAAGTACGGGACAGGTATATGCTCTCACCGGCGAGTACCTAAGCGAAGATTCCCCTGTGCGTCCGAGCAATCCATATGCTGGCAGCAAACTGATGGCGGAATTGCTGCCTTATCAGTTTCCGCCGGAGGAGCAGACCCGAGTGGTCACCGCGCGGCCCTTCAACCACACCGGCCCGGGACAGATTTCTGACTATGCCCTCTCCGATTTCGCCCGCCAGGTGGCAGAGATGGAGGCGGGGTTGCGCCGCCCGGTTCTGGCTACTGGCGAACTCCATCTCAAGCGCGACTTCACCGATGTTCGGGACGTCGTGCGAGCCTATGTCACGCTGCTGGACCGCGGGCGCGGTGGAGATCTTTTCAATGTATGCTCGGGCACAGCTCGCCCGCTTTCCTCAGCTTGCGACGTTCTGCGATCGCTGACCTCGGTCGAGTTCACGACTCAAACCGTCCCGGAGAAGGTTCGCCCGGGCCAGCCACCGCGCGTTTACGGAGACCCGAGCAAGGTCAAGGCGGAAACTGGATGGAGTCCCACCATCTCCTGGGAAACCATGCTTAGCGACCTTCTGCAAAGCTGGAGGGAGCAGGTTCGCCAGCAACTACAAGTGGTTCACTAAGCGGCCCTAACCGGCCTGTAAGAATGGCTGGTTTGACAGATTTCTCGGGACTGCTGCCAATGGATATCGGGAATGGCTGACACTACAATCCGTCCACCACGGAGCATCGAACTGGAACCCGAGCTTCGTGCAGCACCAGCTGCACTTGAGGCGGATCAAATCGCGCGCGAGAGATTCTTTGGCCGCCTGCGGCTGCTCTGGCAGAACCGGCATTGGATACTCCGGGTAGTCATGGTTGGAGCTGTCATTGCGACCCTGAGCGCTTTTCTGATCCCCGCGCGCTACACCTCAACCGTACGGCTGATGCCACCCGACAATCGCTCCAGTGCGGGTTTGGCTCTGGCGGCGCTGGCCGGACGCGGCAGCTCTACCGGAGCCGCCAGTTCGCTCCTGGGGGACCTGGGTAGCGATTTGCTGGGACTGCGCAGCAGCAGCGATTTGTTTGCGGCCGTCCTCAAGAGTCACACCGTCGAGGACCGCCTCATCGCGCAGTTCAACCTGAAGCGCGTCTACTGGGACAGGCGCATCGAGGATGCCCGCAGGGACTTGGAGGACCACACTGACATCTCGGTGGACCGGAAGAGCCAGATGGTTGTGGTGAAGGTAACCGACAAGGACCGCGATCGCGCCGCAGCTATGGCCCGTATGTACGTGGATGAGCTAAACCGTGCCGTGGCCGAAGTAAGTACGTCGTCGGCGCGGCGGGAACGAATCTTTCTTGAGGGGAGACTGAAAGAGGTCAAGGTCGACCTCGAAGCTGCGGAAAAGGACTTCAGCCAGTACGCCAGCAAGAACACCACCATCGACGTCAAGGAACAAGGGAAAGCCATGGTGGAAGCCGCAGCGAACCTGCAGGGAGAGCTCATCGCCGCCCAGTCGCGGCTACAGGAGATGCGGCAGATCTATACCGGCAACAACATACGCGTGCGCGGGCTGGAGGCTCGGGTGGCGGAACTACAAAACCAGCTGAACAAGGTCGGCGGCAAGGACGATTCCACCTCGCTCCCGGCCGATGGCGACTCGCTCTATCCTTCGATACGCAAGTTGCCGCTGCTGGGAGTTTCCTGGTCGGACCTTTACCGGCGCGTCAAGATCCAGGAGATCGTTTTCGAGACCCTCACCCAGCAGTACGAGTTAGCTAGGGTCGAGGAAGCCAAAGAAATCCCCACCGTCAAAGTTCTCGACGCTCCGGATGTACCCGAGAAAAAGTCATTTCCCCCGCGCCTGTTGATCATCCTTCTGGGCACTGCTTTGTCCTTTGGCCTCGCCGTTGTGTGTATCCTCGGCGCCGCAAAATGGCGGGAACTTAGCCCCGCTGACCCGATGAAGGTTCTGGCGGGGGAAATCCTGGGCGGCTTCAAAACGGGCGATGCCTTAATCGACGACAATGGGACCGGGCATTACGGGGATGTCCGCAATCCGCGGATTATCAAATCACCAGCGCAACGAGGCGCTCCCAAGCGTCATCAGCCATGATCCGGTCTTCAGAGGAAAAAACGGCGGCGGATTCGCTGTCCCTCCCACCCGCACAGGGCGGGTTGCAAAATTCTCTTTATACGGTGGGGACACGGGCGATAAGTGGATTTACCCGCGCCGGCATCTTGTTTCTTATTGCCAGCAGGTATGGGCCGGTCTTGTTCGGCAAGTTGGTGCTGGCGATTTCGATAATGGAGATTTTTCGCACCTTCTCTGAGTTTGGCGTCGACACGATCGCCATTCGACGCTTTTCCCAGTCGGCCCAGCCTGATGCCGGCACTCTGCTGGGCCGCATCTTGAGCGCCAAGCTCGTTACAGCAACCACATCTTATCTGCTGGCGCTTGCCATCGTGGTTGCGATCACGCGTGATCCGGTGGAGTTGCACCTTGCGGCCATTACCAGTGCTTCGCTTTGGACAGCCAACGCGATTGGCGCCTTTAGCAGCTATTTCCAGAGCCACTTACAGATGGTGCGAGTGTTCTGGAGAATGTTGTGTGCTGCGGCGGTCTATGGCATTACTTCCGCTGTCGCCGCATCTTGGCACGCTCCCCTGGTCTTGGTGGTGGCTTTGCTGCCGGCGTGCGAGGCCCTCAACTGCTGGCTTCTGTATCTCACCTGCGAGCAGCGGCCTTATATGCGGTTCAGCATCGGGGAAACGATCTGCCTGCTAAGAGAGAGTCTGCCTGTAGGGCTGATGTCCGCGATGCTCATCGTCTGCTTCCGACTGGACAGTATTCTTATATTCGGCAAGCTGGGAAGCGCAGCCCTGGGAGTTTACGCCGCGGGGTATCGTCTGGTGGAACCGGCGCTGATGGTGCCGCACGCTTTTGCCACTACCTTGTACGCGCTGCTGTGCCGAAGGACGGCGGAGCCGCTAAGGGGCCGTAGGTTGCTGGCGGCCGTTCGGCACACCATGTGGCCAGCGTACCTGTTCATCGTGGGCACCGCGGGGGTGCTGCTGCTCAGCGGCCGGATCGTGCTGCAACATTTTGGTACGGCTTATGTCGATGCCTATCCCGTTCTGAAACTTTTGTCGGTTGCGCTCGTCCTTCGGACTGTCAATCTCACCCTCACCGCTGTCCTGAATTCCCGGAGCATGTACGTCACGCTGGCCAAAATCACCGGGGCCAACCTCATCATCAATCTGGCGCTGACCCTGGCACTGATCCCGCAGTTCGGAATTCGCGGCGCCGCCTTCGCGATCATCATTACCGAGGTGGCGAATCTTGCCGCTCAGTTCAGGAGTTGCCTCACCTCCGCGCCAAGCGGCAAGCCGGTATATGTTCTCAACGTTGGCCCCGAATGCGAGTAGCCTTCAATGCGACCTTCCTGGGTGAACACCACAGCGGCATCTCCACCTATGCCGAAGGGGTGATCGGCTCGCTGCTAGAGCAGCAACATGAAATCCTTCTCTACGCTTCAAAGACGCCGTTCCAGAACGCCGGCCTGGAATTGCGCAGGACCTCGCCCCTGTTCCGCGCAGATAAGGGCGGACTATCAAGTTTTTGCCGCTTCGCGTGGCTGCAGACTGTTCTCCCCTGGCTGTTGCGCAATCAGGAAGTACAGCTCTTCTTCTCGCCCAATGCGGAAGGAATGCTCTCTCCGCCAGTCCGCCAGATCGTGCAGGTTCACGACCTGATCCCCTTGTTCCATCCCGACGAAGGCCCGCGGCTCGCCCGCTATTACCGCTACTTCCTTCCACGCGTGGTGGCACGCTCGCGAATGGTGTTCGTCGACTCAGAGCATACCAGGCGCGATCTGGAACGCGTCTTTTCCCTGCCCGCAGATAACGTCGCCGTGATCTATCCGGGGATCAGGGAGCAATTTTTCGCTTCCGATTCGGCCATTCCCCCGGTTGGCTTTGAAGCCGGCAGATATTTCATCTTTGTAGGAAGCTATGCGCCTCGCAAGAATCTGGACACGGTGGTGCGCGCCCTGGCCAGGATTGCCAGCGATGTGCGCGAAGACCTGGTTATCGTCGCGCGCGACGATCCACGCGCAGCCGCAATCCAGGCCTTGGCAGAGAATCTGGGAATCAGAGAACGGCTGCGATTCTTGTGCGGGCTGACCATTCCCGAGCTGACTTATGTCTATAAGGGTGCGACTGCGTTGGTCTTGCTGTCAGAATACGAAGGCTTCGGGTACCCGCCACTGGAAGCAATGGCGACAGGCACACCAGCTATCGTCAGCGACAGCACTTCGCTGGCAGAAGTGGTAGGAACGGCCGCGATTAGAGTGCCAGCACATGACGTTGGCGCCGCCGCTGCGGCTATGCGGGCCTTCGCGCGCAACCCCGATTACCGTTCCGACTACTCCCATCGGGGAAGGGAGCGCGCACAGAATTTCACATGGCAGAACTCTGCTGAACAACTGCGAGTCGGAATAGCCCGGGCAGTTTCCGTATCGTGAGTGGCACGGCTTGAGCCTTTTCGTCTTCTTTAGCATGTTGTCGATCATTCTTCTCTGGACCCGCGGAGAGTGGAGCCTTCGTCCGCGCACGGCCTTGCAGTGGTACCTGCTGTTCAGTGTGGTCTACTATTCTCACCGCTGGATTTTTCAGTGGGGGCCGGAATCAACCCTATACGCCAGCGATGCTCCCGACTGGGTTCGCATTATTAAGGATGTGGTCTTTCTCGGTTTCATTGCCCTCATGGCATGGCGGGGAAGGTTCCGGCACTCTCCGCTGCTGTGGTATGCGCTCCCGCTTGTCTTCTGGTTCTATCTCTGCGGAGTCGTCAAGCTTTATACCCAAAACACCTCTGAGACCCTGCTGTACTACTGGCGATATCCACTGGAATACATTCCGCTTGCCTTCATTGCTTTCGAAGAGGACATCGGGGAGTTGACTCGCTTCGCGGCCGGGTGTTGCTGGATCGTAATCGGTTTTCTCGGCCTGGAGATCCTCTCTGGCCGGGACAGCGGTTTCTCGCTGGGCGGACTGTTCACTCGCTATGGTTCTATTTTCGGATCCCCAAACGATCTGGGAGTATTCTGCGGACTGGCGCTACTGGGACTGCTGGTGTTTCGGGATCGGATCGGGAAGAGAACCAGGGCGCTGCTCATTCCCTTGCTTGCCGGGTCGCTTGTCCTGTCGGCTTCCAGGAGCGCCATCGTCGGCTTGACCGCCGGACTGATCTCGGTGTGGCCGAGATCCAAGAAGTGGCTGGCGGTGGTGGCGCTGCTGGGATCGTTCTTTGTAGGATCTTTGCTAATGCTTTTTCGGGATACGCAGTTTGTCTATGACCTGGTTGCCCGGCTTGGGGACGAAAGCGCTATGCAGCGAGTCGAGGAGCTGGCGCAGGTAAAGTACGAAGTCTACAACTGGCGCTCTGAAAACCTTATTTTTGGAAGCTGGCCACACATTCACCAGGAAGATTTCTACTTAGCAACTCTTCTTAGGACTGGATTCGTGGGGGCTGGGGTGTTTGTTCTTTTTTGTGGCAGCACCTTAGTAAGATCAAAGCAGCCCTTCCTGAGAGCTGGATTGGCATCCATCATCGTGGGATCGATCTTTGTTCCTCATTTTGACGTATTCCCTGCCAATCTCTATTTTTGGCTGATGGCCGGCGCCGTCTGGTCTGTTCCAACGTTCTTGTCGGAGCAACCTGATCCAATTCGAACTCCACCGTTGCAACCGTACTCGGAGGCGCCGTTCTAACGAGTTGCTCAATTCCAAGCAGTCTGGAAACTTTCGAGGTTATGGAAACTCACGAGTCGTTCGAACTCGACGCGCTGGTAAGCATGGGATTAACCGGCTTGGCGGCCGGCGCCAGCGATATGGACCATCTGGACGGCCGCAGCGCCGCCTTTAACTATATTCGCGTAGCGAATTTGGTCGAGTCCTATGTAAAAACGGGCAAAGTGCAGCTCCCTCTGCTTGACTGGGGATGCGGCTATGGCCAGGTCTCATGGCTGCTGAAGAGGCGTGGTCTTACGGTAACCTCTTGCGACGTCGAAGAACGTCCCGCTCGGCGGTCCATCGAGATACTCAACCAGATCGAGGTGCGATGTCTGCGAGATCCTGTGCAACTGCCCTACGAGCGGGAGACCTTCGGCGGGGTGCTCTCAGTAGGAGTGTTGGAACACGTTGCTGACATGAAGCAGTCGATGCTGGAAGTAAGTCGTGTACTGAAACCGGATGGAATATTCTTTGTGTTTATGTTGCCCAAT
>Ga0335080_10009692_pt1 | contig 10074 bp, 13 predicted proteins | sample Lox_Sample_34_FD_206720 | JGI IMG/M metagenome (GOLD analysis project Ga0335080, IMG submission 206720) | Soil microbial communities from Loxahatchee National Wildlife Refuge, Florida, United States - Lox_Sample_3.4 | ecosystem: Environmental > Terrestrial > Soil > Wetlands | place: USA... | reverse complement strand
CGGCGCGCAGCCCGGCCCGGGACAGGTGGGCGGGGCACCGGCAGCCGAGGTCGCGCCGACGAGCGCAACCGCCGCTGCGAGAAACAGCCAACGACGCACGCCGGCGATGTTCTCAACCGGCGCGGGCGCGGTCAAGCGCCGGCGAACGGTTGGTCGCGAACTGCTTGAGTGGCGCCGTGCGAAGGTGAGCAACGACCGGCGGCGCTCTGCCGAGCCGGCTAACACGGAGGAGACGACCATGTCCGAGCCAACACAGCAGACGCGTGCGCAGCAGCTAATCGGCGATTTCGCGCCGAAGCTCGTGTCGCTCACAGACGACGTGCTGTTCGGTGACATCTGGGCGCGCACCGAGCTGTCACCACGGGACCGCAGCCTGATCACCGTCGCCGCGCTCATCACCGGTGGCAGCACCGAGCAACTCCCCGGCCACCTCGAACGAGCACGGCAAAACGGACTGACCGAAACGGAGCTGAAGGAAGTCGTCATCCACCTGGCTTTCTACGCGGGATGGCCGAAGGCGATGTCAGCGATCCAGGTCGCCAAGCGCACATTCCAGGACTAGCTCTAGGTGACGTCGAGCAGGCCGGCCTCTGCATCATCTTCACCCCGCTCGCCTGAGATGAGCTGACCGGCCCGCGCGGCGAGGGATACCGGCGCATGACGGCGAGCTCGCCCCGGGCGGGCAGAGTTAGGATCGGAGGATGGGTCAGGGCCGCGGCGGATATGTCGTCCTGCAGCACCTGGGTGACGGTCGATGGCGGTTGCTCGGGGACGTGGATCGACGCGCTGGGCTTCCAGCCCGCAGATCGCGCGCTCGGGCGGTGCGGGACGTGCTCGGACGCGAGCCGGCAGACGGTGAGGCCTTTGCGGTTCTCCCTCGGAGCGAGTGGCGGCTCGGCCTCGACCACTGATCCGGGCCGGAACACACACCAGCCGCCTGCGCCAGTGCCGGATCCGAGCTTCCCCTGAGGCGGGTCAGTGCGTCCTCTGATGGCGTATCGCAAGGGTTGACGGATGGTTTGGGTGGAGGTTTGCCCATGTCGAGCGGTGCGCCGGCGTCGCATCGGATTCAGTGGCTGCATCGGCGGGTTGTCTGGGTCCTGGTCGGTCTGGTCGCAGCCGCCGGGATCGTTCTCGGCATCGTCGTCGGCGTCGACCGAGTGTTCTATTCGGGTCAGGCGAGGCAGTCGTGGCCGCAGTCGTGGCCCCCGAGGCCGTGCGTGGTGCAGGGGATCGACGCCCGCTGTGGCACCTTCACCGTCCTGGAGAACCGCGCGAAGCCGAACGGGCGCACGATCGGCCTGCGTGTGGTCGTCCTTCCCGCGTCTTTGAAGCCCGTCCGTACGGACGCTGTCACGTACCTCGCCGGCGGGCCGGGAGACGCCGCCACCGAGCAAGCGCTCGGCCAGGGCTGGCAGTCGAGCGCGCTAAACCTGTATCGCGACATCCTGCTCGTCGACCAGCGCGGCACCGGGGGATCGAACCCGCACGGCGGCGATGTGACCCAGTACGGGACACGGATGGCGATGGACGACCTGGACGCGGTGCGGGCAGCGCTCGGCTACCGGCAACTCGACGTGATCGGCAGCTCCTACGGCGCAACCGCGGCGCAGGTCTACCTGAAGCTGCATCCCTCGTCGGTGCGCACGCTCATCCTGATGGGCGGTACCGCGATCGACGTTCCCTTCTTCGGCCGCTATGCGGTCAACGCCCAGCGCGCCCTCGACCAGCTTGCGAGGCTCTGCGCCTCGGACCCGTCCTGCCGGAAGACGTTCCCGGGCTGGGAGCGCCAGTTCGGCGAGCTCGTGAAGGCGTGGAACGTCCACCCGGCGAACGGCATGACCGGGGACGAGCTCGCTTCCGTCGTCCATGCGATGCTGCTCGACCTGCAGAAGGCGGTCGGGATCCCGCTGGTCGTCAGCCGCGCCGCGACGGGCGACTACGAGCCTCTCGAGCAAGCAGGCCCGGGGGGTCTCGACGCCGACCTGAACCTCATGGGCTCGTCGATCTGGTGTAACGAGCCCTGGACCGGGATCGATGCGACGGGGCCGTGGGGCACCCAGTTCGACAGCTACACAGCTGCACGGATCGCGGCGCTCCGGCAGAGCTGTAGCTCCGTCCCCAGGCGCGCCGAGCCGCGCTCGCTCTGGACGCTTCCCGCGTCCAGCCGCGTCCCCGTGCTCGCGTTCGTCGGCGGCGCCGACCCGCAGGATCCCGTGAACAACCTCTCCGACCTCGAGCGGCACTTCCCCGACAGCCGCATCGTGACCTTCCCGCACCTCGGGCACCAGTGGGGCATCGGCGGCTGCTTCGACCAGATCGTCACGGACTTCGTCGACCGCGGCACCACGAAGGGGCTGGACACGACACGCTGCTCCGGGGCGGTCGTGGTGCCACCGTTCCCGCTCACCGACTGAACGCACGGCCGAGACACCTCGGGCCGTGGCTCCCTTACCATGCGTGGCATGGACGAGCCGTCGGAGCTTCGGCACAACGGCCGTTGGAGGATGGCCGTCTGGTCCCTCCGCGTGGGGTACGTCGGGCTGGCCGTCGCCGCTGTGGGTTTGATCGTGACGCTGTCGGGATCCACGCCGTGGGTCCTGGCCGTCGGGGTGATCGTCTGGCTCGGCACCGTCCCCGTGACATTGACCGGATTCGTTCGGGCCCGGCACGAGTTGCCAGAGCCACGTCCCACGTTCTGGTCGATGCGGTTGATGCTGGTCCACGACTCCACCCACGCCCTGTCGACGGCCCAGTCGCCACCTCGGGTGGGGTGAAAGCCGCCTGCCCCGGCGTTCGGGAATATCACCTCAGGAGCCTTCCGACGACCGCGTCGACGGTGACCCGTTCGTGGTAGCTCGGAGCGAGCTCTTCGCGGACCTGTTGCTCGAAGGCCGGCATGCGCTCGCCGAGCCGCTCGGGTGAGGCTACGGCGGTCGAGTAGGCCATGCCGATCAGCTCGTCGGGTGTCCAGATCCGCTCGACGTCGACCGAGATGACTTCGACTGCGGAGAAGGCGCTCGATCGAAGGATCTCCTCGTAGCGGGACAAGTGGCGCCGCCGTGTCCTCGGCTGCTCGATCGGTGTCTCCTTCATCAGGCCCGCAGCGATCTCGAGTACGCGCGACTGGGCTTCCGAGTCGCGAATGTCGTCACCGACGAGCGCCAGCGCGGGCGTGACCGTCGCGAGTCGACCGAGCACGAGCGCGGTGTCGAACCAGTGAAACGCTCTTCCCGCGGTCGCGAGCCGAAAGCGCCCCCAGCTCTCGTCGACGTCTTCTGCCCTGGCCATGACCGGTTTCACGTTGCTCGGGGCGGCCCGGCGCAGTTCGGCGATCATCTCCGGCTCGACGTCGACGGCCACCACCTCACCTGCATAGAACGACACCGGAATCGCCAACGAGCCGGGGCCGCAGCCAAGATCGAGGACACGCGCCGTCCCGTCTATCTCGGTCGCCTGGACGAGGCGGTCGATCAGCTCCGCCGGGTAGGGCGGTCGGTAACGGGCGTAATGCGGCGCAGCGGTTCGAAACGGACGGTCCACGAGACAGTCATTCTCGCGTCATCGCGCGACAGCGTCGTCTGCGCCGGCGTTCAGCCGTCGAGGGCTGGCGACCCTCCGGTGTCCACGGCACGCGATGTCACGGATAGATGATTTCCCGCTGTCCCTTCGTGCTGTGCATGGTCCAGAGCAGGTCGGCGAGATGGTCGGGGTCGACGGTAGGCATCTCCCAGACCGGGCCGCCTGCAGCCTTGGCCTTCTCCATCTCGGCGTGGAAGGCACTGTTCTCGATGGCTGCACCGATGTAGAGCATGCCGACGTAGACGCCTTTCTCGGCTACCTCCGCGTGGAGGGCTTGCAGGTAATTGCGCTGGGCGGCTTGTGCAGGACTGGGGCCGCTCATGCCCGGCAGGCCCTGCACGGTGCTGCCACCCTGCGCCGTGAGGATGGCGCCGTCCCCCTGTTCGAGCATGTGCGGCAGGAACTCCTGCACGAGTGCCAGCAGCGTGTAGAAGATCAGCGGCATGAAGTTCCTGGCGTGTTGTGGAGTGAGGTTGGCTGCGGAAACGAACCCGGTGGCCGGGGTGGGTGCGTAGTAGAGGGCGTCGAGGTCGCCCGCCTTGACGCGAATCTCCTCCGCCAGTCGGGACGTGCCACCGGTGTCGGACAGGTCGGCTGTGATGACGTGCGCGGTTGCTCCCGCACTCGTCAGATCCTTCGCCAGACGATCGAGTGCCTCCGAGCGGCGAGCCACCAACGTGACGGCGTATCCCTCCCGCGCGTAGCGACGCGCGACAGCCTGGCCGAGGCCGGGCCCGGCTCCGAACACTGCGATGGATCTGGACATGGGAAAGCTCCGCTGGCTGTTCGACACCACGGCCGGCAGTCAGGAAAACAGCCGCAGGCCCCTAGTAGACCTTGACGATCGTCACCTTGCTGCAGACGAAGCCTGACCGCTCGAGCCTACAGTTTGGGATGACCTCGAGCTTGTGATTGGCCGAGCCGGAGATTCGGTAGCTCGCACCACAGCTGCCCTTGCAGGAGGAGTCGATCTCGGCCTTTACACGGTAGAGGCCGTTGCTTTCTTGAAGAACGGTGAGGGGCTTGCTCGACGTGGCCAGGGCTCCCGCGGGAGCGCCGCCGTGCTGGCTGATCAGAACCAGAACGGCAAGCTTCTTCTCGGCCGCCGAGGCCAGGTTCTTCTTGACTGCCACGATCAGCTTGTGGGTGCCGGCAGCCTTGTTCGTCTTGGCCGCCGCCGGCAAGACTGCCGTCGTGCTCGAGACGAGCGCGAGAAAGACGACTGCCGCAATCAGAACGCGACGGAGCATCCTCCAACGGTACCGTGACTTGTCCGGCGGTCGAGTGTTGAAGCCTGACAGTCGACCACGCGGCGACTTAGTCCTCGATCTGCGCCGTTTCGTTCCGCTGCAATGCATCGAGTCTTGCTCGCATGGCCTCTAGCTTGTCGGGCGAATGACCGACCCAGTCGACAAGCTCGCCAACAACGCGCAGCGGCTCGCGGCTACGAAAGGACTGCGTTGGATTCCCCGGGAACTTCTTGTCGGTCAAGTTCGGGTCGTCCTCGAACTCCCCGGTTGGCTCGACGATGTAGACGCGCCCGCGGCCCTCACCGACGGCGAGCTCGGCGCCCCAGACGGCGGCGTCGAGAGTTGCGGTGAAGTAGACGTAGTTCATCACTCGGCCGGCCTCGAAGTTCGACTCGCGTCCCGGGACGAGCAGATCGCCCACCGCGATGTCTGCCTTCGTACCGTGCAGGTACACGCCCGCCTTGTACACCTCGAACGGCACCGGCTCACGCAAGGCGCCCATGCGGAGATGCTAGCGGGGCAGCAGGGCTCGTTTGGGCGAGTCTCCGCGAATGTCCCCCGAAGAAGCGAGCTGGTGAGATGCGGCCGGAGCAGGCCGCTGCCTGGGTCTCCGGGCCGCGAGTGCGTGGCGCTACGTCAGCGGTGGGATGCCCTTCGCGATCAGGTCGACGCCGAAGACGATGAAGAGCACGGTCATCACGGCGGCGTTGTGGGCGGCGAGCCAGCCCTTCAGCGAGTCGAGCTCGGTCCGGGCCCTGTCGCCGCCGACGAGGTAGTAGACGACGGGCACGGCGATCGTCAGGCTCGCGACGATCACGAAGACGACGATCGAGACGACCGCATCCCCGGTCGAGAGGCCCAACTGAGCGAGGCCGGTGGCCGCTCCGATGGTGAGCAGGAGGTTCTTCGGGTTCACGGCGGCGAGCAGGATGGCGATCCCGAACGCCTTTCCCGGCGTGAACGCGTCGACGCCTGTCATCCACTTCGGCATCTCCGGCTCCGCGTCCGGCGCGGGTCGGCCACGCCACTGTCGTGCTGCGAGCAGCAGGAGGAGCATACCGAGCACGATCTTCAACCACGACACGGTGTCCGAGGCAGAGTTGCTCGAGTCCACGCTGCTCGCCTCAGAGATTGCATAGACCACGCCGGCCACGACGGCGAGTGAGAGTGCCCAGCCGGCGAGGAACAGCGGACCGTTCACGGTGGCCCGCTTCGAGAACAGCATCAGGATCACGGCGATGATCGGTATCGGACTGATCGCGACGCCGATCGCGTAGGTCAGTACCTCGCTGATCCCCTGTCCCATGTCGCCTCCCTCCTCGAGCGCCGAGATTCCCCGAGCGACTTGACGCTACGACAGCAGTGAGCGATGGGCCATCGGCCGAAAGGGCTGAATCGCCCGACCGCGACGAGAGGCGGTTCGCCGGCTCAGCCGCGATCTACTACGGGATCAGCGTGTCGTCGTTGTCCTTGCGGTGGTCCTTGCGCCACTGCTCCTGGTAGCGCTCCGACTCCTCGAACTCGCGCTCGATCTCCTCCTGGTCGGCGTCGGTCTGGCCGGCCGGGTGCTCGCCCGCCTCGTCCTTCGTCCGCATCTTGCTGAACGCGATCACGAGGATCGGAATCGCGACGACGGCGAGGATGATCCAGGGGATCACGCTCTCAACCCGTTCCAGGGCGCCTCGTCTGCGACCTCGACGGCGCGGTAGCCCTCTTCCCCGACGCACGGGCCGACCACGACGAGGATCCGCGAGATCCCGTCGCTGACGTTGAACGACGCGTGCACGACGTCCCGGGCCACGAAGAGCGACTCGCCCGGCCCGAGCTCGCGCTTCTCCTCGCCGAGCCACTGCTCGACCCGGCCCTCGAGCACGTAGAGCACTTCCTCCTGCCCGGGGTGGTAGTGGAAGTCGTGGAACCCGCCGGGCGCGAACTCGACCTCGCCGACGACGATGTCCTGCGAGTCGGTCACGTCCGGCCTGGCGACCCAGGTCATGCGCCCCCAGTAGGGCGTCTCCCACTCGAGCTCGCCGCGCGAGAAGTACCTGCCGTTCGCCACTTGTTACCCCCTCACCGGGGCGCGCTCGGCGGCCCCGCTCTGGTCGTCTCCCGTCCGCTCGAACAGCTCGATCAGATGGCCGTCCGGGTCCAGCACGTAGACCTGGACGATGCCGTCGCCCCGTTCGAGCGGGCCTGTGAACAGCCCGACGCCGTGGCTCTCGAGTTGGGCGCGCACGCCGTCGAGGTCGTCGACCTCGAGCGCGACGTGCGCCGCGAGCCCGGTCAGCGCGCTTCGGCCCGGCTCCTTCCACCCCGCGGGCGAGGTCGTGTCCTCGGCGAGGAGCAGGTGCAGCTCCTGGCCGCCGGCGCGGAACCAGGCGCCCCGGAAGGTGAACGTCTTCGGGCGCGCGAGCTCTTCCATCCCGACTGCCTCGCCGTAGAATCGGCGGGACCGCTCGAGGTCCGAGACGACCAGGGCAGAGTGCTGGATTCCGAGAAGCACGGCCCGCCGAGCATAAACGCAAGGAGGAGCACATGCCCTGGATCGACGTGAAGCTCTACGACACCCGCGTCAACGAGGAGTCGGTGCCGAAGATCATCGAGGCGCTCACGCAGGCTCTTCACGAGTCGAGCGGTGCGGCGGTGGAGCACATCCAGGTCGTCGTGCAGGGCGTGCCCGCCAAGCACTGGGGGATCGCCGGCAAGCAGGGCGGCTAGACCGGGACCGCCACCAGCTCGAGCTCGACCGGCGGCGCGCCCGGGACGACCGCCTGGGTCTCCCGCGCGTGGAGCAGCGTGGTGCGGACGATCATCTTCGCGCGGGCGAAGTTGTCGAGCTCGGTCGGCACCGGCTCGACGCGGCGCCCGAGCGCGTAGCCCGCGGCGTTGCGGCCGATCGCGCGGTACGACTCGAGCGAGTAGAGCGGCGACATCCCGAACAGCTCGAGGTTGTCGAGCGGCTGGAGGTCGGCGCGGTGGATCAGCGCGGTGCCCTTCGACTGGAGACCGACCGCGATCCCGGAGCCGGAGAGGCGGGCGCCGTCGTGGCCGATGAACGCGACATCGGCGACGCGGCGCACCCGGATCAGGCGCGGTGCCGCTCCCGCCTCGCGGATGCCCTCGAGGATCGCGGCGAGCACGTCGGCGTGGGATAGGCCGTTGATCGTCTCGCGCAGCTCCGCGCCGACCGCGGGCCCGATCGCGACCACGACCTCCGCGGGATCGTCGCCCTTCGCGGCCTCGCCGCGCTCGGCCAGGATCGGCGCGCCGGAGCCGCCCCCGGTGCCGAGCCGGGCGGCGTCGACCTCGTGCGGCAGCGCGCGCAGCAGCTCCCAGCGCTCGCCCTCGAGCCGGTAGCCGGTGCCCGGGCCGAGGTAGAGGTTCGGGTCGTTGACGGCGGAATGGACGAGCCCGGCCGGGTCGATCACGGCCGAGGTCTGGAGGTAGTCGGCGGCGACGCGCTGGCGCTGCATCCCCACCACCGCCTCGGCCACGTCGCCGAAGCCGTGCCGGTCGAGGGCGAGCGCGACGTCCAGGCCCGACACGCCCCTGGCGAGCGCGGCGTCGGCCGCCTCGACATCCGAGGCGCGATCCCGATCCGGCAGGTCGCGGCTGTCGTAGCCGGTCACCGCCGCCTCGACCTCCGCGTCGGTCACCGGCGGGAACCCGAGGTCGGCGAACACGGCCTGGACGGCCGTCGCCCCGCGCCGGCGCACCGCGGTTACCGTTTCGTCGGAAACGGGCTCGATCCCGCCGTCGACCTGCCAGTCGCGCTGGATCGTGAGCCACTCGTCGAGGTCGTCCGCGTCGTAGTTGCCGCCGCCGAAGGTGTTGTCGCGCCGGGGCATCACCGAGTAGCCCGAGGTGACGAAGTCGGTGCCCGGCAGGAACTGGCCCATCAGCTTCGCGGTCTTGCGGATCGCCGAGTGCGAGGCGATCGCGTCGTTCCCGCTCGCGACCTCGAGATCGAGCCAGGCGGCGATTACGTTCTCGCCGAGGATCGCGCGCACGCCGCCCGGGACGGCGAGCACGAGTGCGACGCACGAGATCGAGCCGTTCTGGACGCCCTGCGAGCCGGCCGCGCGCACGACCGAGATGCAGCGCGACTCGAGGTAGAGCATCGAAAGCCCCTGTGCGTGGCCCATCAGCGCCTCGGAGCCGGTGCCCGAGGTGAAGCGCACCTTGACCCCGCGCGAGGCGTACGCCGCGCCGAGGAACGCCTTCGACCAGGGCGTGTCGTCGCCGTCGACGAAGACCGGCTCGGTGCCGTAGACCGAGAGCGTCTCGGCGTAGGTGACGAGGCCGCGGATCGCGAGCTCGAGGTTGCGGCGCTCCTCGACCGCGCACTGGGTCATCACGCCCGGGCGGCCGGTCTGGGAGCCGACGAGGAGCGCGATCGCGTTGAGCGGCGCGTAGCGGGCGACGCCGACGGTCGTCTCGATCTCGGCGAAGCCGCGCGCGGCGGCCTCGGCGGCGTCGGCGGCGAGCAGCGCCGGGTTCTCCTTCAGGTTCGTCACGTGGGCCTGGTTTCCGGGCGCGCGGCGGGCGCGGAGCTTCTTCAGCGCGAACATCAGCTCGACCGGGTCGAGCATCCCCGCGACGCGCGCCAGCTTCGCCGGGGTGAGACCGCGGGAGAGACGGACGAGCTCCTCGCGCGGCACGTCGACGTCGACGAGCTTCCGCGCGAGCTCCGTGTCGCCGAGCGCCATCGCCTCGGCGGCGATCTCGAGGTCGAGCCCGTGCGCGACGAGGAAGCGGTCGATCACGTCGAACTCGGCCGCGGCGCGGCCGTCGAGCCGGGTGACGACGCCGTCTTCGACCACGAGCTCGGGCTCGGGGTCCGCAGGCCCGTTCGCGGCGACGAGGCCGAGCTCGGGCAGCGGCGAGATCAGGAGCTCGCGGCGGAGCTCCTTCTCGGCGCGTGCCGCGAACCTGCCCGAGGACTCAGGCAAGGAGACCTCGCGCCTCGTAGGCCGAGGCGGCCTCGCGGACGAACGCGGCGGTCGCGGTCGCGCCCCAGGCGTCGAGCTTCGCCGCCCACTCCTCGAGCTGCGCCGCGGACGAGCGGCCGGGGCGCAACGCCGTGTAGATCTCGAGCAGCTCTCCGTCGGGGACCGAGGCGAGCTCGGCGGCTCGCTCGAGGTTGTCGGCCAGCTGGGCGCGGCCCGCCGCGCGCGCGACCTCGGCCTGCAGGCGAAGCGTCGGCGGGGTCGCGCGGATCTCGTCCGCGGTCAGCCCGCCG
>Ga0335080_10009689_pt1 | contig 10077 bp, 8 predicted proteins | sample Lox_Sample_34_FD_206720 | JGI IMG/M metagenome (GOLD analysis project Ga0335080, IMG submission 206720) | Soil microbial communities from Loxahatchee National Wildlife Refuge, Florida, United States - Lox_Sample_3.4 | ecosystem: Environmental > Terrestrial > Soil > Wetlands | place: USA: Florida... | reverse complement strand
TTCGCCTGAACCGCCGACAACACAAAGCAGCGCCCCTCAAGCGCGATGTGCCGCATACTCACCGCCCAGGTTTCGCGATCGTCCACCGTCGGCGCGCAGTAGAGCTGCACGCCCTTGGCGTACATCGCGGTCCGCAGCAGGGGCATGTAATTCTCCCAACAGATCACGGCGCCGATTTTCCCGAACCCCGTGTCGAACACCGGCAGCGTAGACCCGTCCCCGAACCCCCAGATCAGCCGCTCCATCGCAGTGGGCATCAACTTCCGATGCTTCCCCACAAGTGTGCCTTCCGGCGAGAAGAACAGAACCGTGCAATACAACGTCCCGCCCTCGCGCTCAATCACGCCCATCACGAGCCACAGCGAATGCGCCCGCGCCGCTTCGCCGAGTCGCTCGGTATCCGGCCCCGGCACATCCGCCGCGCCCTCATAATACCGTCGGAACAGTTTGCGCCCTTCCGGCGTCCGGCTGCCCACGCGCGCCCCGAAATCCTCGCCCTTCGGATATCCGCCGATGAAAGCTTCCGGAAACACAACCAGCCGCGCCCCGCTCGCCGCCGCCTCGGCAATGAGCCCCTCAGCCTTCGCAACCGAGGCCTCTCGCTCATAGAGCACCGACCCCGCCTGGACCACCGCAACAGGAATTCCCATCACTCCATTGTGGGGCAGACCTTGCCCTCAAGGCTGCCGTTCCTTCGCCGCCGACCAGTGCGTGTGAATCACGCGCCAGCCCTCCGCCCTCTTCCGATACACCAGTGTCCCGTTCCAATGCCGCGTCACGTCCCCGTTGTGCTGCACCAGTTGATACGTCAACACAGCCATGTCCGCCGTCGCGTGACACTTCGGGTTTAGAATCTCGTAGCTATCGAACAGCGGCACGCCACGATACCGCGAATAAAGCTCTTTCATCGGCGGCAGTCCCTCCAGCCGCACACCGACGACGTCATGAATAAACGTGATATCCGGGTCCATCACGGCCAGAGTCGGATCCGGGTCACCCTTGGCCCATCCCTCCATCGCCTGCCGCTCCATTGCCACCAATTTCCCCAAAATCTCAGAATCCGAGTCCGCGCGAGCGGGCGCCATCCAGAAAGCCGCGCAAATCAATGCCAAAACCGTAGTCTTCAAAGTCTCACCTCCGAAGCATTAGACAAACCGCCAGCTCCTCTGTGACAGAAGCGCAAACTATTTCGCAGGCTCCAACGAAATCGAGGCCAACATCTGCCGCACCATCTCCACCTGCTGGGCCGGTTCGTAGAACGGATGATCGCGATATAGCCCGGCCGCGAACTTCATATACGCCTCGCTCCATTCGTCAGCACGGTCATCCGCCACATCCCGAACCCGCCGCACATACTCCGACGTAAACTGCAGCTTCTTCGGATCGACGAACCCGCCGTCAACAAACGCCCGTGTCTTCCGCGTGCACTTGCAGGCGTTTTTCGGATCCACCAGCCCGCAGTTTCCCCGCAGGTATTCATAAAGATCGCGCCGCGCGCGTGACAAAATCTGCCGGAAGTTCGCAGGCGTCACCTCCGCAACTTCGCCGCCCACTTCGTCGCTGACCCCGAAAATCTCCCCCAGCACGAAAACCAGCCGCTGCCGCCCATCGAGACAGAGCAGCGTCCCCATCATGCAGCACAGCTTCGTCTCCTCCACCAACACCTCTATCGGGACCGGAACCGTGCGCGGATCCGGAGGATCAAAATCAGGAACCTGCTGCAACCCCGCCGCAGCCTGGGAGAACGAGCAGATCGCGTCCGATGCGACCCACTTCTTCTTGCGCGCGTTCAACAGGTGGTTCGCCACCAGCCGGTAAAGCCAGGTTCGAAACTTGCTCTCGCCGCGAAACGTGTGCAGCGATTTCAGCACCCGGACCAGGGCATCCTGCGTCGCATCCTCGGCGTCCGCGGGCGCACCCAGCATCCGGACCGCGACATTGAAAATCCATGGCTGATGACGCGTTAGCAACTCTTCAAGCGCATCCCGCTGACCGGCCTGCGCTCTGGAAATGAGGTCTTCATCCGACACCGCCTCGGCGGTTCCAATGAACGGATTACACATGGCGAGCGTAGTGTAACTCTCATCAGTTCTCCGAGGGCCGTTCCATGTGATCGATCACCAGCACCTCCACCCGCCCCTTTGAGCTCTCCAGCCCAAGCCCGAGCTGCTCCCGAAGCGCCGCGGTCAACGATGGCGCCGTGGAATCTGCCGTTTCATCCGGCGCCCATTCGAGTGTGAAATCATAAAGGCCCGTCAACCCGGTCCGATCCTGCGTGATCCGGCCCAGCCGGTTCCCAACATACAGCGCGAGCATGTCGATCGATACCGCCGTTCCAATCGCACGAGAAGTCCCCTTGCCGTTGCTGCTGCTAATCCCCCTCGCCGCGCCTTCGTCACTCGACTTGAGCTTCGGCCCGCCCTTGGCAACCACCAGCGCGTACACCGGCAGTTCCCGCATTTCGCGGTGGAATTTCAATTGGAACCGCTCTCGAAGCAGGCTTTGCATCCGGGGACCTATTTGCTCCGGCGTAGGCTTCTCCGGACGGCCCGTCTTGGCCTCGATATCGTACCGATCGGTTTCCAGCCAATTGGAACCACCCGCAATCTGCGAATTCTGAAGCCCGAATGCTGTGCGGACCAGGAGCTTTACGGGCTCGTTGGTAATCCTGACCCGCCCCCCTTCGAAAACCTCGAAACTCGTCCCGGCCCCAGGCGCAGCGACCGTGGGCCTGATCACACTTACTTCAAAGCTCTCCGGCGATTGGGCCGAAAGGCTGCTCGACAAGAACAGCGCAGCTTGCCCCAGTGTAATAAGCCGCCGAATCCGATGCATGAAGATTATACGTTTCGCAGGCCGATAAGGAAGGCAGTTGGTCGCGATTCATCCGCCTGCCTCACTGCCGCAACCACCATGCCGCCATCGACCCTGTGGTTTCGTCGCGGCCCACTGTAGCGTCACTTCGAACGACGAGACGGTAGATCCCTAGTCGCCGAACGCGCACCTGTCGCAGGAACCAGGTCCGTTGCGGGAACAGCCGCGCCCGCCGGGACAAGTCCGCTTGCCTGACCCCGGCGCCTGAGCGCCTTGCTCCACACCCACAACCCTAAGATCAATCCAACCAGGGCTATTCCGCTGATCGCCTGTCCGACGAGCCGCGACGCTGGGTGATAGCGAAACTCGATTTCGTGCTCGCCCGCGGCAACCGCCACACCGCGAAACGCAAAGTCGACCTTGCCGATATACGCCGGCTTGCGGTCCACCATTACACGCCATCGCGGATTCCAACTGTCTGTAAGGACAACCATTGCCGGCCGTTCAAGCTTACACTTCAGCAGCACACGATCGTGATGATAGGCCGTTACCTGTACCGTACCGGGAAGATCCGCCTGGCCGGCGGAAGCTTGCACGGGCTGATCCACCCGCACGCCCAAGGCTCTCAACTCTTGAAGCAGTACGACGTCGGTCGTGGCCGCGGAACGATCTACACTTGCGCCCACGTCGGATGGCAAACCGTCAAACGTACGTACATCATCCACTACAAAAGAACGAGCCATCGCGTGCGGGTTCTCGAAGATTTCACGATAAATATCCGAATGAACCGAGTGGAATCCGAGACCGGATAACCGGCTGATCGCTTCCTTGTTTGCTGCGTCTACCATTACATAGCGAACACCGGTGAGCGAAAGGGATGCGTCGCTGAATAGGTACTTTGCATTGGGAGTTACGCCCAAAGTAGCGAAAACAAAATCCACCCCAATGTATCGCTGGTAGAAGACGTAATACGACATCGGCATGTACGAAAGGAAGTCCAGGCTGGGTATCTGTAGTCCACTCGGCCAGTTCGGAAACACTCCCGTCCGGCCGATATTCAGCATGCGGCTTCCAGGGCGCCTGTCAACTTCCGACTTGAGCCATGCGATCGATTCCGTGGGCTTTACATCCCTGTCGGAGCGGCCGGGGCGCAAGCCATTCATGTAGTAAAGACCTTCCACAATCAGACCGATCAGCAGCACATGTTTCGCCCGCACCGTGAATCGGGGAGAGCGGGCGAACACCAGGATGGTCGCGGTGAATACCAGGATTAGCCAAAAAATCACGAGGTATCGTTCCGTCCAGGTGCTGATCGCCGTCTGGCCGTTTAAACCGAGGTAATTGTACAGGACCAGGAACAAGACGACCATAACGCCGACCAGAACCGCAGCGGGCTTGCCAAGCGCATTCTTGGAACTGATCGCCTCCCATCCGTAAGCAACCAGTACAACGAAAGCCAGGCTTGCCATGCAGGCCCAGTAATCGTTCCGGATAAAGCTGAAGAACGACACCGAGTCAAGCAGCGTGAACGGGAAAATGCCATAAATCTGCCCCAACGAAATCGAAAGGCACACAGTCGCGGCGGCAATCCCGAAAGCCGCCGTCCTCTTCAGAGAACGAAATGCGTGTGTGGCGATCAGTGAACCGATAATTCCCAATTGAAGCGTGATCTTCTCGAAAGGACCCGGAGGGGTGGCAACATATGGCTCCCAGAAGTGTTTCGGCGTAAATAGTGAGAGTAAATTTAATAAGCTGATGCCGGGAGACGGGCGGGAACGGTAAAAGCCCGCGATATCACGCATATAGCTGGTGAAAGCATCAACCACCGGGACATATAGGAACGCAAGAAGAAGCACCGCCACAGATGGCGTTGCAATATGAATTACCAGCGATCTCACCCACTCCCGCCTGGGTTTGGCGAGTTCGAAAGCTAACGTGAGGCTATAGACCACTAACACCGTCATAGTTAGCGTGGGTGTAAACGTCGTACTAAACAGCGCCACATTTGCAGCCACGGCAAAAAGGGCGTTCAGCGGCGATTGACGCCTCAAAAGACGAAGCATTGCATACAGAACAATGGGCGCCACGAGATAAGGCTGTCCGACCGCAAGATTCAGATTGGTCAGCGCGAAGCCGTTCAGGGAATAAACTGCCGCCGCTGCGAATGCGGCCCCGAAAGACAGCCGCAGACAGTCCGTGAACGTCCGCAAGACGCAATAAACAGCGCCAAAATACAACCCGAGCAGCACGAACGTCAGTGCGGTTGAGCTTCCGCCCAAAAGCGCAGTCGCCAACGTTACAGGAGCGAACTTCAAGTCCGCCAATACTTCCGGACCCGGTATCCCAGTCGCCGAATACGGGTCCCAGTATGGAGATTCACCGCTACGAAGACAGAACGCCATGAATCTCTGGGCCGGCTGAAATTGGGATGAGCCGCTCCAGAAGTCGCCTTGGCCGTCTAAGGCGCGGCGCCCGTCCCTCTCAGGAATAACAGAACTCGCTGGGGGCGGCGGGTTGACAGATCCCAGCAACATAAAATCGTAATCCAGCGGCGCAAGTGACGCACCCAGGAAAATGACGTTCCCGAATAACAGAAGAGTAAGAAGAAGGGCGAGGGCCAGGCAAACGGTCGTGCCGCGAAAACCGGTCTCCGTCAGAAACGCTCGTTTGACTATCTCAAGTGGTTTCATTCCCGTCCCCACTCTTGCAGTTTGTTAGGCCATGGGATCCACCCCCCGCATCAGCTTTGGGGGACCCGCGCCGGCCAAGCCTCAGGTGATCACCGCGGGTTCGAAAGGACATAGCCTCGATGGAGATCGCTGCGGCGATTACCATCCGGCGGCATATGAGGAGATACAATGCTGCCGAAAGTTCTCCGTTACCCCATTGGCTGGCCGGCATTAAGCCGCTGAGCACGGGCCTCTTTACTATCTGCTGAGCTGGATCGCCCCTGTGGAAGATCATAATTCCGGGAGAAGATTGTCCGGCGGCATGCCATCATGTCTTTGATCGTCGCGATAATATTCCGGACAGAGGTGGACGATCCGCTGCCGAATTCGCGGGGAAACGTTTGAATCCCGACTTCCCCGACTGGGAAGCCCTTCAGCATGGTCTTGATCGCGATTTCCGCGCCAATAAAAGGACTGGTCGCATGGAGGTCCAGTTCGCCGATCAGTTCCCGCCTGAGCAACCGCAATCCCGTGCTGATGTCGCGGTACCGGGTCTTGAAGAGAAACCGGAGTGAGGCGTTGTAGACCCATGAGATGAAGATCCGGAAGCCGGAATACGCCTTCGTGTACCGAAACGTAATAATTAAATCGTAATATTTCCTGAGTCGGATCAGCTTGATCAGGTCGCGGACGTCGTACTCATCGTCCCCATCGGTAAAACACACCCACTCGAAACGAACAGCCGATAATCCGGTCCGGATGGCAGCGCCATATCCGAGATTTCTGGGGTGGTGGATAACGCGGACTCTGGGATTCGCGGCCGCCAGATTGTCCGCAATTCGGCCGGCGCGACAAGGAGTGCCATCGTCTACAATCAGCACTTCGTAGTCTGCGGCAACTTCGCTCAGCACATCGAGAGCCTTTAGCGTCACGCGCTCCACTGTATTTTCGTCGTTGTAAACCGGAAAAAACAGACTGATATTGGGCTTCCCGTGCTCGCCGTCGTTTCGGGTGCTCAGAATCGCAGGCGTTGGAATATTGCCCATGGGAGCAGTTAAAGCATTGTAACCCAGAACCAGAAACCCAGGGCAGTTCGAGCCGAAACACGCCCCAGCCGAACACCGCTGATTTACCCGCTCTGTGTTAGGCTCTTTTGATGGCCGAATCTGCGCACTCTGGGCCGCTTATCCGCTCTCCTCAATCGCACGACGCTCCCGACGAATTCGAATCCGTAATGCGTGGCTTACCTCCAAATCGCGGAGAACTTTGATGGGGCCTATGCGATCGTCTCCAGATGCGTCCGAACTCCAACGAATGTACGCAGCTCGATTCGCCGGAATAACCGGCTATCGCGATCGTGTATGGAAGGTGCTGGCATCTTACTTCAGCCAATGGGTCCCGGAAACCGGAACGGTTCTTGACCTTGGCGCCGGACACTGCGAGTTCATCAACAATGTGACGACGCGCGTGAAGTACGCCATGGACCTCAACCCCGACGTTCGGAAATGCGCTCAGGGCGCAATCGTCCTCGAACAAAATTGCCTCGAGCCCTGGCCGCTCCAGGAAGGCGAACTGGACGCAATCTTCACCAGTAATTTTTTGGAGCATTTGCCCGACAAGGCCGGCGTCAGCACCACCCTCTCGAATGCCTACCGCTGTCTGAAACCGGGCGGCCGGTTCATTGCGCTCGGGCCGAATATCAAATATGTGCCGGGCGCCTATTGGGATTTCTTCGATCACTATATCGCATTGACTGAACTTTCGTTGTCCGAGGCGCTCTCGAATTGCGGATTTGAAATCGAAAAACGGGTAGGCCGCTTTCTGCCGTACACCATGGCCAATGGCCGCCAATATCCCATCTGGATGTTGCGGTTCTACCTCGCTGTACCCGCCGTCTGGCCCCTGTTCGGCAAGCAATTCCTGGTAGTCGGACGAAAAGCCGCCGCATAGGCGGTCTACCCACAAGGTCCCGCACCGGAACTTCACTTGTGCGGCAGGCGATGGCCACTTCCGCCGAAACTCGTCCTCCGCGCCCCCACCACAACCGTGGCCCCGATCACACTTACTCGCCAAGCCGCTTCGCCACGATTCGTCCGTCGACTCACAGCCGCAATCCCAAACTGCCGGCCCATCCTTGGCATACTGGGATCATGACCTCTCATGACAGCTGAAGAAATCGAAGCCATAGTCGGTGGCTACCACGGCGACTCCTTCCGCGTACTCGGCCCGCACGGCATCCGTCGAAAGGGCGTCCAGACCCGCTGGGAAGTTCGCGCGTTCCTCCCGCAGGCCCAATCCGCCGATGTAGTCGCCGGCGATCAGCGCGCGTCCATGTCCAAGCAGCATCCCGAAGGTTTTTTCTGCGGCGTTCTCACCGGCGAAACGCGCCCGTACCGGATCCATGCCCACCTCTGGGACGGCCGCGAGGTGGTCATCGACGATCCCTACCGGATCGGTCCGCAACTCTCCGACACCGACCTCTACCTTCACACCGAGGGCACTCTCTATGAGGCCTACCGCACGCTTGGCGCGCACATCACCCAGGCGGACGGCCTCCCCGGCGTTCGTTTCGCGGTCTGGGCGCCCAACGCCGAAAACGTCACCGTGGCCGGCGACTTCAACGATTGGGACATCCGCCGCCACCCCATGCGCCGCCGCAGCGGCGGAGTCTGGGAAATCTTCATCCCCGGCATCGGGCAAGGGACCGCGTACAAGTATCACATCCGCTCGCGCTTCGCCGCTTTCCAGCAACTCAAGGCCGACCCGTACGCGTTCTACTGCGAGACGCCGCCCAAATCCGCATCGGTAGTCTGGGATCCGACCCGCTACCAGTGGCGCGACCACCAGTGGATGGAGCAGCGCGCGAAAGTCGACTGGCTCAAATCTCCTTTCTCAGTCTACGAGGTGCACCTCGAATCCTGGTTGCGCGGTCCGCACGGCCAACCCACCAGCTACCGCGACCTGGCGGTCAAGCTGGTCGAATATGTGAAGCGGATGGGCTACACCCACATCGAGTTGCTGCCCATCATGGAGCACCCGTTCTCCGGATCGTGGGGCTACCAGGTCATCGGCTACTTCGCCCCGACCTCGCGATTCGGCGCGCCCGACGATTTCAAGTACTTCATCGACTGCTGCCATCAGGCCGGTATCGGTGTGATCGTCGATTGGGTCCCCGCTCACTTCCCAAAAGACGCCCACGGCCTCGTGTTCTTCGACGGCACTGCCCTATACGAGCACGCCGACCCACGCAAAGGCGAACATCGCGACTGGGGCACGCTCATCTTCAACTACGGCCGCAACGAGGTCCGCTCTTTTCTGATCTCCAACGCGCTTTTCTGGTTGAAGGAGTATCACATCGACGGCCTGCGCGTCGATGCAGTCGCGTCAATGTTGTACCTGGATTACTCGCGCCAGCCCGGCGAGTGGATACCGAACCAGTACGGCGGCAACGAAAACTTGGAGGCCATCGACTTCCTTCGCCGCTTTAACGAGCTTGCCCACACCGTGCCCGGCGCGTTCACCGTGGCCGAAGAATCCACCGCGTTTCCGGGCGTATCGAAGCCCGTTTATCTCAACGGCCTCGGTTTCACCATGAAGTGGAACATGGGCTGGATGCACGACATGCTGGACTATTTCAGCAACGATCCGGTGCACCGCAAGTATCACCACAACCACATCACCTTCAGCCTGCTGTACGCCTTCACCGAGAATTTCGTGCTGCCCATCTCGCACGACGAGGTGGTTCACGGCAAGCGTTCGCTCATCGACAAGATGCCCGGCGACGAATGGCGCCAGTTCGCCAACGTGCGCGCATTCCTGGCCTACATGTGGACTCATCCCGGCAAGAAGCTTCTCTTTATGGGCCAGGAGATCGGCCAGCACGGCGAGTGGAGCCACGACCGCGGCGTGCGGTGGGAGTTGCTCGAATTCGATTTCCACCGCAAGCTGCAGGCCCTCGCGCGTGAGCTGAACCGGCTATATCAAAGCAATCCATCGCTATACCAGGTGGACTTCCACTACACCGGCTTCGAATGGGTGGATTTCCACGACGTGGAGAACTCGATCATCGCCTTTATCCGCCGCGCCGAGGACCCGTCCGACTTCCTCCTCGTCTGCTGCAACTTCACTCCCGTGCCCCGGGACGCATACGACTTCGGCGTGCCCGAAGAAGGCTTCTATGAAGAGGTCTTGAATACCGACTCGGAACTCTTCGGCGGATCGAACATGGGCAACGGAGCCGGCGTCATCGCCGCGCGTCCCATCCCGAAGCACAACCGCAAATTCAGCATCCAGGTGGTGCTCCCGCCGCTGGGCGTGGTCGTCTTCCGGAGACAACGATGATCTTCGAGTCTTGTGGGGCAGACCCCCGGGTCTGCGCGGGTCCCCCAGGTCCCGCTCTTCCGGAACCCCACCATGCCCGCTAGGTACGACGCCATCATCATCGGCGCTGGCCACAACGGCCTTGTCACCGCCGCCTACCTCGCCCGCGCCGGCCGCAGCGTCCTCGTCCTCGAACGCCGCGAACTCGTCGGCGGCTGCTCCGTCACCGAGGCAATCTGGCCCGGCTACCGCGTCTCCACCGCCGCCTACCTCA
>Ga0335080_10009686_pt1 | contig 10078 bp, 9 predicted proteins | sample Lox_Sample_34_FD_206720 | JGI IMG/M metagenome (GOLD analysis project Ga0335080, IMG submission 206720) | Soil microbial communities from Loxahatchee National Wildlife Refuge, Florida, United States - Lox_Sample_3.4 | ecosystem: Environmental > Terrestrial > Soil > Wetlands | place: USA: Florida... | reverse complement strand
GGCGTGAGCCGGCGCAGCACCAGTCGCTGCGTTTCCAGGAAAACCTGCATCGCCAGATCCCTCCGACAATGCGACGCTACCCGCCGGCGTCACGTTCTGGCTGCTCGTTCAGGGCCTGGGCAGGTCCCGCGGCGGCTAGCGGATGACGAGCACGCTGTCGCGGCGCGGGACAAGCTCTCCGATCACCGGCGCTCCCGGCAGTTCTCCGGCCACGAGCAGGCCGCCCGATGTCTGCGCGTCCGCGAGCAGGAGCAGGTCTTGTTCGTCCACCGCGCCGGCGTCGGTGTGCGGGAGCACCCAGTCGAGGTTCCGCTGGCTCCCGCCCGGCATGTACCCGGCCCGCGCCGCCGCCCGCGTGCCCTCGATCAGCGGCACCGCCGCGTGGTCGACGACCGCGGAGACCCCGCTCGCCCTGGCCAGCTTGAACAGGTGGCCCAGCAGCCCGAATCCGGTCACGTCGGTCGCGCACCTGATCCCGGCGGCCAGCGCCTGCCGGCTCGGGTCGGCGTTCAGCGTGGTCATCACGTCGACCGCGGCGGCGCTGACCTGGCCCGTGGCCTTGTGCCAGGCATTGAGCACGCCGGTGCCGATCGGCTTGGTCAGGCTGAGCAGCAGGCCGGGCCGCCCGGCGTCGATCCTCAGCAACGTGGCCGGATCGGCGGTACCGGTCACCGCCATGCCGTACTTCGGCTCGGGATCATCGATGCTGTGCCCGCCGGCCACGTGGCAATGCGCCGCGCGCCCCACGTCCAGGCCGCCGCGCAGGACCTCGGCGGCGAGCTCGGCCGGGAGCTTGTCGCGGGGCCAGCCGAGCAGGTTCAGCGCGACCATCGGCTCGCCGCCCATCGCGTAGATGTCAGACAGCGCGTTGGTGGCGGCGATCCGCCCGAACGTATAAGCGTCGTCCACGACCGGTGTGAAGAAGTCAGCCGTCACCACGACCGCCATAGCCGGGCCGATCCGCACCACGGCGCCGTCATCGCCGTGCTCGACGCCCACCAGCAAGTCGATGCCCGTGGCCGCGGGCATGAGCCTGCCCACGGTTTCCTCCAGCTCGCCCGGCGGGATCTTGCAGGCGCAGCCGCCGCCGCGCGCATACTGCGTGAGCCTGACGGCACCCGGATTAGTCACACGGCCAAATGTAGGCTCTGACCTGCATGACGTGAACATGCCGGCTCGGTTCCGCCTTATCTCAAGGACCGTGTGTACTTACCCCCCACTTCCCGGCAGGTAAGTACACACGATCACGGGGACGGCGCCTGCCAGTCTCGGCAGATGCCCGGTTTGGCGGGTTTGCCAGCCGCGGCGCCGGCTGGTGACGCGGTATACGCCCGGAGATGACCGGTCCAGGATCCGGCAGCGGCCGGGCGCGGGTAACGTCGGCTGCGGAGGCGTCTGGGTGCCTGGTGGTCCTCCCGGTCTTCAAAACCGCTGACCGGCCCGGCCGCCCCGGTCACCGAGGCGCTGACGGCATCCCTGGAGTCGCTCAGGGAGCGGGCCGAGCGCCTCGCCGGCCGGCTGGGCGGCGAGGGCATCGACTGCCAGGCGGTGCCGTCCGGCGCCGCGGTCGGCGGTGGCGGCGGCCCGGGCGTGAGCCTGCCGAGCGCCGCCCTGTCGCTGGCCGAGCAGCTGGCCCCTGCCCTGCGGTCAGGCGGGCCGGTGCGCCGCGGCGAGGTGGCAGCCGTCGTCGGCAGGATCGAAGGCGGCCGGCTCCTGCTCGACTTGCGCGCCGTCCCGCCCGCCGCCGACGAGCGGCTGGCCGCGGCGGTGCTCGCCGCCGCAGCCGGCCGGGAGTTAGCCCATGCACGTCATCGCGACCGCCGGTCACGTGGACCACGGGAAGTCGATGCTGGTACGCGCGCTCGCCGCGGCGGCGGAGCGGGCCGGCCTGCTGCGCCGGCTGCCCGGCAACGTGCTGCTGGCGCCTGACGCGCCCGAGCAGGCAGCGCGGATCCTGGCCGGCCTGCCGCAGCCGTTCACGGCGGCGGAGGCGCGGCAGGCGCTGGGCACGTCGCGGCGGGTGGCGATTCCGCTGCTGGAATGGCTGGACCGGCAGGGAGTTACCCGGCGGCTGGCCGACGATCGCCGGACCATGCGCGAGCCGCCGGGCGCCCGGTGAGCATCACGCGGGGCCGCCGGGTACCGGCTGGACGTCGATGGGCTCGCCGCGGGCGAACTTCCCCTGCCCGATGGGGATCGGCCACCAGGCATCGGCGCGCAGCAGCCGGCTGACCGACCCGGCACCGCGCCTGCCCGGCTCGGCCACCACAAGGCAACCGGAGGGCCGGGCCGCCGGGGCGAGGGACACCGGGACCCAGTCCTCGACGTCGGGCGAGGAGGTCCAGTCGCAGGCCAGCTGGGCCCGCTGCCGCACGGGATCGGCGGGCGGGCCGCCCTGGAGCGCGGCGAGCAGGGGAACGGCGAACAACTCGAAGATCACCGCGGCGGCCAGCGGGTAGCCGGGGATCCCGATCACCGGGACGGCCGTCACGCTCTGGCCGGCCCGGTCCGTCCGGGCATAGCCGAGCAGCACGGGGTGGCCCGGCCGGACCGCGACGCCCCTGACGGCCAGGCCGCCCGCCGCGGTGACGACGGCGGCCGTGTGATCGCCGCGCCCGGCGCTGGAACCCGCGATGACCAGCACGACGTCGGCGGCGAGCGCGGCCCGCCGGATCTCACCGGCGATCGCATCCGGGTCATCGGGCTGCACGTCGCTGACGAGGGTCCTGGCGCCGGTCTCGCTGGCCCGGGAGGCCAGCAGCAGGGAGTTGCTGTCGGTGATGTCCCCCGGGCCGAGCGCCGACCCGACCGGCCGGATCTCATCCCCGGTCGGGATGATCGCGGCCACTGGCCGCCGGGCAACCGGCAGCGTGAGGTGCCCCGCCGCGGCGGCGGCGGCCAGATCGGCCGGGCGCAGCCGGCGGCCTGCCGGGATGAGCAGCTCGCCGGCGCCGAAGTCCTCGCCTGCGGCGCGCACGTTCAGCCCGCGCGGCGCCGGGCCGGTGATCTGGGCGCCGCCGTCGGCCCGGAGCTCGACCCGCTCGCGTTCCACCACCGTGTCCAGGCCCGCCGGCACCAGATCACCGGTGTCGACCCAGGTGAACGAGGCGGCGGCCAGCTGCCGCACGCCGGCGGCAGCGGCGGGGCTCTCGGGGCCAGCCTTGATCGCGATGCCGTCCATCGCGGCGCAGGCAGCGCGGGGCGCGGGCCAGCGGGCCCGGACGGGGGCGGCCGTCACCCGGCCGAGCCCGTCCCGTACCGGCACCTGCTCCGCCGCGGCCGGGCCGCGCCAGCCCGCCGCCGCGCACGCCTCGAGCCAGTGCGAGTAGGCGGCCCCCGGACTGGGCTTGGGACCAGGTGGCATGCTCAACATTTAGCACGCTCAGGCCGAGAGCCGGTGGGCTCCGGTGTAGACGTTCATCGACGCGCCGCGCAGGAAGGCGACCAGGGTGAGGCCCGCCTGCCCGGCCATGTCGACGGCCAGCGAGGACGGCGCGGAGACGGCGGCGAGCAGCGGGATGCCCGCCAGCACGGCCTTCTGGACCAGCTCGAACGAGGCGCGGCCGCTGACGAGCAGGCCGCAGCCGGTCAGCGGCAGCCGGCCGCCGAGCAGCGCCCATCCCACGACCTTGTCCACCGCGTTGTGCCGGCCCACGTCCTCGCGGACGGCGATCAGCTCGCCGGCGGCGGTGAACAGCCCGGCGGCGTGCAGCCCGCCGGTGCGGGCGAACACCCGCTGCGCGTCGCGCAGCCGGTCCGGCAGCGCGGCCAGCATGTCCGGCGCGAAGCGGGCCGGGTCCGCGGCCAGCGGCACAGGCGGCAGGACGCAGATGTCTTCGATGCTCGCCTTGCCGCAGACGCCGCACGCGCTGGTGGTCAGGAAGTTGCGCCGGGCCCCCGGCGTCACGATGATGCCCGGGGCCAGGGTCACGTCGGCGATGTTGCCCATCCCGTTGTGGTCGGCCCCATTCTGGTCAGCATGGCCGCAGGCGGTCCCGTCGCAGAGCCTGATCTCGGCGATGTCCGCCGCCGAGCGGATGACCGCCTCGCTCACCAGGAACCCGGCCGCGAGTTCGAGGTCATCACCGGGGGTGCGCATGGTCATGGTCAGCGCGGTGCCGCCCACCCTGATCCCGAGCGGCTCCTCGCCCGCGAGGAGGTCAGCCTGGGCCGCACGGCGGCCTGGCCGGCCGTCGCCGGGCAGCGTAACCCGCAGCACACGACGCCGTGCCGTCCGCCCGGACAACGACCCCCCTTCCGCTTTGCCGTCCCTCCCGAAAAGAGTACGCATCAGGCGAGGGGAACCGTCAGGGCCTCGGCGGGCCGATGCCGAGGATGCGGCGGGCGCCGCGGATCGTGGCCGGCTGCCGTCCCAGCCGCTCGACCAGATCGACCAGGGTGCGCAGCAGGTCCAGGTTGCCCGGCTCCCCCGGCCCGGCCCAGTCCTCCAGCCCGACCCGGACGTGACCGCCCCGGCGGATGGCCCGCTCGGCCAGCCCGCAGCCGACGACGTCCCCGCCGAGCACGGCCACCGACCACGGCAGGCCGGACGGCTCGAGCAGCTCCAGGTAGGCCTCCAGGCCGGCGGCGGTCGGCGGCAGCCCGAACTCCAGCTCCCCGCCGAAGTACAGCTTGACCATGGCGCCGGCCGGCAGCCGCCCGCAGCGCTGCCAGGTCAGCGTGGCCCGCAGGAAGCCGGGCTCGAAGACCGAGATGCTCGGCGCCGCGCCGAGCTCGGCGCTGCGGGCGAACATGTACTCGATGTCGGACAGCGGGTTGGCGTAGGGGCCGGCGCCGGCGCCCCGGGCGATGCTGCCGTCGCTGGCCAGGCCCAGGTTGACCGACCCGGGGTCAACCAGGGTCATGCCGCCCATCCCCCGGCGGGCCAGCTCCTCGACGTGCGCCCACCGCCGCTGCACCGGGATGCCCCGCGCGCCGGCCGCCATCGTCGGGTACATCAGCAGCTCCGGGTGGCGCTCCAGCACCGGCCCCCAGGCGGCCAGGTAGGGCTCGACTGCGTGCACCCCGTCCGGGGTGAACATCGGCTCGTCGTTGTGGTTGTGGATGATCGACGCGCCCAGCGCCACGCCGGCCAGGGCGACCTCGGCGATCTCGTCCGGATCCCGGGGCACGTGGCGGTTTCGGCTGCGGGGCGTGGCGCCGTTGACCGCCAGCTCCAGGATCACCGGGTCAGGCATCGCAGCATTATCGCCCGGGCGGGCGGGCCGGGGCGATCCCGGGGACGGGGTTGAGGGGGGCCGAGGGGGGAGAGCCAGTTCGTTCGGTACGAAGATTTTCCGGAGCGGGCGGGCTGCCCGGGCGCGGGACCCCGGCCGGGTACGGCGAGGACGGGCGGCCGGGGGCTCGCGGGCCTGGCGGCGGGGGGCGTCGTGGTAGACACGTGGCATGACCACCTCACCGGTGCCGGACCTGGCCGACGTCCTCGCGGCGCGCCAGCGCATCGCGCCCTACCTGCGGCCGACCCCGCTGTACCGCTACCCCGCGCTGGATGAGCTGACCGGGGCGCGGCTGCGGGTCAAGCACGAGAACCATCAGCCGGTGGGCGCCTTCAAGGTCCGCGGCGGGGTGAACCTGGTCAGCCAGCTGACCGCGGACGAGCGGCGCCGCGGCGTTATCGCCGCCTCGACCGGCAACCACGGCCAATCGGTGGCCTGGGCCGCGGACTTGTTCGGCGTCCGCGCGGTGATCTGCATGCCCGCTCAGGCCAACCCGGTGAAGGTCGAGTCGATGCAGGCCCTGGGCGCCGAGGTGGTCTTCGGTGGCCGCGACTTCGACGAGGCCCGCGAGCACTGCGAGAAGCTGGCCACCGAGCACGGCTACCGGTACATCCACTCCGGGAACGAGCCGGCGCTCATCGCCGGCGTGGGTACTTACACGCTGGAGATCCTGCTCGCCGAGCCGGATACGGAGGTTCTCGTGGTGCCGGTCGGCGGCGGCAGCGGGGCGGCCGGGGCCTGCGTGGTGGCCAAGGCCGTGCGGCCCTCGGTCGAGGTGATCGGCGTGCAGTCCGAGGCCGCCCCGGCCGCCTACCGCTCCTGGCGGGCGGGCGCCCTGGTGGAGGACACCACCAGCACGTTCGCGGAAGGTCTGGCCACCAGGACCGCGTTCGAGCTGCCGCAGCAGATCCTGCGGGACCGGCTGGACGATTTCGTCCTGGTGTCGGAGGACGGGCTGAAGGAGGCGACGCGGGTGATGATCGAGAAGACGCGCAACCTCGTGGAGCCGGCCGGGGCGGCCGCCCTGGCGGCGGTGCTGGCCGCTCCCGGGCGGTTCGCGGGGCGGAAGGTGGCGATCGTGTGCAGCGGCGGCAACATCAGCCCGGCGCAGCTGGCGGGACTGTGGTCGTTAGCCAGAGCGCGGGCGGGCTTTGTCGCGACGGCGGGCTTTATCGGGCCGGTTGTGCCGTCCGAGCGGATCTGGGATGCCTGCGAGTCCTGCGGTGCGCCTGATGCGCCTGATGCGCTTGGCGGGTAAAAGATCTGGGAAGAAAGGGGCTTCGGGGAGACTTTGGTGCACCATAGCTTGCCGTTTAACCTGCGCGTTCGGGCCTTGCCTTGAGCGTGAGCCCGGGATCAGCTGCACCTGCCCCGAAGGCAGCGCGCGCGCCGGTGCCGGTGAGCGTGGTGGTGCCCGTGGCTGCCGTGGTGCGCCCAGCCGCCGAAACAACGTGGAGGATCAGGGTTATGCGGAGTTCTTGGTACCCCCTGGGGTACCAAACACTCCGCTGGGGCCAAATCCTCCACGCTAAATCCATGGCCACCGGATCGGCGAGTGAACCACGGTGCGGATGAGGCTCACGAGAGCAGTGCGGCATCCAGCCGGGTTCACCCCGGAGCCAGCGGACCCCGGCCAGCGGGCGCGGCTAGCGGCCCGTCACGGCCTCCGCACTCACGCGCATCGGCACGCCGCGCCCGTCGGCTCACGGCACAAGGCACAAGGCACAAGGCACAAGGCACAAGGCACCCGCACCTAACCAGGCAGGTTAAACGGCAAACCATAGACCCCGAAGTCTCCCCGAAGCCCGAATCCTCCCCGAAAAAGTCACATTAGCGACGCACTGACGAGCGGGTGTGTTGCGGGCGAGGAATTTGGTGCCGATGTGACAATGGTTTGGTAATCGGTGGCCGGCGGCTATCCCATCAGCTGCGCTCGCCACGATCCAGGCTGCCTGCACTGGGCGCCTGGCCGGCGCCCGCCGCGGCCCCGGCGATCACCGTGATGTCAGCGGGCCGGACCCGGCAGCATCCGCCCGCGATGCTGGCCCCCGCCGCTATCCACTGCCGCGGCTGGGCGGCGGAGTACCGGGACCGCCCCGTCCAGGCACGCCGCCGGGCGTCCCATACCTCACCGCTGTTCGGGTACACGATCACTGGCTTGCCGGTCACCTCCCGGGCGACGGCGATGGCCGCGAGCACGTCCGATGGCGCGCAGCAGTTGACCCCCACCGCCACCACCTCCGGCACGCCGGCAGCGACCGCGAACGCCTCGGCCAGCGGCTGCCCGGCGCGGGTGCGCTGGCCGGCGATGGTGTAGCTCAGCCAGGCCGGGATCGGTAGCCCCGCGACCGCGGCCATCAGCGCCTCAGCCTCGTCAATGTCGGGCACCGTCTCCAGCGCGAGCACATCGGGGCCGGCCCCGGCCAGCACCTCCAGCCGCGGCCGGTGCCACGCCGCCAGCTCCCGCACGCTGCGCCCGTAACGCCCCCGGTACTCCGACCCGTCCGCCAGCGCCGCGCCGTAGGGCCCCGCCGAGGCAGCCACCCACCGCGCCCGGCCGTCCCCGGCCATCTGGTCGCGCGCGGCCCGCGCCAGATCCACGCTGCGCCGCATCAGCCCGGCCGCCTCCCGGCGGCCGATGCCCCGGCGCGCGAACCCCTCGAACGAGGCCTGATAGCTCGCCGACGTCGCGATCACGGCTCCCGCCCGGAAGAACGCCAGGTGCGCGTCCTTGACCTCCCCGGGCGCGTCCATCAGCAACCGCGCCGACCACAGCGAGTCTGACAGGTCGTTCCCCCGCGCCTCAAGCTCGGTCGCCAGGCCGCCATCGGCCACCAGCACCGCGTCATCCGGCACGACGAAACCCACCACCTCACTCTAGGGCGATCCCGCCGGACCGCCATCTCGCAGTACCAACCGGAGAAACCGCTGTCCTACCGTGGATGCATGACCGCATGGGGCAACCTGCCGCCCGCACTGCCGCCGCACGGCACCGTGCTGGCCTGGGCACGAGGCTGCCGGTGCGAAGAATGCGAACGCGAGTACCAGCGTTTCGTGTCCGACCTGGCCTTGCGAGGGCCGGTGAGGCTTCCCGCTCAGCCGGAACCCCGCAAGCTGGATGCCGATACCCTCGCCCGGCTGGAACCGGCGGTCAGCCAGTCTGAGTGCCCCGTGTGCGGAGCGCTGCGCCATCAGCGGTGCCGCAACCTGGCGTTCCCCCAGCATTTCGCGCCGACTCATGCTGAGCGCCGAAGCGGCCCGTGACATCCCGTCATCCCCTCATCCCGTCATCCCCTCATCCCGTCATCCCGCGGGAGCAGCCGCGGACCGCTGACGGGTGAACCCGGGGTTCGCCCAGGAGCTCACCGGTAAGCCGTAACCGCGGTGAAGAAGATCATGAGCGCAGTCCCAGCGGCGCCCCCGCCCATCAGCGCGGCCTTGGCTATGCCAGCACCGGTCAGGCGGGCCATGACCCCGGTGCCCAGCGCGACGTTGAGCGCCCCTGACAACGCCAGGAACAGTGTCAGGATCTGTGTCGTGTCCATGGCCTGAAACTGCCTGTCCAATGCGGTGTCCGTGAACATTATGCTGGCGATTTGCCGTCAGAACCCTCCCGGCCTCGCGAGTGGTCCTACGCTGACGGAGCGTGTCCAGCAACGGGTTTGACGCGTTTGACCGAAGGCAGACGATGAGCGCTCCGGACGACGAGTTTTTCGCGCGGGCGACGGCGCTGGGAAACTTCCGCAAGGAGCAGCTTGACAAGCAGCCAGCGTTCCGCCCGCTAGCCGAAAAGACCGGCGCAAGCCGGACGACGATCAGCAACTGGCTGGAGGGCAAGAACTTCCCGGACGACGCCGGACAGTTCCTTGCCATGGTGTCAGCGATCGCGGCAGAGGCCAGGGCCCGCGGCATAGCCGCTCCGAATCAACTCCTCGATGAGAACCGGTGGCGCGCCACGTTCAAGGCTGAGGCCACCCGCCGACGCGCCGGCGCGGCGAAGAACGCAGAAGGCTGGCGGGCGGACCGGGCCTTGGGCACTTTGCCTGGCCCCATGCCTCCCGGCCGCCCGCTGACCGAAGTAACCGACCCGTTCGCCCTTGAGGTCCACCGCCCGGTGCAAGCGGAAGGACCGCAGCGCGACCTGCCGACACTCCCGCCATACATCGCCCGCGAGCACGACGTAAAACTGGCCCGGGTAACCGAGGCCGCGAAGGACGGCCGGAGCGGCATCGCGGTGCTAGTCGGCGGCTCCTCCACTGGCAAGACCCGCGCGTGCTGGGAAACCGTCCAAACCCTCAATGTGCCCCATTCCCCGTGGCGCCTCTGGCACCCCATCGCCTCCACCCGCACCGAGGCGGCGCTCCAAGACCTCAAGGACGTCGCCCCGGCCACCGTCATCTGGCTAAACGAGGCACAGCTCTATCTGGACGCTCCCGACGGCGAACGAGTAGCGGCCCATCTACGCGAGCTCCTTCGCGACGCAGACCGCGCTCCGGTCCTGATCCTGGCTACTCTGTGGCCCCAAGACTGGTCCAAACTGACAACTCGCCCCCAGGACAGCGCCCCTGACCCGCACGCCCAGGCAAGGGAACTGCTGACGGGTCACAACATCACCGTCCCGACGGCGTTCACGGACGCGCAACTGCGCGATCTAGCCGAAGCCTCCGATCCCCGCCTCCTCCAGGCCAAGGACTCGGCCCCCGACGGCGAGATCACCCAGTTCCTGGCCGGTGCTCCGGAGCTTCTGTCCCGCTACGAAACGGCCCCTGCGGCGGAAAGGGCCCTGATCACCGCCGCGATGGAGGCGAGGCGCCTTGGCATGGGAGTAGCGATCCCTAAGT
>Ga0335080_10009685_pt1 | contig 10078 bp, 7 predicted proteins | sample Lox_Sample_34_FD_206720 | JGI IMG/M metagenome (GOLD analysis project Ga0335080, IMG submission 206720) | Soil microbial communities from Loxahatchee National Wildlife Refuge, Florida, United States - Lox_Sample_3.4 | ecosystem: Environmental > Terrestrial > Soil > Wetlands | place: USA: Florida... | reverse complement strand
GAGTTGACTGGCTCGGAAGCGGTAACGGCCGGTGACTGTGCTGCATTATTTTCTCTGGGGGCGACCGTTTCATCCGCTTTGACCGCGTGCGCTATGGCCGGCGGTCCCGCGGCATCGTTCTTGACCAGGATGGAGATTCGCCGGTTGGACGGATCGAACGGATTCGCCTTCACGCGCAGCATCTGGTCGGCATAGCCGCGGACCTGGGTAACCTGGTCGGCGCGAACGCCGTCCTGCTGCATCAGCCTCCGTGCCGCGTTGGCGCGGTCTGCCGACAGTTCCCAGTTGGTGTAGGTTGCATCGCTCGAATATTGCGCCGCATCCGTATGCCCTTCGATCAGCAGGGCATTGGGGAGCGTCTTCAACTCGCCGGCGAGGAGGGCGAGCAGCTCCTGCCCGCTCCGGCTCAGTCGCGCGCTTCCGATTTCGTAGAATGTTCCGTTTTTGCCCTCGAGCAACTCGATCCGCAGTCCCTCGGACGTCATGGTGATATCGATCTGCTTCGAGAGTTTATCGAGGTCTTTCTTTGCCTTGATTCCTTGCTCGATCCTCTCTTTCAACTTCTCCATCGATGTTGCCTGGGCGGCCGTCACTGTTTCCCCGGTTCCGCTCATCGTGGTTCCCATCAGGGTCGATGTGCCCCTGGGATCGTTGAAGTACCCGGCCACCGCCTTTTTGATCTTTTCGCTCGAGTTCATGAGCCAGAGAACAATGAACAGCGACATCATGGCGGTGACAAAGTCGGCGTAGGCTACCTTCCACGCGCCGCCGTGATGACCGCCGTGGGCGCTCTTTTTCTTGATGACGATGATCGGCTGAGCCTTGCCCATTGCGCTTAGAACACGTCCTTCCCTAGGCGGCCGCCGCGGTTTCGCTGTTCGCCTGTTTCTTGCAGTGCTTCTCCATCTCATCGAAGGTGGGACGCACATGCGCCGGAATCGCGCGACGGCCCATCTCGATGGCAATCATGGGCGCCGAGCCCTTGAGAAACGACAACAGCAGCACCCGAAGCACGTGCAGGTAGCAGTTGTGCTCATCCGCGGCCTTGGCCATGTTCGCGCTTAGAGGACCAGCCACCCCGTAACACAGAAGCACTCCCAGAAACGTTCCCACCAGCGCCGCGGCCACCTTGTGCCCGATCTCTTCCGGCGGGCCGCCCAGGGCGCCCATCGTGATCACGACGCCCAGTACCGCGGCCACAATCCCCAGGCCCGGCAGCGCGTCCGCCACTGTGGTGAGAGCATTCACGGGCTGAGAGGCCTCGCGGTGGTGTACCTCCATGTCGAGCTCCATCATCTGGTCCATGTCGAACGGCTCGACGCCGCCGATGATGGCCATGCGCAAGGTGTCGCAGGCGAAGTCGCAGGCGCGATGATCGTTGAGAAAGTCGGGGTAGTTTTTGAAGAAGGGGCTCTCGTTCGGCTTTTCCACGTCCATCTCCACGCTCAGCAGCCCCTCTTTGCGCACCTTGTTCAGGAACTGGAACATCATCTTGAGCGTGTCCAGATAACGGTCTTTGCCGAATTTCGAGCCGCCCAGCACACCGGTAAGCCCGGCCGCAATTCCTTTCAGAATGTGCAGCGGATTGGCAACCAGCAGCGCTCCCGTGGACGCTCCGCCGATGATGAGCAGCTCCGCCGGCTGCAGCAGCACGGCGATGTGCCCCTTCTCCATGAGGAAGCCGCCGATCACGGCGCCGAAGACGAGAATGATTCCTATGACGGCGAACATGGCTGCCCCCCCGCTTGACTGTCCCCTTGCATTGCTTTCCGGGCGCGCTCGAGGAGTTCGGCGAGCGGCTCGTCAGGCTCAGCCATCGACGCTCCCACGCTGACGGTCAGCGAGATACGGTCCCCCCACCAGTGGAAATCCGCGCCGCCGGCGAGCCTGGCGAGCATATGCGCGTGAGCGTCAAGCGCTTCCGCCGATTTCTCCCGCGAGAGCACCAGGAACTCGGAGTCCCCCCACCGGCCGACTTCTTCTCCGGGCCTCAGCCCGTTGGCCAGCGCGCGCTCTACTGTCTCCAGCATCGACTCGCACGCGCGCGCTCCGTGGGTTTTGCGAAGCTCGTGCGCCTGCTCCACCGTAATCCACAACACGGCCAGCGGCACGCCCTCGCGGAGGAACATCTCGTACTCGTTTTCGAGGCGGTCCTTGAGTTCCTCCTGGTTCTGGCGCACTTCATCCACGTCGCTGGTTTCGCCGTGGGGCAGGGCACTGAGGGATTCGCCCGGATGGAAGATGAGTGCGGTGCCGATTCGCCCGCCCAGACCGTCGCGCAGGATGATTCCTCGCGCAATCGCCGGAACGTCCCGGCCCAGCTTGTGCTGTGCGTGGACCAGCGACCCGCGGCCCTGCGACCCGTTCCGTGGAGCGCCATGGACTTCGCAGTCGCGACCGCCGGCGAGCGGTTCCAGGGCCTCGGGCAGGCGGCGGCCGATGATTTCCGCGCCGGGAAATCCCGTCATCAGTTCCGCAGCATGGTTCCAGAACACCACGCGTTCCTCGCCATCGAGCAGCGCCAGCCCCGCCGGGTACACATCCAGCGCCGCTTCCACCAGTTCCACACGATCCGCCATCCGGGCCCACCTGTCCGGCTTATCGGCAGAAGCCTATGCAACTTGATTTTCTGGGAGGATTGCGCGCGGAAGTGAGGAAGCGAACGAGAGAAGAAGTGAACAGGCAAGCGCCAGCTCCTTCACCTCCTCACTGGTTCACTCCTTACCGGATTTCTAAGGCTTTCCGTTCTGCTGATCGGGCGGCTGCGCCTCGATCGGGTTCTTTCGCGGCAGGCGCACAATAAAGCGCGTATCGCCAGGCTTCGATTCCACGTCGATCTTGCCGCCGAATTTCTGCGTCACGATGCGGTGCACGATCTCCAGACCCAACCCCGTGCCGGAGCCCTGCGGCTTGGTTGTAAAGAACGCGTCGAAGATGCGCGGCAGGTTTTCCGGCGGAATGCCAGCGCCGTGATCGCCGACGCACACCACCAGCCAGTCCGGCTCCGTCCAGGTAGAGATATCGATCTGCCCGTTCAGGGGAGACGCGTCGGCGGCGTTGTCGATGAGGTTGGTCCACACCTGGCCCAGTGCAGAACCTCGAGTGACGATGGTGGACGGCGAAGCGTTGAACCGCTTTTCGACGGAGATCTGCTTGATGCGCAGCTTGTGGCCCAGGATCGTGAGCGTGCTTTGCAGGCTGTCGTGTACGTCGAGCTCCCTGGGGGCGTCGCCCCCATAGGCGAATTTCTTTACCGCCGAGACGAGCTCTGAGACGCGCGAGATGCTCTCCTCGATGGCGCAAACCTGCGAGACGCTGGAAACCAGCGACTCAAGCCAGTTCAAGGTGTCGGAAAACGCCGCGGGCGCGAAATACGCACGTGCACACTCCAGTTCCCGCTGTTCGAAGCCGATTTCCACCAGCGCCGGCCCGATCTTGTAGGAATTTTCGACGCCGGCCCCGGCAAGCCACTCCGACATGGCTTCTTCGGCATCGGCCTGTTCGATGCTGCTGATGGCCTTTGCATGGCAACTGCGCATAGTGTGTTCCAGCATGGCGCGAATGCATGCAAGCTGCTCTGCTGTTTTTGGCTGGTCGCTGAAGCGCAGGCTGAGCTGCTGCAGTCGCATCAGGCTCTCGCGCAACTGCGAGGCGGCACGCTTGGCGGCCGCGCCCGGATTATGCAACTCGTGCATCAGGCCCGCAGCGAGGGTGCCCAGGGACACCAGTTTTTCACGATGTAGCGCTTCCACCTGGTACATCTGGAGGCGCTGCCCCATGTTGGCGAGAACCACGCGGCGCACTGAGGGGCAGCACGACATCAGGGTCCAGAATGCCTCTTCAGCAAAGCGCAGCAAGACTGAATCTTCGATGGCGCGAATGAGGAAGATGGCCCTGGTCTTGCCAAGCAGAAGAGGGACCTCGCCGAATCCTTCGCCGGGGCGGGCGGTGCCCACGGTGGACAGGGAGCCATCCGGCTCCGGCCGCTCCGCGTGAATATTGCCCGAGAGCACCAGCCAATACGAAAGCCGGGAATCGCCCGGCCCCACCAGGACGGTGCCGGCCCTGGTGGTTCCGCGTTCCACCTGGTCCACTCCGAAGAGTTCCTCGACCGGTGTGTCGGCGAAGAGCTGCGAGTTTTGCAGATCCTTCGCGACGTCGCCAAGCGAAATCGACTCCACTTTCACCGGCTGCTCGGCTGTTCCCCGCGTTTCAGTTTCCGGAGTCATCTCCCTCCTTGGCGATCCTCCCTGTTGCACTATATCGAAATCGCAATTCACTACCTATTGAAATCTCCTTGTGAACGGGTGCCCAGGTGTCAATCTTGAGGCCCGGAAGACCGTTTCAGAATCCAGCCAGGTACTGGTGCACAAACTGGACCGCTATCGACCCTTCGCCAACCGCCGATGCCACCCGTTTCACCGATCCGTGCCGGACGTCGCCGGCGACGAACACCCCCGGAACGCTCGACTCAAGCAGGTACGGCTCGCGGTTTTCCTTCCACTCCCCCGGCAACTTCCCGTCCACGCGCAAATCCGGCCCTGCGAGCAGGAACCCGTTATCGTCCCTCAAGATGGCCGCAGGCAGCCAGTCGGTACGCGGCGCCGCGCCGATGAAAATGAACAGCGACGAAGTCGGCACGACGCGTTCCCCTTCCGGACCGCTGATCCGGAGTTGTTCGAGGTGGTCGTCCCCGATGGCTTCCAGAACCTGCGTGCCGGGCCTAACCACAATATTGGATGTGCGATCAATCTCATCGATTAAGTATTTCGACATGGTGGCCGCCAGCCCCTTACCGCGTACCAGCATCTCCACCCTGCGCGCATACTTGGAAAAGTGCAGCGCCGCCTGCCCGGCGGAGTTGGCGCCCCCCACCACAAAAACGTCCTCGTCCCTGCAGGAAGCGGCTTCCACGAGGGCCGCGCCGTAGTAGATCCCCAGCCCGGTCAGCCGGTCTGCGCCTGGAATCTCCAGCTTGCGGTACTGCACTCCGGGCGCCAGGAGCACGACGTGGCTCGACACCTCGCGCCCGTCGGCGAGTTGGATGAACCGGTACTGCCCGTCGACCCGAAGTCCTGTAGCGCGCTGGGTGACAAATTCCGCCCCGAAGCGGGTGGCCTGGATGTGGGCTCGCCTGCCCATGTCGGCTCCCGTAATTCCCGCCGGGAAGCCGAGGTAATTCTCGATCTTCGAAGTCGTGCCGGCCTGTCCTCCGGGCGCCTCGGGTTCCACGACCAGAGTGCGCAGGCCCTCGCTGGCGCCGTAGACGGCTGCGGCCAAACCCGCGGGGCCGGCGCCCACGATAATCAGGTCATAGAACAGCTGCGCGGCCTGGACGCGCAATCCGACCTTGGTGGCCAGCGTCTCGAGTTCCGGATCCACCAGCGCACTGCCGTCGGGGAAGAGCACCACTGGCAACTTATCCGGATCGAGCCGGCGCTCCTCCAGCAGTTTCAGGGCGTCCTCATTGCCGGCGATATCGAACCAGCGGTATGGAACGTGGTTGCAGGAGAGGAAGCTGCGCACAGTGTGGTCCCGGAGCGACCAGCGATGACCGATGACCCGCAGCCCCTCGAAGGCTGGCCGGTAGCCGGCCTTCCAGTCGTCCAGCAGATCGTTCAGGACGGGGTAGAGCTTCTCATCGGGCGGATCCCAGGGTTTGTTCAGATAGTAGTGAATTCGCGCGGTGTTGATCGCCTGGATGGCTGCCTCGGTGTCCGCATACGCGGTCAGGAGCACGCGTTGCGCCTCGGGGTAGACCTCCCTCGAACGCTCCAGGAATTCCACCCCGCTCATGCCCGGCATGCGCTGGTCGCTGAGCAACAGGGCAACGGGCTCCTCGCGCGCCTTCACCTGGGACAAGGTATCCAGGGCGGCTTGTCCGCTGGCCGCCCGCATAATCCGGTATTCAGCTCCGTAGTTCCGTCGCAGGTCCTGCACGACGGCCTCGAGAACATTCACGTCGTCATCTACTGCCAGTAAGATCGGCCTTGCCATGATTTCCTCAGTGACTTCCTCAGTCTAGGGCCTGAATCCACGATCAGCCGGGATTTTGCCTTTAGACGGGACGTTTGCCAGCCGCCAATCGGCGGATTTTGCAAGTGCATCCCCCTTTAGTTGCAGAAAGAAGGTTCCTATTTGTGCAGCTTTTTCGTTTCACTCCACAGGCAATAAGCTGTAATCTTTTTAGCAAGACATTCCCCGAAGTTACGGAGGTACGGATATAGCGTTACTGGAGGAATGTCACGTTATTTCTTTGTCGCAATTACGAACACGAGCAGAGACTTCCCCCCTACTGCCGATAAAGCCCTCGAGGGCAGAAAGAATGGCCTGAAGGCGAGTTGTAGGTTTCGCACCCGATCCGCATCGGAGGCCCGGCCGGCTTCGATGTACGCGTGTGAAGCGAGGCTGGTGAGGCACACAATATGAATAAGATCATTCTGGCCGATTCACAGGCTATCTTTCGCGCCGGCACCGCCAAGGTGCTGGCCATGGATGAGGATTTCCGGATCATTGCGCAGTGCGCCGATCTCGACCGGATGCTGCATGCAATTACGACCTTTCCTGGCGCCATCGTTCTCTTTGCTTCGTCTTTGCGGCCCGATCTGAGCCGTCTGCGGACGCTGCTTGAATCGTCAGGCAGTCGCGCCATCGTAATCGCGGAGAACAACGAGAGCGCCAGCGCCTACATGCACCAGGGCTTTCGCGGTGTTGTTTTTCGCAACGTCAGCGGCACTTCCCTGGTGGAGTGCGTTCGCCGGGTGGCAGTCGGGGAAACGTGGGTACCTACTCAGCTCGCCGTCGCCGAGGTTCCCGAGGAGGACATGGTGGGCACGCGCGTGCGCGATCGCCTCACGCCGAAGGAAATGCGCATTGTGGCCCTGATCGTCCAAGGGTGCAAGAACCGGGAGATCGCGATGCGCCTCAAGACCACCGAGCAGGTGATCAAGAACTACCTGCGTTCGATTTACGACAAGACCGGCGTCAGCGACCGGCTTGAGCTCGCCTTGTTCACGATTCATCACCGGGTGCTTGCCCAGGCGGCCGCCGAAATGGGCAGCAAGCTCGAAGCCGAAGAGGCGCAGCAGGCCGCGCCGACTGCAGTCGCGTAGACCTCCGATCCGGTTCGATGCCCGCTCCTTCGGTTGCCGGAAGGGCGGGCATCGTGTTTTGAGTGAAAACTGACCAATGCGAACCGGGAATTCCAAATTGGCCCTCACGGCACTGTAATAACCACCTTTCCCACCTGCTGGTTCGATTCCAGGTATATATACGCATCCGCCGCCTGGTCGAAAGGAAAGATCTTCGCGATCTTCGGGACGAACCGCCCATCCGCCAACCGGTCAAATACGTAAGCCTTTGCCTTGTCCAACAGGGCGGGATCGAGCGTGATTTCCATCAATAAATAGCCGCGCACGCTTAACCCTTTGGACAAGGCCTGGAACAGCGGAAAAGGCGTGGGCTGACCGGAAAGAATTCCGTACTCAAAGAGGATCCCTCCCGGCGCCGCGGCAGTGGCCAGCTTCTCAAGGTCGGGCCCAGCGACCGGATCAAACGTCAGTCGCACACCCTTGCCGCCCGTGATCTCCTGGATGCGCCGGACGTAGTCCTCTTCCTGGCTGGCAATCACGTGATGTGCGCCCAGCGCCAGCAACTCGTCCCGCTTGGCCGAGCTTCGCGTCACTGCTATCGCCGTGGCTCCTGAATCCCGCGCGATCTGGATCGCCGCCAGGCCGACGCTGGACGAAGCCGCCGGGATCGACACAAAGTCTCCAGCTTTCACGCCCCCATGGTGGACGAGAGCCCCATAAGCCGTCAGGTATTGCATCCAGATCGCTGACGCCTGTGCCGGAGTCAGGCTGGATGGATATTTACCCAACGCGGTCGCAGGAACCAGCGCCTCTTCTCCCAGCGTGCCGTACCGCGTCATAGAAAAACCGGGAACCGTGGCGACCGTCTTCCCGATCCATTCCCGGTCGACGCCTTCGCCCGCGGCGTCGACTACCCCGGCCGCCTCGTATCCCAGGCGGGAAGGGAAACGCGGTTGCTCCAGATACTGGCCGTGGTAAAACATGGATTCGGCGCGATTCAACCCGACCGCCTGTACCAGCAGGCGCACCTCTCCCTTGCCCGGCTGCTGGGAGGGGACCTCTTCGATTTTTAGATTCTCCGGCCCACCCAGCTGGTGGAATCGAACGACTCTTGGCATGGGGAATTCCTCCGTTGCCTTGGATGGGTGGCAAACGAATCCGGGCGCAAAAAGTGTTGGTGCTGGTTGCCGGTTGTGTTAACCGGCTCTAGATCCCCGTTGGCGCGGGCTTGGCTCCCCCCGTTTCCGCCACGCTCTTGGCCTGCGTGAAGAGGTACAGGTAGTCCGGTCCTCCCGCTTTCGAGTCGGTTCCGCTCATGTTGAACCCGCCGAACGGGTGTGCTCCCACCATGGCTCCCGTGCATTTGCGGTTGAAGTACAGGTTTCCGACGTGGAACTCGGTCCGGGCCTGGTTCAATCGGCCACGGTCATTCGTGTAGAGCGCGCCTGTCAGCCCATACTCGGTGTTGTTGGCTACTCTGAGGCCTTCCTCGAAGCTCTCCACTTTGATGACCGCGAGCACCGGTCCGAAGATCTCCTCCTGGGCGACAGTGGCGTTGGGCGCCACATCGGCAAAGACAGTCGGCTCCAGGAAGTAACCGCCTTCGGGCGTGCTCACCGCATGGCCGCCGGCAACCAGCGTTCCTTCCCTGCGACCTGTCTCGATATACCCCAGCATGGAGTCGAGGGCGGCCTTATTGATGACGGGACCCATGTAGGGGTTCTGGGCCGGATCGCCTACCGTCAGTTGCTCGACGCGCTCGCGCAGACGTTCCACAAAGATGTCGTAGACAGGCGCCTCGATGATGGCCCGCGAGCAAGCCGAGCACTTCTGGCCGCTGAACCCGAACGCCGAAGCGACCACACCGTCCACCGCCGAGTCCAAATCGGCGTCGGCGCACACGACGATGGAGTCCTTGCCGCCCATCTCCAGGATGGTCCGCTTGATCCAGAGCTGGCCGGACTGAGTCCGGGCGGCTCGCTCGTGGATATCCAGTCCTACCGCCTTCGAGCCGGTAAAGGCGATGAATCGCGTTTTCGGGTGTTCGACGATGGCGTTGCCGAACGTGGCGCCCGATCCGGGGCAGAAATTCACCACTCCCCCAGGCATTCCGGCCTCCTCCAGAACCTCAATAAACTTCGCAGCAATTGTTGGTGAGTCACTGGAGGGCTTGAGGATAACGGTATTTCCTGTGACGATGGAAGCGGCCGTCATGCCCGCCATGATGGCGAAGGGGAAGTTCCAGGGCGGAATGACGGCTCCCACGCCCAGTGGAATATAAAGCAGTTCGTTATGTTCGCCAGCGTATTGAATTGGTGTGGTGGCACTTGCGAGACGCAAGGCCTCGCGCGAATAGAACTCAAGGAAGTCGATGGTTTCGCCGACGTCGGCGTCAGCCTCGGCCCAGTTCTTGCCCACCTCGTAGGTAAGCCAGGCGCAGAATTCGAATTTCCTCTGGCGGATGATATCGGCTGCGCCTAGCAGAAGCGAGACTCGTTCCGGCGTTGGAACTCTGCTCCAGGATTCAAAGGCGCTGAGAGCGGCCTGCATGGCCTGCCCGGCGTGGTCAGTCCCTGCTTTCTGGTGAACGCCGACCACCTGTTCCGGCCGTGCCGGGTTGAGCGAGCGGATTTTTCCATCGGTCCTGAAGCGCTCGCCTCCGATTACGAGTTCATATTCGCGTCCGAGTTGTCCGGCGACAAGGTCGAGGGCCGCGCGCATGGCGCGCGCGTTTTCGGGATTTTTGAAGTCGGTGAACGGCTCGTTCCGGAAAGAGCCCTGCGGAACGCGGGGCTGGATCGAAGTGGGTAAAGTTACGCTAGCCATAACCCACGATTGTAGTCCAGGGCGGGGATTTGTGAGGCAGGCGCCCCGTAATCCCGCCGGCCTTATGCAGCGTCCAACTCCAATGCGCAGTCCCCAAAATTCTCGTTGCGACCGTCGAAACTAATCTCTTCACGCGGGGTTAAGACTTCCAACCGATCTGT
>Ga0335080_10009683_pt1 | contig 10080 bp, 10 predicted proteins | sample Lox_Sample_34_FD_206720 | JGI IMG/M metagenome (GOLD analysis project Ga0335080, IMG submission 206720) | Soil microbial communities from Loxahatchee National Wildlife Refuge, Florida, United States - Lox_Sample_3.4 | ecosystem: Environmental > Terrestrial > Soil > Wetlands | place: USA... | reverse complement strand
GGACCAGGTGGGGTTGGTCGTCGCCCGCGTCGCGAAGGGCGAGCCCACGAAGGCGTTGAACTGCCGCCGGCTCTCGGTCAGCTCGAACGCCTTGAGCGTGTCGTTCCACAGGATGTACTGGCCGCCGAGCGCGCCCGGCCACGCCAGCTGGAGGTCGCTGTGGAAGGACGCGATGATCTCCAGCGGGCGCACCGCCTGGACCTCGAGCACGATCACCACCGCCGGCTCCTCGGTGGGCGCGAAGATGTGCTCCCGGACGGTGAACGCCGCGTGGCTGTAGGTGATCGTGGCGCCGGCCGGATCGACCTCCACGGTGCGGGCCACGTCGGCGGCGCGGACCGGCTCGGCATAGAGCGGGGTCTGGAACGAGAGCTGGAGACCGTGGACCAGCTTCAGCGGCCAGGCCCAGACCTCGAGGTCGCCCTGCTCGTTCCCGATCGCCGCGGCGCGCCGGCCCTCGATCCCGAGGTACCCGTCGGGCCGGGCCGGGCCACGCCACCCCAGGGGGTCCCGGACCCACCGCAGGGGCGTCGGCGCGGCCGGGAGGCCCTGCGCGGCGAGCCCCGGGCCGCCGGACGCGACGAGGGGCAGGAGCAGGAGCGGACAGCGGAGCAGGGCGGCTGATATCCGTGAGCGCATGGGCGGGAACCTCGCGACCGGCGCCGGGCCGCTTGCGAAGTGGAATCTCCGAGGCAATGTATAGAGCCGCTTTACCGAGCGACAGAAGCGTCAATTCCGTTGGGAGGAGCGCTCATGCTGTCCGATGACATGACGGGAATCGGAGGTTGGGAGCCGCCGTCGTCCATGCCTCCACAGCCGCCGGCGCCGCCGGCCTGGAGTCCGCCGCCACCCGCATTCGCACCGCCGCCCGCGCCGAAGCCGGCGCCCGCGGTGAAGAAGGCGGCACCGAAGCGGAAGAAGGCCGCCAAGAAGAAGAGGGCCGCACCGAAGCGGAAGGCGGCGAGGAAGCCGGCCCGCCGGGCGGCCAAGAAGAAGGCGACGCGCAAGGCGGCCAAGCGCCGCAAGGCCGCGCCCAAGCGCAAGAAGGCCCGCGCCAAGAAGCGCTAGAAGACCTCGACACTCCCGGAGATGACCCGCCGCGCGCGCGCCGCGATCGCCTCGAGCCGTGCGCGCGCGACGGGGCGTACGCGTGGGTCCGCCGGCGGCCGCGCGATCGAGTAGAGCTGTACCGCCTTCGGCTGCAGCCGGGCCAGCGCGACCAGCCACTCCTCGACCGACTCCTCCGAGGCCCCGTCGTAGCCCGGGCCTTCCACCACGAGTGCCTGGACGGTCACGTCCGCCAGGGCCCGGAGATCCTCGACGAGCTGCCCCCGGTCGTAGGCCACGCCGTTGACGAGCGCCGGCGGCCCGGGATCCAGCTTCATCACCCGCTCGTCGACGCGATCGAGGGCCCCGCGCACGGCCGGCTTGCCGCACGACAGCCCGTTCGACATCACGACGACCTTCACGGCAGGCGCGACGTGGTCGCGCACCTCCAGCACGCGCTCGACCACCTGGGCGAAGCGGGGATGCATCGTCGGCTCGCCGTTGCCGGCGAAGGTCACCCGGTCCGGGGGCTCGCCCATCCGCTCCAGCGTCTTGCGCAGCGCGTCCGCGACCAGGTCCGGCGACGGCCAGCGTGAGCCCGGCGCCTTGGGGGTATTGAAGCCGCATTCGCAGTACGGGCAGTCGAAGCTGCAGAGCTTGGAGTGCAGGGGAACGAGGTTCAGGCCGAGGCTGACCCCGAGCCGCCTCGAGCGCACCGGCCCGTTGATGATCCCCTCCCACAGGAACGTGCCTCCGGGCCTGCCGGGAGGGGGAAGGGAGCCGACGCGATCCATCGCGGGAAACGTAGTCCGGCCTTGCGACCATCGCCACGCTTCATAGGTTGACGACATGCCCAGGCCGGTGACGCCGCTCCAGCTCCGGCGCCTGCGCGGATGAACGCCCGCCAGGCGCCGTTCGTCGTGGCGGCCGCCGCGGCGCTGGTCGGCCTCGCCATCGGGCTCGCGCTGCGCGGGGTCGAGCCCGCCGCGACCTGGCTCTACCACGCCGCCTGGTATCCGACCATCGCGGCGATGGCGGCGATGATCGCGCGCCGCGAGGGCCGGGATCCGCTCACGGCCAACCCCTTGCACGCCCTCTCTCTGTTCGCGTGGTCGGCGGTGTTCTGGTTCTTCTTCGAGCTGCTGAACTGGCGTCTCGACGACTGGTACTACGTGAACGTCCCGGACGGGCGGCTGGCGCGCTGGATGGGCATCTCGCTCGCCTTCGCCACCGTGCTCCCCGCCATCTTCCTCGCCGCCCGCACCCTGGAGTCGTGGGGGGTGATCCGGAGCGTCCGCGTGCCGGCGATGCGCGTCTCCCTGACGGGACTCCGCCTCACGTCGCTCGCGGGGTTGGTCTTTCTGGTGCTGCCGCTGGTGTGGCCGCGCTACTTCTTCCCCCTGATCTGGGGTGCGACGACGCTCCTGGCCGAGCCGGCGCTGTACCGCCGGGAGCCACGCTGGTCCCTGATCGCCGACCTCGAGCGCGGCGAGCTGGGACGCATCCTCCGCCTGCTGGCCGGGGGAGCGCTCATCGGGCTGATGTGGGAGCTGTACAACTCCATCGCCCGCAGCCGGTGGATCTACACCGTGCCGGGGCTGGAGAATCTCAAGCTCTTCGAGATGCCGCTGCTCGGCTTCCTCGGCTTCCCCGTGTTCGCCCTGGAATGCTGGTCGGTGTTCCACCTCCTGGCCTGCTTCGGCATCTCCACGCCCGAGGCGGCCACGGCTCGGCCGGTCCGCCTGCGCCTCAAGGTCGGCACGGCGGTGGCGGGCGTGGCGTTCGCCGTGCTCGTGCTCGCGGGCATGGAGCACTTCACCATTAGCAGCATCACCCCTCGTCTGCTCGACGTCCCGGGACTGCCGGCATCCGCCGCCTTCCGCCTCGGCGCCTCGGGAAGATCCCCGTTCGACCTGGCGCGGGAGCCGGCCAACCAGGTTGCCCGCGAGACCGACGCCAGCCTGGACGAAGCGCTGCGCTGGATACAGGCGGCGCGCCTCGTGACGCTGCGCGGCATCGGGACCGACAACGCCCGACGCCTGTCCGAGATCGGCGTGCCGGACGTGCCCACGCTGGCCCTCCAGGATCCGGACACCCTGGTGGCGCGTCTCAGGGCCCGGTCCGGGGATCCCCCGCCGCGCGCGCCCACGCCCGCCCAGGCACGGGTATGGGTCAAGGCGGCGCGGGCGGCGCTCGACCGGTCGGGATGATGGGCACGCGCCCGCTGCTCGCCGGGGTCTGCGCCGCCGTGGTCCTGGCGGCGTCGCCCTCGCGGCTGCACCGGAGAGCCGACTTCGACGTGCTGCTGGCGGGCGGCACGGTGGTGGACGGCAGCGGGTCCCCGGGGCGCGCCGCCGACGTCGGCGTCGTCGGGGACCGCATCGCCGCCATCGGCGACCTGAGGGGCCGTAGCGCGGCGCGCGTCATCGACGCGTCGGGATTGGTGGTCGCTCCGGGATTCATCGACATGCTCGGCCAGTCGGAGGAGACCATCCTCGTCGATCCGCGCGGCGTGAGCAAGGTGACGCAGGGCATCACCACCGAGGTCACCGGCGAGGGCGTCTCCGCCGCGCCGGCGAACGCCGCCACCGTGCGGCGGGACAGCGCCACGTACGCTTCCTGGGGACTGGTCGTGGACTGGCACGACCTGGACGGCTATTTCCGCCGTCTCGAGCGCTCCGGGACGCCGATCAACCTCGCGACCTTCGTCGGCGCGACGCAGGTCCGGGAGTACGTGATCGGGTACGCGCGCCGCGCGCCGACCCGCGCCGAGCTCGTGCGGATGGAGGCGCTGGTCGATACCGCGATGCGGCAGGGGGCGCTCGGCGTATCCACGTCCCTCGGCTATGCGCCGGCCGTGTATGCGAGCACCGCCGAGCTGGTGGCGCTCGCCCGCGTGGCCGCACGCTACCACGGCGTGTACGCCACGCACATCCGCTCGCTCACCGAGGCGTTCCGCATCGGCCAGGAAGCCGGCGTGCCCGTGGAAGTGTGGCACCTCAAGCTCGTGGGACGCGCCAACTGGGGCCGGATGCCGGCACTGCTCGGCCGCTTCCAGGCGCTGCGACGCACGGGCCGGCACGTCGGCGCGAACAGCTATCCCTATACCGCGTCGGCCACCGGACTCGATGCCGCCGTACCCGCGTGGGCGCACGCCGGCGGCGACGATTCGCTCGTCGCGCGGCTGCGGGTTCCCGCCATCCGTGCCCGCCTCAAGCGGGAGATGGAGGCCCGCGAGTCCACGCGTGACGGGGACGAGATCTTCGCTGCCGGGAACGGCGGACTGTCGGACGTGCTGGTGCTCGGCGTGCTGGACTCGACGCTGCGTCGCTACGAGGGGCGCCGGATCACCGACATCGCGCGCGACGAGGGGAAGGACCAGTACGACGTGTTGTTCGACCTCCTCATCGCCGATCACGCGAGAACCGGGGCGGCGTTCTTCTCCATGAGCGAGTCCGACGTCAGCGCCGCCGTCGAGGCGCCGTGGGTGGGGGTCGGGTCGGACTTCGGCGCGGTCGCGCCCGACGGCCCGCTGAAGATGCGCCGCGTGCATCCGCGCGCGTACGGGACGTTTCCGCGGATCCTCGGCCACTACGTGCGCGAAGAGCACGCCCTCACCCTCGAAACCGCGATCCGGAAGATGACGGCCGTGGCGGCCTCCCGCATGGGCCTGCGGCAGCGGGGCCTGCTCACGGAGGGCTACTTCGCCGACATCACCGTCTTCGATCCCGCCACCGTCGCGGACCGCGCCACGTTCGAGGACCCGCACCAGCCGTCGGTCGGCATCCGCTACGTCATGGTCAACGGGCACCTCACGATGGACGACGGACACCTGACGGGGGAGCGCCCCGGCCGCGCACTCCGCGGCCCCGGCTGGCGAGCACCGTGAGCCTGACGCCCGTGGGGATCGCCTTCGGCCTCGTCGCGCTGGTCTTCGTCGCCGTAGGGGCGGCGTCGGTGCGATGGATGCCTGGGGGTTGGGGATTGGGGGTCGGGGTTTCGTCCCCGCCGCCCCGCCCCGTGTGGGCGGAGGCCGTTCGCGCCGTCTGGCTGCCCGCCTCCGCGGAGGCGCTGGCCGTCAGCCTGTTCGCGGCGCTGTGGTTCGGCTCCCTGGGGAGCGGCGGATGGGTGACGCTGTTCGCGCTCGTGGGCGCCCTCGCCGGCGGTGCGGACCGGTGGACGCGGCGCCGCCTCCTACGTGGTTCCGGCCGGGACGATCTGAAGCTGTTCGTGGCGTCACTCCTCAAGTATCTCGCTGCCGGCGGGCTGTGCGCGTGGTGCCTCACTTGACACCCTCGTAGCTTTCCTGACGATGAATCCCGTGCATCTCGCCATTGATCGGGTGGCCGCCTACTTCGCCCCCCGCGATACGCGCCAGGGGCTCGTGGCGCGCCGGCTCCTCGCCAGCCCCCGCGCGGACGACGACCGCCTGGCCGAGGCGCTGATGAAGGAGCGGCGGGCTCGCATCCGGTCGGATGGCAGTGTCGGCGGCGACCTGGTCTCCACGGCGTGGGTGGCCTGGGAGTTGATGGATCTCGGCGCTCCGCCGTCCGCGCCCGCGGTTCGCCGGCTGGTGACGTGGATTCTCGGGCGCCAGGAGAAGGACGGCGCCTTCGCGGAGGGGTGCACGCCGCGCCGCCACGAGCTCAAGCTCTGCGCGCACGCGATCGGCGGCTTCTTCTCCTACCGCTCGTCGGGAAGGACCGTGCGGCGGCTCACCCTCCCGACCGGGGCCACGGTGAGCTCCGACCAGGGAGCGCGCTTCCTCGCCTCATGCCTCGCGCTCCGAACCGTCCTCCGGGCCGGGGAGGAGGAGCGGACGCTGGTGCGGCGGCACGTCGGCAGCCTGCTCGCGCTTCCCAAGATGTGGGACTCCTGGGGCGGCCTGTGGGCACCGACGTTGACGGTGGGCGCACTGGCCGCGATCGCGTGGGCGCCTCCACCCTTCCGGGGGCAGCTCCCCATCCTCGCCGAGCACCTCGCGCTCAACCAGAAGCCGGACGGGTCCTGGCGCAACCTCGACATCGTGCACGCGGTGGATGCGCTGGTGGCCGTCCCGCTGCCCCAGGCCAAGGAGGCCGTCGCCCTGGCCGCGCCCCGGCTCGCCAAGATGCAGACCCAGAAGGGCACCGTCGGCGTGGGACCATACGCGGAAGAGCGGACCCTCTCCTCGCTCCGCGCCTGGCTCATCGCCCGCGAATACGCCTAGCACAGTTGCCAGTTGCGAGACGGCAAGACGCGAGCGTAGGAGCGAAGGCCGCAGGACTCCTCACCGTCGAGGCGCCGTATGACCAGCCAGCCCCCGAACCAGCGCGACCGCATCCGGCTCACCAGCTACTCCCACGGCGCGGGTTGAGCCTGCAAACTCGGCCCCGCTGAGCTGGCGCAGGTCCTGCGCTTCGTGCCGTCCGTCCCCCCGGGGACCGACCCGGCCGTGCTGGTGGATGCCAGCGGCCGGGACGACGCGGCCGTCGTGCGGATCGCGGACGACCGCGCGCTCATCCTCACCACCGATTTCTTCACGCCGATCGTGGACGACCCGTTCACGTTCGGCCGGATCGCCGCGGCCAACGCCCTGTCGGACGTATACGCCATGGGCGGCCGACCGCTGTGGTGCCTGAACGTCGTGGGCTGGCCGCGTGACCGGCTGCCGCTCGATGCGCTCGGCGAGGTCCTGCGGGGCGGCGCCGAGACCGTGGCGCGGGCTGGAGCACGCATACTGGGCGGCCATTCCATCGACGATCCGGAGCCCAAGTACGGACTGATGGTGGTGGGCGAGGTTCATCCCGACCGCGTGACCACCAACGCCCAGGCGCGGCCCGGCGACGCGCTCGTGCTCACCAAGCCCATCGGAACCGGCATCGTCACCACCGCGATCAAGCGGGGCGACGCACCTGAGGACGCCGTGCGCGCCGCCGTCGAGTCCATGACCGCGCTCAACGACGGGGCGGCGGCCGCGGCGGCGGCGGCGGGCGTGCGCGCGGCAACCGACGTGACGGGCTTCGGCCTGCTGGGCCATCTCGCCTCGATGCTGCTCGCCAGTGGCGCCGCGGCCGAGCTGCGGGCCGGCGACGTGCCGCGGCTCGCCGGAACCCGGCGGCTCGCCGAGCAGGGACACGTGCCCGGCGGCACCCGCCGCAATCTCGCCGCCGCCAATGAAGCGACGTCCTGGGACCCGGCCCTCGACGAAGTCGAGCGACTCGTGTTGGCCGACGCCCAGACCTCGGGGGGGCTGCTGTTGGCGGTGCGCCAGGAGGCACTCCCCCGTCTGCTCGAGCTCCTCCTCGCCCAGCGGACGCTGGCCGCAGCCGAGATAGGCACGGTCGTCGCCGGCCCCGCCGGAGCGATCAGGGTCCAGGCCGGCAGCGCGACCCGTAATCCAAAGTGATGTGATCGGCTTTGGCTGCAACGGGCCGACTGGTGCTCCCCCGACCCGGCGGCGCTATCTTGATTCGATGGGGGTGCCGAATGGCTCACGAGCGCGAGTTCAAGGTGACGGCTGACGCCGCTGCTTGTGTTTATTGTGGTGCGACCGAGGACCTCGTCCGGGACGACCACCTCGAGGGGCTGTACTACTGTCCCAAGTGTCTCGACCGGCACGTGCGGCACGGCCAGCAGATCGACGATCGGGGCGAGGCGGAGCCGCCCTGGGACGGATGAGGCACGGCATCGCCGGCTCCTGAGCGGCATCCTCGCACCATGTTTGCCCGGCTAGTGGTTGGACTCGACGGCTCCGCCGGCTCCGATGCCGCGCTCGAGACCGCCCTCAGTGTCGCCCGTCGCTTCAAGACCACCATCGTGCTGGCCGTCGTCACCGACATCCGGCTGCTCGAGGCCCCGCTGTTCGAGACTGCCGGTTCGGTCTGGGCCGAGGGCATGCCCGCCGGGCCCGCCGCCGCCGAGCTGCGGGAAGCGCTGGAGGAGCGCGCGACGCGGATTCTCGAGGTCGCGGTCGCGAAGGTGACGGAGGCCGGGCTCCCGGTGGAAACCGCCCGTGCGACCGGCATGGTCGAGGAGGAGCTGGGGCGGCTCGCCGGCGACGCCGAGGCCATCGCGGTGGGCAGGCGCGGGGAGCTGCACGAGGGGATCGGCACTCTGGGCCGCGTGACGTGCCACCTCATCAAGCGGTCCCCGAAGCCGGTCCTCGTGGCGGGGGACACGCCATCCCGGTGCGAGCGACCCCTCGTCGCGTACGACGGCGGTGAAACGAGCAGCCACGCGTTGGAGCTCGCCGCGCGCTACGCGGAGGCCCTCGCCCTGCCGCTGGCCGTCGTGCACGTCACCGATGACGCGGCCGCCGGCGACGAGCTGCTCGCGCAGGCTGCGGTGTACCTGTCGGGCCGCGGCGCGGCCTTCCAGACGCATCGCCTCGCCGGCGAGGTCGTGCGAGCCGTGACGGAGTTCGTTTCCGCCTATGGCGCGGACCTGCTGGTCGCGGGGGCGCACGGGGGCCGCCGCCGGTGGGCGCTGGGCTCGCACGCCGAGCGACTGCTCAAGGCAACCACCATCCCCGTCATCATCCAGCGCTGATCCGGCAGGGCCGACACCGACTTGTGGATGCGCCCGTGCGGATCCTGGTGTACGCAGACGAAGCGTGCCTCGGCAACGGCCAGGAGCCGCCGACGCCTGGCGGTGCGGGCGGCCTGATCGAGGCACGCGACTCGTCCGGACGGGTCGAGCGCCGCGACTACTTCGTGGCCGAGGCCGATTCGACCAACAACCGGATGGCGCTGCGCTCCGCCATCGCCGCGCTGGAGCTGTTGAGCGCCAAGGGCCGCCCGCAGGCGATCCGATTCACCTCGGACTCCAGCTACCTGGTGCAGGGGATGCGGGCGTGGGTTCCCGCCTGGCGCGCCCGGGGCTGGCGGCGCCGGGGCGGCGCCGTCGAGAACCTCGAGCTGTGGCAGGAGCTCGTGGCCGCCGCCGAGCGGCACGCGGTGACCTGGCAATGGGTGCGCGGGCACGCCGGCCACGCCAAGAACGAGTACGCCAATCACCTGGCGACGCGCGCCGCCGCGGGGCAGCGGCAGTCCGGGGGACTGGTGCCGTCGGGCTTCGGCGCGTGGCTCGACGCCGAGCGCGCGAAGGGCAAGTACCTCGACTACGACCCCGACGCCGACGTGCCCTAGCGCGCGGTCGGCCGTCTCACTGGACGATGACGACGCCCTTCATGAAGGGGTGGGGCGTGCAGTGGTACGGGTACGTGCCGGGCCGGTCGAACCTCACCGCATAGCTCCCCTTGGCGGGGATGGGCCCCGAGGCAGGGCCGTCCACCTCGAACGTCACGCTGTGGTCCAGGGGATCCCGGTTGATCCAGCGCACGATCTGGCCCGCCGCGACTCGCACGGTGTCGCTCCCGAAGTGCAGCGCGGCGACAACGACGCTCGCGGCCGCCGGTCCGTTCGCGCCCGTCTCCAAGCCGCCGCCCGGATGGAACCACGCCTTGAAGCGGCTCAAATGGAGCGGGATGGTGAACTCGAAGCCGTACAGCCGCTTCACGGTGCCGAACTGGTTCAGGCCGCGCGAGCTGCCCTGCAGCGTGTTGCTCGCGACGTTGCTGACTTCCAGCGCGAACGTATGCGGCGATCCGGGGATCTGCACCTGGATGCCGGCGCTCCAGGTGGCCAGCGTGTCCCCGCCCAGCAGCTTCGCGTAGTCGCCCGACACCGCGAAGTACTGGCTCAGGCGCACGACGAGCCCACCGGCGAGAGCGGTCTGGGCGCGTGACGCGCCGAAGGCCTGGCCGAGCTCCCGCACTGCACCCTGCACCGTGACCGGGCCTCTCGTGTAGTCGGCGGCCAGCTCGCCGTCCACGCTGCCGGCTTTGAAGTTGTAGGCCGGGGTAATCGCGGCGGCGAACCCCTCGCCGCCCTCGGGCCCGCCGAGGAAACGCCAGCGCACCAGCAGCTCCGACTCGTTGTTCGAGGAGCCGCCCGGAACTTCCTGGGCCCGGGTGGCGAACCGGTAGGCGACGCCGAGGCCCCGTCCCAACCCCGTCGCGAACGTGAAGGTCGGGAAGTTGGTGAAGAAGCG
>Ga0335080_10009681_pt1 | contig 10080 bp, 10 predicted proteins | sample Lox_Sample_34_FD_206720 | JGI IMG/M metagenome (GOLD analysis project Ga0335080, IMG submission 206720) | Soil microbial communities from Loxahatchee National Wildlife Refuge, Florida, United States - Lox_Sample_3.4 | ecosystem: Environmental > Terrestrial > Soil > Wetlands | place: USA... | reverse complement strand
CCTCCGGCTTCCTTCCCACCCCGCCTCACGACGACGCAGTTGCCCTTGGCTTGTGGTTGGTGTCATCTCCTCCACAGGGGACTTGCACCCCCGAGCTGCTGGTCATGCCGGGCGCACCGGTAGGGACCGCCGTTTCCGGCGGCCCCCCGCACAGATCCCAGCGTGCGCCTTAACGCACTGGGCTCTTGCCTTGGGTTCTGGCGTCGAAGCGCACGTCCGGCCAGGGATGCAGGATTCGGGGGATCGGTAGCCAGTGGTCGGCGATGCGACGCATCCGTCTCCAGTTCACGCGGCCCCGCTGGCCGCGGCGGCTGAGCGCCCGCCTCCAGTGCCGCGTGACTCCGTTGCGGAACGCCGTGATCGCCTGGCTGTTGTCGGGCACGGCGTAGTAGGCGCTGTGCCCACGCACCACGCTGCGCAGCCATTGACCTTGTTCGGCTATCGGTAGGTGCCGGCGTCGCATCAGCTCGGTCTTGACCTCGCGTAGCTTCGCCCGCATCCGCTTCTTGCTCGTGACCCGCTGCAGCTTGAACCACCCGGCCCTCGACTTCGCGCTGATATGCGTGAAACCGAGGAACTCGAACGTTTCAGGCTTTCCGAGGCCACGCGCCTCACGGCTCTGGGCGGCGAACCGCCCGAACTCGATCAGCCGCGTCTTCTCCTCGTGCAGCCCCAGGCCGAACTTCGCGAATCGCTCGCGCAGTGCAGCCCAGAACCGCTCAGCGTCGTCACGATGCTGGAAGCCCACCACGAAGTCGTCGCAGTAGCGCACGACGACTACCTCGCCGCGCGCGTGCCGACCCCGCCAGTGGTCGATCCAGAGGTCGAACACGTAGTGCAGGTACACGTTCGCCAAGAGCGTCGAAACTGACGCTCCTTGCGGCGTGCCCTGATCGGTCTCCGACCACTGCCCGTCCTCGACGACCCCTGCCCTGAGCCATTTCTGGATCAGGTGCAGGACCCGCCGGTCCGCGATCCGGTGCTCGAGGAACTTCTCAAGCCACGAGTGATCGAGGCTCGTGAAGTAGTCGCGGATGTCCGCGTCGAGCACCCAGTTCACCTTCCTGCGCTTGATTCCGACCGCGAGCGCGTCCAACGCCTGGTGCGGCGAACGCCCCGGCCGGAATCCGTAGGAGAAACCGAGGAAGTCCTGCTCGTAGATCGCTTCCAACACCGCGACCAGCGCCCGCTGGGCGATCTTGTCCTCCAGCGAGGCGACGCCGAGCGGCCGCAGCCGCCCGTCGGCCTTCGGGATGTAGCTCCTGCGAGACGGCCTTGCCCGGTAAGCGCCCCTGTGGACCCGGGCGTGCAGATCGCGAAGGTTCGCTTCGAGATCCTGCCCATAGTCCCGCCACGTCACGCCGTCGACGCCCGGAGCCGCGGCCGGGCGGATCGCCCGATACGCCTCCTCCAAGCGCTCCACGGTCACGTGATGCAGAAGCGCGGTGAACCGCACATCCTTGTCCTTCCGCGCCACCCGGCGCACGCGACCCAGCTCGCTGCACACGCTCACTCCGGCTCTGCGTCCGGGGCGCGTTTCGCTGACCGCGTTTCCCTTGGCCGGCCCCCTTTCCTCCACCACCTCCGCGGCCACAACCGTGGCGTTGTTCGGCGGCTTCGCAGGTACTACGGGGCCGTCTGACTTCCCACGACCGTGCATTGAGGGGTTACGGCCTAGACCTTTCCCTCACGACCCGCCCGACCGGACGAGTAATCGCGGGACCTCCCGGTTCTCGCGCGTGGAGATTCCGTACGTGCCCAGGTTCTCAGACCGCGCGGGGTCCGGCAGCGACTCGCGATAGCGCCGCTGCCGGTGTTGCCTTCCACCCGATGTGACGGCGTCGGCACCCCGAACCTTATTCAACTTACGCGGCTCAATAGCCCAGCCCGCACGTACCCCTGTCAACGCTTCGCCCGCGCCCTCACGAACACGAACGCATGACTCGGGGCCGACGTGGATCGCTACTCCTTCGCCGTCGAGCTCTCGCATCTCTTTCTCCATGCCGGTTTATCCCGGCGCACCACACGCAATGAAATTCTGACCCATCCCGGAATGGTCTTAAACCGCTCGGACGACACCCCGTAAACCCGACAGCCTCGGACATAGGCAGCCACGCCGGCGACGTGAGCGGTGAATACCCGAGCGAGCACGAACGCAGGTGTCGGCACCGCGTGCACCCGCGACGTGCTTGTCGCCACAAGCGTGCATCGCGTGCTTGCAGCCTTGGTGCTAGCGCTCGGATCGAAGCCGTAGTCCGTGCGGGGTGTCGATGCTGGTCCCAAGGTGGCGACGAACGGCGCCGACCGCCGAGTCGCGCGCTGCTCCTATCGCCCAGATCCACGCGTGCGCGACCCGGGCTTGGCGCGACTGCTTTCGTTCTCGTGCCCGCTCGGATCGCGCTATCGCAAAGCCACGTCCTCACGTGTCTCGCGGTGGCGAGGGGACGGCTGCTTCACCCCGGCGATGCGCAAGCCGAGCCGCTCGAGGCCATCCGGATCCGCGCGCTATCGCTTCTCCACGCGTCGGCCTACCCCTCGCGCCCGGATCGATCGTCGGGGTCGACCATCCGCGTGAGCGATTCGCGGAGAGCAATCACCGACATTGCGAGCTGCCCGTCACTCCTTTTCCACGGCCGCAGCCGTGAGGTCGCGCTACTCCTTCCGCGGGGAGCAGTCGTCCGGGCCGCGGCTACTGCTTCCAGAGCAAGGAAATGGCCAGTCGCCACTCCTCGGATCGTGGCGAAGCGCGCGTCCGGCGCCGACCGGGCGCGCGAGCGCTTTCCGCGCGTTGCGCTCACGCGCATGACCAAGGCGGGACGATCGCTTCTGGCCTCTTGGCCTGCGGGGTCCGGCCGATGCCCTCGGGAAAGCGATAGCGCGGCGGGTGCCGCCGGCCTCAAGCTGCATGACTACCCCTCAGCCGGGGCGAACCAGCAGTCCGCCCCGCCGGGCGAGACGTCTGCTGGCGTGGCTTTGCAGTCACGCCGATGCTGGCGCGCTCACGACTGCATTCAGCGAGCGCGCCCTCTCGTGCTTGCGGGGATCGAGCAAGCACCGGGGCCTCCTCTCGCCGCTGAGCGGTCGGCGCGCCAGCCGAGTCGGGTGCGTCGTTCGGTTGTCCCGAAGGTGGATGTCTCGAGCGTGGTCGGTCCAAGCGGTCGCCGAGAGTGCCCTTGTTCCGTGGGGACGGAAGCTGCGCCGGGTATACTCAGCGAACGGTGGCAGCTGCTCGGGTTGCGCGGTGAGAAGAGCGACTCGGCTCGCCGCGGTAGGGACTGGAGCCGGGAGGCGCCTGAGTGTACCCCTCGCTGTCGGGGCGGCCGTGACGGCTGCGTCGCTCTGCGGCTACGGATGTGGTGGTTCTTCCGTGACCCGCTCGGCGGCGTCAACGGCTGGAAGCGCGACCGCCGGGGCGGCGAGATCGAGACCCGTGGCGCGGGCCTCCGATTTCGGCTCTGACTGGACCACCTACCACGGGAATGCTGAGGCGACCGGGGTCCAGGCGGCGCACACCAAGCTGCGGCCTTCGCGGCAAGCCTGGACCTCGCCGGTCCTGGACGGGCAGCTGTATGGCGAGCCGCTCGTCGCCGACGGCCGCGTCGTCGCGGCGACCGAGAACGACACTGTCTACGCGTTGGCCGCGCGCAGCGGGCGGATCCTGTGGTCACGCCATCTGGCGAGGCCGGTGCCATCTGGTGACCTGCCTTGCGGCGATATCTCGCCCGAGGTCGGCATTACGGGCACGCCTGTGATCGACTCCAAGCGCCACGAGATCTTCGTCGACGCAGACACCCTGATACGCGGCCCGTCTGCGTCTGGTGGGGTGGAAGCGTCGCATCGTCTATTCGGGCTCGATCTGTTCACCGGTAAGGTCGAGCTGGACGAGCGGGCGATGCCGAACGCGGGCGAGGACCAGCTCGCGCAGCTGCAGCGGCCGGGGCTGGCGCTCGACCACGGTTTTGTGGTCATCGCTTACGGTCAGAACTCAGGCGACTGTCCCGGCCCCAACGGTCCTGCCCATGGCTATGTCGTCTCGATGCCGGAGACGGGAGGAGGCCTGAACTACCTCCAGATCGGTGGCGGCAAGGATCGGGGGGCGGTGTGGATGGGCGGCAGCTCTCCGGTCGTTGACCCTCACGGGAACGTCTACGTGGCGAGCGCCGACGGCTACAACCTGGGCGCGGGCCAGCGATATGACGACAGCGACGCGGTGCTTGAGCTATCGCCGACCATGCATCTCGAGTCGATCTTCTACCCCAAGGACTGGCAGACGCTCAGCGGGGACGATCTCGACCTGGGGACCGGGGACCCTGCGCTGGTGGATGGCTTTGTGTTCCAGGTTGGCAAGAGGGACATCGGGTATCTGTTGCGTCAGGGACATCTCGGCGGCGAGGAGGGCGAGGTCGCGTCGCTGTCGGTGTGCAGTGGCGACCCCGACGGTGGACACGCAGTGAACGGCTCGGTCGTGTACGTACCTTGCCCGGATGGCGTGACGGCGATCAAGGTTCTGGCGAAGGCGCCGTACCTGAAACGGCTGTGGACTGATAACGACGGCGCCGCTGGCGCACCGATCATTGCGGATGGATTGGTCTGGACGATTGGAGGCGACAACGCGGTCCACGGCCTGAACCCGGCCAACGGTAAGGAGGTCGTCTCGATCCCCTTCGGCGGGTATGCCAACCACTTCCCGACGCCGTCGGTCGGCGATGGCCTCCTGCTTCTTCCGGGCACCGACCAGGTCTTCGCCTTCATGGGTCCGGGCGGGCGGCCGCCACTACCCCCGGCGCACCCCACGAGGTGAGACGCGTCTGGTGGCTATGCGCTTCGCGCGTAAACGGCCGCCTTCCTGTCCTCGAACGGTCGACTTGCGCTAACTCCGGATCCTCTTATGTGGCGAAGACTCCCTCCCTTGGTCGACGCCTGAGAACGCAACGGCCGGAGGCTGCTCCGGCCAGGAGCCTACCCGGAGCAGAATCGGTTTCGCCGCGCCGACGGCGACCTCACCATCGGCGCTGCTGGTACACGGCTGACACCGAAGCCAAATTCCGGCGGCAGCATTCATCTTCACTGGCTTTGTTGGCAGAGCGGGTGATGTGGCCGCGGGGCGTCGGTCCTGATGCACGATGCGAGCGGTCAGGGGGCCCGCGTGGTCCGCGCTGATCGTCGCCAGCGCCTCATGCGTAAGCAAGGGCACCGCGAGCGGGATAGCGACAGCCAGCACGGCAATGACTACGCGGGCGACCACCGCCTGACACGTTCGGGTTATCGACATTCCTAGCTCACGCGCCCCTCCACCCGGGCCATCGAAGCGTGCCGGCACGATGGCGTTGCGCTGTTTGACCGACGCGAAGTGATGCTTGGATGGGTAGGCCCGGCCAGCGGTGCGGGTGGTCGCGGCGATTCGACGAGTACGACTGGTCGACGATCGTGCGGGCACCAGCGCCAAGTCGCGCCGGCGCCGACGGGCCAGCGGTGCCCATGCGAGGACTCGCGCCCGGGCGACCGCTGACCAGAATCTCGGCAGGAGAGGTTCCCCCGGTTACCCGACGGCGAGCAGGACCGGTGCGGCGACGAGCAACGCTGCCCCGGCGAACGCGGCGGGGAACACAATGCTCCGCCGCTTCGAGCCCGGGATTGCCCGCAGCACGGCAGCGCTCGCGAGGAGCCCGATCAGAGCGAGCACCGAGCTGGAGATCAACTGCTCAATGGCCTGGACCGCCACCGATGAAGACCATGCGTGGTCGATCAGACCGTAGGTGATGTTGTCGATGCTGAGCACGAACGGAAGAGCCCAAACCCACCGGGTCTCGGCAAGCCGCTGCGCATACAACGCGATGCCGAGCCAGTACAGCCCCAAGCCGACCAGGACCGCCGTCTCAATGACGTTGGCGGTGCCGTCCGGGATGCTCCAGTGAAGCCACGTCCCGAGCAGGAAACCGCCCGCGTCGCAGACCCCGAACAGCGTGGCGTACGTCAACCATGACCGTCGGCTAACGAGCGCACCGACAGCGAAGCAAGCGATCAAGCTGTCGACACCGAGAAGCAGAAAGCCCATAGAACCTCCCTCGAGGAGTTGATTAGACCGGTTGGCGGGCCTGCCCGGTACAGCCAACCGGAGCACTCTTAACACGGCCGAGGTGCTGCGTCAACCCACACTGTCCGACCGGGCAGTTAGTGACCTGATAGGTCAGGTAATTCGCTCAGACACCGAGTCCGTCGCCGGACGGGACACGCGTTGTGTGCGGCATGAAACGTGTAGCACATGATGGAAGTAACAGTGCGGGGAGCGCTCTCGGGTCATGCGCTACCCGTGCTCGATGACACATAGGTTGTTCTGCGCATGAAACGTACAGTACGTAGTGACAGGAACAGCGTGGAGACGACTACGATCATGGTCGTCCTGTGGCCCGCGACTGGTTGCTGATCACCGTCTCCACCCCGCCCCGCGGGACCTCGACGCTCCGTGTCTACGCGTGGCGGAATCTGCGCGGCCTGGGGGCTCACTACCTGCAGCAGTCCGTGTGCCGGGTCCCGGCGACGGCGAAGACCACGCGTGCCGCGACGAGGGCGGTGACCCGGCTACGCGCAGAGGGCGGCCACGGCGAGCTGCTTCGCATCCGCCTGGCGGACTCGAAGCAGGAGGCAGTGGTGATCGACGCGATCCAAGGGGAGCGGACCGACGAGTACCACGAGGTGGTCGAGAGCGCGCGCCAGTTCTGCAAGGAGCTCCAGCTCGAGCGCCGCCGTGGCCGGACCACGTACACCGAGCTCGAAGAGTCCGATGCCGACCTCGCCCGCCATCAGAAGCGGCTCGCCGCCGTCCGTGCGCGCGCTACTTCGACGCGGCCGCCGGTCAGGAGGCCGCCGCGGCCGTCGCGTCACGCGAGGAGGCACTGGCCCGGTGCCAGAGCGGAGCGCTGTCCGCCGGGGTCGACGAGTCCGCACCCGGTGGGCAGGCCCGAGTGCGCGCCGCCAAGCGGGGCAACGCCTGACGATGTCCGGCGGATCTGCGCCGCCGCCTACTGAGCGCCGGGATACCTCGGCGTCGCCGCCTGCTCGGCGCCGCCCTGGCGTCGACCCGCTCGCGCTCGAGCGCCTGATTGGCGCCTGTTCGTCGAAGCCGAGCTTCCACACGGCTTGGCGCGACAAATCCGCACGGCGGGAGCAGGCGATCGAGACGCTGGAGCGGATCTCCTCTGCGCTCTGCGTGGCGCCGGCTAGAGCGGTGACGGTGTGTGACGCAGTAGTCGAGGCCGCCGCGCACCTCTTCGACGCACGCTGGGCCGCGATGGTGTTCTCCGGTGACTCTGCCGGTATCGGGATGGCTCGGGTGTTCGTCCATGCCGGCGACTGCGCCATCCAGCGCTGGGGGTTGGCGCCGCGGATGCTCGCGGCACTTACCGAGCGGACGCTCGCCGCCCAGCGACCGGTGCTCGCCGAACACGACGAGGGGCTCGAGTGCCGGACCCTATCCGGCGTCCTAGTGACGGCGCCGATGTCGGTCCACGGCGACCCGGCGGGGATACTCGCGGTGGGCTTGCCAAACGGGATCGAGGTGGCGCCGGGTGACGTGTCGATCCTGGTCACGCTGGCAAACCACGCCGGCGTCGCCCTGCACAACGCCCGGAGGTTTGAGGAGAACGAGCGGCGGGCGGCGGAGCTCAAGCGGCGCGACTCAGAGCTCCAGGGCACGCTAAGACGGCTAGAGCAGGCCGGGCGGCGCCAGCTCCTCTCAGAGGAGCGCAACCGCGTCGCGCGCGAGCTTCACGACAGCGTTGCCCAGCAGCTCCTGACGATCGGCATGAACCTCGAATGGTGCCGGCGGCACCCGATGACCCCGCCGGTGGTGCTAGAGCAGGTGCTGGCCGCTCAAGGGCTGGCGCGCTCGGCCGTGAACGAGATCCGCGAGGTGATCTTCGGACGCGTCAGCGATGCGCCACCAGAGCTGGGTCGGGCACTGCGCGAGGTGATCGAAGACGTCGAGGCCAGCACCCGCCTTGAGGTCAAGCTGCGCGTCTACGGGCAGACCCAGCCGGTGCCCGCCGGTACACAGCACGCGCTGGTCCAAATCGCCCGCGAGGCGCTGTTCAACGTGGTCCGTCACGCGGACGCGCAGCATGCGTGGGTCACCCTGCGTTGGCGGCCGCAGGTGGTGTCGCTCGCCGTCGCCGATGACGGCTCAGGGAACCACCGTCAGCTCCAGCACGAACTCTTCACCTCGGTGCCCAATGGTGATCACCTCGGGCTGAACGGAATCGCGGAGCGAGCCCGCGACCTCGGTGGCGAGGCCTGGTTCGAGCGTCGGCGCGGAGGAGGCGTGAAGCTGCGAGTCGAGGCACCAGCGCGGACCATCGCCAGCGTGTCGCGCGGTCTAGTCCCAGGTTGACTAGTGGACGCGTCCGTAAGTTCTGATCGTTAGGCGTCGAGCGCGAGCTGAGGTTCGTGCCGGTCGATTCGGGCGATCAGGTTGTTGAGGTCTTGGCGGGTGAAGGTCCATTCGAACGGGCGCGCGATCTGCCGGTAGTGCTCGCCGAACCCGAGCAGTCGGTCGGCGAGCGCGTCGAGCGTTGCGAGGTCGTTCGGGGTCAGTGCTTTGCGTTGCACGATCGAGAAGTACAGCTCGATCTGGTTCAACCACGAGGCGTGGACCGGGAGGTGAATCAACCTGGCGGTCGGCCACCGCTTCTGCATCCGTTTGATCGAAGCCTTGCCGGCGTGCGAGGAGCCGTTATCCACGATCCAGTAGACGGTCCTGGCGGACGCGTACGGCTCGGTGCTCATGACCTCCTCCACCAAGCGGCCGAACGGCTCGATCCCGGTGCTCGGCTCGATGCGGTCAAACAGGTTGGCGTGATGCACGTCCCACGCAGCGAGATACGCGAGCGTCCCGCCGCGCTCGTATTCGAACTCATAGCGGCTCGGACGGCCAGGCCCTGGCGCGCTGGTTTCATGGCGGCGGCCGAGCGCTTGCAGCTGGCTCTTCTCATCGGCCGAGATCACGTACTCGACCGGGCGCAACCGCTTGCCCTCGAACACCCGGGCGTAGAGGTCAAGCGCCCGACCAGCCTTCTCGGCGAACGCCGGGTCGCGCTGGTAGATCCAGCACTGCTGTTGCCACGGTCGGATCGCGTCCTCGTGCAGCCAGCGCCAGATCGTCGACGCGGACGCCTCCGTGACCGCCAACTCGATCACCAGCCGGTACGGCTCAGTGCTAGAGAACCGGCCCAGCGGCAGCCCGTACCGCACCGGCAACTCGCACGCGACCGCCTTGACCGCGGCGACCTGCTCCGGGGGGAAAACGACGCGGGCGACCCGCGCGCGGCTTGTCCTTCAACCCCTCAAGACGATCAACGTAGAACCGTTTCGCCACTCCCCCACAATCCCCGCCGTCGTGTCCAACCCGGCCGCGATCTCGGTGTCATGCAACCCATCAGCGGCATACAGCACGATCCGCGCGCGCTGCACATCCTGAAACGGCAACTTCTCCGCCCGGGCCTGACGCGTCAACTCCAGCCGCTCCTCCTCCGAGAGCTCAATCCGATGCCGGGCCGGGCGTGGCATCGCGATACATAACTTCGCCGCCGCCCGCCCGACTCCTTCAACCCAGTTCTAACCCGTACTTCCGGATGTGTCTACTAGTCAGTGCCGCTACAAGGAGTTCGATCACGGTATAGCCAAGAAGTTCGTGCTCAAATCCCCACGAGCGATCGAGACCTACGTGCACGGGCCGGAGGCGGCCCAGCGCCCCGAGTCAGCAGGCGTAGCGCTCTGCGGCGACGCCGTCACAGGCGCCGCGACAGCGACAGCGCGACGCGCCCCGCGACCGCGATCGCCACACCGACCGCCGCGACACCGGCCGTGATGCGCAGCGCACTCGCCGTGAGCGGCTCGACGCCCAGCGTCGAACCGGCGTGGGTCAGCGAGAGGATGAACGCGGCGATGAGCGCGGCGATCGCCCACGCGGGGAATCCGATGTTGCGCCTCAGCGGCAGACCCGGGCGAGCGCGCAAGCACCATGCGATCGCCACGTTCGCAACGAGCCACGCGGCAACGGCGGTCGCAATCGCCATGTCGGTGCCC
>Ga0335080_10009680_pt1 | contig 10080 bp, 4 predicted proteins | sample Lox_Sample_34_FD_206720 | JGI IMG/M metagenome (GOLD analysis project Ga0335080, IMG submission 206720) | Soil microbial communities from Loxahatchee National Wildlife Refuge, Florida, United States - Lox_Sample_3.4 | ecosystem: Environmental > Terrestrial > Soil > Wetlands | place: USA: Florida... | reverse complement strand
AAGGACCAGGCACAAAGCCGGAAACACTGCTGTAGTAACCGAGCATCATGTCGGCCACGGCGTTACCCGTACCGCACAGAGGCGCGGCCGCCGAGGCCCCAGTGACGAGCACTGGGGCGTTGGGGCAACTCGAATTACCGGTCAGAGGATTGGTTTTGCTGTTCTGATTGATCAAATCCGAACTGAAGCCCCAATCGCCGTAGAAGTCGTCATCCAGGTTGCGGATCAACTTCAGGCGGCGAATGTCAAATCCAATCCCGATAGTGTGCTTCCCGTGGATCGAAGTGAACGAATCTGCAAACTCCCACGCCGGCTGATCGGATCCGCTATACGAGTTGACCGAACCGCCGCCGCTGGAGTAAGTCGTCAAGCCGATGTTCGGCCACGTCTGCTGCAGCGCACTGAATTTGGTAAATGTTCCGTTTAGGCCGAGTGCCTGCACCTGATCATCGGGAATGGTCGAACCGCCCTGGGGGGCGTTCGCGTCGAGGTAGCCGAAGCGGAAGTTATTCACGTTCTTCGGACCGAAATTGATTGTGTGTGAGATTTCCCAATTCTTCTGCGTCTCGAAATACTGTTCGATTCCGTGCGCCAAATCCCCCGAGTTGTAAGTGCCCTGGTTCTGATAGGAGGAGTGGGTGTAGCGGAAAAATACCGAACCCAGCTTGCCGATGTTCTGGTCAACCCGATAAGTCTGCTGGTTCGTGGTCAGCGGGAAGCCAACGTTCTTAATGAAGTTGGTGACGCCTTCAGGCTGGTTGGGAATGTTGGGCGCAGCCCAGAATCCGTTAGCAACCCCTACCAAACCAATGCGAGACGTGAAGCGATCCGAGGGAATGACGTTTCCAGGAAAGGGCTGACCGGTTAACGGATCTACCGGCATGCAGTTGTAGCCGGCGGTAATCAGGGTCGCGCAGGCAGGGGTTCCGTAAGCAGGCAACGGACCGCCGGGAAGGCCGCCAACTCCCGCGGGATATGTCTCCTGTGAGAAGTCGCCCTGCAGAACCCCCGGGTTTGGTACCGTGTCTGCCACGCGAGCGCCGTTGATAATGCGCCAGCCTTCGTAGTTGGCCATGAAGAACGTCTTATTGCGGCCGTCATATACCTTGGGGATATAAACCGGACCGTTGACAACGAATCCAAACTGGTTTTGGCGCAGTTCCGGGTTTGCCGTAGGTATGCCGGCAGTGTAATCCCTGTAGGTGGGGAAGGGCGACGCATCGAACTTGTCGTTGCGGTTAAACTCAAATACCGCGCCATGCAGTTGGTTTCCGCCGCTCTTGCTGACGATGTTGATCTGGCTGGCGCTGTAGCCGTACTCGGCTGAGTACGTGCCGCTTTCCACCTTGAACTCCTGGATGGCGTCCTGCGAAAGAATGACCGCCGGGGTAACCAGCGCCGTGTCCGTATTGATGAGCCCGTCCAGGGTGTAGTTGTTGCCTTCGGGCCGGCCACCGTTGATGCTGATGGCGGCACCTTCACCTTGACGCATCGTCCCCTGCTCGCCGCCGACCGTGACCGCGCCGGCGCCGATCAAGAGCAACTGCATGAAATTGCGCCCGTTCAGGGGAAGCTGCTCCACCTGTTGCTGGCTTACCAGCTGCGAGAGGGCGGAGCTATCGGTGTCCAGAGTTACGGCCGTGGCGTTCACTTCCACCGTGGTAGTAACCGCGCCCGGCTTGAGGCTGATATTCACGCGGGCTTTCTGGTCCACGGTCAGGACTACGCCGCTGGTCACCGCTTTCTGGAAGCCAGTAGCCTGCACGCTGACGCTGTACAGACCCGGATTCAGGGACGGTAGCGTGAAGTCGCCAGAAGAGCCGGTCTGAGTGTGCTGAACTACGCCCGTGCCGGTGTTAGTGACGTCCACCGCGGCGTTGGCCACGACCGCGCCGGTGTTATCGGTAACTGTACCGACAATGGCGCCGGTGCCGCCGCCCTGGCCGAAGAGGAAAGGGGTGGAAAGGACTACGCACAAACACAATAGGAAACCGCCGCGGACCGCCGCGCGCATGCCCCCCTTCGAACTGTTTGACGACTTCGTGGTCATCGTGTCCATGTTGTGCATCTCCCGTGCGAAACTCCAGACGAGTACTCGAGAGCGGTAGAGAGCCCGGTAGTATTTGCTGCGCCCCAAAATCCGGAAGCGTCCTGACCGGAAGATCAGTTCGCCGGGAGACCCACACTCCCGCCTCTCACCACACTTGCGAGTCACGGGGAATCTAGCCAGCATGGGGAATCGTTGTCAAGAATAAAATGAATTTGTTTCTCTATTGAATAATTGCGGGAACAATTATCCTATTGGAAAGCGAGTTCCCTGATGGCCGGGCAGCTGCACTGTATAGCCCGGCCGGCGCCCTGAGGCCAGTTCAACTCCGGTCTTCGAGATGTGCGTCTGGAATAAGGCCGGGCGGGCAGCTATAGTCTTATCTTCAAATTTTGCGGGTTGCGAGGAGTCCTAGATTTGACCCGGCCTACCCCGAAGCGGCTGTATCTGATCCCGGTGCTCTCCAAAGCGCTGGACATCCTCGAATTGCTGCAGAACGAGCACGGGCCGCTGACGCTGGAAGCCATCTATCAGCGAACCAGTATCTCGAAGACGACGGTCTATCGCATTCTGAAAACCTTCGTGCACCGCGGGTATCTGGCCCAATCGCAGGACGGGCTTTACCGTCTGGTGGCACGTCCTCGAAAGGCGCGTTTTGGATTCGGCAGCGAGTCCGCGGAAATGCCCTTCTCCGAGGCCGTTACCGACAGCCTGAAAACCGCCGCCTCGGCCGCCGGCGTGGACTTGATCGTGCTCGACAACCGTTATGACGCGGCCACAGCTTTGCGCAACGCTGACGAGTTTGTGAAGACCCGCGTGGATCTGGTGATTGAGTTTCAGATCGATCAGCGGGTGGCGCCGGTAATCGCCGATAAAATTGACGGCGCCGGCATTCCACTGATTGCTGTAGATATCCCTCACCCGCACGCTACGTTCTTCGGGGTTGACAATTTCCGGGTAGGATTTGAAGCGGGAGAGTGTCTGGCGCAATACGCGAAAAGAGTATGGGGAGGGAAGGTGCGGCGGTGCCTGGGATTGGATCTGGACGAAGCCGGGCCCCTCGTGCAAAGCAGAGTGACGGGAGCCTTTGAGGCTATCCGGTCCCAATTGCCGTCTATCTCGAGCGAATTGCTGCTGCGCATGGATGGCCGCGGCCTGAGGGAGAAGAGCTATCAGCTGGTATTTGATTTTCTGCGCCGTCATCCCAAGGAGCGGGGAATTCTGATTGCGGCGGCGACCGACACCAGCGCCCTGGGCGCGGTTCGGGCGGTGCGCGAGTTGAAGCGGGAAAAACATGTGGCGATCGTGGGGCAGGACTGCATTCCTGAAGCTCTGGAAGAGATGTCCAGCGCCAATTCGCCCCTGATTGGCTCCGTATCTCATGAAGCTCACACCTACGGACCGAGGTTGATCCACCTGGGACTCGCTCTCATGGCAGGACAACGTGTCGCCCCTTATAACTACGTGGAGCATCGACTGGTAACGGCGACATGGTCGCAAGCGAGCGCGAGAACCTAGACTGATCGAGATAGCCGGCGCCCCCAGTACCGGCCGCTTGTGGTGACTCCGGGGACGTATTTTCTATTAGAAACTATTGCCCTATTGCATCGTTGGAGTATGATAACTGCTCTTGGCGTGAACGAATGAGATGAGGGAGAAGGCATCCTCGCCCGCCGCCACGGTAGTTGGAATCGGAATCTCGTGACAGTCAAAACAAGTCTGCGCTATCTGGAGGACCGCTGGGACGACCGCCTGGCCCGCGGTTTGGATGCCCCTGAACTGCTGCGCTACCGCTCGAACCTGCTGGGCTCTGATCTGCGGATTACAAACTTCGGTGGCGGCAATACCAGTTCCAAGATTACGCAAGCCGATCCGCTCGATGGAACTGAGCGGCAGGTTTTGTGGATCAAAGGCAGCGGCGGTGATTTGGGCAGCATACAGCGATCCGGCCTGGCAACGCTTTACCTCGACAAACTCCGCGGATTGGAGAAGCGCTATCGGGGCGCCGAGTACGAAGATGAAATGGTTGAGTTTTATCCCTTGTGTGCCTTTGGGAAGAACTCGGTTGCCGCATCGATTGATACGCCGCTGCATGGTTTCCTGCCTTTTCCCCACATCGATCACCTCCATCCCGATTGGGGCATCGCTCTGGCGGCCTCGGCCAATGGGCGGGAGAAGATGGAGGAGTTCAACCGCCATTTCGATCATCACCTGATCTGGGTGCCGTGGCAGCGGCCCGGATTCGAGCTGGGGCTGATGCTGCGCCGCGCGGTGGAGGAGGCTCCAGACTCCGACGGCATCGTGCTGGGCGGCCATGGCCTGTTCACGTGGGGAAACACGCAGCGCGAGTGTTATGAAAACACGCTCGCGATCATTGACCAGCTAGGCCAGTTTGTTCTGGAGCATGTAGAGAAAAACAGCACGGGGCTGTTTGGCGGATCTGGCTGCGAGCCGTTGAGTGAACGCCGCGATGTGGCGATAGATATCTTTCCGTTTCTTCGCGGTCGTGTCTCCGGGAAACGCCGCCTGATCGGCCACTTTACCGATCTGCCGGAAGTGCTGCGTTTTGTAAACTCCCGCGATGCCGAAGCCCTTGCATATCTGGGGACCAGTTGTCCTGACCATTTCATCCGCACGAAAGTCCGGCCTTTGTTTGTTTCTTGGGAGCCGGGCAGCGGAATACAGCCGTTGCGAGAGCTTATTGATGCCGCACTGCAAAAGTATCGCTCCGAATATGGCGACTACTATCGTGCCTTTGCGCAACCGGATTCCCCGGGCATGCGCGATGCCAATCCCACCGTGGTGCTGATCCCGGGTGTGGGAATGTTCAGTTTCGGAAAGAACAAAACCGAAGCCCGCCTCACGGGCGAATTCTACGTGAATGCGATTCACGTAATGGAAGGCGCGACCGCCCTCGATTCCGGCAGCGTGCCTGATTCTTTGCCGCAGTCGGGTGCGGCGGCTCCCTCTTCGGCGTTCGCAGTTCATAACAACTACGTCGCGCTGCCGCTCTCGGAAGCGTTCCGCATCGAATACTGGCAACTGGAAGAAGCCAAGATTCGGCGTCAACCGCCGGAAAAAGAATTGAGCCGGCACGTTGTCCTCATCGTCGGTGGCGGAAGCGGTATCGGGCGGGAGACAGCGCTGCTTGCAGCGGAACGCGGAGCCCACGTGGTCGTCGCTGACCGCGATGCGGCAGCAGCCGCGCAGGTCGCGGAGGAGGCCAAGCCAAAAGCGGGGAAAGAAGCTGCTCTGGCGACGCGAGTGGACATCCGCAAACGCGAAGCAGTGCGCACTGCGCTGCGTGAAATTGTCGGCAGCTACGGAGGCCTCGATGTGCTCATCAACACCGCGGCTTTATTCCCGGCATCGGCCGACGGCCGCCTCACCGACGAACAATGGGGAATAACGCTGGACCTGAACGTTACAGCCAACTACCTGTTGGCGGACGAAGCGGCAAAGATTCTGCGTGACCAAAATCTTGGAGCCTCGATCGTTTTGACGAGTTCGGCCAATGCGGTAGTGCCCAAAAAAGGCAGCGAGGCCTATGACGTAAGCAAGGCAGCGCTGAGTCATCTGGTGCGCGAACTGGCAATCTCGCTGTCTCCCAAAGTGCGAGTGAACGGCATTAGCCCAGCGACGGTCATCAAAGGTTCTGCTATGTTTCCCCGCGACCGTGTCATGTCTTCGCTGAAGAAGTATGGGATTGCTTACGATGAGAGCTTCAGCGACGAGCAGCTACGAACGCTATTGTCGGACTTTTACGCGAAACGCACTCTCACGCACCGTGGCATCGCACCCGAGGATTGTGCCGAAGCCATTCTGTTCCTGGCCGGGCCGAAATCGCCCTGCACCACCGGACACCTGATCCCGGTGGATGGTGGCCTCACGGAGGCTTTCCTGCGATGACCTTTGCCCAGCATGGGGAAGGCAGGGATGGCCTCGACGGCTCCGTCCGGAGGAATGGCAACCACTTCCCCATCGCTTCCAGCTTTCGACCAAATATTGTTGCTGTCGATCTCGGGGCAGAGAGTTGCCGCGTCTCCATGCTGCACTGGATGGGCGACGAGCCTCGCATGCAGTTGGTGCACCGTTTTCCAAACGCGCCAGTCCGCCAGGGGCCGCACTTACGTTGGGACCTGAATCGCATTCTGCACGGAGTAGAGGAAGGACTTCGCGGGTGCGCGGAACTGGCGCCTCAGGGAATTGCATCGATCGGAGTGGACGGCTGGGCCGTGGACTATGTATTGCTCCATCCCGGCGGCGCGGCCAGAGGGGATCCTTATTGTTATCGTGATGAGCGCAACATTGCCGCGCTCAAGGACGTTCACACCCGCATCTCCCCCGAGCGGCTTTACGACCTGACCGGTATCCAGGTCATTCCTATAAACACCTTGTATCAACTGGCTGCGGAGCGCGCTTCCGGTACCGATCCCAATATCCCTTGGCTCAATCTGCCTGAGTACCTTATGAATTGGCTCGGCGGACGGCCGGTCGCCGAATACACCAATGCAACCCATACAGAGTTGCTTGAGGTGCGCCACAAGGCCTGGTGCAAGGAGATCTTCGAAGCCGCGGGGCTCACGATCAACGCCGCTGCGGCTGTGGTTCCTCCCGGGACTGAGTTGGGCAAAGTACGGGGCGCTCTGGCTTCGTTGCCGGCTTTCCAGAACACCGTGCTGATCGCTCCCGCGTGTCATGACACCGCTTCGGCGATCGCCGGAATTCATGCGCAAGGCGATGATTGGGCCTTTATCAGTTCGGGCACCTGGTCCCTCGTGGGATGCGTATTGGATTCCGCCTGCGTTTCCGCCGCGGCGCGAAACAAGAATTTCAGCAATGAGGGCGGTGTCGGCGGCAGGATCAATTTTCTGAAAAATGTGAATGGCATGTGGCTGCTTCAGCAATGCATCGCGCATTGGCAGTCCGAGGGCCGCCACTGGACAGCGGAAGCGCTGGTCGAGGCCTGCGCCCAGCTCCCGGCGCCGGAGCATCTGCTCGACGTGGACGATCCCGACCTAATGTTGCCCGGTAACATGCCCGCCCGAATCAATTCGCAACTAAAGCGCGTGTCCGGTACTCCAATCCCAGAGGGGCCGGAAGCGGCGCCGCAAGTGGCCGGATTGATCTTTCACAGCCTGGCGGCGCGCTATGCCGAGGTGCTGAAGGACGCGGCCAGCATCACGGGGAAGAAGCTGAAACGGATCTTTGTGGTAGGCGGCGGCAGCAGGAACCCTCTGCTGAACAAGCTCACGGCCCAGGCCACGGGACTGGAAGTAATTTCGGGCGCGGCGGAGAGCGCCACGGTCGGCAATTTTGCGATCCAACTGAGCACGCTTGCAGGGGAATACAACGAGGGCACTGGCGTCAACGCTTCTGCCGTGGCTAAGTGGGCGGATCTTCTTGCGCCGCGGCCCGTGGAATCCAAAGCCGGCCAGGCAGAGGCTGTAGTCCGCGATTGAGGCCTTAGCATCGACGGGGGAATTAAGGGGAAGGGTTAGAGGATGACCAATAAACTCGAAGCACAGATTCACGATGCACTGAACACTTTTAATGTCGAACTCCCCTCCTGGGGCTTTGCCAATACCGGCACCCGCTTTGGGAAGTTCATTCAGCTCGCAGCGGCCACTTCACTGGAAGACAAGTTTAGCGATGCCGGGCAGATTCACGCCCTGACGGGAAGTTGCCCCACCGTCGCCCTGCACGTGCAGTGGGATCTGCCGAATGGACTAATGGATGTCACCCGCGTTGAGCAGTTGGCCGAGAAATACGGCGTGCGGCCCGGTTCCATCAATCCGAATGTCTTCCAGGACCAGGAATACAAGCACGGCTCACTCGGCAATCCTGATCCCGCGATTCGCAAACGCGCCCTCGACCACATCCTGGACTGCGTAGCCATCGCCGCGGCCCTCAAGTGCCGAGACATCTCTCCCTGGTTCGCCGATGGTTCCAACTATCCCGGAACCCAGAGCATCCGTGACCGGGTTATATGGTTTGAAGAGGCGCTTAAGGAAGTTCACCAGCACTTGAGCCCGGACCAACGGCTGCTGATCGAATACAAGCCCTTCGAACCGGCTTTCTACCATACCGATATCGCCGACTGGGGAATGGCCTTCCTGCTGGCTCGCAACGCAGGCCCGCAGGCGCTAGTGCTGGTGGACACCGGCCACCACTATCAGACCCAGAACATCGAGCAGATCGTGGCCTGGCTTCTGCATCACCGCATGATCGGCGGATTCCACTTCAATGATCGCCGCTATGCCGACGACGATCTCACCCTGGGATCGATCGATCCTTATCAGGTTTTCCGCATCTTCCATGAAATCCACACTGACAAGTGGCGCGAGGGCAAGGCTGCCGATGTGGCTTACATGGTGGATCAGAGCCACAACCTGAAGGGAAAGATCGAGGCCATGATTCAAACTGTATGTACAGCGCAGGAACTCTACGCTAAAGCGGCTCTGGTGGACCACGAACGCCTGGCCGCTTTGCAGCGAAGTTGCTCCCTGGTGGAGGCGGAGGAATGCCTGCGCGATGCGTTCTGGTACGACGTGCGGCCTGTTCTGCGCGATTGGCGCGGCAGCCACGGCCTCCCTCAGGATCCGCTTCAGGCTTTCCGGGAGAGCGGATACCTGGAGCGCATAACCGGTGAACGTCGCGAGCGCAACGTCGGCTCAGTTACTACCTATGCATAAACAGGTGTAGCTTCACGACGGCGGCGCGAGTTCGCGGTACTCGAGTCTTTGTTTTTCGATCACCCTGGTGGCAGAAGACTCTTTCTGCAGGCTTCTATTTCATGACCACCCGGTTGATCGTGACCGGCCCTAACAGTCCCGACTCCATGAGTGGCGAATCTGCTTTGTAGGGCCTGTAGTCGGTAAAGGTATAAGTTTTCGTCACGCCAGGCTGCTGATCGCCGATCACCCGATTCGGCCAGAGGTTCGTGACCTTGATCTCCACGTGGTTGCTCCCAGCCTTCAACAACTGAGTGACATCGGCCTGGAAGGGCGGCTTCCATAGGATTTCGTCCACAGGCTTTCCGTTTACCGACACCTCGGCGATTTCCTTCACTTTTCCCAGGTCCAGGACAAGCTTGCCTCCGGAATTGAGCCAGTCTTGGGGGACATCAACATCCTTGGAATAAGTGGCCGTGCCGGAGAAATACTTCACGCCGGAATCGCTGGAGTTCGTCCAGGAGCTGAGCTTGTCCATCTCAATCTGCGGAGGCGCGCCCCAATTCGGCGGGAAAGTAACCTGCCACGGGCCCGGAATCGTTGTCAGTTCGGTACTCATGGGGTGCGGCAGGGTTCGCGATGGAGCGGCAGCCGGAGTGCGGAAAACTACGAAGACCGAACCGTAGGGATCGAGATGCAGAGGCACCGTGGTACGCCCGCCTGCAATGCGATACTCGGCCGGTTCGATCTTGCCGGTGCCCGGATGCCACATCTCGGCTTCCTTGCCGTCGACGCGGAAGCTGGTTTCCACGTCTTCCGTGCGCTCCTGCTGGTTGGCCACAAAATAAATATCCGCGTCACTGGTGTGCCGATGGATCCAGACCAGTTTCGTGTCAATTTCCGGCCGGTTATATTCCACGTCGGGCGGAATCTTTTCCCCGGCGAGAACCTCGTCCACCGATTTGCCCCAATAGACTTTGCCTTTTTCGTAGGAATTCTCGGTGACGCTCTTGCCGTCAATTGATCCCCATACGTCGTTCGCAATGAAGCGGATTTCATCATCCGCCGCCGGATAATCGGTCGCGCTCGGCGACTTCCCCGGCCGCGGCGCAATGACCGTCGCGCCCGCAGCCACCAGATCACGAATTTTCTCGACCACAGGCAGGGTGAGGCGGTCCACATCGTCGGGCAGCACCAACGCGGCGTAGCTCATCCCGTCGGGCAGAACAATTCTTCCATCCTTTACCGACATGCGGTTGAGCAGAACTTCCGTATCCACGTAGTCGTAGCCGTACCCTTCCGGCGGAGTGGGATGAACTTCCTTCCAGAAAGGCACCGTGACTGGAGCGCCCTCGCCGT
>Ga0335080_10009679_pt1 | contig 10081 bp, 7 predicted proteins | sample Lox_Sample_34_FD_206720 | JGI IMG/M metagenome (GOLD analysis project Ga0335080, IMG submission 206720) | Soil microbial communities from Loxahatchee National Wildlife Refuge, Florida, United States - Lox_Sample_3.4 | ecosystem: Environmental > Terrestrial > Soil > Wetlands | place: USA: Florida... | reverse complement strand
GAAATCTACGATCGCGTCGGAGGAGGAGATTCGTTTGCTTCAGGGCTCATCTATGGTTTTCTGTCAGGCAAGGATGCACAGTGGTCAGTCGAGTGCGGCGCCGCCCATGGAGCTCTTGCCATGACAACTCCTGGGGATACCACGATGGCGACGATGGCGGAAGTCCTGCAAGCAATGACTGCAAGAACCGCTAGAATTGAACGCTGAATCAAGAGGGAAGATTATGCCTGCTGTTGCCGAACTCAAGCTCGAAGACATCGTCCGAAAGGTGGGCGACGTCGGAATCATTCCGGTCATCCGCGCCTCGTCCGTCGAAGAAGCGAGCCTTGCGGTCGAAGCGATCTGCGAGGGCGGAATTCCAGTTGTCGAGATCACGATGACTGTCCCGAACGCGGTGACGGTGATTCGCGAGGTCGCGCAGAAGCACGGGAGTGATGTTCTGATCGGGGCTGGCACCGTGACCAATGCGGAGCAGGCTGAATCGTGCATTCGCGCCGGAGCGCAATTTCTTGTTAGCCCCGGCCTCGCACTCTCCGTGCTTGCCGTAGCAAGGGCAAACGGGAAGCTGGCAATCCCTGGCGCGCTCACGCCTACAGAGTTGATGAACGCCCAGGATCAGGGATGCGTGCTAGTGAAAATCTTTCCCTGCGGAAATGTCGGTGGACCGAAATATCTGAAGTCGCTAAAGGCGCCATTCCCGAAGGCAAACCTGATTCCGACTGGCGGTGTGAATGCGGCTAACGCCGCCGAGTTCATTGCGGCAGGCGCTTATGCACTTGGCGTAGGAGCAGACTTAGTGGATGCGCAGGCGCTTCGTGAAGGCAATCGGGAGAAGATCACGGCCGCAGCCAAAGAGTTGGTGAGTGCAGTAGCAACGGCGCGAAAAAAGCCGTAGAGATGTAGCTTGCTACCTCTCTCTATCCACGCGAAACAAAGACGGCTCTTACTGGTTTACCGCGCTAGCCAAAACGCCTCCGTCTATCGGCAAAATGGTCCCGGTCACGAAACTGGCCGCATCGGACGCCAGGAATACCGTTGCGCCAATAAGTTCCTCCAACTGTCCGAACCGCTTCATCGGCGTGCGCATTAGGATTTCATTTCCGCGGCCAGTGCCATCGAGCAACTTCGAGTTCATGGGAGTGCGGAAATATCCCGGCGCGATTGCATTCACGCAGATGTTGTACTTCGCCCACTCGATAGCGAGAGATTTTGTCAGTGACGCCAACGCTGACTTGCTCGCGCTGTAAGCGGCAACTTCGAATAGACCGAGAAATGATCCCATTGAGGCGATGCTGATGATGCGCCCGTATTTCCTCTCGATCATGTGGCGTCCGAAAACCTGGCAGGTCCGAAAAACGCCCGTGAGATTCGTTTCGAGAATGCGATTCCAGTCGGCCTCTGGATAATCGAGTGTTGGCGCGCGCTTGGTGATCCCGGCTGCGTTGAGGAGGATGTCGACTTTTCCAAATTTCTCAACGCACGCGGAAAGCAACTTCTCGAGCGATCCGCGATCGGCGACATCACATGTAACGCGAAGAGTTCTTTTGCCCAGACCCTCGATTTCGTCCGCGAGAGAGTTCACCAGTTCCCCTCGTCTCGCGCTTGAGACAACATCGGCTCCGCCCTGCGCAAGGCCAAGTGCCAGCGTTCTCCCGATTCCTGAACTTCCGCCGACAACAACAGCAACTTTTCCATCCAGATCCAGTGGCTTGTATCCCATGATTCCTCTATGAAGTGAATTGATTTCATTACCAATTAAACATTGTTCCATCTAGTTTCCGATTCACGGGCAGATACGCGCGCTCGTATGGATACTTCGCGCCGAGCCTTTCGTCGTAGTCAACCCCGAGCCCCGGTTTATCGCCCGGATGCAGGTATCCGGCTTTGAAGGAATAGGCGTGCGGGAATACCTCGTCGGTTTCGGCTGTATGGCGCATGTATTCCTGAATCCCGAAGTTGTTGATCGAAATATCGAAATTGAGCGCTGCTGCCATTGCCACTGGAGAGAGATCCGTCGCGCCATGGCAACCGGTCCGCACATGATAGATATCAGCGAAGGCGGCGATCTTCTTCATATGCGTGATGCCGCCGCTGTGAACTACGGTCATACGCAAATAGTCGATGAGTTGTTCCGTGATGAGAATGTGCGCATCCCAAACGGCGTTGAACACCTCACCGACCGCGAGCGGAGTCGTCGTGTGCTTTCGGATCAGGCGAAAACCTTCCTGCAGTTCGGCCGCGACAGCGTCTTCCAGCCAGAAGAGATGATATGGTTCGAGACTTTTACCCAGGCGCGCCGCTTCGATCGGCGCCAACCGGTGATGCACGTCATGTAGCAGATGCAGGTCGTCGCCGAACTTGAGCCGCAAGGCCTCGAACAACTTCGGCACGTGCATCAAGTATTTTTCAGTCGACCATGAATTTTCCGGAGGCAGGCCTTTTTCGGCAGGCTCGTAGAAGAGCTTGTCTTTGGCGACTCCGTAGGTTGAAGGCAATCCTGGAATTCCCGACTGGGCGCGGATCGCCAGGTATCCGGCTTCTTTGTACTTCGCAACCTCATCTGCGGTTTGTTCAATGTCGCGGCCGTTCGCGTGCCCATATACCAGCACGCCGGTTCGGCTGATACCACCGAGCAGGTTGTACACCGGAGTATTCAGCGCCTTGCCTTTGATGTCCCACAAGGCCATATCCACGGCTGCAATCGCCGTCATCGTAACCGGACCACGACGCCAGTAGGCCCCACGATAGAGATATTGCCAAATGTCTTCCGTCTGCGAAGGATCGCGCCCGATGAGGCAGGGAATCAGATGATCGGTCAAGTACGATGCGACTGCCAGTTCGCGTCCATTGAGCGTGGCGTCGCCCAATCCGTAGACGCCTTTGTCGGTATAGATCTTCAGCGTGACGAAGTTTCTTCCCGGACAGCAGACGAATACCTTGGCGTCCGTAATCTTCAAGGGCTAGCTCCTCTTAGTCCGAACCAAAGAGTGTATCCAAACGTCAGATTCGGCGCACCAGCCCTTGCTCGGTCGCCTTGTTGTTCCTCACCAGAAAGAGAACCAGGATCATTCCCACGAATGGAACAATGCCCGCAGCGATGATGATGGGGTCGAAGGCATGCGTGCCGGCGGCATGTCGCGCATCGGTCAGATACCCGATCAGTTTGAACGCGATGATGGTACCTAGGCCAGTTCCGGTCCCAGTCAACCCGCTGACCGATGCAACCGACTCGCTGTTGAACAGATCGGCCGGCAAGACGTTCGCCATTGTTGTAAATCCCGCATAGGTCAGGGTTACGAACGCGAACAAGAAAGTGATGACATACAGGTTCGTGGTGAAAATCGTGGGGATGATAAACAGCATTCCGATTCCACCGTAGACGATTGGCACCTTGCGCGCGAAACCGAGCGACTTGCCACGGCGAACAAGCCATCCTGAAATTCCGCCGGCGATGAACGCTCCCACATCGGCGGCAACAAAAGGAATCCAGACCGCGATCAGCCCGCCGCGCAGATCGATTCCCTTCGCGACCAGGTAAATCGGAAACCACTCGGTGATGAAGAAGAACACAGGATCCGGAAAAGCTTTCGCGATGATCGTTCCCCACGTCTGAGGCAGCTTCAGTAAATCCCCCCACAAGTTATTTCTTCCACGCGCACGGGATTCTTCCCGATCGGCGACGATCATCGCCTGTTCTGTCTCCGAAATTCGGGGATGCGCCTCCGGCGAGTAATACAGCCAGCGCCACGCGATAAGCCACAGGAATCCCAGAATTCCCGGCACGGCAAACGCCGGCCGCCATCCCCATCGGAAATAGATCCACAACACCAGAAAGGGAGCGACCGCGCCCCCAATCGATGAACCGCTGTCAAAAAGGGCCGTCGCCAAAGCACGCTCCCGTGTGGGAAACCACTCTGATACGGCTTTTGTGGCAGCCGGCCAATTGGCTGATTCACCCGTTCCCAGCAGAAAGCGAAAGGTCGCGAAACTATAGAAGCCACGCGCCAGGGAGGTCGACATTGATATGAGCGAGTACCAGATGACCGTCCATGTCAGCCCACGCCGAGTTCCCACGCGATCCATCAAACGCCCGAAGACGCTCTGGCCAATCGTGTAAGCCACGCGAAAAGCGATTGCCAGGTTCGCGTAATCGGAATTCGTCCAGTGATATTGAACCTTCAGGTAGGGAGCCAGAAGAGAAAGGGTTTGCCGGTCGATGTAGTTGATGACCGTCGAAGCGAACAGCAATCCGCCAATCCACCAGCGCAACGACGGAATCGGCCTTGTCCTTGTCGTCATTGCGGATTTAATCGACGGCATCGTTCCTGTGATGTTTTCGCCCGCCACGCGTGCATGAGTTAGAGTTCCGCCTTTTGCAACTCGGGCGCGAGCAATTGGACGAACAGTAGTGCGACCAGATACGCCGATCCCGCCACGATGAAGATGGGAATATACGATCCTGTGCGCTGCAGAATGTCCCCCACGCCGTACGACATGATCATGCCTCCAATGGATCCAAGCAGGGTTCCGAAGCCGACAACCGAAGCGACTGCGCCGCGCGGGAACATGTCAGAAGCGAGGGTGTAGATGTTGGCCGACCATCCTTGATGCGCTCCGGCGGCTAGAGCCACCAGCAGCACGGCGAACCAGGCATTCGTGGTCCGGGCAGCCAGCATGATGGGTAGCACCGCCAACGCGCAAACTAGCATCGCAGTTTTTCGGCTTCGGTTCACCGGCCAGCCTTTCTTGAGCAGCGAGGAAGACAGCCATCCTCCGCCCACACTGCCGATGCAGGCGCCGGTGTAGATCACGAATAGCGGCAACGCCATGCCACTGAGATCGAGCTTGAGATTCCGGTTCAGGAAGTCGGGCATCCAGAAGAGATAAACCCACCAGATTGGATCGGTAAAAAACTTCCCCACCGCGACGGCCCAGGCCTGTCTCGATCTCAACATGACGGGCCATGGTACTGGCGCCGGTGCTGCGCTCTCCGGATCATTGCGAATGTAGGCCAACTCTTGCGCCGAGAGTAGTGTGCTCTCTTCCGGTCGGCGATAGAAAGCCAGCCATGCCAGGATCCAGACGGTGCCCAACGCTCCGGTTCCGATGAAGGCCATCCGCCATCCGAAGCGGTGCGTCAGCCACGGAACTAGGAGCGGAGTCACGATTGCACCGATATTACTTCCGGAATTAAACAGGCCGGTCGCGAGCGCCCGCTCTTTTTTCGGAAACCACTCCGCCACAGCCTTGATCGATGCGGGGAAACTTCCGGCCTCGCCGACTCCGAGGCTGAATCGTGCGGCGGCAAATTGAAGCACCGAACCGGCAGCCGCATGAGCCATCGCAGAAAGGCTCCAGAACAACACCGCGAGCGTGAATCCAATCCGCGTGCCGAGGCGGTCAATCAGTTTTCCGATGAAGAGCAGGCTCGCTCCATAGGCGAGCTGAAATGCAAGAACAATGTTGCTGTAGCCAACCTCGGTCCATCCGAACTGGGCCTGTAGCGTGGGTTTCAGAAGGCCAATGACCTGGCGGTCCATGTAGTTGACGGTGGCCGCGAAAAACAGCAGTCCGCAAACCAGCCAGCGAACACGCCCGTCCGTAGCAGCGGGGAGGGTCGAAGGATGCTGATTCGAGATTGAAGGATGCGTGCTCAACCGATTGAGTGGATCCGGTGTCGTACGTCACTAGAAATGCTGGAGGGCGTTCCCGTCAAGAGCAGTGAAACTGATATATTCGTGCCGACAACGAGCTCATTCTCGAGGCCACGAGGCGGCATGCCATCTTTTCTGGATGAAAATTTTCTGCTTTCGACTGACGTTGCCCGCCGCCTTTATCACGAACATGCCGCGGCTCAGCCGATTTTCGACTACCACTGCCATCTCCCGCCGAACGACCTTGCCGAGAACCGGCGCTTCACCAATCTTTTCGAAATCTGGCTCGAAGGGGATCACTATAAGTGGCGGGCCATGCGCGCCAATGGCGTCCCCGAAAGATACATCACAGGCGATGCGAGCCCGTACGAAAAATTTCTGGCTTGGGCGAGAACCGTGCCGTACACGTTACGGAATCCGCTTTATCACTGGACGCATCTCGAACTCCAGCGATACTTCGGCATCCATGATTTGCTGGATGAGAAGTCTGCCCCTTCGGTCTGGGAACGTGCCAACGCGATCTTGAAAGATCTGACGGCTCAGGAAATTCTCAAGAAATTTCGGGTGGAGGTGGTCTGCACGACGGACGATCCGTCTGAAGATCTGACGCCGCATCAGAAGATCGCGCAGGCAGGAATCGCTTCTCATGTCTTTCCTGCCTTCCGGCCCGATAAGGCTCTAACGATCGGCTTTCCAGACTTTAAGCCGTGGCTCGATACGCTCGCGAATGCTGCTAACGTTGAGATTCGAGACTTGGCCAGCCTCCTCGACGCTCTTCGCAAGCGGCATGATTACTTCCACTCACTCGGATGTCGTCTCTCCGACCACGGGCTCAATCACTGCTTCGCCACGCAGTGCCCCGACAGCGTCGCGGCCGGACTTTTCTTGAAGGCTCTCGCTGGAAGCGCGATCTCCGAAGACGAGCGCACGCAATTCGCCTCTTTCATGATGTTGTTCTTCGGACGCCTCGACGCCGAGAAGGGCTGGACCAAGCAACTACATCTCGGTGCTCTGCGCAACGTGAATTCCGCGGCCCGCCAGCGCGTGGGACCTGATACCGGATACGACACGGTGGGCGATTTCGAGCAAATTCGGCCCTTGGCGGCTTACCTCGATCTGCTTGCCCGCGAGAGCGCTCTGCCGCGGATGATCCTGTACAACAACAATCCGGCCGACACTTTTTCTTTCGCCACGCTCATCGGGTGTTTTCAGAGCGAAGAGATTGCCGGCAAGATTCAATACGGCAGCGCGTGGTGGTTTCTCGACCAAAAGGAAGGGATCACCGCCCAGATCAACGCGCTTTCAAATGTTGGACTGCTTTCGCGCTTCATCGGCATGGTCACCGATTCTAGGTCGTTCATGTCCTACCCGCGGCACGAGTACTTCCGCCGCGTTCTTTGTGACATTCTCGGACAAGATGTCGTCCGCGGCGAGTTGCCCAACGACGAACAACTCTTGAGCCGCATCGTTGAGGACATTTCCTATCGAAACGCGAAAGAATATCTGCAACTTCCCCTAAAAAATTGACTTGGACGGCGCGCTTAGGGCGCAAGATCGCCAGGGACTTACAACCTATCTTCTGATCCGAACTGCGAACCCGATCAGTTAAAATAGCCAGACAGCCGATTCACATCCGTATTCATTGCTGGAGAGGGAGTAGTGCGTCTTACCGGTCTCATATTTCAGTTTCGTCGCGGTGTTGCCGCTGCGTTCTTATTCATCGCCTCAGTGGTTTTTCTAGCTGCTCCGATTTACGCGGACAACTCTGCGTTTGACCTGATCGGCCCGAAGATACAGGTTCGTGTCCAACGCGCCGGCAAGACACTGCCGATCGCGGAGGTTCCCAATCTGCAGGCGGGAGACCGTCTCTGGATCCATCCCGATCTGCCGGACAGCCAGTCAGTGAAGTACCTGATGGTGGTTGCGTTCCTTCGAGGAGCGACGAATCCGCCGCCGGAATCCTGGTTTACCCGCATTGAGACGTGGAATAAGCCGGTTCACGATGAAGGCATTTTTGTTGTTGTGCCGGAGGAAGCCGAAGAGGCGCTGGTTTTCCTGGCTCCGGAGACCGGCGGGGCGTTTAGCACTCTGCGCACTGCAGTCCGCGGCAAGCCGGGCGCGTTTGTGCGCGCGGCACAGGATCTACAACAAGCCAGCCTCGACCGACAGCGCCTGGAAAAGTATCTCGAAGCAGTCCGCGAAACTTACATCGCCGATCCGGAGCAAGCCAAGATTCATACCACTCTTCTGGCGCGCAGTCTCAACATCAAAGTCGACCAGCAGTGCTTCGACAAACCCAGCGCCCAGCAAGTTCCTTGCCTGACCCAGAACACAGATCAATTGGTTCTCGATGATGCGCACAGCCAGACCATGGTCGCGTCGTTAACCTCCGGCGCGTCTTCAGATCTGCTCGCGCAGATCAGCGCCACACCGACCGCCCGCGGTGGATATTACAGTCCGTACATCGGAGCGGTCGTCGACGTGGCGCGCATCCTGAGCACCGCGCATACGGCGCAGTATCAGTACATTCCGGCGCTTGCGCTGCCGAAAGACAACGATCTCAACCTTCGCCTGAACAACCCGCCATCTTTCCGCAATCCCAAGTCGGTGATCGTGATCGGACTTCCTCCCGTTCACACTGCGCCGCCGCCCCCGTTGCGTTCGCTGGACCAGAACCAGGTCTTTTGCGCCGGAAAGCCAACGCTGGTGCTGCAGGCGGATAGCGCCCCCTTGGTCTTCGCGACCGACCTTGCCCATCACTTCGTCCTGCACCTCGATGCCAAGCAGGGTCCCGGCATCGATCTTCCGGCCGAACCGGATCCCATGCGCGGCGGTTTCGTGGTTGAGACCAAGGCTCTCGAGTCGGCGAACCTCGATCCCGACCTGGCGGGAAGCATCCGTGGATACTGGGGCTTCCGCACATTCGACGGCCCGCACTACCGGCTGCGGACGTCGCGTCCGGCACAATGGATCGTTGCTTCCAAAGACGCCAGCGCTTTGATTGTCGGCCGCGAAGACACGCTGCATCTGCAATCGCCCGACGCGTGCTGCGTCAGTGAAGTCACGTTCAAGGACGAGCAGGGAAGAGCCGTCCCCACCGAATGGAAAAGTTCGAAGCCCGACGAGTTGGAAGTGAAGGTTCCGCTTCAGAAGGCAAGCGCCGGATCTGTCGTAATGCTGATCAAGAAGTTCGGCCTGCGAGAGCCTGACGAAGTTCCGTTACACACTTACGCCGAAGCGGGCCGCCTCGATAGCTTCGGCATCCACGCGGGAGATGTGGATGGAGTCCTCAAAGGAACACGTCTGGATCAGGTCGAGAGCCTTGACGTCAACGGAATCCGGTTCAAGCCTGACTCCCTCACGCGCGCCAACCAGCAGGATGAACTCAGGTTGACGGCATCGGATGCGGCGGTCCGTACCAAGCTGCATCCGAATGATGCGATGACGATCCACGCCACATTGAAAGACGGACGCGTTCTCGATCTCTTGTCGCTCGTGGAAGCCCAGCGGCCTGCGGTCAATCTACTGACCAAGAGCATACAACTCGATCCGTCCGCGCCAGCGGCGGTTCGCCTTGGAAGTCAGGACGAACTTCCCCAGGAAGGAAGATTGAACTTCTTCCTGAAAACGCAGGTTCCCGAAACCTTTCCTGCAGCCGAGAAGATCGAGGTTTCAACGGCTGATGAGTCGTTCAAGGTTCTGCTGAGTTTCAAAGATGGAAATCTCACGATGCAGGACTCGAAGACTGTGCTGGCGGCGCTTGATCCGATGAAGTTGCTCGGCCCCTCGGCGTTTGGTCCGCTGAAGTTCCGTCCTGTCAGTGGAGATGGAGTCACCGGCGACTGGCAATCGCTCGTAAACCTGGTTCGGGTTCCCACGCTCACAGCCGTTCGCTGCACACCTCCCGAAAAGCAATGCACTTTGAGCGGCGACAAGCTGTTCCTGCTTGATTCTGTCAGCGCCGATGCCGATTTCGTGAACTCGGTGAGCGTTCCTGAGGGGTTCGTGGAAGACGCCCTGGTGATCCCGCCGCCAAAGGGAAAGACGCTCTACATCAAGCTGCGCGACGACCCGGCTACGATTGATACCGTGGCGCTACCAGTTTCGCAGCCGCAACAGTAGAGAACATCACCGATGTCCCCTCGAGACCCGACGGTTCTCACCCAAGCCCTTGGGTGAATCGTGGAAGAGCGGCCCTTCAGGGCCGCGTAAGAGCCCGAATGATCAGGGGGCTTTAGCCCGGCGCGCTATACTCGCTCTTTCCATGGCAAACATACTCTACGGAGTCAACGGAGAAGGCGCCGGACACTCCACGCGCGCCAAAGAAGTCCTCACCCACCTTGCTGCACAAGGTCACAAGCTGCACGTTGCATCCTTCGACCGCGGACTGCAAAACCTGAAGAACGACTTTGACGTCACCGAGATCT
>Ga0335080_10009678_pt1 | contig 10081 bp, 5 predicted proteins | sample Lox_Sample_34_FD_206720 | JGI IMG/M metagenome (GOLD analysis project Ga0335080, IMG submission 206720) | Soil microbial communities from Loxahatchee National Wildlife Refuge, Florida, United States - Lox_Sample_3.4 | ecosystem: Environmental > Terrestrial > Soil > Wetlands | place: USA: Florida... | reverse complement strand
CTTTGGCCAAAGCCCTGGAGATCGATGCCATGGCCGCGAAGGGCGAGAAACTTCCTCCGCTGGGTGGAGTTCCAGTTGGAATCAAGGATGTGATGGTGACGCGCGGCGTGCGCAGCACCGCAGGCTCGAAGATTCTGGGCAACTACATTCCGCCCTATGACTGTACCGCCGTTGCCCGGTTGGAAGCGGCGGGCGCTGTGGTGCTGGGTAAGTTGAATTGCGACGAGTTCGCCATGGGCTCGTCGAACGAGAACTCGGCGTGGAAGCCAGTGCACAATCCGCGCGATCTCAGCCGGGTGCCGGGCGGATCGTCGGGTGGATCGGCGGCGGCTGTGGCGGCGGATATGGCTGTCGTGGCCCTGGGCTCCGACACCGGCGGCTCGATACGGCAGCCGGCATCTTTCTGCGGCGTGGTGGGCATGGTGCCTACCTATGGGCGAGTTTCGCGCTACGGGCTTATTGCCTTCGCTTCGTCGCTCGACCACATTGGGCCGCTGGCGAAAACGGTGAAGGACGCGGCCATCGTCCTGCGCACGATTGCGGGCCGCGATCCCATGGATTCGACCTCGGCGGAAGTGCCGGTGCCGGACTACGCCGTAGAAATCGAAAAGCCGGTGCGCGGGATGAAGATCGGAGTGGCCAAAGAATATCTGGGCGAGGGGTTGGATCCGGAAGTGCGGAAAGCTGTGGAGACCGCAATCCAGGATCTGGCCAGCCTGGGCTGCGAGGTAGTGGAAATTTCCCTGCCGCACACCAAGTATGCCGTTCCCGCCTATTACCTGGTGGCCACGGCGGAAGCCTCAGCCAACCTGGCGCGCTTTGACGGCGTGCGCTACGGCTGTCGCGCCGGTGACGGGCGCACGCTTTCCGAGATGTACAGGCGCAGCCGCGACCAGGGTTTTGGTGCGGAGGTAAAGCGGCGCATCATGCTGGGTACCTACGCGCTGAGCGCCGGCTACTACGACGCTTACTATCTGAAGGCGCAAAAAGTCCGCACGTTGCTGACCCGCGATTTCGAAGAAGCGTTCAAGAAAGTTGACGTGATCGCCACGCCTACGAGCCCGACCGCCGCGTTCAAGCTGGGAGAAAAAGTGGATGATCCGCTGGCCATGTATCTGGCCGACATCTACACCGTAACCGCCGATCTAGCAGGCATTCCGGGAATTTCTGTGCCCTGCGGAGAGACCAAAGAGAAGCTGCCCATCGGGCTGCAGTTGCTGGGCAAGCACTTTGATGAGGCCACGGTCCTGCGGGTGGCGCATGCGTATGAGCAGTCGTAGCTGCGGTTGCTAACTTCGCGTTCTTTGCGATCTTTGCGGTTATAACTCACCGCGAAGATCGCAAAGGGCGCAAAGGAACACCCAGCTCTTTATTCCATGAGTTCCCGAAGCAGCGTCCAGCCTGGCGGTTGCGGGTCAACAAGCGAACAACAGACTGCAGTCACTTCCTTCTCCAGCGGATGCCGTCTTTGGAAATCTCTACCAGGATTCCTGCGGCCAGAAGTTCGGCGCGAATCGTATCCGAAGCCTTGAAGTCGCGCGCCGCGCGGGCAGTCTTCATAGCCTCCACCTTCTTCTCAATCTCGGCGTCGGAAAGCTCGCCGGCTCCAACCGCTTCCAGAAGCTCCGCACTAATGTCTTTTTCCCTTCCCGCGGCCTTGGCCCACTCCATAATGCCCTTCATCTTGGGCACATCGTCATCCTGCAGCACCGCGAAGAGTTGATCGAACCGCTCCAGGGGAGCGAGCAAGGCGGCGACATCATCTTTCTTCACCTGGCCGGCGTCGAAGGCGGCATTGGCGGCGCGCACCATGTCGAAAATGGCTGCCTGGGCCTGAGCGGTGTTGAGATCATCCTCCATGGCACCCTTCAGCTTGGTTGACGCTTCGCTCGCCAGCGCGGTCATAGCCTCGGTCGCGCCCGGCGGGAACTGGCCGGTGGTGAGGCGCAGGCGGAAGTTGCGCAGACGGTCCACGGAAGTGGCCGCCTGGCGGAGGCCGTCCTGGGTAAAGTTGAGCTGATTGCGGTAGGGCACAGACGCCAGCAAATAGCGGATCGACGACGGCTTGTGGCCCTTGAGTACGAGATCGCGCAGGGTGAAAAAGTTGCCTGCGCTCTTCGACATCTTCTCGCCCTCCACCAACAGGAAGCGGGCATGAAACCAGAAGTGGGCGAAGGGCTTGCCGGTCTGCGCTTCGGACTGCGCGATTTCGTTTTCGTGGTGCGGAAAGATCAGATCTTCGCCGCCGGCGTGCAAGTCGAAGCTTTCCCCCAGTTCTTCCATTGACATCACTGAGCACTCGATATGCCAGCCGGGACGGCCGGGGCCGATCACGCTTTCCCAGAAGGCTTCGCCTGGCTTCGGCGCCTTCCACAGGGCGAAGTCGCGGGCGCTGTCTTTTTCGTATTCGTCCACATCCACACGAGCGCCGTCTTCCATGCCGGCGAAGTCCTTCTTCGACAGCTTGCCGTAGCCGGGAAATTTCGCGATGCGGAAGTAGTAGGACCCATCCTCGGCACGATAGGCGTAGCCCTTCTTTTCAAGTTCGGCAATGAACTGCGCCATTTCGGGGATATGCTCGGTCGCCCGCACCAGCTCCGGCTGCTCGATGTTGAGCGTGGCGGCGTCTTCCAGAAACGCGCGTTCGTATTTCGCGGTGTACTCTTTTACGCCCACGCCCTCGCGGGCGGAGTTGCGGATGATCTTATCGTCCACGTCGGTGATGTTCATCACGTGGCGCACTTTGTAGCCGCTCTGCTTCAGAAAGCGCCGCAGCAGGTCCACGGCGATGAAAGTGCGGAAGTTGCCGATGTGGCCGTAGTCGTAAACCGTGGGCCCGCAGGCGTACATGCGGACTTCGTTGTCGAGCAACGGCTGGAATTCTTCCACTTTGGCGGAGAGTGTGTTGTAAAGGCGAAGGGCCATAGAGGGCTGAATTGCGGCGAATTCACAATTCTAGGGGGAGCGTGGAAGAAAAGAAAAGGGGAGAGTAAAGCGCCGGTTTGTTCGCAAACACCTGCTCCCGGGGAACTTCGCGATTCGGTCCTTCTTCGGTCCTTCTTTTTTCCTTCGGCAAGGTCAAAACCTTAACACGCCGAGGACGCTGAGAACATCCGCCGAGGTCGCAGAGCTGAGTTTGCCTCACTTGTTCGACAGTTCGATCACTGTGACGCTCTCGTGCCTGAAGTTATAGGCCAGATCAGGCGACACCGCCTCCAGCGTGCTGTCGTGCGGATGAATGTGTTCGGGGTCGGTCTCGTCATTTTTTTCGTAGATACTCCCCGCGAACAGAGTGTGTGCCGTGCCGTGTCTGGGACGAAAGCCGCCGATACGGATGCGCGCAGGCAGGTCCCGGGTCAGGTCGCGGTTCACGCAAAACAGCGTCAGCTTGTCACCGGATGCGTTGAGGGCGGCGACCACATCGACATAGGGCACAGCTCTAATATTGGGAAGGCGGGTCGAGCCGTTTTCCACGTCGTAGGTTTCGCCATCGCTGCGGACCTCCACTGGCTGGGTGGCGTCGGCGTTGGAGTACAGTCGAAAAGCCCAGTAGGCGGGGACGCCAAAAACCCGGCCGCGTTTTTTCCAGATTCCGCCAAACTCGATGATGCCGGTCATATCGGAGATGGGAACGATGTCGGCATTGCGCAGCAACATATTCAGGAACCCGGCGGTTCCAATCGCGCCTCCCATGTTGTCGTAACGGGGAGCGGTGTCGTCGCTGGCCCAGAACAGCCACTCGGTGAACGCGGTAAGGATTTTGTCGCGGCCCGGTGAGTTCTGGAACTGCTGGTGCATCTCTCGCAACTTGCGTTCCAGTTCAATGGGTAAGGCGAATGTGGCCTTGGCGATGAGGTCCGGCGAGGCACCGTGCGTCACCAGCGAATTCGTGGTGACCACGAAGTGGGTGGAAAGATAGTTAAAGGCTTGCGGTGCATTGGCTAGTTGGGCCGCGTTCCACTCCTCGAAGTGGTCAGGGTCGGCTCCGGTCGCAATGAGCCGGGCCTTGGGATCCACTTTCCTGACGGCTTCACTGAAGGCCCTGGTGCGATCAGCAACTTTCGGCAGGGTTGGATATCCCACCTGAAAGTCTCCCCACAGTTCATTGCCCAGTTCCCAAAGCAAACCGCCCGACTTGTCGCCCCAGTGCGCGTTGACATATTGAACCCAGTCAGCCGCTTCGTCGGGGGTTCCCGTTCCAAGATTGAGCGCGATCTGCGGTTGCGCGCCGATCAACTCGCAAAAGCGGAGGAACTCGCCTGTGCCGAACTGGTTGTATTCCGGGATGCCCCAGGCCGTGTTTAACATGCTTACGCGCTTGTCCAAGGGGCCGATGCCATCACGCCAGTGGTAAGCGGAAGTGAAGTTGCCGCCAAAGCGCACGATCGGGGTCTTCATCGCGCGTGCCATCGCGACCATGTCGGGGTCCATGCCGTCAACGGCATCTCGCGGCACAAGCGAGGCCTGGTCCACCAGCACTCGAGTCTCGTCGCTGGCCGCGATCACAAAATCGGCGGGTTGCAGAGGCCTGAGGCCGTGTTCGGGGACGTCCAACTTGAACTCGTATTTCTGCCAATCGCTTCCGCTAAGCGGCACTTTCTGAGCGGAAAGCACCTGGTCCGCGGAGTTGCGCTCGCGGAGAGAGATTTCAATTTCGGGTGGTCCGCTGAGATGCTTCACGTAAACGCTGCCGGCATAGTGCAGCGTGCGGTGAACTGGTAAATACACTTTCTGCCGCACGCCGCTCTGAGTATCCGGCAGGGCCATGAGCAGCAAGGAGCGGTACGAATTAGCGGCGTCATTCCACTGCGGGGCGTATCTTGCTCCCTGTCCATAGTCGAGTGGCTCCCAAGGCAGGGGGAGCGCCATCTCCGAGGATCGTGCCAGTGGCGGTTCCTCGGCGATCATCTCCGAGATTTTTTTCGCGTCCCAAAGGTTGGCCTCAAAGCTGGGGTTCTGCAGAATCTCGGCCCATAACCCGTTGTAGGTGGAGTTGCCGATGGGCTCAAGGAATGATCCGAAGATGGAGCGGGGGATTTTGTAATTTGCGCGCTTGGAGGCGTCAACCTGGATTGTGAACTCAGGCGATGCCGCAGGTGCCGGCTGAGCGGCCACATGGCCGCACGAGACCACGACACACAGCCAGATAAGGGAGGTTTTTCTCAGCAGCATTCGGCCATCCTCGTGGACATCGGCCCAGGTCAGGGGCTTCTTTACTCGACTCACCCGGACGGAGTCGCGCCGCGCCCTCAGCCAGGTTGCGCCCCGAACCAAGGCGCGGAACGACAAACTGGATCGCGGCGAACCACAATTCTAGGGGCAGGGTGGAAGAAAAGAAAAGGGAGGCGATTCCCTTCGTGTGCTTTTCCTTCGCGCCCCTTCGTGTGCGCTTCTGGGTTTTGCCGCCCGCGCGCTGAAAGCAACCACCAAGGACACAAAGGTACACAGGGGAACACAAAGAACATCGAACTGCACTTCTCGCCGAATTCGAACAATCACTTTTGCCTCCCGTCGTGGGGCTGGCGGAGAATTTGGTAGGCTATTCTTCTGCCCGCAGGCTGGTTTGGTGAGGTGTGTATGTCAGGAGGCTTCCGCTTGCTCTTCGTTTTTGCCGTGGTGTTGGTAGTGGTAGCGATGTTGCGGGCGGAAGACAGCCCGTCCGCGGCCGCACCGAGCACATCGCCCGCCGGTCCGCCCAAGGCGAAGGTCGATAACGTCGAAGAGACCCTGCACGGCCACAAGATCGCCGATCCTTACCGCTGGCTGGAAGACTCGGGAAGCGCCGCGACCCAGGAATACGTCCGCGACGAAATGGCGTACACACGAAGCATCCTCGATCCTCTGCCGCACCGCGAGGAGATCGAGAAGCGGCTGACCGACTTGGCTTCCATCGGAACGATTGGCACGCCCCAGCCGGCGGGAAAATATTACTTCTACACTCGCCGCGAGGGCACGCAGAACCAGGCGGTGCTGCTGGTGCGCGAGGGAGTTGGCGGTAAAGACCGCGCCCTGGTGGACGTGAACCAGATGTCGGCCGACGGCACGGTGGCGCTGGATTGGTGGTACCCCTCGGAAGATGGGAAGTACGTCGCCTATGGCACCTCCCACAGCGGGTCCGAAGAGAGCGTGCTGCACATCGTCGAAACCGCCACCGGCAAGCTGCTGCCGGATACGATCGACCGCACCCCCTTCACCAGCCTCACCTGGAAGAAGGACGACTCCGCTTTCTACTACAGCCGCAGGCCCAAGAAGGGAGACGTGCCCGAAGGCCAAGAGGTCTATCACGTCAAGATTTTCTATCACGTGCTGGGAACGGACCCGGCCAAAGACCCGCTCATCTTCGGCGAGGGGCGGGACGCGCAGGACATTCCCGCGGTGACCCTGGCGGACGATGACGACCGCTGGCTGCTGTTCAACGTGTACCAGGGCTGGGCCAAGAGCGAACTGTACCTGCAGGACCTGAAAGGCGGCGCGCCGCCGGTTGAAGTGACCAGCGGCAAGACATTTCTCTACGACGGCGAGATTTTCCGCGGCAAGCTCTACATCGTCACCAACGAAGATGCCTCCCGCTACCACGTGTTCGTCGTGGATGCCGCCAATCCCAAACGCGAAAACTGGAAAGAAATCATTCCGGAGACGGATGCTGTCCTGCAAGACATAAGCATCTACGACGGCAAAATCGTGGCCGCTTATGAGAAAAATGCCACGTCGCAGCTGCAATTGTTCGACCTGCAGGGCAAGTCTCTCGGTGAGATTCCTCTTCCAGCCATCGGTTCTCTGAATGGCCGGGGCGGCCACTGGGACCGCAAGGAGATGTTTTTTGGATTTCAGTCATTTACCGTGCCGCCGGCGGTGTACCGGCTCGCCGACCTTCCCACTCGGCACTCAGAGCTGTGGGATAGGGTCCACGCGCCGCTCGATCCTGCCAACTATGAAGTCCATCAGCTCTGGTATTCGTCGAAGGACGGCACGCGCGTCCCGATGTTTGTGTTTTACAAGAAAGGGCTGAAGCTGGACGGCCACAACCCCACCCTGCTCACCGGCTATGGCGGATTCAATATCAGCATCAATCCCAGTTTCGTAGGCGGGCGTTTTCTCTGGCTTGATCACGGGGGAGTTTACGCGGTGGCGAATCTTCGCGGCGGGGCCGAGTTCGGCGAAGACTGGCACCGCGCCGGCATGCTGGAGAAGAAACAGAACGTGTTCGATGACTTTATCGCCGCCTCAGAGTACTTGATCGCGGAGAAGTACACCGATAAGGACCACCTATCCATCCAGGGCGGCTCCAATGGAGGGTTGCTGGTGGGTGCGGCGTTTACCCAGCGTCCCGAACTGTTTCGCGCGGTGGTGTGCCAGGTGCCGCTGCTGGACATGCTACGCTACCAGAATTTCCAGATCGCCAAGCTGTGGATTCCCGAGTACGGCTCGGCGGATGATCCTAAGCAATTCGAGTGGCTCTATGCTTACTCTCCTTATCATCATGTGAAGGCGGGCGAGGAATATCCCGCCATCATGTTCATGACGGCCGATACCGATACGCGCGTCGATCCCATGCACGCTAAAAAGATGGCGGCGCTGATGCAGGCGGAAGCCGAAAACGGGCAGAGCCACGACCGCCCCATCCTGCTCCGTATCGAAACCAAAGCCGGACACGGTGCGGGCAAGCCGCTGGCCAAGCAGATCGAAGAAGGAGTGGACATTTATTCATTCCTGTTCTGGCAGCTCGGAGTTAAGCCGTAGCGGGGAATGGAAGCGGCTTTCCGGCAAGGGGAACGGAAACGAATACGGACGCGTGGAAAACGTTTGCTTGGGGTCGCCGTTGTGGTAGGGTGACAGATTGCAGACGCTAGCTTTTGGGGAAAGAGGATGCGCCTTCCCAGTCTAAGAGAGCAGGTACTCGAAGCAAATCTCGAGTTGGTTCGCCGCGGGCTGGTGCTTTACACCTTCGGCAATGCCAGCGGGATTTCGCGCGAGGAAGGCCTGGTCGCGATTAAGCCCAGCGGAGTGCCCTACGAAACCATGAAGCCGGAGGACATCGTCATCTCCGACCTCGAAGGTAAAATTGTCGAAGGCAATCTGCGCCCCTCCTCGGATTTGCCCACGCATCTGGAACTGTACAAGCACTTTCCCAACATCGGCGGCGTAGCCCATACCCACTCCGAGTTTGCCACCGCCTGGGCGCAGGCCGGCCGGCCGATTCCTTGCTTTGGGACAACGCACGCCGACTACTTCCACGGCCCGGTGCCGGTAACGGCGCAGCTCACGGCGGAAGAAATCAATACTGCTTACGAACTCAATACCGGGGTGGCGATCTGCCGGGTGTTTGCCAAAATCGAGGCCGACCATGTGCCCGCCGTGCTGGTGGCCGGGCACGCTCCTTTTTGTTGGGGACCGACGGTGGGCGAGGCGGCGCACAACGCGGTGATTCTGGAATCGGTGGCGCGCATGGCGTACTACACCATCGGGATCGCCTCCGACGCTGCGCCCCTTTCCCGCACGCTGCACGACAAACATTTCCTGCGCAAGCATGGGAAGACCGCCTACTACGGGCAGGTCACGGGTAGATGAGCTTCGCAGAATGAACATTCGTAAAAGGTGAACCGATGCCGAACAAGAAAATGACCATGGGAGTGATCGTAGGCAATCGCGGTTTCTTCCCCGACCACCTCGCCAAGTCCGGGCGCGAGGAGATGATTCAGGCGCTGGCCAAGGCCGGAATCGACTCCATCGTTCTGACCCCGGAAGAAAGTAAGTATGGCGCGGTTGAGACCTACGAGGAGGCCAGCCGCTGCGCCGCGCTTTTCCGCAAGAACCAGGACCGCATCGACGGCGTGATCGTTACCCTTCCCAACTTCGGCGATGAGCGCGCCATCGCCGACACCATGCGTCTTTCCCGGCTGAACGTTCCGGTGCTGGTGCAGGCGACCCCCGACAACGCCGGCAAGATGACCATCGCCTTCCGCCGCGACAGCTTTTGCGGCAAGATGTCGGCCTGCAACAACCTCAAGCAGTATGGCGTTCCATACTCCTTGACGACTCTTCACACGGTAAGCCCGGATTCCGACGAATTCCGCAAAGACCTGGCGTGGTTCTCTGCGGTTTGCCGCGTGGCCAACGGCATGCGCAACCTGCGCGTGGGCAGCATCGGCGCCCGTCCGGCGGCTTTCAATACCGTCCGCTACAGCGAGAAGATTCTGGAATCGCAGGGCATCTCCACCGAGACCGTGGACCTTTCCGAGATCATGGGCCGCATCGCGCGCCTGAAGGACGATCACGCCGGCGTGCAGGCCAAGCTAGCCTCGATCAAAAGCTACGTGACCACCAGCGGAATTGCCGACGCGGCCCTGATGAAGATGGCCAAGCTGGGCTATGTGATCGACGACTGGATGAAGTCCACGGCGGTGAAGGTCAGCGCCGTGCAGTGCTGGACCGCCATGGAAGAGTTTTTCGGAGTGGTCCCCTGCACGATTATGAGCATGATGAGCAACGAGCTGATCCCTAGCGCCTGCGAAGTGGACATCTGCGGCACGCTCAGCATGTACGCCCTGGCGCTGGCCTCGGAGACGCCCAGCGCCCTCCTCGACTGGAACAATAACTACGGCGACAACCCGGACAAGGCTGTTTGCTTCCACTGCAGCAACCTGCCCAAGCACTTCTTCAAGAGCGTGCGCATGGACTTCCAGGAAATCATCGCCGGAACAGTAGGCAAGGAAAATACCTTTGGGACGGTCGTGGGCCAGGTGAAATCGGGAGCTATGAGCTTTGCCCGCTTCTCCACCAACGACACCGCCGGGGTGATGCGGGGCTACACCGGGGAAGGCGCATTCACCGATGATCCGCTGAATACCTTCGGCGGCGCCGGCGTGGTGGAGATTCCGGGGCTGCAGAAGCTGCTGCACTACATCTGCGAAAACGGATTCGAGCATCACGTAGCCGCGAACTTTTCCACGGTGGCGGACGCGGTGCACGAAGCCGCGGTCCGCTACCTGGGCTGGCAGATGCTGCGGCACGTGAACTAACCACGTTGTCATCCTGAGCGAAGTCTTTGCCGCGCGAAGCGCGGCAGAGACTAGGTCGAAGG
>Ga0335080_10009676_pt1 | contig 10083 bp, 9 predicted proteins | sample Lox_Sample_34_FD_206720 | JGI IMG/M metagenome (GOLD analysis project Ga0335080, IMG submission 206720) | Soil microbial communities from Loxahatchee National Wildlife Refuge, Florida, United States - Lox_Sample_3.4 | ecosystem: Environmental > Terrestrial > Soil > Wetlands | place: USA: Florida... | reverse complement strand
AACCAATTGGATGATAAATAAAATCACGATACCGAGCACCATCAATAAAACATATCCGCCTACCTGTCCGCTCTGTAATAGTCGTATTTGCCTGCTCCCATATTGAATCATTCTCCCCACTCCATTCACTGCCCAATCGATGATGGATTTCTCCACCACATTATTTAAAAATTTTGCGAGTGCATTGACCGGCTTTATAATGATCGCATCATACAATTCATCGACATACCATTTGTTGGAGAGAATTTTTCCGAAACCCTGCGGTTCTCCCAGTTCCGGTTTTTTGCTGAAACGACTCCAGGCATATATCACTGCAATGAGGGCGAGTCCGGCTGAAACAAGCATCAGCATCCATTCTGTTGAGGCCGGTATTTCATGCGCTTCCTGTATCTTAACAGAATCTGCAAAAACAGGACTTAAAAAATGTTCAAGTGCATGGGCATTGGGTGCGAATACAGCAGGAATACCGACAAAACCTCCAATAACTGCAAGAACAGCCAATATGATTAGTGGAATCGTAATTGCTGCAGGACTTTCATGCAAATGTTTTTCCTGTTCTTCAGTTCCGCGAAACCGGCCGAGAAAAGTAGTGGCATATAAGCGGAACATATAGAATGCTGTCATCATTGCTCCGGCTACCCCGATGAAATAATAGACAGGATTTTTTGAATAAGCTGCTGTCAGGATTTCATCCTTTGAAAAAAAACCTGAAAAAGGAGGGATACCCGCAATTGCAAAACAGGCTAACAGAAAAGTGATATGTGTAATGGGCAAATATTTTTTTAATCCTCCCATTTTGCGGATATCCTGTTCATTGTGGATTGCATGAATCACAGAACCTGCTCCGAGAAAGAGAAGAGCTTTAAAAAATGCATGTGTCATTACATGAAAAACTGCACCGGTATATGCACCAACACCCAAACCCAAAAACATATAACCGAGCTGGCTAACCGTAGAATAAGCCAGCACTTTTTTGATATCATTTTGTTTGATGGCAATTGTTGCAGCAAGAATCGCAGTTGCCAGTCCGATCACTGCTACCACTGTCTGCGAAACCGGAGCGAGCGTATAAAGAATATTACTTCTAGCCACCATATAAATACCGGCGGTAACCATGGTAGCGGCATGTATCAATGCAGAAACCGGAGTAGGCCCTGCCATTGCATCGGGTAACCAGGTATATAAAGGGATCTGTGCTGATTTTCCGGTAGCGCCTACAAAAAGAAGAAGAGTGATTCCTGTCAGTACTGCAGTCGAAGTAGCGGGAGCCCTGGCAAATACTTCGCCGAAACTAACCGAACCAAACTGGCTGCTCATCCAGAATACTGCGATCAGAAAACCGAGATCACCGATCCTGTTCATGATAAAGGCTTTCCTGGCCGCATTATCGTAATCAATATTTTTAAACCAGTATCCGATTAATAAATAAGAACACAGACCGACTCCTTCCCATCCGATAAACATGATGACATAATTTGCCCCGAGTACAAGGAGCAACATGGAAAAAACAAAAAGATTCAGATAGGAAAAATACCTGGCGAAATGCTGGCTCTCTTCACCATGCATATATGCAGTTGAATACAGATGAATCAAAAAACCAACACCGGTAATGATCAGCATAAACAAAACAGAAAGCTGATCGACCTGGAATGCAAATGGGATATTGAGTTTTCCGGTATGAATAAAATCAAAGAAGCTTATCACGGCTGGTTCGAATCCTTCTTTCTTTACATCAAAAAAAATAAGTAAACTCACAACGAATGATGCAAGAATAACCGAACAGCCTATAATTCCTGTCAGCGATTTGGATAAATTTTTCCTGAATAAGCCATTGATCAGAAAACCGATCAATGGAAATAAAGGAACCAGATAAACTAATTTAGTCATACTACCCCAACCCCTAAGGGGCTTTAATAATTTTAAAAAATTCCCAATTCCCCCTTCAGAGGGCAGGGGGTGTGTTTAGTGTTTCAACCTGTTCAAAAAATTCACATCTACCGAATGTGTATTTCGATACATCATGGCGATGATCGCGAGTCCGACACTGACTTCTGCCGCCGCCACCACCATAATAAAGAAAACAAATAATTGTCCCTCGATTCCCGCATTCGGGTTTGTTGCTTTCAGTGCGAGATGATGCATTTTGGAAAAAGCAACAAGCAAAAGATTCACTGCATTTAACATCAGTTCAATGCACATGAAAATAATAATTGCATTGCGGCGGGTCAAAACACCTGCAACGCCAATACAAAACAAGGCAATAGCTAGAAAAATGTAATAATTTACAGGCATTGATTCTCTTTTTGTCTCCGCCCTAATAGCCGGAGTTATTTTGATTTTCATTCTTTTTTCCCGATCACGACCGCTCCTACCATTGCGCTCAGGAACAAAATGCTGCTTACTTCAAAAGGAATGACATAATCATTGAATAAAGCGATGCCAAGATTATGGATCAATCCTATATCTCCGGTGCCGGTTTGCGCCAGCTGGTTTTTAATATCGGCATCTTTCAAAGCCGCTACCAATACTAACAGTAATGCACCTCCGCCAATGACACCGGCAATTTTCAGCCATTTGTTTTTTTGCGGTTCTGTATCGGAATTCAGATTCATCAACATGATCACAAAAAGAAAAAGCACCATGATGGCGCCTGCATAGACGATCAGGTTAACGATTGCTAAAAACTGTGCATTCAATAAAATATAATGACCGGAAATAGTAAAGAAAACAATGATCAGCCATAATACACTATGGACGGGATTTTTGCTGACCACAACCATGATCGCGCTGAAAATCGCAACAACACTTAAAAACCAGAACAAAAATTGGGTGGCGTTCATTGAAGCAGTTGGTTATTTTAAATATGGCTATTCTTTAACTCTTAATCCTTTTGCTTTAGCATATTCCTCAGGTTGCAATCGCGGATCCGGGATTAACAAATCCTTTTTTCCATAGATAAATGATTGTCGGTTATAGTTAGCCGGTGTGAAAGTTTCTGATAAATAAATGGCATCTTTCGGACAGGCTTCTTCACACAGTCCACAAAAAATACAACGCAGCATATTGATTTCATACTTCACTGCGTATTTTTCCTCACGATATAATTTTTCTTCACCAGGCAGACGTTCCGCAGCTTCCATGGTAATCGCTTCTGCAGGACAAGCGACAGCGCATAATCCGCAAGCAGTACAACGTTCTCTTCCTTCCTCATCGCGGTTTAATACATGCAAACCACGAAATACCGGACTGAAAGGACGTGTTTTTTCAGGATAATTAATAGTTGGTTTTTTCTTAAATATATGACCCAGTGTGATGGACATGCCTTTGGCAATAGCAGGCAAATACATTCTTTCCCATACCGTCATCGGTTTTCTTTCTACCGTCTTCGCTCTGTTTGTCAATGACTGCATATCAAAAAATTTTAGGTCCGTCCGCAGGATTCCGCAAAATTATTTTTATCAGGTCAACCTTCCAAGTAATTATTATGAATCCCCAATTTTAAAAATGCCAGTGATTCTGCTTCAGCAATACAATGAATCCTGTAATAATCATGTTCAACAATGCTAATGGAATCAATCCCTTCCAGCCAAGCCGCATCAGCTGATCATATCGAAAACGAGGGATCGTCCACCTCACCCAGATAAACAGGAAAATAAAGAACGCAACTTTTATGAATAAACTTAATCCCTGCAAAATCGCGAGCCAGTTTTGTCCGTGCTGCTGTCCAAAAGCTGCATCATTCACAAAAGGAATATCATAACCGCCAAAAAATAAAGTGGCCATCACCGCACTGCTGATAAACATATTCACATATTCAGCAAACAAATAAAAACCCAGCTTCATGGAAGAATATTCCTGATGGTATCCGAAATTCAATTCACTCTCTGCTTCTGATAAATCGAATGGGGTGCGATTGCATTCTGCGAAAGCACACACCAGAAAAATAATAAAACCCAGTGGTTGATAAACCACATAATACCAGCTATCCTGCTGCTGTTCCACAATTGTTTTTAAACTCAGTGAACCAGTCAGCATCAACAATGCGATCAGTGAAAGTCCCATCGCCAGTTCATATGATATAATCTGAGAAGCTCCACGGATAGCTGCAAGCAATGAAAATTTATTATTGGAAGCCCATCCGCCGATCATGACTCCATATACTCCCATACTCACCACTCCGAAAATATATAATATCCCAATATTAACATCTGCGATCTGCAGATCGACTGTTCTTCCATTCCACAATTCAAGATGACTGCTCCAGGGAACGACGGCGCTCGTCATCATAGCAGTTAGCATCGCCAATCCCGGACCCAGGATAAAAAGAAATCTGCTTGAACTGAGGGGGATAATTTCTTCTTTCATGAATAGTTTCAGTCCATCTGCTACAGGTTGAAGAATGCCAAAAGGTCCTGCCCTGTTGGGTCCCCTACGGTCTTGTATAAACGCAGCTATTTTTCTTTCGGCATAGGTTTCATACATCGCCACCAATAATGAAAGGGATACGATGATAGCAATCAGAATTAACTTTTCTAATATTAACGCCCAGTCTAAAGCTAATAATGTAAGATGCATATACAACCCGACTCCTAAAGGGGCTTTTTAAAAACTGATTTATTGTTAATCTATATTATCTTCCAACTTTAATAAAATACGCTCAAGAAATAATTCCCCAATATCTCCCCTTTAAGGGTTGGGGGTAAAATCTGTCGAATGCGCCGGTCCTTCAATTTGTGAAAGATCGATATCAGGCCTGTTCACCTGGCTCACACTATGTATATCCATCAATAATTTTGGTTTACGACCTCCCATCACTTCAGGCAATGTTTCTTTGGGCATTTTCAATCCGATATAATGACCCTGCGCAATGACCGAATGCCGGTCAATTTTTGTCGGGCCTTCGATGACCCAATCCGCCGTTTTCTTTTTTTCGAATCGGCAATCATTGCAGATCCAATCTTCCACTTCTCCCCACTGGTCTTTTCTGGCAGTCACGCGAAATACTTCATGCCCGCGGAACCACAACGTTACTTTGCCTGCACATTTCGGACAATCACGATGTGCATCGACAGGTTTCAAGAACCATACGCGGTTTTTAAAACGGAATGTTTTATCTGTCAATGCGCCAACCGGGCAAACATCGATGACGTTACCAATAAAATCATTCTCCAGTGATTTTTGAATATAGGTAGCAATTTCCGAATGATCTCCACGATCCAATACTCCGTGCTCGCGTTTATTTGTCAGCTGATCGGCGGCAAATACGCATCGATAACATAAAATACAACGAGTCATGTGCAACTGGATATAAGGGCCGAGGTCATGCTTTTCAAATGTTCTCCGTGTAAATTCATAGCGCGTCGCTTCCTTGCCATGATCATAGCTGAGATCCTGCAAGGAACATTCGCCTGCCTGATCGCAGATGGGACAGTCGAGTGGATGATTGATCAATAAGAATTCGACTACTCCGTTTCTGGCATCGATGACTTTCTCACTCGTAATATTTTTCACTACCATTCCATCCATCACGTTCGTTCTGCAACTGGCTACGAGCTTGGGCATGGGCCTGGGATCTGCAGTTGAACCTGCAGCAACTTCTACCAGGCAGGTTCTGCATTTTCCTCCACTTCCTTTCAATTTTGTATAATAGCACATCGCAGGTGGCGCCACATCGCCGCCAATCTTGCGGGCAGCATTCAGGATAGAAGTCCCCGGCTCCACTTCGATAGTGATATTATCGATCGTTACTTTAAATAATTTTTTTTCGTCAGCCATACCCCAACCCCTAAAGGGGCTTTTAAAAAACTCTCTAAGTATTATAATACTTTCAAAAGTTCAGTTATTAATAAATTTATATTTTCAAAAACAATTTCCGATTTTTTTAAAATCTCCTCATTTCTAAATCGCACTACTTTTAATCCATCTAGCTCTAACTGATTTTGTCTTTTTTCATCTTCAATTATTACTGCATCGTTATCATGAATCTTTCCATCTACTTCAATTACCAGCTTCAGCTTATGACAGTAAAAATCTGCAATATAAATTCCCAATGGATGCTGCCTTCTGAATTTCATTCCCATCGGGTGTTGGCGCAAATATTCCCAAAGAATCATTTCAGCATCTGTCATGTTCTTACGAAGTTCTCTTGCCTTTCCAAAAAGCAAATTAGAAGCACCGTAAAACATTTTCTTTTCCATCGTCACAAATCCTATTTCGGTTTTCTTATATAACTTCCCCTTTAGGGGCAGGGGTTGGATCAGCATAATGCGCCAATCCATAATTTCTCTTCTGAGCTTCATCCGGATACAACACATGCCATTCGAATTCATCACGGAAATGCCTGATCGCAGCTGCAACCGGCCAGGCAGCTGCATCACCCAACGGACAAATGGTATTTCCTTCAATCCTTCTTTGAATATCCCATAACAAATCAATATCACTCAACTTGCCTTTTCCATATTCAATATTACTCAATATCTTTTCCATCCAGCCTGTTCCTTCCCTGCAGGGCGAGCATTGTCCACAACTTTCATGACGATAAAAACGAGCCAGCGTCAAAGTATGCCGAACCACACATTGATCTTCATCCATTACAATGAATCCTCCCGAACCCATCATAGATCCTTTAGCGAATCCTCCGTCAGAAAGGCTTTCATAAGTCATCATCCTCGCTTCACCCTTGACTGTCTTCAATAATAAATTAGCTGGTAAAACAGGAACTGAAGAACCTCCGGGAATGCAGGCTTTCAATTTTTTCCCATTCGCCATACCGCCACAATATTCATCGCTGAATAAAAATTCTTCAACAGAGATGGTCATGTCGATTTCATATACGCCCGGTTTCTTAATGTTTCCGCAGGCAGATATCAATTTGGTCCCGGTCGATTTGCCAATCCCAATCTTCGCATATTCCTCACCGGTAATATTAATAATCGGAACGACTGCTGCCAGGGTTTCCACATTGTTTACAACGGTCGGACGATCCCATGCTCCTTTTACAGCAGGAAACGGCGGCTTGATGCGCGGATTGCCGCGTTTCCCTTCCAGGCTTTCCAGCAGCGCTGTTTCTTCACCACAGATATACGCCCCGGCACCCCGATGGACATAAATTTCGCAATCGAATCCGCTTCCCAAAATATTTTTTCCCAGCCATCCGTTTTGTTTTGCTTCCCCGATCGCCTGTTCAAGGATATCAATGATCCAGGCATATTCTCCTCGTATATAGATATACGTTACATTACTGGCCAACGCATAGGAAGAAACGATCAACCCTTCGATTAACAAGTGCGGGATGAACTCCATCAGGTACCTGTCTTTAAAAGTTCCCGGTTCACTTTCATCGGCATTGCAAACCAGGTGACGGGGAACGCCTTCCGGTTTTGCAATAAAACTCCATTTCATTCCGGTTGGAAATCCTGCTCCGCCGCGACCACGCAACCCGCTTTTCTTCACTTCGTCAGTCACCTGGTCAGGTGTCATTGTCTTCAATGCCTTTTCCACACTACGATAGCCGCCTTCCCGGCGATAGACATCATAGTTGCGGATGCCTTCGACATGTGCTTTTTCCAGTAATAGTTTTCTTCCCATATACCCCAACCCCTAAAGGGGCTTTTAGACTCCCTAAGCATTATTATGCTTTCGAAAGTTCAGTTATCAATAACAAATTGTTCCGTAAACCCCTTCAGGGGGAAGGGGTTTAATTATTCATTGCGGCATTTTGCCTGCACTCTTCAATAATTGCATCTACTTTTTCTTTGGTAAGATGCTCACGATAATTTTTTCCAAATTGCATCATCGGCGCATACCCACAGGCTCCCAAACACTCGACGGTCTTTAATGAGAAGAGCCCATCGGCTGTTGTTTCGCCAACACCAATTCCTAATTTTTCTTTTATATAATCAATGATCTGGTCGCTTCCGTTCAACATGCAAGGACCTGTCTGGCAAACTTCAAACATATACTTGCCCACAGGCTTCAGGTTGTACATGGAATAGAAAGTGGCCACTTCATAAACTTCGATCGGCTCAATATTTAATAAGGAAGCAACATAGTTCATCGTCTCCGTGCTCAACCATCCTCCGAAACTTTCTTGTGCCAGATGCAAAACAGGTAATATCGCACTCTTTTGCTTTCCTTCCGGATAGTGCGAAATGAGCTCTTTCACTTTAGCTAGTTTCTCTTCAGAAAAACCCCCTCCACCCCCTGAAGGGGGAACCTGGGATCTGTCATTACTGCGAGCTTCACTCATTTTATTTCTTATTAATTTATTCTCTCTTTGACCTGTATAATATTTTTTCTCCCCTTTAGGGGCTGGAGTTAAGCATCCATTTCCCCCGCAATCAGATTCAAACTGCTCATTGTTATTACCGCATCACTTAACATCGCTCCCTTCGTCAATTCGGAATAAGCCTGGTAATAAATAAAGCAGGGTCTGCGGAAATGTAAACGGTAAGGAGTACGTCCTCCGTCGCTGATCAGATAAAATCCCAGTTCGCCATTACCGCCTTCCACGCTGTGATAAACTTCACCAGGCGGAATCACTGTTTCTCCCATTACGATTTTGAAATGCCAGATCAGCGCTTCCATCTTCGTATATACATCCTCTTTAGGAGGCAAATAATAATCCGGAGCATCTGCATGGTATACTTCGGCCTCGGCTCCTTTGAATTCCTGCACTTTCTTATATGCCTGCTCAATGATGCTGATCGATTGCCACATTTCCTCATTTCTCACCATGAAACGGTCATAATTATCACCCGTTTTTCCTACAGGAATGGTGAAATTAAAATCCTCATAGCTGCTGTATGGAGAATGTACACGCACATCATAATCCACGCCGGTAGCACGAAGATTAGGACCCGTAAATCCATAATTCAATGCGCGCTCAGCGCTGATGCCTCCGTTCCCCATTGTCCGCTCCATAAAAATTCTGTTGCGGTTGAAAAGATTTTCAAATTCTTTTAATACCTCGGGATATTCCGCTAAAAATTTATCGAGTTTTTCGAATGCAGCATTGGTAAAGTCTCTTTCAAATCCACCGATGCGGCCCATATTCGTAGTCAGACGCGAACCGCAAATTTCTTCATAGATCTCATAAATCAATTCACGGTATTGCATCACATAAAGAAATCCTGTAAATGCTCCGGAATCCACCCCTACCACAGAATTACAAATCAGATGATCAGAAATGCGTGATAATTCCATGATGATGATCCGGAGATAATCGACCCGCTTTGGTGTTTTCACGCCCAACAATTTTTCGCAGGTCATATGCCATCCCATATTGTTGATGGGAGATGAGCAATAATTCAGGCGATCGGTAAGTGTGGTGATTTGATATAGTGGTCTTCTTTCTGCAATTTTTTCAAAAGCTCGGTGAATATATCCAACCGTTTGTTCGGCAGAGACAATGCGCTCACCATCCAATTCAAGAATATTCTGAAAAACACCATGGGTCGCGGGATGGGTAGGCCCCAGATTCAGTGTAGTCGTTGTCTTCTCAATACTTCCTTCCGGTAATTTAATATGATGCTCGTGCATAATACCCCCACCCCTAAAGGGGAGATTAAATTTTCAAAAAAATTAAAAAAGTTTGCAACTTCCCTATCCCCCTTTAGGGGAAGTAGTTTTCTTAGACCTGCCCCTAAAATGGGAAATCATAATTCTAAAATTAAATTCATAAACATCTTCCCCACCCCTTTAGAGGCCGGGGGCTTTTATCTTCCAAACATATCATCGTCCTTGTCAATTCTTGTTTGATCTTCCATTGGATATTCTTTCCGCATCGGGAAATAATCCATTTCATCCACATTCAAAATGCGCTTCAGGTTAGGATGTCCAACGAAATTCACCCCAAAAAAATCATAAGTTTCTCTTTCCATCCAGTTAGCTGAAGCATATAATTTCGTTGCAGTAAACACATCTGGTTTATCGATCGGTGCATACACTTTAAAACGGATACGCACATTATCAACCAGGTTATGCAAATGATAAACCACAGCGATTTCTCTTCCTGTCTGACCCGGATAATGCACTGCTGTCAGATCTGTCAGAAATCGAAAACGCAATTCTTCATCGTCAAAT
>Ga0335080_10009675_pt1 | contig 10084 bp, 6 predicted proteins | sample Lox_Sample_34_FD_206720 | JGI IMG/M metagenome (GOLD analysis project Ga0335080, IMG submission 206720) | Soil microbial communities from Loxahatchee National Wildlife Refuge, Florida, United States - Lox_Sample_3.4 | ecosystem: Environmental > Terrestrial > Soil > Wetlands | place: USA: Florida... | reverse complement strand
TCGACCGTCGGCAGGATCACGCCCATCGTCAGCACCACCATCGAGATGCCGTCGAGAAAGCAGCCGAGGATGATGTAGAACACCATCATCGCCATCAGCAGCGCGAACTGCGACAGCCCGAGGCCGCCGATCCATTCGGCGAGATGACGCGGCAGCCCGATGTAGCCCATGGCGAGCGTGAGGAACGAGGCCCCGGCGAGAATCAGCGCGATCATGCAGTAAAGCCGCGTCGCTCCCATCAGGCTCGTCTTGAACTGCTCGAAGGTGAGCGCGCCCTGCAGCGCTGCGATGACGAGCGAGCCGGTGACGCCAAAGGCCGCAGCCTCGGTCGCCGTCGCGAAGCCGAGGTAAATCGAACCCAATACCAGCCCGATCAGCGCCATGACCGGAATCAAATTACGCGACGCCCACAGCTTTTGCGCGAAAGTCGTAGTGAGTTCCGGCACCGGGATGCGCCCGGGATGGAGCAGGCTCCAGAAGATCGTGTAACTCATGAACAGCCCCGCCAGCATGATGCCGGGCAGTATCCCTGCGACGAACAGCTGCGCGATCGAAACGTTGGCAGTAACGCCGTAGACGATCATGATGATGGACGGCGGAATCAGCAGGCCCAGAGTCCCCGCGCCGGCGAGCGTGCCGATCGTCATGTCGTCCGGGTAGCCCCGCTTCGCCAGTTCGGGCAGCGTCATCTTGCCGATCGTGGCGCAGGTCGCCGCCGAGGAGCCCGAGACCGCGGCGAAAATCGCGCAGCCGATGATGTTCGTGTGCAGGAGCCGCCCCGGCAGCCGCTCCATCCACGGCGCGAGCCCGCTGAACATGTCCTCCGACAGGCGCGTGCGGAACAGGATTTCGCCCATCCAGATGAAAAGCGGCAGCGCGGTCAGCGTCCAGCTTGAGGCCGTGCCCCAGATGGTGACCGTCATCGCATCGCCGACCGGTCGCGAGGTGAAAATCTCCATGCCGATCCAGGCCACGCCCGCGAGCGCGAGGCCGATCCACACGCCGCTGCCAAGCAACAGGAACAGGAACACGATCAGCAGCGTGGTGATCAGCAGGTCCATCGCACCTACTCGACGTGCGCCGGCGACTCGGGGGAAGGCGCCGCGCTGGTGTCGATCCCGCCCCGGCTCACCAGCCCCACGAGCTCGTCGATGAACGCGACCAACAGGACCACGGTGCCGGCCGCCATGCTGAGCTGCGGCAGCCACAGCGGCGTGGCATCGCTGCCCTGCGAAATGTCATGGAACGTGTAGGACTGCCACGCCAGCCGCACGCTGAAGAACGCGAGCACGCCCGACAGGAACACCGCGACGGCATGACACCACAGCTCGAGCGCGAAGCGTCCCCGCGCCCCGAGGCGGTCCAGCACCAGGGTGACACGGATATGCTCGCCGCGCTTGAGCGTGTGCGCGAGCGCGAAAAAACTCGCGGCCGCCATGCAGTAGCCGGCATACGCGTCGGTGCCGCGCACATAGAAATTGAACAGCCGCCCGGCGATGCCGGTCAGCACCATCGCGAGCGTGCCGATCAAAAAAAACGCCGCCAGGATGGCGGCGGCGCTGTAGAGCGTGTCGAGAGCCCGGCGCACGTTACTGCTTGCGATAGGCGTCGATCACGGCCTGGCCGTCGGCGCCCGCGGACTTCAGCCACTCCGCGGTCATCGTGTCGCCGACTTTCTTGAGCTCTGCCTTGAACGCCGGGCTCGGCGCTTCGACCTTCATGCCGTTCTTCGCGAGCTGCTCGAGATACCACTTGGTCTTCTCCTCGCTCACCTTCCAGCCGCGCGCCTCGGCATCCGCGGCCGCCTTAAGCACCGCCTGCTGCGCCGCCTTGTCGAGACCGTCGAAGGCCTTCTGGTTGACGATCACCGCGTTCTTCGGCAGCCACGCCTGCACGTCGTAGAAGTACTTCACGTACTCCCACGACTTCGAGTCGTAGCCGGTCGCGCCGGACGTGATGTTGGCGTTGACGACGCCGGTCGCCAGCGCCTGCGCGAGCTCCGCGGCCTGGATGTTCGCCGGCTGCGCGCCGACCAGCTCCGCGATGCGCGAAGTCGCCGGGTTGTAGGTGCGCATCTTGAGCCCCTTCATGTCCGCAATGCTCTTGAGCTCCTTGTTCGCGTAGATGCCCTGCGGCGGCCACGGCACGGCGTAGAGCAGCTTCATCCCCTGCTTGGCGAAGCGGTCTTCGACCGCCTTGCGCGACGCGTTCCACAATTTGTGCGCGTCGGCATAGCTGGTGGCAAGGAACGGCACCGAATCGATGCCGAACATCGGGTCTTCGTTCGAATAGCCGGAAAGCAGCAGCTCGCCGATCTGCGCCTGGCCGCCCTGCACCGCACGCTTGATCTCGGGCGCCTTGAACAGCGAACCGTTGGCGTGCACGGTGAGCACGAGCTTGCCGCCGGTGGCCTTCTCGACGTCCGTCGCGAACTGCTGGACGTTCTCGGTGTGGAAATTATTCGCCGGATAGGGCGTCGGCATGTCCCATTTCTGCTGCGCCTGCGCAGCGCCCGCCGCCAGCGCAAAGGCGGCCAGCAGCACGGATGTGATACGCATGATTTTCCTCCCGGAAAAAAACGATCTCGACCAGCAAAGATGGTGGTCGGGATTCGCGGCTTTGTCAACACGGTTCTTGCCGCGTCGCGGGCGTGCTGCTATGTTGCCGTTCGTGCACGCAGCGCCGCAAAGCCGCTGGCAATTCTGGATTGACCGCGGCGGCACCTTCACGGACGTCGTCGCGCGCCGGCCGGACGGCACGCTCGCGACCCACAAGCTGCTCTCTGAAAATCCCGCGCGCTACCGCGACGCCGCGGTCGCCGGCATCCGCCACCTGCTCGGGATCGCGGCCGACGCGCCCATCCCCGGCGCGCAGATCGATGCCGTGAAGATGGGCACCACCGTCGCCACCAACGCGCTGCTCGAAAGAAAAGGCGAGCGCACGGTGCTCTTCATCACCCGCGGCTTCCGCGATGCGCTGCGAATCGCCTACCAGAACCGGCCGCGCATCTTCGACCGCCATATCGTGCTGCCGGAGCTGCTCTACTCGCGCGTGATCGAGGTGGACGAGCGCGTCGGCGCGCGTGGCGAGGTGCTGGTCCCGCTCGACACGGAGAAGACGCGGCGTGACCTGCGCGCAGCGTACGACGAAGGCTTCCGCTCGATTGCGATCGTGCTGATGCACGGCTACCGCCATCACGACCACGAGAAAGTGATCGCGCAGATGGCGCGCGAAGCGGGCTACACGCACGTCTCCGCCTCGCACGAGGTGAGCCCGCTCATGAAGCTCGTGAGCCGCGGAGATACCACGGTGGTCGACGCCTACCTGTCGCCCATCCTGCGCCGCTACGTCGATGGTGTCGCCGCCGAGCTCGCGGGTGTACGCCTGATGTTCATGCAGTCGAACGGCGGACTTACCGACGCACGTTACTTCCAGGGCAAGGACTCCATCCTGTCGGGCCCCGCGGGAGGAATCGTGGGTGCGGTGCGCACCTCGCTCGCCGCCGGCCGCGACCACATCATCGGGTTCGACATGGGCGGCACGTCCACCGACGTGTCCCACTACGCCGGCGAATTCGAGCGCGCGTTCGAGACCCAGGTCGCGGGCGTGCGCATGCGCGCGCCGATGATGAGCATTCACACGGTCGCAGCGGGCGGCGGCTCGATCCTGCATTTCGACGGCGCGCGCTACCGCGTCGGTCCGGATTCGGCCGGCGCGACTCCGGGACCCGCGTGCTACCGCGCGGGCGGCCCGCTCACCGTCACCGACTGCAACGTGATGCTCGGCAAGATCCAGCCTGAGTTCTTTCCCGCAGTCTTCGGAGCCGCCGGCAGCGAGCCGCTTGATGCCGATGTGGTCCGCCGCAAATTCGGCGACCTTGCGCAGGAGATCCGGCGCGCCACCGGCGACCGCCGCACGCCGGAGGAAGTCGCCGAGGGCTACGTCGAGATCGCAGTCGGCAACATGGCGAACGCGATCAAGCAGATCTCGGTGCAGCGCGGCCACGACGTCACCGCCTATACGCTTGCCTGCTTCGGCGGCGCCGCCGGGCAGCACGCGTGCCTGGTCGCCGACGCGCTCGGCATGACGCGCGTGCTGATCCATCCGCTCGCGGGCGTGCTCTCGGCCTACGGCATCGGGCTTGCGGACGTCACCGCGATGCGCGAGGAAGCCGTCGAAATCACGCTCGACGACGCGAGCGACCAGACGCTCGCTGCCGTGCTCGGGAAGCTTGCGCACGCCGCGCGCGACGACCTGCTGCTGCAAGGCGTGCCGCCGCAGCGCATCTGCGTGCTCGAGCGCGTGCACCTGCGCTACGACGGCACCGACACCGCGCTCATCGTGAACTACGGCGCGCGCGCCGCCATGGAGGAGCAGTTCGACGCTGCCTACCGCATGCGCTACAGCTTCCTGATGCCCGGACGCGCGCTGATCGCCGAAGCGGTGTCGGTCGAGGCCATCGGCTCCTCCGACGTTCCGGTCGAGACGAGCGCGCCCGCCGCTCGCCAGCGCGCTAAACCGCAGCCGGCGCAGACGGTCACCATGCACACGGGCGGCAAAACACATGCGACTCCGGTATTGCGGCGCGACACGCTCGCACCCGGCGATGCGATACGCGGCCCGGCGATCATCGCCGAGCAGAATGCGACCACGGTCGTCGAGCCCGGCTGGCAGGCCGCAGTCACGCCGCTCAATCATCTCGAGCTCACGCGCGTGGAAGCGCGTCCCGAGCGCGTCGCGATCGGCACCAGCGTCGACCCGGTGATGCTCGAGATCTTCAACAATCTCTACATGTCGATCGCCGAGCAGATGGGCTTGCGGCTCGCCAACACCGCGTACTCGGTCAACATCAAGGAGCGGCTCGACTTTTCGTGCGCCGTGTTCAACGAGAAAGGCGAGCTGATCGCGAATGCTCCGCACATGCCGGTGCACCTGGGCTCGATGGGCGAGTCGATCCGCACCGTGATCCGCGAAAACGCGGGAAAAATGAGATCCGGCGACGTCTACATGCTGAATGCGCCCTACAACGGCGGCACGCACCTGCCCGACGTCACCGTGATCACGCCGGTGTTCGACGATGCGGGCCACTCGATACTCTTCTACGTCGGCTCCCGCGGCCACCATGCGGACATCGGCGGCATCACGCCGGGCTCCATGCCGCCCGACAGTCACGTGGTCGAGGAGGAAGGCGTGCTGATCGACAACTTCCTGCTGGTCGCACAAGGGAAGCTGCGCGAGCAGCAGACGGTTACGCTGCTCTCCTCGGGCCGCTACCCGTGCCGTAACGTCATCCAGAACATGGCGGACCTGCGCGCGATGATCGCCGCCAATGAGAAAGGCGTGCAGGAACTGCGGCGCATGGTGGCGCACTTCGGGCTCGAGGTCGTGCACGCCTATATGCGCCACGTGCAGGACAATGCCGAAGAATCGGTGCGGCGCGTGATTGGCGTGCTGAAGCCCGGCGCCTTCGAGTACGCGATGGACCATGGCGCGCTGATCAAGGTTGCGATCCGCATCGACCGCGAGCGCCGCAGCGGCGTCATCGATTTCACGGGCACCAGCCCGCAGCTCGAAAACAACTTCAACGCACCGTCCGCGGTGGGCATGGCTGCGGTGCTGTACGTGTTCCGCACGCTCGTTGATGACGACATTCCGCTCAATGCGGGCTGCCTCAAGCCGCTCGAGGTGATCATCCCCGAGCGCTCCATGCTCAATCCGCGCTACCCCGCTGCGGTGGTCGCCGGCAACGTCGAAACCTCGCAATGCGTGACCGATGCGTTGTATGGAGCGCTGGGGCTGATGGGCGCCTCGCAGGGCACGATGAACAACTTCACCTTCGGCAACGACCGCTACCAGTATTACGAAACGATTTCCGGCGGCTCGGGCGCGGGCAACGGCTTCGACGGCACCGACGTCGTGCAGACGCACATGACCAACTCGCGGCTCACCGATCCCGAAGTGCTCGAGTGGCGCTTCCCGGTCGTACTCGAAGACTTCGCAATCCGCCGCGGCAGCGGCGGCAAGGGCAAATGGCGCGGCGGCGACGGCGCGGTGCGCAGGGTGCGCTTCCTCGAGCCGATGACTGCCGCGATTCTCTCCGGCCACCGCGTCGTGCCTCCATACGGCATGGCGGGCGGACAACCGGGACAGGTCGGGCGCAATTACGTGCTGCGCAAGGACAGCTCGCGCGTCGAGCTCGGCGGCTGCGACCAGATCGAGATGAATGCCGGCGACGTCTTCGTGATCGAAACGCCCGGCGGCGGTGGCTACGGCGCGCCATGAAATCACGCGCATTCTTAGTCATTGCGCTGCTCACGGCGGCGCAAGGCAGTGCCCAAAACTATCCATCGAAACCGGTTCGGATAATCGTACCGTATGCGCAAGGGCGGCGCACCGGATCTCGGCGAGGAAGTTGCTGTTGGGGCGGAGACGGGGCGCAGCCGCCGGGATTATGGCACTGCATCCAGCAGACGATTGCAGCAGCACTGGTGCTCGCGGCTTCCGCAATACCTCTGGTCGCAATTGCCCAATCATATCCCTCGAAAGCAATCCGGATCATTGTCCCGTATGCGCCAGGCGGCCCGAGTGACATATTTGCCCGTACCGTTTCACAAATCCTCACTGAGGCGTGGAGCGAGCCGGTGATCGTCGACAACCGTCCCGGCGCGGGCGGCAATCTCGGCACCATCGCCGCCGCCAAGTCCCCGGCCGACGGCTACACGCTCAATACAGCGTCGATCGCATTCGCGGTGATGCCGGCGCTCGACGCGAGAGCCGGGTTCGATCCGCTGAAGGACTTCGCGCCGGTCACGCTGATCGCGACCGTCAACAACCTGCAGGTCGTGCATCCGTCGCTGCCGGTCAAGTCCGTCAGGGAATTGATCGCGCTTGCCAAGTCGCGGCCCGGCCAGCTCACGTTCGCCTCGGGCGGCGCAGGCGGCGCGCAGCACCTTGCGGGCGAGCTCTTCAACAGCATGGCGGGCGTGCGCATGACGCATGTTCCGTACAGGGGCAGCGCGCCGGGCCTCGTCGCGCTGGTCGGCGGCGAGGTCGTCGTCGGCTTCACCGACATGGTGATCTCGCTGCCGCACGTGCGCGCGGGCAAGCTGCGCGCGCTCGCGGTCACAGGGTCCACACGCTCCGTCCTCATCCCGGAGCTGCCGACCATCGCGGAGTCCGGTTTGCGCGGCTACTCGTTCACCGCATGGTTCGCGCTGCTCGCGCCCGCCGGCACGCCGCCCGACATCATCGCGCACATCAACGCCGCAATTGCGACGGGATTCAAGAATGCGGCGCTGCGCGAGCGCCTCGCGGCGACCGGCGCCGACGCGGTCGCCGGCCCGCCCGAGCAGCTCACGTCCTTCCTCAAGGCCGAGATGGCAAAATGGGCGAAGGTCGTGAAGACCGCCGGCATCCGCGGCGAATGATTCCGCCCAGCATCATGCCTAATTGTTCGCTCGCACTCGCTCTGTTGATCGCCACCGCGCAGGCATTCGGCGCCGATGTCTATCCAGCGAAAACGGTGCGCCTGATCGTGCCGTGGGCGCCGGGCGGCTCGACCGACCTGCTTGCGCGCGCGGTGGGACAGAAGCTGGCGGAAAACTGGAAGCAGCCGGTGGTGGTCGACAACCGCCCCGGCGCGAGCGGCAACATCGGCTCCGATCTCGTCGCCAAGAGCGTGCCCGACGGCTACACGCTGCTCGTCGGCTCGATGTCGACGCACGTGATGAATCCCGCGCTCTTCGACAAGATGCCGTTCCAGGGCGTCGACGATTTCGAGCCGGTCGCGCTGATGGCGTACGTGAGAAACGTGCTCGTCACCCATCCGTCGCTGCCGCCCAATTCGGTGAAGGAGCTGATCGCGCTCGCGAGAAGCCAGCCCGGCAAGATCAGCTACGCGTCCGCCGGCGTCGGCTCGACCAACCACCTGTGCGCCGAGCTCTTCCGCAAGATGGCGCGCGTCGACATCTTCCACGTGCCGTACAAGGGCGGCGGGCCTGCGGTGGTTGATCTGGTTGGCGGGCAGGTCATGATGTTCTTCACCGGCTATACCAATGTCGCGCAGCACGTGAATGCGAAGCGCCTCAAGCTTCTCGCGGTGACCGAGAGCAAGCGCGCGCCTTACCTGCCCGACGTGCCGACGGTCGCCGAAACGCTGCCCGGCTACGAAATGGCGGTCTATTACGCGATGTTCGCGCCGAAGGGCACGCCGCGCGCGATCGTCGATCAGCTCAACTCGGAGGTCAACCGCGCGCTCGCGTTGCCCGATGTCAACCAGCGCCTGACCGCGATCGGCGCCGAGCCCGACGCCATCTCACCCGGCGAGCTCGCGAAAATATTGCACGCCGATCTGGCGAAGTGGACGAAGATCATCCACGAGATCGGCGCGAAGGCCGAATAGCACCGAGCCGCCCGCCGCCCAATCAGGCGCGGGCGATTCGCGTCAGCGGTGAAAAATCACGTTGAGGGCGAATCCCACGAGCATCGCCGCCAGCGTGAACAGCAAGCCGAACAGCCACGGGCTGCGGCGCGCGGTGCTCGAGACCCAGCGCTCGATGCCGACCTGGCGCACCTCGAAGTGACTGGTGTGCCGGTCGACCACTTTCCCGGATTTCACGAGCAGCGTCTCGAGGTTGTAGGTCCCGACCTGCAGGTCGCCCGGGAGCTGGATGTCCGCCACGAAGAGCCGGTTGCCGTAGATTGTGATCGCGCGATCGTCTTCGCGGTACGCGTTCTCCTTCTCCTTCAGCCGGAAAAACGCCTGCCGCCAGTCCTTCGCCGCGTCGGCAAGCAGCTGCGGCTCGATGCGCACCGGCACCTCTTCCAGCAGCAAGCCGAATTTCTCGAGCTCCGCCGGCGCCAGCATCGAATCAATCGGCTGGGTTGCGTACAGGTAGAGCAGGCCCGGAGCGCCCGTCACCCGCACCCGGCCGCCGCCGATCCAGAAGGGTCCGAGCCTGATCTGGCGCGACAACGTCATCCTTTGTTCCGGTCCCTCGACCTTGATGATGAGATCGCCCGCGACACCCATCGCGCCGAAGGCCTTGATGTCGGCGCCGGTGAACTCGGGCGTGATATCGACATGGCTCGTTTCGGGCACCACGACGAGCTCGCTGTTGGCGCCCGCGCTGGTGCCCGCGAAGAGCGCGCAAGCCACCGCGGCCGGCCACAATAGCGCCTTTCGCATTCAGCGCACCGGCACCGAGAGCGCGTAGGAATCGGCCGGCGGCGTGACCAGCGTCATGACCATCTTGACCGCGACGCCGAACACGACGAGCGCGAGGATCAGGCGCAGCTTCTCGGCGGGCAGCCGCACACTGAGATGCGCGCCCCATTTCGTGCCGACGATCGAGCCGAGAATCAGGACCAGCGCCAGGAACGGGTCCACAGCGTGGTTGATGCCGGCCTGCATGACGCTCACCACCGCGGTCGTGAAGAGCAGCTGGAAGAGCGAAGTGCCGACAACGATCTTGGTCGGCATCCGCAGCAGGTAGATCATGACCGGCACCATGATGAAACCGCCGCCCACGCCCATGAGCGACGTCAGCGCGCCGACGATCCCGCCCAGCACCAGCGGCACCACGACAGACATCCGCATCTGCGATACCGGGAATGACATCTGGCCCGGCAGCCAATCGCCGATCATCTGCAGCAGCGACCGGCGCGCCGACGGCGTCCCCTCGGCGGCAACAGGCGCGCGCCGCAGGATCGCTCTGACCGACTCGAACAGCATGCCGGCGCCGATCACACCCAGCAGCACGACGTAGAGAAAAATCACGACGTTCCCGAACTGGCCGCCCCGCTCCAGGATATTCGCAAGAAATACACCGCCCGCGCCTCCCAGCCAGCTGCCGACGAGCAGCACCGCGCCCATGCGCACGTCGACATTCCCGTAGCGCCACTGCACGTAACTCGCGCCGGCGGCGGTGCCGGCCATCTGTGCGGCGCCGCTCGACACAGCGACGATCGGCGGCACGCCGGTGAATATCAGGAGCGGCGTGATCAGGAAGCCGCCGCCCACCCCGACGAGGCCGGAGAGAAAACCGACCAACGCGCCGTACAGGAGGATGAGCGCGATGTTGAC
>Ga0335080_10009674_pt1 | contig 10085 bp, 9 predicted proteins | sample Lox_Sample_34_FD_206720 | JGI IMG/M metagenome (GOLD analysis project Ga0335080, IMG submission 206720) | Soil microbial communities from Loxahatchee National Wildlife Refuge, Florida, United States - Lox_Sample_3.4 | ecosystem: Environmental > Terrestrial > Soil > Wetlands | place: USA: Florida... | reverse complement strand
CCAGCCGCGCGGCGAGCGACGCGTCGCCGTCGCCGATCAGCACGAGCGACGCGCCCGCCGCCACGAGCTCCGGCACGGCGTCGGCGAGCACGTCCCAGCCCTTCTGCGCGGCGAGCCGGCCGATCGCGGCGAGCAGCCGGCCGGGCTCGGGCGCGTCGAGGCCGAGCCCGTCGATCAGCGCCTTGCGGCAGAGCTTCTTCGGACCCGGGTTCTCCGCGTCGAAGCGCGCCGGCAGCGCCGCGTCGCGCGCCGGGTCGTAGCGATCGGTGTCGATGCCGTTCGCGATGCCGAGGAGGCGCGGCGCGCGGAAGCGGTAGAGGCCGTCGATCCCCTCGCCGAGCGCCGGCGTCTGGAGCTCGCGCGCGTAGGTCGGCGACACCGCGACGATGCGATCCGCCCAGACGAGCCCGCCCTTCAGCAGCGCGAGATCGCCCCAGAACTCGAGCGCGTCGGGCGCGAAGAGCGTCGCCGGGAGACCGGTCGCGGGGAACGCGGCGGCCGGGAAGCGGCCGAGGAACGCGCCGTTGTGCACGACCTGCACCGTGCCGGTCGCGCGCGCGGCGCCGAAGTCGTGCGCGGTGCGGAGCTCGCAGAGCGCGAGCGCGGCGTGCCAGTCGTGCGCGACGACGACGTCCGGCGGCGACGCGGCGACGCGCGCGGCGGCGGCACGCGCGAACGCGACATAGCGGAGCGCCTCGCCCGCGTCGGCGCCGCCGTAGAGCGCGGGCCGGTCGTAGAAGGTCGGCGCGTCGAGGAGCGCGAGCCGGATGCCGCCGAGCTCGCCGGCGAGCCAGCGCGCCGATACGACACCAGTCGGAGTCGAAAGCGACGCGTCGCCCGCCGGCGCGAGCGGCGGACACGCGGGATGCCGCAGGACCGCGCGGTGCGCCGGAAGGATGCACGTGAGCTCGTGCCCGCGTGCGACGAGCGCCCGCGCGAGACCGCCGACCGCGTCGCCGAGCCCGCCCGTCTGCGCGAGCGGCGCGAGCTCCCAGGCCACGAAGCACAAGCGCAAGGGGGCCCGCCTCCGGCGCGGCGGTCTCCGCGCGTCCCGCTGGACTTCGCTCGCCTTCGGCTCGCTGCGCGCTCCGTCCCGCTGGACTTCGCTCGCCTTCGGCTCGCTGCGCGCTCCGTCCCGCTGGACTTCGCTCGCCTTCGGCTCGCTGCGCGCTCCGCTTGCGGGTCTCAATCGAGGTCGAACTCGTCGCGCTGGCCGAAGTCCCGGCGCGTCACCACCACGATGCCCCGCTCGCTCACCGTGAAGCGGGCGCGATCCTCGGCCGGGTCCTCTCCGATCACCTCGCCGGGCGGCACGCGCACGCCCTTGTCGACGATGCAGCGGCGCAGTCGCGCGCCGCGGCCGACGTCGACGCCGGGGAACAGCACGCTCTCCGACACGCGGCTGAAGCTGTTCACGCGGACGTTGTTGAAGACGACGCTGCCCTCGACCTGCCCGCCCGACACGATCGTGCCCGCGCCGACGATCGAGTCGGTCGCGGAGCCGACGCGGCCCTCCTCCTCGTCGGCGAAGACGAACTTGCAGGGACCCGCGCCGTGCACGAGCCCGCGGATCGGCCACATCTCGTTGTAGAGGTTCAGGTGCGGGTGCACCGAGACGAGGTCCATGTTGGCCTCGAAGAACGCGTCGATCGTGCCGACGTCGCGCCAGTAGCCGCGCGCGTGCTCCGCCTCGCCGGGGCAGAGCTGCGTCATGAAGTCGTAGGCTGCGACCTTCACGCGCTCGTGCGCGAGCGAGAGGATGTCGCGGCCGAAGTCGTGCGTCGTGTTCTCGATCTCCGCGTTGCGGCGCAGCTCGGCGAGCATCGTCCGGGTGCGGAAGACGTAGTTGCCCATCGACACGAGCGTGTGCTCGGGATCGCCGGGGATCGCGGGCGGATCGTCCGGCTTCTCGACGAAGCCGCGCACCCAACCCGACGCGTCGACGTGCACGCAGCCGAACGCGTGCGCGTCCTCGCGCGGCATGCGCAGCGTCGCCACGGTCAGGTCCGCGCCCATCGCGCGGTGGAACTCGAGCATCTGCCCGATGTCCATCTTGTAGATGTGGTCGGAGCCGAAGACGAGGACGTCCTGCGGGCGGACGTCGCGGAGCAGGTCGAGGTTCTGGTAGATCGCGTCGGCGGTGCCGCGGAACCAGGTCGGGCCGAGGTTCATCGCGGCGGGCACGGGCTCGATGAACTCGTCGACGACGGTCGACGCGAGCGTCCATGCGCGCGCGAGATGGCGCACGAGCGAGGTCGCGCGGTACTGCGTCAGCACCTTGATGCGCTGGAAGCCCGAGTTGACCAGGTTCGAAAGCACGAAGTCGACGAGCCGGTAGCGCCCGCCGAAGTGCACGGCCGGCTTGCTGCGCTCGCGCGTCAGCGGATAGAGCCGCCGGCCCTCTCCGCCTGCGAGCACCAGAGCCAGCGTGTCGCGCACGAACCTTCCTCCACGGCTCTGGGGTAGCGACGCCGCCGGAACGCTTCAACTCATCGTCCCGTCCAGTCGGCCGGTTGAGCGTTCGCGGACCAGTCGTAGTGGAACCACGAGATCGCCGGGTCGGGCCCGAGCCGATCGAGCGCCGCGACGAGCTCGGGAGTCGCGTAGCGGCGGACGAAGGCGAGAACGCCGCCCTGCGGCGCGAAGTCCGCCGCGAACCAGTCGAAGATCTTCGAGAGCCGCACGCCGTGTGCTTCGACTCGCACGCCCTTCTCGCGATTCGCGACGAAGCGCGCGGCGGCGGCGTCGAGCTGCGCGTCGATGCGCCATGGTGCGTACGGCTCGCGCGCGAGTGACGGACACGAGACGGACGCGCACACGATCGCCATGTGCACGCGCGGATCGCCGAGCGGGCGCAGGATCCCGTTCTCGATCTCGTCGAGCGAGTAGGCGCGGCGGCCGGGGCCGAAGCCGACGAGGCCCGCATCGCGCTTCCACACGGGCCGGAACCACGAGCCGACGTCGCGGATGCTCGCGACCGGCCAGTGCCGCGCGACCAGGTCGATCGCGAGGATGTTGTAGACGTCGATCCAGTAGGCGAGCCGCTCCTCCTTCGGCGCCGACGTGGACACGCCCCAGAGCGAGTCGACCATCACCGTCCACTCGCGGTCTGCTGCGATCGCCGCGTAATCGACGCGCACGCCGGCCAGATCGTGCGTCTCGTGCGTGTGTCGCTTCAGAAGCTCGTCGTACGGATCGTACGGCGGAGGGGTCGCTGCTCCACGCGCCGCCACGATCACGACGCCGACGAACATCGATCCGAGGAGTCGGGCGCGTCGCATGGTTCGATCTCGGATCCCGGCGCCTAGTCCTCCGCCGCCGCGTCGGCGGCGTCGCAGAGCTCGCGGAAGCTCGCGTCGAGCGCGCGCACGAAGTCGTGCAGGTCGGGGAACTGGTCCCAGTCGCAGACGACGCCCCAGTAGAGGCCGCCGCCGTACGAGAAGAGCGCGATGCCGAGCCCGTTCGACTGGAAGAGCGGCACCATCGGATACGCCTCGGTCATGCGTGCGCCCAGCAGGTAGAGCGGGATCTGCGGACCGGGCACGTTCGTCACGACGAGGTTCGTGGATCGGTTCTCGAACGCGATCCGCGACGCGAGCGTCGCGAGCGTCGGCGCGGTCCACTCCGAGACCGAGGTCAGCACCTGTGCGCCGAGCGCCTGCTTCGTGTCCTTCAGGTGCTTCGTGATCGCGCGAACCCGCTCGAGGCGGCGCGCCGGATCGCGCTCGGCGATCGGCAGCTTCGCGATCATGCCCGAGACGCGGTTGCCGAGCGCGCCGCGCTCCGAGGTGGAGCGCACCGAGACCGGACAGAACGCGCGGAACTCCATCGCGCGCTGGCGCGCGACGGGGATGCCGCGCTGCTCGAGGAAGCGCCCGACCGCGCCCGCGACGGTCGCGAGCACCACGTCGTTCACGGTGCCGCCGAGCCGGTTCTTGACGTGCTTCACCTCGTCGACGTCGAAGCCGACCCAGTCGAAGCGGCGGTGCGGGCCGATCGGCCGGTTCAGCGGCGTGTCGGTCGCGGGGGTCAGCGCGGACGACGCGGTCTCGGCGAACGCCCTCGCCGTCTCTGCGACCTGCGCGAGGGCCGCCTGCGGGTCGCGCAGCGCCGCGCCGACGACCCCGGCGAGCGCGAACGGCAGCTCGAACCGACGCAGAACCGCGTCGCGCAGGAGCGTGCCGCCGCTCGGCGTCGGATTCGGCAGCCAGCGCGCCGCGGGATCGAAGTCCTTCTCGGGCGTCGGCGAGAGCAGCACGGCGAGGAGATCGACGCCGGAGATCCCGTCGATCATGCAATGGTGCGTCTTGCAGACGAGCGCGAAGCGGTCGTGCTCGAGCCCCTCGACGACCCACATCTCCCAGAGCGGCTTGCCGCGATCGAGCTGCTGCGACATCACGCGGCCGCAGAAGCGCTTCAGCTGGCGCTCGTCGCCGGGCGCGGGCAGCGACGTGTGGCGCACGTGGTAGTGGATGTTGAAGCGCTCGTCGTCGACCCAGACCGGGTGGTTCTCCACCGGGATCCACTGGATGCGCTGGCGATAGCGCGGGATCCGGTGCAGCCGCGACGCGACGTACTCGCGGATCTTGTCGATGTCGACACCGCCCTGCGGCGTCGCGAGCGGGCCCTTCTCGAAGATGAAGCAGCCCGCGACGTGCATGTGCGTGCTCGAGCCTTCGAGCTCGAGGAAGCTGCGGTCCTGCGCGGAGAGGCGGTCGTAATGGGCCACGCGGGGTTCCTCCGGACGGGCTCCTCAGGATGACCGAGCCGCTGCCGATGAGCGAGAGCGTGGCCGACACGCCCGGGCGCCGCCTCTCTTCGTCGCTGACCTTCTTCTACAAGTTCGTCTTTCCGACGATCTGGATCGCGGTGTTCGCCGCGGGGACCGCCTCGATGTTCGCGACCCCCGACGCATGGCACGGCAACGGCGACGTCCGCGAGATCCGCTGGGGCTTCCTCGCAGCGACCCTCCTCGGCGGCTCGCTCTTCTGGTTTGCGTGCATGCGGAACAAGCAGGTCGTCCTGGACCTCGACCGGAAGGTCTTCTCGATCTCGAACTACCGCCGCACGATCGAGGTCCCCATCCGGGACGTGGAGTCGGTCTCCGGGTCGCTCCTCGTGAACCCGGAGCTGATCTGGCTCCGCTTCCGGCGGCCGACGGAGTTCGGCTCGAAGATCGTCTTCATGCCGCGCATGCGCTTCTTCCACGGCTTCACGCGTCATCCCATGGTCGAGGAGCTCCGCGCGCTCGTTGCAAATCCTGCCAATCACGCGTGAGGCCGCCCCTCGACCGCATCCCGGGCGTCGCGCCGGCGTCATCTCGGAAGGCGAGGATGGGCGCTCGCGTCGAGGGAGAGACGGGATGCGGAACCGGGGCGCTCGGGAGCTCGTGCTCGGGCTCGCGTTGACGGGCTTCCTGGGCGTCAGCGCCGCCGGCGCGGAGGCGCCCAAGGAGAACGGCTGCGTCTACAACCGCGAGATCCACCGCCCCGGCGACGTGGTCTGTCAGGGCGACACGCGGAAGCGTTGCGATCACGGCGCGTGGGTCGACATCGGCCGATGCACGGAGAACGCGCTCGAGGCGCCGAAGGCGGAAGGCGGCGACCAGGTCGAGCCGCCGCCGCCTCCTCCTCCGCGGAAGCTGCAGCCTCGGTAGGAGGCGGACCCCCATGCCCCGCGCGCGCGCCAACGGGATCGAGATCGAGTACGACGCCTTCGGCCGCTCCGACGACCCGACGCTGCTGCTCGTGATGGGCTTCGGCGCGCAGATGATCCTCTGGCGCGAGGACTTCTGCGAAATGCTCGCGGCGCGCGGTCTGCGCGTCGTCCGCTTCGACAACCGCGACGTCGGCCTCTCGACGAAGCTCGACCATCTGGCCGCGCCGAGCCTCGCCGAGATGGGCGGCGCGATCGGCCGCGGCGTCGCGCCGGCGGCGCCGTATCTCCTCTCGGACATGGCGGCCGACGCGGTCGGGCTCCTCGACGCGCTCGGCGCCGCCGCCGGGCACGTCGTCGGTGCGTCGATGGGCGGCATGATCGCGCAGACGATCGCGATCGAGCACCCGACGCGCGTCCGCACGCTCGTCTCGATCATGTCGACCACGGGCGCGCCCGACCTCCCGCCGCCGCGACCCGAGGCGGTGGCTGCGCTGCTCGCGCCGGTCGCGACGGAGCGCGAGGCCGCCGTCGAGCGCGGCCTCGCGATGTCGCGCGCGCTCGGCAGCCCGGGCTATCCGTTCGATCCGACCGACGAACGCGCGCTGATCGAGCGCACGTTCGACCGCGGCGTGTATCCGGCCGGTGTCGCGCGCCAGCTCGCGGCGGTCCTCGCGGCGGGCAGCCGGCGCGAGAAGCTGGCCTCGGTCCGCGCGCCGACGCTCGTGGTCCACGGCGCCGCCGACCCGATCATCCCGGTCGAGTGCGGCCGCGACACGGCGTCGGCGATCCCAGGCGCGCGGCTCCTCGAGATCGAGGGCATGGGCCACGATCTCCCGCGCGCTCTGTGGCCGACGATCGTCGACGCGATCGCGAAGCACGCCGCGGTGGCGTAGGAGCGCGCGCCATGGCGTTCGTCGATCCGATTGCGATGAAGCACGACGAGCGACTGCCCGGCTGGCGCGGTCGTCGTTGGCGCTCAAAGCTGATGAGCTTCGCGCACTACGACATCGACGCGGGGTCGTCGATCCACGAGCACCATCATCCACACGAGGAAGTGTGGATCGTGATCGAGGGCGAGCTCGAGGTGCCGTCCGCGAAGACTTCCTCTGAGCTGCCGACGAGCTCAGTAGAGCTTGACGATCGTCCGCCCGACGGTCTCCCGATTCGCCATCGCCTCGATCGCCGCCGGAATCTCCTCGAACTCGACCACGCGTCCGATCACCGGCCGCACCTTCTTCGCGAGCACGAGGTCGACGACCGCCTTCGTGATCTCCGCGCCGCGGCGCGCGGGAACGAAGCTCCAACCCATGCTCTTCTTCAGCATCTGCGCCATCGCGTCGGGCGCGTACGCGAGCAGCACGCCGCAGAGCTTGCAGTTCCCGAGCGCGATGCGGCGCGGGACGATCCACTTCTCGTCGGCGACCGTCTTGTCGGACGCGAAGCCCATCATCAGGTAGCGGCCGTCGTACGCGAGGCACTTCATCGATTTCTCGAAGACCGCCTCGCCGACGTTGTCGAACACGACGTCGACGCCGCGGCCGCCGGTCTCCGCCAGCACCACGTCGGCGAAGTCCTGCGCCGTGTAGTCGATCGCGACGTCGGCGCCGAGGTCGCGGCACAGCGCGACCTTCTCGGCGGAGCCGGCCGTCGCGAAGACGCGCGCGCCCGCGTTGCGCGCGAGCTGGACCGCGGCCGATCCCGAGCCGCCCGCGGCCGCGTGGACGAGCACGCTCTCGCCTTCGCGCAGCGCCGCGCGGTCGAAGAGCCCGAGCCACGCGAGGTGGAACGGGAAGTAGAGCGCGGCGGCGTCGGGCAGCGGGATCGAAGCGGGCATGTCGAACGCCGACACGGTCGGGCAGATCGCGTACTCCGCGAATCCGCCGTGCGCCTGCTTCGGCATCGCGACGACGCGCCGCCCCTGGAGCGACTCCGCGCCCGCGCCGCACGCGTCGACCGTGCCCATCACCTCCATGCCCGGGCTGTACGGAAGCTCGGGGCGCACCATCATGTTGCCGCCGGTGATGCGCTCGAGGTCGTTCAGGTTGAGCGGGATCGCCTGCACGCGGACGCGCACCTCGCCGGGTCCGGGCGCCGGGACCGGGACGCGATCGAGCGAGAGCACCTCGCGCGGCGCGCCGTAGCGGTGCGTGCGCCACGCGCGCATCGTCGGGTCGGCGGGTGCGGCGCTCATTCGGGCGCCAGACCGAAGCGGTCGATGTAGGTGCGGAACTCGCGCCGGATCCTCTCGGGCACCACGCCGAACTCCTCGGGCGCGTAGCGGTGGATGCCGTCGACGCCCTTCGGATGGGCGGCGATGTACGCGCGCATCCGCTCGGCGGCGACCGCGCCGAGCGGCAGCTCGAAGGCGTCGTAGATCTTCTCGACCACCGCGAACTGGTCGGCGGCGAAGTCGGAGAAGTACATGTCGTAGAAGATGGCGTCGGGGTAATCCTGCGCGCGCCGCACCTCGATCGCGTGCTCGAGCACGCGTCGCAGCCGCTCGGTCCAGTCGGCCGCGATCTCGTGCGGATCGACCTCGTCGCTGCCCATCGTGCGCACGAGCGAGGTGAGGCTCGCGTACGACGTCATCGACTTCACGGGGTCGCGATGCGTGAAGACGATGCGCGCGTCGGGATAGGTCGCGAGCAGGTGCTCGAGCCCCCACATGTGCGCGCCCGTCTTGAGCACCCAGCGGTCGCGCTTGTTGCGCCACTGGAGATGCTGCAGCTGCCGCACGTGGAACCGGTAGACGTGCGACCAGTCCGCCTCCAGATCGACCCAGTCTTCGTACGTGGGAACCCTGAACTGGTTGTGGAAGAGCGGCGTACACATCGCCTCGCCCATCATCGTGACGCATTCCTGCGACAGCTCGGCGCCCATCGGATGCATCGCCTTGAACGCCGGGATCTGGAGGTCGACGCTCGGAAAGGTCGCGGCGCAACGCGCGATGCGCGGATCGGTGCCGAACGTCGCGGCCTCGGGCGGCGGCGACGGGAACATCGTCTCCCACGTGAGCGGCGCCCGGTTCGCGGGATCCTGCGCGAGGATGTCGTGCAGGATCGTCGTTCCGGTGCGCGGCAGCCCGATGATGAAGACGGGCTTCTCGATGCGCTCCTTCGCGATCTCGGGATGGCGCTTCCGATCGCCGACGTAGCCGAGCCGGTTCACGACGTGGCCGAGCACCCGCTCCTTCGCGATCAGGCGGCCGATCGCGTTGAGCCGCGCCTCGCGCTCGATCGAGTCGAGCAGGAGCGCGAGCGGCTCGAGGAACGGCCCGTCGCCGAAGTCGGTGAGGCCGCCCGCGCGCTGCTGCGCCTCGGCGACGATCGGCTCTACCGCGAAGCGGATCCCGTCCGTGCTCATCGTCACCTCCTCGGGAGGATCGGCTGTAGCGTGGACGATCGAGTGAGGCAAATCGTCGCTCGACGCCCCGAGAGTCGCCACGCTACCCGTGGAGCGGAGGACTGCGCCGTGAGATCGAGTCTCGCATCGACTCTTGTCGGTGTCGCGGTCGGTGCGATCGCCGCCCTCTGCGGCGCACGCGCGGCGCTCGCGATCGACCCTTCCGTCGACACGCCGGCGCATCTCCGCGCCTACGCCGACGAGAACGGGCTCGACGCCGCGCGCTGGCGGCTCCTGAACGGCGGTCCCGACCAGGTGCGCGTGCTCGCGAACGCGCTCGGCATCCGGTACCGCGCGAAGGGAACCGGCCAGTACAGCCACACCGTGCGCGTCACGCTGCTCGACCGCGAGGGCGTGGTCGTGGATCGCGTCGACGGCGTCGAGGGATCGCTCGCGCCGCTGGCCGAGCGCATCGCGGGGCTGCTCGCCGCGCCGCCGCCCTGACGCGAATCGGCGTCAGTCCGTGAACGCGTCGAAGAGCAGCTTGCCCTGCTCCTTCTTGTGGACGCGCATCGAGCCGCCCGCCGGCGCGGCCGCCTCGCGGCGGCCGGCGTAGCGGAGCCCGCGGCCCTTCGGCAGCGCGGCCGCGAGCCGCTCCTGCACGAACGTCCACGCGCCCATGTTGCGCGGCTCCTCCTGGACCCAGAGGAAGCGGTCGGCGGCCGCGTAGGGCGCGATCGCCGCGCGGATCGCGGCGTCGTCCCACGGATAGAGCTGCTCGACGCGCACCACCGCCGCCTCGCGCTCGGCGCCGCGCTTCTCGCGCTCCTCGACGACGTCGTAGTAGACCTTGCCGGAGCAGAAGAGCACGCGCTGCACGGCGTCGGGCGCGCGCTCGCAGGCCGCGTCGCCGAGCACGTTTCGGAAGCCGCCGCGCGCGAGCTCGGCCGGCTTCGACACCGCGCGCGGCGCGCGCAGCAGGCTCTTCGGCGTGAAGACGACGAGCGGCGCGCGGAAGTTGCGCCGCATCTGGCGCCGCAGCAGGTGGAAGTACTGCGCGGGCGTCGTGCAGTTCGCGACCTGGA